>Ga0164241_10000436_pt1 | contig 79034 bp, 84 predicted proteins | sample OricomyardsoilBY_FD_108780 | JGI IMG/M metagenome (GOLD analysis project Ga0164241, IMG submission 108780) | Backyard soil microbial communities from Emeryville, California, USA - Original compost - Back yard soil (BY) | ecosystem: Environmental > Terrestrial > Soil > Unclassified | place: USA... | reverse complement strand
ATGGCTGGATCAGGCTTGCGCCCATTGTCCAAAATTCCCCACTGCTGCCTCCCGTAGGAGTCTGGGCCGTGTCTCAGTCCCAGTGTGGCTGGTCGTCCTCTCAGACCAGCTACAGATCGTAGGCTTGGTAGGCTTTTACCCCACCAACTACCTAATCTGACATCGGCCGCTCCAATAGCGCAAGGTCTTGCGATCCCCTGCTTTCACCCATAGGTCGTATGCGGTATTAATCCGGCTTTCGCCGGGCTATCCCCCACTACTGGGCACGTTCCGATGTATTACTCACCCGTTCGCCACTCGTCGCCAGGTTGCCCCGCGTTACCGTTCGACTTGCATGTGTAAGGCATGCCGCCAGCGTTCAATCTGAGCCAGGATCAAACTCTTCAGTTCGATCTTGATAAATTACTCAAAGAATTGAAGTGAACTTCACTTGCATGAACTTCATTTTCACTTCAGTGAGCGTTTAAGGTCCATGAGACCTCGAGTTTCGTGATTGCTCACGATCCTCTTGGCACTCGCCTTCAAACGCCCACGCTTATCGGCTGTATGTTGTTAAAGAGCTTTGCTTTTCAGCGCCGCTGATTCGTAATCAGCGAAGACCGCGATTCTGACATGTTTTTTAAATCCCTGTCAAATCCTTGGTCTTTCCAACCTATCGACCGGTTACTGCTCAGAGCCCTTTTTGGTGGCCCGCCTGCTCCCGTCTTTGTCGATCAGCGGAGCCTGTGACTGTAGCACGGCTCCGAGCCGACCCGCAACGGGCTTTCGCAAAAAATCGCTCAATGCCCCGGCGAGGTTGGGAAGGAACGGCCCGCTTCCTTCGCCGGATCGTCAGCAGACAGCACGGCCTGCAGAGCGGCCGCGAGGCGGCGCGTATCGGCGCGCAATACGCGTTGCTTGGCCGATGCGATGCGGGCTGGATGCATAGAAAAGCTCCGCAACCCCATGCCAAGCAGGAGGTCGGTAAACGCGGCATCACCCGCCATCTCACCGCAGACACTGACGTCGCGGCCGCAGGCCACGGCCTGGGCGATGGTCTGCGATATCAGTTGCAGCACAGCCGGATGCCAGGGGTCGTACAGATGAGACACGGCTTCGTCGGCGCGGTCGATGGCCAACGTGTACTGGATGAGGTCGTTGGTGCCGATGGACACGAAGTCGAAGTGTTCCAGGAAGCGCTGAATCATGAGCGCCGCCGCTGGCACTTCGATCATCGCGCCGACCTCGACGCTGCCGTAGGCGCGTCCCGCATCGTTGAGTTGCTGCCGCGCGCGGGCCAGCGCGTCGCGCGTGGCGCGAATCTCGTTCATGTGCGCCACCATCGGCACGAGGATGCGCACGCGACCGAATGCACTGGCGCGAAGAATCGCCCGCAACTGCTGGCGAAACATGCCGGGCTCCGACAGACTCCAGCGGATGGCCCTGAGCCCTAACGCGGGGTTGAGCGCATGCTCGTGGCGCAGTTCCTGCGCACCCATTCGGTCGAGCGGCTTGTCGGCACCGATGTCTACCGTGCGAATCGTGACCGGCAACCCCTGCATCGCCAGCACGGCACTGCGATAGGCTTCGAATTGTTCCTCCTCGTCGGGCAGATCACCCTGGCGATTCATGAACAGGAATTCGGTTCTGAACAGCCCCACGCCCATGGCGCCGGCCTCAAGAGCGGCGGCCGCGTCGCCGGGCAATTCGATGTTGGCCAGCAGTTCCACCGCCACCCCGTCCAGCGTCACCGCCGGCGTATGGCGCAAACGATTCAGGCGCGCACGCTCGAGATCGCTTTGGCGTTGCCGGAAGCGATATTCCTCGAGCACGATGGGCGACGGGTTGACGATCACGACGCCGGCGTCACCGTCGATGACCAGCCAATCGTCCTGGCGTATCAGACGGCTGGCCTCGCGCGCGCCGACCACGGCCGGGATATCCATACTGCGCGCGACGATGGCCGTATGCGACGTGCGCCCGCCCACGTCGGTGACGAAACCGGTGAATACGCTGCGCTTGAAGTGCATCATGTCCGCAGGCGCCACGTCGTTGGCCACCAGCACGAGCGGATCCTCGCCGCCGAAGTCACGCGCCTCGGCCATCGGCGTGGGCAGAGATCGGCTGTCCGCGACGCCGCTTCGAACCAGTCCGCGCAACAGGCGCTCGGCCACCTGCTCGACGTCGGCCTTGCGCTCACGCAGATAGTCGTCGTCCATCTCGTCGAACTGACGCGCAAGCACCTCCAGTTGGGCCGACAGTGCCCATTCCGCGTTGTAGTGCCGCTCGCGGATCCACTGCTTCGTGGCACCGGTCAGTGCCTCGTCGTGCAGCAGCATGATGTGCACATCCAGCAAGGCGGGCAGTTCCGGCGGCGCGTCGAACGGCAGATCGCGCTTGAGCGTGGTGAGCTCGGCCGCCACCTCGTCGCGCGCCGAACGCAGACGTTCGATTTCCTGCTCGACCTGACCAGGGGCGACAAAGTAGTGCGCCACGTCGACGCGACTCGACGCCACCAGCACCGCACGGCCAATGGCCACACCGCGCGAAACGGGCATGCCGAAGACCTGGATGCTCATGCGACTGCTTGCACGAAGCGCGCCCTACTGGCCTTCCCCGAACTTGCCCTCGATGAGCTCGCGCAGCGCCCGCATCGCGTCATGTTCATCCTCGCCTTCGGTCTCGATCTCGACTTCGCTGCCCACGCCGGCCGCCAGCATCATCACGCCCATGATGCTCTTCGCATTGACGCGGCGCCCGTTGCGGCTGAGATGAATATCGCTGCGAAAGCCGCCCGCCAACTTGGTCAGCTTCGCCGACGCGCGCGCATGCAGGCCGAGCCTATTGCTGATGTGGATGGTCGACTTGATCATGACGCTGGAGCTTGGACTGATTCTGGCGCGGCAGTTCCGCGGGTGGCACCTGCATGACACCACGGGCGCCGCCATCCAATGCACGCTCGAGCAACTCGGCCAGCGGCAGATGGCCATAACACAGCGTGCGCCACAGCATCGGCACATTCACACCGGCGACGACGCGCACGCGCACGCCATCGGCCGCATCGCGCGCCGAATTGCAGGGCGTGGCGCCGAACACGTCGACCATCACCAGCACTTCACCGTCGCCCTGGGCGGCGATGGCTGCGGCCACGGCGGCATGGATGTCGTCGCAATTCGCCGCCGCGTCGACATCCAGCGCCGCGAGCTGACGCCCGCAGTCGGGATAGACATGGCGTGCCACCGCCGCCAGCGACGAGGCCAGCGGAGCGTGGGCGATGACGAGCAGGGAGGTCATGGGCGGCCGGGTGAACAGACATTATCGACACGAACGCGCGGGGCCATCACAAAGGCCAGATAGGCCAGCACGCACGAGAGCCAGAACAAGCCGAACGCGACGCGAAATGCCGTCGGTTCGCCGAGTCCGCGCGCCACCAGCGCGTCGACCGCGAGTCCGATGCCCCATTGAACACAGAACACGCCGCCGAAGATGATGAGGTTGAAGGCCGACAAGGCCCGCCCCGCCAATTCGGCGGCGAACGCCTGGCCGACGGCCGGCAGGCTGAGCGACATCACGGTGCTGCTGATGCACCACAGGGCCCAGTTCAGCGCCGTCGCGTGCGGCCCCAGCAGCACGTTGGCACCCAGCAGCAACAGGCTCAGCGGCACGCCCCACGTCATCAGCGGGATGGCGCCGACGCCGCGACGCATCAGGCGCGGCATCAGCATGCCCCAGGTCATGAAGGTGAAAAGCATGCCCAGGTTGATGAAAAACAGCCCCTGCGCCGCGGCGCCCGGTGACCAGCCCGCAACGCGCGTCAGCCATGGCCCGGCCCACAGCGACTGCACTGCGATCATGCCGCCGTAGAGCGTGAAGCCAAGCGGCGCCAGACGCAGAAACAGCGGGTTGCGCACGATGCGCGCGTAGGCGCCATCGGGCGCACCGTGCGGCGCCTTCAGCGCCGGCGGATCACGCGGCACCCACCACAGGATGACGAGCATGGCCACGCCCAGCAGGCCCGCCAGCGCCCAGAACAGGCCACGCCAGCCCACGACAGGCAGCAACCATTGCACCGGCAGCGTCGACGCCACCATGCCGCACGAGCCCGTCATCAGCATCCACGAGTTCGCCCGCAATTGGGTGGTGGCCGAGAACAGGCGGCGAAAGCAGGTCAGCGGTGCCATCAGACACGCCGCCACGCCGATGCCGATCAACACCCGCGCGGCCACCAGGGCCTGCAGGCTGCGCGCCACCGCGAAGGCAGCACAACCGATCATTGCCAACACCAGCATCGCGGCGATCACGCGCCGCGGCCCCAGCCGGTCCAGCGCGCGCCCGAGCGGCAGTTGCATGGCCGCGAAACCGAAGAAATAGGCGCCGGCCAGCAAGCCGAGGTCGCCCGCGTGCAGCCCAAGCTCCACACTGAAAGCGGGCGCCAGCGTGGCCGTCACCGCGCGCAGCAGCGCCGAAAAAAAGTACGTGAAGGCGAAGGCCAGAAAGACCTGCGCCGCGCGGGCGCGGCTCATGAGGCGGTGCGCAACGATGCGAAGAACGCGTCCAGGGCGTCGGCCGGCAGACGGTCCAGATGCGGCCCGATCACGCTGAGCTGGAACACCGTGGTGCCGCGCGCGAACACCGTCAGCAACTCCTGCACCGCACGGCCGTCAGGCAGTTGCCCTTCCAGACGCAGGCGGCCGGCGACGGTGGGCAGGGCGGCCGCTGGCGCCGTTTCGCCCAGATTGCGCGCAGCGGCTTGGCGCAACTGCTGCAGCGCTGGCGCCACCGCCGCCGCGTCGCCCATGTCGGCAAAGGCCACGGCCCAGGTCGCGTCTCCGGCGCTGCAGGCACGCAGGGTCCACGCCACCGTGCGCCCCGCGAGCGGCAGGCGACGCGACTGCGCGTCGGACCTGCACGGCAGCAGCGCCGTCGCGCCAACGCCCGCCAGCCGCGCCTCGCGCCAGTTCAGGGTCGGCGAACAGCCCGCGCAGCCCAGCGCAAGGCATGCAGCCAGGCCGGGCGCCAGGCAGTGTCGAAGAACATGCATCGATGGATTATCCAGGGGGCCGCTGCAGGACAATCGGGTGCATGGACAAGCTCACTCCCGGTGCACTCTCGGGCATCCGCGTGCTCGACCTTTCGCGCGTGCTGGCAGGCCCTTGGTGCACGCAGACACTGGCCGACCTCGACGCCGAGGTCATCAAGGTCGAACGCCCCGGCAGCGGCGACGACACCCGCGGCTGGGGTCCGCCATTTCTGAAGGACCGCGACGGCCACGACACCGCCGAGGCCGCGTATTTCCTGGGCACCAACCGCAACAAGCGCTCGATCACGATCGACATCGCCCACCCCGAAGGCCAGGCGCTGGTGCGCCGCTTGGCCGATGACTGCGATGTGCTGGTCGAGAACTTCAAGGTCGGCGACATGGCACGCCACGGCCTGGACGCGGCGAGCCTGCGCGCGACCCGGCCGCGCCTGGTGTATTGCTCCATCACCGGTTTCGGCCAGAGCGGGCCCTACCGTGACCGTGCGGGCTACGACTACGCCGTGCAGGGCATCGGCGGCCTAATGAGCGTCACCGGCGAGCGCGACGATCTGCCCGGCGGCGGGCCGCAGAAGGTGGGCGTCGCGGTGGCCGACCTCTTCACCGGCATGTACGCCACCGTCGCCATCCTGGCGGCGCTGCGCCATCGCGACGCCACCGGCGAAGGCCAGGTCATCGACATGGCGCTGCTCGACACCCAGGTGGCCATGCTCGCAAATCTGGGCGCGAACTACCTCGTCACCGGCAAAACGCCCGGCCGCGCGGGCAACGCGCACCAGAACATCGTGCCTTACCAGGTGTTCGAGGTGGCGGACGGGCACCTGATCCTGGCGGTCGGCAACGACGGCCAGTTCGAGCGCTTCTGCCGCGTCGCCGGCTGCCCGGAACTGGCGGCCGACGAGCGTTTCAGCAAGAACGCCGCACGGGTGCGTCACCGCGAAACACTGGTGCCGCTGCTCGCCGCCCGGCTGCGCACACGCAGTCGTGGCGAATGGCTCGCGGCGCTCGAAGCAGCCAAGGTGCCGTGCGGCCCGATCAACGGCTTGGACGACGTGTTCGCCGATCCGCAAGTGCAGGCGCGCGCGATGACGGCCGCCGTGGCGCACCCTCACAGCGACACGCTGCGTCTGGTGGCCAACCCGATCAAGCTGTCGGCCACGCCGGTGCAGTGGCGCCGGCCGCCGCCACTGCTGGGGCAGCACACCGACGAGGTGCTGCGCGAAATGGGCCTCACGGCGGAACAGATCCAGGCCCTGCGCGACGGCGGCGCGATCTAGCGTCGCAGCGCGCGATCAGGCCTGCTCCCGTGAACTTGTGCCGGGCCGCCGGCGCAAGGTGTATCCAGCACTTCGTGCGCGGGCGGCTTGATTCCAGAATGCTCGCACACAAGCCGGTCACGCGGGCGCCGCATGCACTTGCGGCGCCACGACGTCACACCACGAACGGCGGCCACCGTCGCCGAGCCGTCGTGACCAGGCAAACAGGAGCGATGCATGGGTCTTCTCAGCTTTGCGGTGGACGCCGCGGCGCGCCGCACGCCGCGCGCCGCGGCGCTGGACGACGACGAAGGCGCCGACCTCGTCGCGCAGCTCGGCGGTGAAGTGGCCGCCACGTTGTCGCTCGCCCTCGAGCGCGTGAACGCGCTGGCGAGCACCGGCCGCATCGACCGCACCAGCCTGCGCTGCCTGCGTGAGGAGATCGAGCGCGCGCGTCGCATCGGCATGATCGGCCAGCAGTTGAGCCGCTTCGCATCGGGACAGGTACGGCTGCACAGGGAGCCGCTGGATTTGGCGGCGCTGTTGCGCGACGCGTTGCAGCAGCGCCTGCGGGAAGCCGAGGCGCGGGGCATCGAGCTGCGTGAGCAACTGCATCCGGCGATGGTGATGGGCGACACCACGCTCACCTTCTCGCTGCTGCAGGCGCTGCTCGACTGGAGCTTCGAACACACCTGTTCGCGCATCGATGTGGGCATCGACCACAAGGCGTGGCCCGCCCATGCGCGGCTGAATTGCAGCTTCGGGTTCCGCCCCGCCGACGAGGTCAGCAGCGCGCCGGCGCCCCTGGAGCCGCCGACGCTGGACACGATGTCGTGGCGCTTGCTGCAGCACACGGCGTCGACGCTGGGCTTGGCGCTCAACCGCGACGAAGAGCGTGGCCGCACGCACCTGACGATCGAATTCCCGGCCCCCATCAGCGAGCCGATCGAGGGCGTTTCGGCAATCGAGATCGACAGCGCGGGTGGCCAGTCCACGCAGGCCCGGCCGCTGGCGGGCGCTCATTTGCTGGTGGTGGCCGCACGCCGCGAGGTGCGCCACCTGGTGCGTGAATCGGTACGCTCGATGGGCCTGATGATGGACTTCGTGACGTCGATCGACGAAGCGCGCGAATTCTGCCGCGGCGGCATGCCGCATGTGCTGGTGCACGAAGCCGCGCTGGGCGGCGAATCCTTCGAGCGCCTGCGGCGCGAACTGCAGTCCGACGAGCCCGCACTGGCCTTCATCCAGATCACCGACGACGGCAAGTCCTTCGAGGTGCGCCAGATCGGAGACCGTCAGTTCGCCAGCGTCGGCCGCGAGGCCATCCTGCACTCGCTGCCGGCGGCCTTGATGTTCGAGTTGTCGCGCAGCGGGATCTGACGCCAGCCTTACGCGCCGAAGACCTTGCGCAGCAGCGCGCTGCCGGTGCCCACCGGGTCGGCGCGGATCTTCTTCTCTTCCTGGCCGATCATCAGGAACAGGCCGTCCAGCGCCTTCGCGGTGACGTACTGCTGCACATTCGCCTCCTCGGGTTTCATCAGGCCCATGCTCGCGGCCTTGCCACCCAGCGCGTTGTAGCGCGCGGCCAGCGAGAGCCGCTCGGTCTGGTGCTTGACGATGGGCAGGAAGCGCTCCGCCAGCGGCGCCCGGGTCTTGCGCGCGAAGTAGTCGGTGACCGAGGTCTGGCTGCCGCGCACGATCTTCAAAGCGTCGTCGACGCTGATGTCCTTCGCGGCCGTCACCAGCAGCGCACGCGCCGCGGGCACCGCCGCTTCGGCGGCGCGGTTCATGCCCGTCACCAGTTCGTCCACCTTGCGGCCCTGGCCGGTCATCTTCATGAACTTCGCGGCCTGGTTCAGGAAGCCCGGCAACGGAATGCGCACCTGCGCGTTGCCGAGAAAACCGTCGGGCCGGCCGAGCAGGCCGACCGCGGCGATGGCACCCCGTTCGAGCGCGGCCCGAATGCCCGCCGCCGCATCGCCTTCGGAGAGGAACGACGCCCAGACGGCCTGCCCCGACAGGCACGCACCGCCTCCCGCCAACACCATTGCAAACTGCCTGCGCTTCATCGTGTTCACCTCGTGACGTCGGGGTCCGGGCTGCTTTGCCGCGCTGTCAGCCGATGGCGTCGGCGATGCCGGCGGCATGTGCCTGTTCATCGGCGTGATAGCTGGACCGCACCATCGCGCCCACAGCGGCATGCGTGAAGCCCATCTCCTGCGCCCGCGCCTCGAACATGCGGAAGGTGTCGGGGTGAACATAGCGGCGCACCGGCAGGTGGTGGGCGCTCGGCGCCAGATACTGGCCGATCGTCAGCATGTCGATGCCGTGCGCGCGCATGTCGCGCATCACGTCCAGGATTTCGTCGTCGGTTTCGCCCAGGCCCACCATCAGCCCGCTCTTCGTCGGCACGCCGGGCACCGCCTCTTTGAAGCGCTGGAGCAGGTTCAGGCTGAACGCGTAGTCGGAACCCGGACGCGCCTCTTTGTACAGGCGCGGGATGGTTTCCAGGTTGTGGTTCATGACGTCGGGCGGCGCGGCCTTCAGGATATCCAGCGCGCGGTCCAGGCGGCCGCGGAAATCGGGCACCAGCACCTCGATGCGCGTCGCCGGAGACAACGCACGCGTCTGACGGATGCAGTCGACAAAATGGCCGGCACCGCCGTCGCGCAGGTCGTCGCGGTCGACGCTGGTGATGACGACGTACTTCAGCTTCAGCGCCGCGATGGTCTTGGCCAGGTTCAGCGGTTCGTCGGCGTCCAGCGGGTCGGGCCGGCCGTGGCCGACATCGCAGAACGGGCAGCGCCGCGTGCACTTGTCACCCATGATCATGAAGGTGGCCGTGCCCTTGCCGAAACACTCGCCGATGTTCGGGCACGAGGCCTCTTCGCACACCGTGTGCAGGCGGTGCTCGCGCAGGATCTGCTTGATCTCGTAGAAGCGCGTGCTCGTGCTGCCGGCCTTGACGCGAATCCACTCCGGTTTCTTCAGCACCTCGGCCGCCACCACCTTGATGGGAATGCGCGATGTCTTGGCCAGCGACTTCTGCTTGGCGGTGGCATCGTAGGCCGGCGGAACGAGGCTGCTCATGCTGAAAAAGGTCTCCGGATGAAGCCGCGGATTATCCGCCCGCGGGTCTTGGCCCTGCGCGCGGCGCCGCTTTCAGGCCGACAGTCTGCGCTGCAGTGCCGCGGCCAGCACGGCTGCGGCCTCGTCGCGGCTCACATCGATGCCTATCGATCGCAGGTCCACCGTCGTCAGCCCGGCATAACCGCAGGGGTCGATGCGCGCAAAGGGTTCGAGGTCCATCGCGACGTTCAGCGCCACGCCGTGGTAGCTGGCATGGCGGCTGATCTTGATGCCGAGCGCGGCGATCTTGCCCAGGCCGGCGAACACGTCCGCGCCCGGCGCCGCCGGTGCCAGCAGCGCATGATCAAACGGCCGTTCAATGCGCACGTAGATGCCCGGAGCGCCTTGCACGCGGTGACCCGTGGCGCCGAAGTGCTGCAGCGTGTCCAGCACCGCCTGCTCGAGGCGGAACACATATTCCTTGACGTAGATGCCGAGCCGGCGCAGGTCCACCAGCGGGTACGCAACAACCTGGCCCGGGCCGTGGAACGTCACCTGGCCGCCGCGCCCGGTGCGCACGACGGCGATGCCGCCCGCCGCGTGCACGTGTTCGTCGCGCCCTGCAATGCCCTGGGTGAAGACTGGCGGGTGTTCCACCAGCCAGAGCTGGTCTTCGGTGGCCGCATCGCGTGTCGCGGTGAAGTCACGCATCGCCGCTTCGGTCTCGGTGTAGTCGCGCCGCCCCAGGTCGAACACTTGCATGCGACGAGTTTACGAAAGCGCGGTCTGCGCTGTCTGCGGCGGCAGGGTATCGTTGAGCCGCCATGCCGATTCTGCGCTCCTCGATCCATGCCATCTGCGTTGTCTGCATCGCCGGCGCACTGATCACCACCCCGGCGGCCGCCGCGCCGCCGCTGCCGCAGCGCACGCAGTCCGAGCTCGATCTCGCGGTACTGGCCTACGCGTCGGGCCGCAAGGCCGAGGCGCTGCGCAGCTTCGAGGCGCTGGCGCGTCAGGGCGTGCCGGCGGCGCAGTTCAACCTTGCGGTGATGAACATTGAGCACGAGGTGCCGCACCCCGACGCCGCGCGCGCACTGCGTCTGCTGACGCAATCGGCCGAAGGTGGCTTCGTCACGGCGCAGATCATGCTTGCGCGCTCGTTCGAGTCGGGCCGCTTCGGCGCGCGCGACCTGAAGCGCGCGATGCGCTGGTACGAGACGGCGGCCAGCGCCGGCAGCGCCGAGGCGCAGGTCGAAATCGCCACCGGCTACTACCTCGGGCGCGGTGTCGCCAAGGACGCGGCGCAGGCCGCGAACTGGTATCGCGAAGCCGCCAAGCAGGGCGACATCGGCGCGCAATACATCCTGGCGTCGATGTACGAACACGGCGACGGCGTCGAAAGCGACTTGCGCCTGGCGCGCTACTGGTACGACATCGCAGCCCAAAACGGCGATGAGGCGGCGCCCGGCAAGCTGAAGGAAATCGACGCCCGAATCGCCGCCGAACCCGGTTGAGCGGCGCTGGCGCTACAGCACGACCTTCACCATCGGGTGCGTGCTCAGCGTGCGGTACAGCTCGTCGAGCTGTTCACGGCTGGTCGCGGTGATGGTGAGCGTCAGCCCCAGGTAACTGCCGGCCTTGCTCGGCCGACGTTCGATGCTGTCGAGGTTGAAGCCGGGGTCGAACTGCAGCGCCACGGCGACCACGGCGGCCTCGAAGCCTTCCACGTGGGCGCCCATCACCTTGATCGGGAACGCGCTCGGGTAGTCGATCAGGCTGCGATCGGGGGCGATGTCGCGCGGTATCTCGGCCATGGCGCGCACGCTCAGAGGCTCTGCTTGAGCTTGGCGCGCTGGTAGGCCTCGTACAACCGCGCATAGACCGGGCCGGGCTTGCCGCGCAGCGCACCATGGCCGACCGCCTCGCCATCGATGCGCGTCACCGGCAGCACCTCTTTTGTCGCCGAGCTCAGCAGCACCTCGTCGGCGGCAAGCACCTCGGCCTCGGGCAGCGGGCGCAGGTTGTAGGCGATGCCGCAGTCTTCGCACAGCTCGCGCAGCAGCTCGACCCGAATGCCTTCGAGCACATGCTCACTCTTCGGCGGCCCGAGCAACGCGCCTTCCTGCACGACCCAGACGTTGCTGGCCGCGGCCTCGGTGAGAAAACCGTCGCGGAACATGATGGTTTCCAGCGCGCCGTGGTCGGCCGACATCTGACGCGCCATCACGTTGCCCAGCAGGCTGATGCTCTTGATGTCGCCGCGCTCCCAGCGGAAATCGCGCGCCGTCACGCAGCTCACGCCCTGATGGCGCTGGTCGGCGGTGGCCGGCTTCATCGGGCTGGCTGTCATGAACACGGTGGGCGTGACGTCGCTCGGCATCACGTGGTCGCGCGGCGCGACGCCGCGCGTGATCTGCAGGTAGACGAGCTGGTCCTCGGCGCCGTGGCGCGCCGCCACGTCCGCCACGAGGTGGCGGCACAGGGCCAGCCACTCGTCGCGAGTGCGCGGATTGTTGATGCGCACCTTGACCAGGCTGCGCTCCAGCCGCGCCATGTGTTCGTCGAAGCGGAACAGGCGCCGGCCATAGACCGGCACCACCTCGTAGATGCCGTCACCGAAGATGAAACCGCGGTCGAGAACCGACACCTTGGCGTCGGCCACGTTGCAGTATTCGCCGTTCAGATAACAGAGGTTGTCGGGAAGTGCCATGGTGTGCTCGGCTGGCGGGCAAAGGCGGAGATTACTTGATCCACAGGCGAAGGGCGTCCCAGGCGCGCCCGAACAGGCCTGCCAGCGCCACCGGCTCCATCACCACCAGCGGCACGTCGGCCACCTTGGCACCACCCGCGGTGGTGACGTGCAGCGTGCCCACGCGCTGGCCCTTGGTCAGCGGCGCCACCAGCGGGTCGGTGCGCTCGATCGACGTCTTCAGCTTGTCGCCTTCGCCCTTGGGCACGGTGACGTAGATCGGGCCCGACGCGCCCAGCCGCGCGTCGGCTTTGCTGCCCTTCCACACCGGCACCGTCGCCACCGCCTTGTCGGCGTCGAACAGACGGATGTCGTCCCATGCCGACCAGCCCCAGTTCAGCAGCTTCTGGCTTTCGCTGGCGCGCGCCTGGCGCGACGCGGCGCCCATCACCACGGCGATCAGGCGCCGTTTGCCGTTGGGCATGTCGCGCACCGCGCTCGTGGCCTGGCAGTAGCCGGCGGCTTCGGTGTAGCCGGTCTTCAGGCCGTCGACCGACGGGTCGCGCCCGAGCAGCATGTTGCGGTTGTCCTGCTTGATGTGGTTGTAGGTGTACTGGCGGATCGCGTAGTACGGGTAGTAGGCCGGGTGGTCCTTGATCAGCTTGGCAGAGACGAAGGCGATATCGCGCGGCGACATCTTGTGGCCGGGGTCGGTGAGCCCGGTCACGTTCGTGAAGTGCGAGTTCTTCAGGCCCCAGGCCTGGGCCTGCTTGTTCATCAGGTCGACGAAGCTCTCGACGCTGCCCGACACGCCTTCGGCCAGCGCGACCGCGGCGTCGTTGCCGCTTTGCACGATCTCGCCATGCAGCAGCTCATCGACGGTCGGCGTCATCGTGGTGTCGATGAACATCAGCGAGCCGCCGAGCTTGCGCTCGTCCCAGGCGCGTTTGGACACCGGCAGCCGCTGTTCGAGCGAGAGCTTCTTGTCGCGGATCGCGTTGAACACGACATAGCCCGACATCAGCTTGGTCAGCGAGGCCGGGTCGGCGGGCGTGTCGGCGTCGCGCTCGGCCAGCACCTGGTTGCTGTTGTAGTCGACCAGGATGTACTGGCGCGCCGCGATCTCGGGCGGCTGCGGCGCTTGCGCGTTGACGGCGGTGGCCGCGCTGGCGGCAAGCAGGAAGAAGAGAGTCGATTTCATGGCGTCATTTTCGGCCGGTGCCAGGCACCGACGATCAGGTTCTTGAGCAGCGTCTGTTGCCCGTGGAAAAAGTGGCCGGCGCCGGGAATCACCGTCACCGGCAGCGACAGCGGCCGCGCCCAGTCGAACACGGCCGCCAGCGGCACCACGTCGTCATGCTCGCCGTGGATGAGCAGCGTGTCCTGTGACACGGCCGCGGCGCGGAAGTTCGTCACCGCCGGTGCAATCAGCACCAAGCGCTCGACATTCTGCAGCCGCGCCGCGGCATGCGTGGCCACGTAGCCACCGAACGAGAAGCCACCCAGCGCCAGCGGCAGGGCGGCGTCACGAAACGCGGCGACGACGGCCAGCGCGTCATCGACCTCGCCCCGGCCGTCGTCCCACGAACCCTGCGACGCGCCGATGCCGCGAAAGTTGAAACGCAATGCGCGCCAGCCCAGTTGCACGCAGGCGCGGGCCAGCGTGTGCACGACCTTGTTGTCCATCGTGCCGCCGAACTGCGGATGCGGGTGGCACAGCACCGCCACGCCCTGAGCGGGCGCGGACTCGGGCTCGTCGATCGCGCATTCGACGGCACCCGCCGGCCCGGTGATCGTCTGCCTGCGGGTGCTCGCCTTCATCGGCCCACGTTCGGCGGCAGCAGCAGCCGCTCGACGACGCGGCCGTTCTTCAGGTGCGACTCGACGATCTCGTCGATGTCCTCGTGGTCCACGTAGCTGTACCAGGTTTCGTCCGGGTAGACCACCGCCACCGGGCCGCCGGCGCAGCGGTCCAGGCAGCCCGCCTTGTTGACGCGCACGCCACCCGGACCCGCCAGCCCTTCGCGCTTGATGCGCGACTTGCAGTGCTCGAAAGCGCCTTGCGCGTCATGCTGCGAGCAGCTCGCCTCGCCGTTCTTGCGTTCGTTCAGACAGAAGAAGATGTGGTGTTTGTAGTACACGGCCCGGTCCTTTGCGCGCATTTTCCTCCACCTCACAGGCACGCGAAAAAACACCCGCCGGGCAAGCGCCGGGCGGGTGCCGCAGGGCGCCTTGAAGGCGCCGAAGGATCAGATGCTGCGGCGCCGCCGCATCAGGCCGCCGCCGGCCACCAGGCCGGCCAGCATCAGCGCCCAGCTTGCGGGCTCGGGCACCGGCGGCGTCAGGGTGCCGGCCGTCGTCGTCACCGTGCCGGCGTAGCTGGCGCCGGCCACGGCGCTGCCGTTGACCACCAGTTCATACAGGCCGCTGTTCAGCGGCACCGTTGCCGACGCCGTGATCGCCGATGCGCTGAACGACTCGTTCAGCGGCACCGGCGTGTTGGTGCCAAACACCAGCAGCGAGAAGCTCGTGAACTGCACGCCGTCGCCGGCGCTCAGCGTGAACTGGGCGTCGGCCACCGGCGGCGGGGTGTTCAGCAGGAACAGGTCGGTGAAGTTGCCGGCGGCCGCCAGCAGGTCGCTGAAGCTGCCGGTCTGGGTGAGGCCGCTGCCCGGCGTCAGGATGATCGGGGTCAGCGTGTTCGCGTGCGCCGGCGCGGCCAGCGTGGCCGCCAGTGCCACGGCAGGCAGAAGCACCGAAAGGGAGTTTTTCATGAGATTCCTCGATGGAAGATGGGGCGTGGGCCGTCGGCTGCGCGCGCTCAGGGCGCCAGCACGTGGGCCAGGTTGTCGACGTTGAGCTGGCCGATGCCGCTGGCCGGGTTGTAGTAGGGGCCGGCGGTATAGAACTCGTTGCTGCCGAATCCGACCGCGGTGAACGGCGAGTTCGAGCCATAGCCCATGGCCTTGAACGCCGCATAGAGCTGTGGGTGCGGCCAGCCGATGCGGCCACCGGCCTGCTCGCTGATGAGCGCCATGATGCCGTTGAGCTGCGGCGCGACGAAGCTGGTGCCGCCGGAGCCGGTGCTCCACTTGCCCTTGAAGTACAGCGAATAGCCCGTCTCCGGGTCGGCATTGAGCGACACGTCGGGCGTGTTGCGGCCGGCGAAGTTGGCCGGTGCATCGAACAGGTCTTCACCCGGTGTGCAGGGGTTGACCGACGGCGACGTGAAGCAGAACAGCGACTGCCCCGGCGCCGATGTCATGACACCGGTGAGGCCGGCCTGGTAGGCCGGCACCGGATACTGCACGCTGACGCCGCCGCCGCCGCCCACCGGGAACAGGTTGGCGTAGTAGTAGTCCTGCGGGTTGTACGAGAGGATGTAGTCGCGCAGGTAGTCCCAGGCCCACGGCCGCACCTCGGGCACCCCCACCGTGCCGTGGCTGAGGTTCAGCGTCACCGGCAGCGTGGTGCCGCCGGCAGCCAGCACGTAGGGGCTGCTGGACGGATAGTCCACCGTCAGCACGCTGGTGTAGCTGGGGTAGGGGAAGGCCTGGCTGTAGTTGATGTCGTACGAACCTTCGTCGCCCGAGGCCGCCGAGATCGGCACGCCTTGCGCTGCGGCCTGCATGAACAGCGCGTCGTACGGCGGCAGGTCCACCGCCGGGTCGTAGTAGACCTCGGATTCGCCCCAGCTGATCGACAGCGTGTCGGCCACGTTCGCGGTGATGGCGGTGGTGTACAGCGCCATCGCGCCGGCGTCGGTGTTCGGCGCCTCGTAGACGATGACGTTCGCGCCCGGCGCGATGCCGCCCGACTGTTCGACGTCGAGCGTGGTTTCGTCCGCGCCGTTGTTGGAGATGGTGCTGCCGGGCACCGTGTTGACGACGCTGATGCGGCTGGTGCTGCTGCTCAGGCCGATGGCGCCCCAGTACGCGCCGGCATCGCTGGCGTTGAACTTCGCGAAGGTCATGATGCCCAGCGTCTTGCCGGCACCGGTGAGGCCGCGGTTGTACAGCGGCGTGATGTTGTACAGCGTGGCCAGATCGGCCGCGGTGTACTGCTGCGGAACGCCGGGTGTCGGCATCGTCGCCGCCGGGCGCGCCAGCGCCACGACGCCGCGACCGGCATCCAGCGACCGCGGCTGCAGCGCCAGCGGCACGCTGCGGTGATGCGGACGGAACTTGGCCTTCGTGTCCAGGCCGGCGACGCCGGCGACGACGTCGCTGATGGCCGCCGGCATCACGAGCCGGTTCAGCGGCCGCTGATAGGCCTGGCCGTTTTCGCTGAAGTTGTGGATCGGGCTGCCGAACAGGCTGGCCAGTTGCGCGTTGCTGCCGCGCGCCATCAGCACGAGGTTGTTGCTGAAGACCTTGGTGACGCTGATGCCGTGCGCCTTCAGGAAGGCGCGCACGCGCGTCACGCTGGCATCGCTCTGGCCGAAGCGCGCGGCGAACTGCTGGGGTGTCAGGAACTTGCGGAAGTTCGGGCTGCTGCGGTCCACCGTCGACGCGATGAAACGCTCGAGCTGCGGCCGGTTGACGAGCTTCAGCGAGATGGCGACGTCGACCATCGTGTCGGCCGCGGCTGCGCCGTTGTCAACGGCCGCGGCGTCATAGGTGAACGGCAGCGGGCTGGCGGCCATCGCCGGGGTCATCAACGCGGGACACAGCAAAAGACATGACGCGAGCGACAGCGCGGTCTTGGTTTGAGGCTTCACAGGAGGCTTTCGAGTCGGAAGGGGAAGCCTGACGCTATCCAAGCGTGAGTTTTGTCTCAAGCCGCAACCTGTCGACGACGTGTCCGGCCCCGGCCGCAGCGCCCTTGTCGACCCCCCGGTTCGCGGGCAATCAGTCGCGCGCGCTCAGACGTGACAGCAGCCAGACCATCGCCATGTACGGCCAGACCCAGCCTATCCATTGCGCGAGGCCGTGAAAGTGCACGAAGCGCCCCTGCTCCCATTGCTGCAGGCTTTGCGCGAAGTAGGGGTCGGCCGGCGCCTGCGACACCAGCGTCACCAGTCCGCTGAGCACGACGAGGCCGAGCCCCGCGGCCGTGCGGCGTCCGATGGGCGCCAGCAGCGCCGCCACCGATGCGGCGCCGATCAACGCCGGCACGCTGATTGGCGTCAGCCAGGCCAGCGCATGCAGCGGTCCGAAGTTCAGCAGCGTCGACAAGGTCATCACGAATGCAGCCACGGCCAACGCGCCGGCCACGAGCGCCACGCGCCGCCAGCCGGCCGCCACCACCGCGAACGCCACCAGACACGGCGCGAGCAGGCCGAGTGCGGACAGCAGGCCTTCGGCCAGCGGCCCGAGCGGCGGCGTCGGCGTCGTCGGTGTCGCCAGCAACTGGTAGGCGCGGTCGGCCCAAGGCACGTCCTGCAGCCAGTCGACCAGCAGTTCACGCAGCCGCCCGCCCACCTGACCCAGCCCGAGCGGCACCGGGGCCGGGAACAACAGGCCCACCGGCCACAACGCCAGCAGCGCGAGCGCGCCGGCGCTCTGGCGCACGAACCAGCGCTCGCGCACCCGGTGCCAGCGCTCGATCCAGCCCAGCCGATGCAAGGCGGCGCCGATGACCACACCGGCCAGCGCGCCGAGCGAATTCAGCGCCCAGTCCTTCAGCGACGGGTGGCGGCGCGGCAGGAAGTTCTGCGTCACCTCGGTGCCGTACGACAGCAGCGAAGCCAGCAGCACAGCCAAACCCACCGCGCGCCACGGTGACAGGCCGCTGCGCCGCCCGGCGATCAGCAGCAGCACACCCAGCGGCAGATAACCGGCGAGATTGGCCCAGGTGTCGAACACGTCCACCCAGGGCGGCCAGCGCAGCACCAGCAGGGCCCATGGGCCCTGGCCCGGCGGCCAGCGCCAGTCGCTGAACGGAAACAGGCTTGCATACAGCACCAGCGCGGCCCAGGCCAGCGCCAGTGGGATGGCCGAGCTGCGATGGCGTGACGGCACCGCCATGGCGGGATCAGAAAGGCTTGACGACCACCAGCACGACGATGGCGGCAAACAACAGCACCGAGACCTCGTTGAACACGCGATACCACTTGTCGCTGCGCTGGTTGGCCAGTTGCTCGAAGCGGCGCAGCATCAAGCGGCACGCATGGTGGTAGCCGATGGCGCCCAGCACGAGCAGCAGCTTGGCATCGAGCCAGCCATTGCCGGGCCCGCGACCGATGCCGTAGCCCAGCCACAGCACCAGACCGAGCGCGATGCCCAGCACCATCAGGAGGCTGCAGAAGCGGTACAGCTTGCGCGCCATCATCAGCAGCCGCTCGCGCTCGGCGTGGCTGTCGGCCGGCACGCTGGCCAGATTGACGAAGATGCGCGGCAGGTAGAAGAGACCGGCGAACCAGCTCGCGACGAAGACGATGTGGAAGGCCTTGACCCAGAGTTGAAGCATCGGATCATTATGCGGGCCGCCATAAAAGAAGCCCCGGCGCGGGGCCGGGGCCGGCAAGCCTCGTCGCTGTCATCGCGCCAAGGCACCTGCTCAGGGAGGAAAAGCAGGGAACGGCAGCCTTTCGACTACCATTCAATTCCTACTCTATCAGAGCGTTTCAGGGCCTGCCAGTCGGTTTTTCCCCCCTCGGCCGGCGTTTGGACAACGCGCCAGGAGCCCGTTTGCGCACGCCACCCCCGTTTCCCGCCAGCCGCCCGCGCCGCCTGCGCCGCGACACCTTCACGCGCCGCCTCGTGCGCGAGAACCGGCTCGCCGCCGAAGACCTGATCCTGCCGGTGTTCGTGCTCGACGGCGGTGGCCGCGCGCAGGACGTCGCCAGCATGCCGGGCGTGCAGCGCCTGAGCCTGGACCGCTTGTTCGGCGTTGCCGAGCAGTGCGTGGCGCTGGGCGTGCCGGTGATGGCGCTGTTCCCCGTCATCGAGCCGTCGCTGAAAACGCCCGACGGCGCCGAAGCCACGAACCCCGACGGCCTGGTGCCGCGCGCGGTGCGTGAACTCAAGAAGCGTTTTCCGCAGCTCGGCCTGCTCACCGACGTCGCGCTCGACCCGTTCACGAGCCACGGCCAGGACGGCCTGCTCGACGACACCGGCTACATCCTCAACGACGAGACGGTGGCGGTGCTGAAGCTGCAGGCGCTGGTGCAGGCCGAGGCCGGTGTCGACATTGTCGCGCCGAGCGACATGATGGACGGCCGCATCGGCGCCATCCGCGGCGCGCTCGAAGCGCGCGGCCTGATCCACACCCGCATCATGGCCTACAGCGCCAAGTACGCGAGCGCCTTCTACGGGCCGTTCCGCGACGCCGTCGGCTCGGCGGCGAACCTCGGCAAGAGCGACAAGACGGTCTACCAGATGGACCCCGGCAACAGCGACGAAGCGCTGCGCGAAGTGGCGCTCGACATCGCCGAAGGCGCCGACATGGTGATGGTCAAGCCCGGCATGCCCTACCTCGACATCGTGCGCCGCGTGAAGGACGAGTTCCGGGTGCCGACCTTCGCCTACCAGGTCAGCGGCGAATACGCGATGCTGAAGGCGGCGGCGGCCAACGGCTGGCTCGACGGCGACGCCGTGATGATGGAGTCGCTGCTCGCATTCAAGCGCGCCGGTGCCGACGGCGTGCTGAGCTACTTCGCACTCGCCGCCGCCCGGCTGCTGAAGCAGCCCTGATGCGCGCTGCGCGCGCAGGGCGGGCGCGATGACGCCCACGCGCCGCCAGCTTGGCGTGCTGGTGCTGCTGACGCTAATCTGGGGCCTGAACTGGCCGGTGATGAAGATGGGCGTCAGCGGCACGCCGGCGCATCCGCTGGCCTATCCGCCGCTGACCTTCCGCGCGCTGTCGATGGTGTTCGGCCTGCCGGTGCTGGTGCTCGGCCTGCGCGTGCTCAAGGTGCCGCTGCGGGTGCCGCGGGCCCACTGGGCTGAACTCGGCCGGCTGGCGCTGAGCAACATGGTGGTCTGGCACATGGTGGCCATCGTCGCGGTGCAGGCGCTGAGTTCGGGGCGCGCCGCAATCCTGGGCTATTCGATGCCGATCTTCGCCGCCCTCTGGGGCGTGCTGGTGTTCGGCGAACGTTTCAGCCTGCGCCAGGTGCTGGGCGTGGCGGCCGCGGCGCTGGGCATCGTGCTGCTGCTGGCCAATGAATTCGGCAAGCTCAGCGGCTCGCCGCTGGCGGCGCTGGCGATGCTGTTCGCGGCCTGCGTCTGGGCCTACGGCACCCACCGCCTGCGGCGTTCGACGCTGCCGCTGCCGCTGCTGGCGATCGCGCTGTGGATGACGGTGCTGACCGCCGCCGTGATGTGCGTGCTGGCGCTGCTGTTCGAGCGCCAGCGCTGGCAACTGCCGCCGGCGCATGTGGTCTGGGCCATCGCCTACAACGCCCTCGCCGTGTTCGCATTCGCGCAGGTGGCGTGGCTCTACCTCGCGCGCAGCATGCCGCCGGTGGCGAGCTCGATCAGCGTGATGATGATTCCTGTGCTTGGCACCTTCAGCGGCGCCTGGGCTCTGCACGAGGCCTTGCACTGGCAGGACTTCGCCGCCATGGTGCTGATGGTGGTGGCGATAGGCGCGGTGCTGCTCAAGCCCGGCGGTAGGGGTCGCTGAAGCCCAGCGTGCGCATGATCTCGCTCTCGCGCGCTTCCATCACGCGCGCGTCGGCGTCGTTCTCGTGGTCCAGGCCCTGCGCGTGCAGCGTGCCGTGCACGAGCATGTGCGCGTAGTACGCGTCCACCGGCAGGCGCTGTTCGCGCGCCTCCTTTTCGATCACCGGCGCGCACAGCACGAGGTCGGCCACGATCATCGGCGCGTGTTCGTAGTCGAAGGTCAGCACGTTGGTGGCGTAGTCCCTGGCGCGGTAGTCGCGGTTCAGCGCCCGGCCTTCGTCGGCGTCGACGATGCGCACCGTGATCTGCGCCGGGGCCTGCAGCGCCGCGCGTATCCAGCGCGCGACGCGGTGGCGCGGCAGTTCGCCGCGATGGCGCGCGTCGGCGAACTGCAGCGACAGTTGCAGCGCCGGGCGCATCAGCGCTCGCTCGCTCTGCCTTGCGCAGCGTTCGCGTCCTGCGCGTCGTGCGCTTCGTAGGCCTGCACGATGCGCGCCACCAGCGGATGGCGCACCACATCGGCGGCGCTGAAGTCGGTGAATGCAAGGCCCTTCACACCGTTCAACGCCTGGCGCGCGTCGACGAGGCCGCTCAACACGCCCTTGGGCAGATCGATCTGGCTCACGTCGCCGTTGACCACGCAGCGGCTGCCATAGCCGATGCGCGTGAGGAACATCTTCATCTGTTCACGCGTCGTGTTCTGCGCTTCGTCGAGGATCACGAACGCGTGGTTCAGCGTGCGCCCGCGCATGAAGGCCAGCGGCGCGATCTCGATCTGTCCTTTTTCGAATGCCTTGCCGACGCGCTCGAAGCCCATCAGGTCGTACAGCGCGTCGTAAAGCGGGCGCAGATAGGGATCGACCTTCTGCGCCAGGTCGCCGGGCAGAAAGCCCAGCCGTTCGCCCGCCTCCACCGCCGGCCGCGTGAGCACGATGCGCTGCACGCCCTGGCGCTGCAGCGCGTCCACCGCGCACGCCACGGCGAGAAAGGTCTTGCCGGTGCCCGCGGGGCCGATGCCGAAGGTGATGTCGTGCGCCAGCATCTGGCGCAGGTACCGCGTCTGGTTCGGCGTGCGCCCGGAGAGATCGGCATGGCGCGTGTGCAGCACCACGGGCGCAGCCTGCGCGGCTGCGGTGGCGTCAGTCGCATCAGCGGCTGGCCCGAGGCCCGGCCCTGAAGAACCCGCACCGGCGCCCGCATGCGCCAGCGCCATCTGCAGCGCGGCTTCGGAAATCGGCGTTGCCGCCGCCGCGTACAGGGCGTCGAGCAGAGCACTCGTGCGCTCGACCGCGGTGCGCGGGCCGTCGATGCGGAAACTCTCTTCGCGCCGCGTCAGCTTCACGCCCAGCGCCGCTTCGATGTTGCGCAGATGGCCGTCCAGCGGCCCGCACAGATGGGCCAGACGGCGGTTGTCGGGCGGCGAGAGGGTGTGGCGTCGAATCAAGCGGGCGTCGTGCAAGGGTGCGCGGGATGGCGATTGTCGCAGTGTCGCGCCACGCCGACGATGCCGCAGAATGCCCGACCCATGTCGCGCGCCACCCTGTTTTCGCTCCACCTCCGCCGGGTGCTGTTCGCGCTGCTGCTGGGCACCGCGCTGCCGGCGCTGGCACAGGTGCTGCGCATCGACAGCGCGCTCAGCGCCACCGGTGACGGCGACGCCTTTCCGCTCAACGCCACCACGCAGCGTGTGGCACTGCCCGACGGCTGGACCGCGAGCCGGCCCGGCGAAAGCGGCCCGGTGTGGTACCGCGTGACGTTCCAGGCGCCGCCGTCGCGCACCGGCAGCGAGCTCGATGCGCTTTACGTTGAACAGGTCTGCAGCAACCTTCAGGTCTATCTCAACGGCCAGCTCGTGCACAGCGGCGGCCGCATGGATGCGCCGCTGACCAACAACTGCAGCCACCCGCAGCTCGTCGCCCTGCCGACGGCACTGCTCGCGCGCGGGCTGAACACGATCGACATCAAGGTCAGCGGCCACCGGTTGGCCGAGGTGGGATCGCGCGCGCGCAGCGGCGCGCTGTCGCTGCTGCGCATCGGGCCGGAGTCGGCGCTGGCCGGCCGCTATTCGCGCCAGACCACGCTCAACATTGCGCTGCCGCAGGCGGTGGGTGCGACGCTGCTGCTGATGGGCAGCTTCATGTTCGTGCTCGGTTTCATCAACCGGCGCGAAAGCCACCTCGCCTACTTCGGCGCACTCTCGGTGGGCTGGGCCCTCACCGACGCGCGGCTGTGGTTCCACACGCTGCCGGTGTCCAACGCGGTGGTCGAGTTCCTGCTGTGTTCGATGCTGGCGTTCATCACGCTGGCCAGCGTGCAGTTCCTGCTGCGCTACGCGCGCTGGCGCCACGCGCTGATCGACCGCTGCCTGCCGCTGCAATGTGCGTTGATGCCGCTGACGCTGGTGCTGGCCGGTCCGGGCCGGCTGCATGCGGTGGCCAGCGTCTGGCATGTCGTGTTCGCGGCCGAGGTGGTGGCCGCGGCCAGCTTCTACCTGCGCACGCAGTGGCGCGCGCGCTCACGCAACTTCTGGCTCATGTCCTCGATGCTGTCGGCCGTCGCGCTGGCGGCGCTGGTGGAGTTCATCGCCGAGCGCAGCGGTGAACGGCCGCTGGTGGCACATCTGGCGCAACTGGTCACGCCGGTGATGTTCGTCGTCGTCGGCTTGCGCCTGGTGCAGCAGCACGGGCGCGCACTGCAGGACGCCGAACTCGGCAAGGCGCATCTGGAACAGCGCGTGCGCGACGCCACGGCCGAGATCGAACGCAACTTCCGCCAGCTTGCCGACCTGCGCGTCGAACAGGTGACCGAGCGCGAGCGCAAGCGCATCGCCGCCGATCTGCACGACGACCTGGGCGCCAAGCTGCTGACCATCGTGCACACCAGCGAATCGGAACGCATTTCCACGCTCGCGCGCGAGGCGCTGGAAGAGATGCGGCTGTCGGTGCGTGGCCTCACCGGCAAGCCGGTGAAGCTGGCCGACGCGCTGGGCGACTGGCGCGCCGAGGTCGTGAGCCGCCTCGCCCAGGCCGGCATCAACGCCGACTGGCTGGCGCCCGAGGACCTGCCGCAGACGCTGTCGGCGCGCGCCTACGTGCAGTCCACGCGCATCCTGCGCGAGGCCACCAGCAACATCATCAAGCACAGCGGGGCGTCGAACTGTTCCGTCACCTGCCGCGTCGACGAAGGCGACTTCCAGCTCATCGTGCAGGACAACGGCGAGGGCATCTCGCTCGAGGTCGACGGCCGCCTGGACCGCGGCCACGGCATGGCCAGCATGAAGCACCGCGCCAAGCAGTTGCAGGGCCAGTGCCTGGTGGAATCGGGCCCCGGATACGGAACCGTGATACGCCTCACGATTCCGCTCGATCGTGCGATCGAGGCACAGGCATGACACCGCCGCGGCTGCTAGCATAAGTCTTCGGGTCTTTCAAGTCCTCCCATGAAAAATATCCTGCTGCTCGAAGACCTGCCGGAAATCCGGGCGTGGCTGCGCAAGCTGGTGCTTCAGGTCTTCCCCGACGCGCAGATTTCCGAGAGCGCGCGCGTGCACGACGCGGTCTCGCTCGTGCAGGCCGTCAAGTTCGACCTGGCGCTGATCGACCTCGGTCTGCCCGACGGCAGCGGCGTCGACGTGGTGACCAAGCTGCGCGACATCCAGCCCGAAGCACAAAGCGTGGTGGTGACCATCCACGACGACGACGAACACCTGTTCCCGGCGCTGCAGGCCGGCGCCTTCGGCTACATCCTGAAGGAGCAGCCGCGCGAGCTGATCACGGAACAGTTGCAACGCATCAGCCAGGGCGAACCGCCACTGTCGCCGAGCATCGCGCGCCGCGTCATGGCCTACTTCAGCGCCAAGGCCAAGCCGCAGGCGTCTTCGCTGCCGCACGTCTCGTTGACCGACCGCGAAAGCGAAGTGCTGCTGCGGGTGGCCAAGGGCTATACGCTGCCCGAGATCGGCGTGCAGCTCGGCCTGAGCCGGCACACGATTGCCGACTACGTCAAGCAGATCTACCGCAAGCTCAACGTCAGCTCGCGCGCCGAGGCCGCGCTGGAAGCGCAGCGCCTGGGCCTGTTCAGATAACGCGCCTGCAGTCGCTTCATTGCGACGCCGCCGGCGGCGGGCTCGACGCGGCCGTGGCGGGCAGCGCGGGCACACGCAACGCGTCGGACACGGCCTCGTCGACGCCGCGCAGCAGCGCCTCGTTGTTCACCTCCACGCTTTCCCACAGCAACAGCAGCCGCGCCAGTTCGGTGGCATCGGTCCGGCCCATGCGACGGTTCAGCGCCCAGTCGGCAAAACGCCGGCGCAGATCGGCCGCCGCCGACGACAGGCCGAGGGCGCCGAAGGTCTGCAGGTCGCGCATCGACGCATAGGCGGCCGAATAGCGGCGCAACTCATCGGCGTCCAGGTGCGTGGCGGCCTGCCCCGCCACCGCAGCGTCCCAGGCGTCGCGCCGCAGCGAGGGGTACTTGTCGCGAAACGACCGATCCCAGGGCGTGACGATCTCCTTGTCGATCTCGCTCTCGGGTCGATGCGCCACCAGCGCATCGACCAGTTTGTGGCGGAATGTGCGCTGCGACGCGATCGCATCGGCATTGAAGAGCAGCGACTCGCGAACGTCCTTCAGGTCGCTGTCCAGTTCGGCATGCAAGGCCACGCGTGTCTGGGCCGCGATATGTCGGGCCTGGCGCCAGTCGTTCCACTGGTTCACCGCCCACGCGCTCAGGATGCCCAGCACGATGAGCAGATAGCGAACGAAGAAGTCGCGCCACGACGTGACCGCCTCCCGGCCGATGTGAACATCCATGCGCTGCGCCGCGTAGTTGCCGTGGCCGGATTATCGCGGCCGATGCGCGACACTACGGCCCATGATCGGACGCATCACCGGCACGCTGGCCGAGAAGACACCACCGCTGGTTCTCATCGACGTGAACGGCGTCGGCTACGAGCTCGACGTGCCAATGAGCACCTTCTACAACCTGCCCGCGCTGGGCGAGCGCGTGACGCTGCTGACGCACTTCGTCGTGCGCGAGGATGCGCAGCAGCTTTTCGGCTTTCTCGGCGCCGACGAACGCAGCACCTTCCGCCTGCTGGTGAAGATCAGCGGCGTCGGCCCGCGCACCGCGCTGGGCATTCTGTCCGGGCTCTCGGTGAACGAGCTCGCGCAGGCCGTGGCGCAGCAGAACGGCGCGCGGCTGGTGAAGGTGCCGGGCATCGGCAAGAAGACGGCCGAGCGGCTGCTGCTGGAGCTCAAGGACAAGCTCGCACCGGCCATCGGCCAGCCCGCCAGCGTGGCCAGCGACGCGCACAACGACATCGTGCAGGCCTTGATGGCGCTGGGCTACAACGAACGCGAAGCCGCGGCGGCGCTGAAGGCGCTGCCGCCCGACGTGGGCGTCAGCGACGGCATCAAGCTGGCGCTCAAGGCACTGAACAAATAGGTGGCAACGCGGAACACGCGGCGCCGCGTTTCAGGCTCTCGCAAGCCGACGCGCCGGGGCGCGCTACTTGCCCAGCGCGCGCACCGGCACCTTCAGCTCGATCGTCTCGCGCGTCGCGTCGTTGTCTTCGACCACCAACGTGATGGGCACCATCTCGCCCGCCTTGAGCTGCTGCTTCAGCCCCATCAGCATCACGTGGTAGCCACCTGGCGAGAGCTCGACGGTCTTGCCGGGGGGCAGCACCAGCCCGCCGCCCACCTCGCGCATCTTCATCACGCTGCCCTGCATCGACATCTCGTGCACCTGCGCCATGCCGGCCCAGGGCGACGACACCGACACCAGCCTGCCGCCGTGCTCCGACGTGATCTTCGCGAACATGCCGCTCGCGCTTTGTGTGGCAACGGTGCCGCGCACCCAGGCGTCCGTCACGGTGGTGTGGGCACAGGCGGCGGCCGCGGCCAGCGACAGCAGCGCGCCGGCAACAAGGGTCTTCGTCATTTCGGTTTCCTTTTCGTATTCAGTGATGGTGGTGTTCGGTGGCCGCGCCGGCGGCGGGCAGCACCTCGAGCGGGGTCTGCCATTCGGCCTGCCCTTTGTCGCACTGCTGCAGCACCGCGAACGTCAGCGTTCCCCGCGCGTCGGGCGTCTGCCCGCGCAGCACGAATTCGTCGTAGTACGCGCTGTCCAGCCAGGCGTCGCGGCTGGCGGCGCGCCAGGTGATGCGCGTCACCGCATCGCCGTTGCGCGCCAGGCTCAGAGTCCAGCCCGCCTTCGGCATCGGCTTGGCGTTGCGAAAGCCCGGCGGGATGTCGATCTGCAGCGCCGTCGTGGCCGCGCCGTCGCAGCCGTGGCCGACGCGGAACACCGCGCGGTACGACGTGGCCGCCGGTGCCTGCGGCAGCTCCAGCGTGACATGGGCCTGCGCGGTGGCGGCGATCGCAGCCACGCCGATGGCGGCAAGAACGGGGAGTGTCTTCACAGGTCGAACCTCACTTCTGCACTGTAGGTGCGTTGCGGATAGGGATGGAAATTCCAGTACCGATAACGATTGAGGTTGTCGATACCGAAGGCCGCGCTCCACTGGCGATCGATCTGCCAGCGCAGCCGCAGGTCGGTGCTGAAATACCTGCTGACGCCCTGGTAGGCGAAGCCGTTGACGTCGGCATTGTTCAGCGTGCGGTACTGCGCACCGCTGTAACGCGCGCCGAAGGCCGCCGTCCAGTGCGGGCCGAAGCGAAGGCTGGCCAGTGCCGCGGCGCGCCACTTCGGGATGTTGGGCTGCTGCTTGCCGAGGGTGTCGCCGGGCACGGCGACGAAGCTCGCGTTCTCTTCGATCACCGAATCGGCATAGGTGGCGCTGGCACTCAGCTCCAGCCCGCGGATCAACACGTCGTTGCCGTTGAAGGCTGCTTCGAGCCCCCGGGTCCGGATACGGCCGACGTTCTGCACACGGCTGATGTTGGTGTTGGCCGTGCTGTCGAAGGTGGTCTGCGAATACAGCGCGTCGTGCGTGTCTTCGCCGAACCAGGTCAGACGCAGCGTGCCGAGACGAAAGTCCTGCTCCGCCGTCAGCTCGCCCGTCCACGAACGCTCGGGTCGCAGGTCGGGATCGTTGATGTACAACGAGTTGCTGCTCGACGTGGCGCCGTAGAGTTCGGAGACGGTCGGGAAGCGCACCGCGCGTCCGGCAGAGGCCTTGAAGACCAGATCGGGCGCGGCCTGCAGCGACAGCGCGAGCTTGGGCGACAGGTGGCTCTCGCGCCGCGGCGCGTAGTTCAGCGCGCTGCCGGCCGGGAACACGGTCGTGCCGTCGTTGGCGCGCCAGCGTTCGGCGCGCAGGCCCAGGCGTCCTGGCCGTACAGGCTTTGCAGTTCGGTGCGGCCGCTGACCTGACCAAACGACGCGCCGGCGGGGTCGCGCATCCAGTCGAGCGGCTGGCCGCGGCTGTCGGCATGGTCGACGTCGAGCCGCCATGCCCAGGGCCCGTTGCGGTTGCCGAGCGCGGCGCTGGTTTCCCAGGCGCGCAAGACGGCGTGCGTGTTGAACGCGGTTGGCATCTGCGTCACGTAGACCACCACCGCGCCCACCGAATTGCCCGGATAGGCGGCCGAGAACGGGCCGTACATCACGTCGACACGTTCGATCTCCTGCGGCGTCACCATGCCCCAGCGCGGCGCGAAGCTCAGGCCGCCGACACCCCGCCGCGTGACGCTTTCCATCGTCGTTGGAATCTGCGTCGGCAGCGAGGTCGGCTGGCCGCCGTTGATGACGATCGTGATGCCGCCCCGCTTTGATCGGAACATCACCGTCTTGTGCGTGTGCGGCGACGGCGACTGCCAACGCGCCGGCGCACAGCAGGCGCCATTCGGTTCTCACGGACATCTCCTGACGGCCAGACGCACGCGCCCGGCGCTTGTGGCACACGCGGCCGGGCCCCGAAGGGGCCGGCGCCGCGACGGCGTTTCAGGAGATGAAGGGCGGGCCGCGCGGCTGCGCCGAACGCCACGCGAACAGCGTGCGCGGCGCCTGCAGGAACAGCGGTGGCGCCTGGGTGCCGAGCGTCTGCAACTGCGGCAGTGCCGGCGGCAGCGCCGGCATCACGACGGCGTTGAACGAGGCGCTGCAATAACCGCAGTGCTCCAGATGCAGCACTGAATTCGACGGCTGCTTTTCACCATCGGCCAGCGCCACCAGCTTCATGCCCTGCGGCGTGCAGACCTCGACGAAACCGCTGCCCGGGTGCGCCAGTGCATGCGAAACCGTCGGCAGCAAGCTCAGCGCGAGCATCGCGACGAGCGCGAGCCAGTTGGCGAAACGGAGATGGCGACGGGCGATGTTCACGGGCGGGCCGCAGTGTAGCCGCTCGTCATAATCCGCCCATGGCGATCAAGACCGACGATTTCGGCCCCACGGCCGCCGCGCGCGTGGTGAGCGCGGCGCCGGCGTCGCCCAACGAAGAGGCGATAGAGCGTGCGCTGCGCCCCAAGGGCCTGGCCGAATACGTGGGCCAGGTGAAAGCGCGTGAACAGTTGGAGATCTTCATCCACGCCGCGCGCGGCCGCGCCGAGTCGCTCGACCACGTGCTGCTGTTCGGCCCGCCGGGACTGGGCAAGACGACGCTGAGCCACATCATCGCTGCCGAACTGGGTGTCAACCTGCGCCAGACCTCGGGCCCGGTGCTGGAAAAGCCGAAGGACCTGGCCGCCATCCTCACCAGCCTGGAGCGCAACGACGTGCTCTTCATCGACGAGATCCACCGCCTGAGCCCGGTGGTCGAGGAGATCCTCTACCCAGCGCTGGAGGACTACCAGATCGACATCATGATCGGCGAAGGCCCGGCGGCACGTTCGATCAAGCTCGACCTGCAGCCATTCACGCTCGTCGGCGCGACCACGCGCGCCGGGATGCTGACGAATCCGCTGCGCGACCGCTTCGGCATCGTCGCGCGGCTGGAGTTCTACACCGCCGAAGAACTCACGCGCATCGTCACGCGCTCGGCCGGCTTGCTGGACGTGCCCACCGACGCCGAGGGCGCGCTCGAGATCGCGCGCCGTTCGCGCGGCACGCCACGCATCGCCAACCGTCTGCTGCGCCGCGTGCGCGACTATGCACAGGTCAAGGGCGACGGCCACATCGACGCCCGCGTTGCCGACCTGGCGCTGAAGATGCTGGACGTCGACCCGCAGGGCTTCGACGTCATGGACCGCAAGCTGCTCGACGCGGTGATCCACCGCTTCGACGGCGGCCCGGTGGGCCTGGACAACGTGGCGGCGGCGATCGGCGAAGAAGCCGGCACCATCGAAGACGTGATCGAGCCCTACCTCATCCAGCAGGGTTACCTGCAGCGCACGCCGCGCGGGCGCATCGCCACCGTGGCGGCCTACCGCCACCTGGGTCTGCTGCCGCCGCAGCGTGCGAGCGACCTTTTCGGCAGCACCGAACCACGGCTGGAATAGGGGCCGAACGGGTCCGAACAGCGTCCGAACAGGGCGCGAACAAAACCGCTCGCGCGTGACGCACGCCACGCGCCGCCGTTGGGGCTGCTTACCGTCGTTACGGTTTGCGCGCTCGTAACGGCCCTCAAGTCGGCAAAGCGGCGGCCGATAAAACGTTCGACGCGAAGAGTCTGCAGTGCCGGTAGCGCCTACCGGAGCTGCCGCCTTGGCCGCCCCGCCTGCCACTTCCCGAGGTGATTTTGATGCGCTCCAGCCGCGGCTTCACGCTGATCGAACTGATGGTTGCCATTGCCGTGGTCGCCGTGCTCACGGCCATTGCGCTGCCGTCGTACACGGCCTACGTGCAGCGCTCGAAGGTGCCGGTGGCGCTGGACGGCCTGTCGGCCTATGCCACGCGCATGGAGCAGGCGTTCCAGGACGGCGGCAGCTATGCCAACGGCACCGCCTGCGCGGTGTCGCTGCCGACGGTGGCGAACTTCAGCATCACCTGCGCGCTCACCGGCAGCGGCGGCGCCGGCTTCCTGGCCACCGCCACCGGCTCCGGCCCGATGGCCGGCTACACCTACACGATAGACAGCGCCGGCGCGCGCGCCACCACGGCGCATCCGAAGGGCGCCAACACCACGTGCTGGACGACACGGGGCACGACATGCGACACCTGAACAATGGGCGCCAGCGCGGCCTGACGCTGGTCGAACTGATGGTGGGGCTGGCGATCGCCGCCTTCCTGATGCTCACCGCGGCGCCGTACTTCGCTGAATACACAACCAATTCGCGCCTGCACGAAGGCGGCAACCTGCTCTACAGCGAAGCGCTGCTGGCGCAGAGCGAAGCCGTCAAACGCAACACCACGGTGCGCCTGGCGAGCAACGGCGACACGCTGCAGGTCATCGACGAAAGCGACAGCACCGCGCCCGTGGTGCTGCGCACGCGCACGCTGGTGGGCGGCACCACGGCCGCAACGGTGAACGTGGACTTCGGCAGCGAAGGCCGGCCGACGCCGTTCGGCACCAGCGCGTCGATCAACCTGAGCATGAACAACCAGACCTGCTCGAGCGACGTGCGTTGCCCGGGGCTGCGGGTCGACGCCGGCGGAGCCATCAGACTATGCAACAACCAACTCTCCGGTTGCGACTGAAGCGAAGCAGCGCGGGCTTCGGCCTCATCGATGCGCTGATCGCGCTCGCGCTGCTGTCGTTCGGCCTGCTCGGCATGACACGCCTGCAGGCGCACTCGCTGGCGCAGGCCACCGAAAGCCAGCAGCGCGGCGTCGCGATGCAGTACGGCGACGAACTCATCAGCACCATCCTCGTCGATGTCGGCAACAAGGACTGCTACTCGCTGCCGGCCGCCGGCACCTGCGCCAGCACCGCCGCGCGCGCGCTGACCACCGACTGGAACACGCGCCTGGCGCAGGCGCTGCCCGATGCCACCGCCACGTCCACCTACACCGCCGCCAGCGGCCGCATGGACGTCGTGATCACCTGGACCGGCAAGGACTCGCAGGACACCCACAGCCTCGGAGCGAGCACCGATGTGCGCCAATGAAAGCCGCCGCCTGAAGACGCCGGCGCGCGCGCAGCGCCAGCGCGGCCTGTCGATCATCGAGGTGATGGTCGGCATGGTCATCGCGCTGCTCGTCAGCCTGGCCGCCAGCGGCAGCGCCGCCGTCTTCACCGCGTCGCAGCGCCAGGGCATAGGCGCCGGCGGCATGACCGTCAACTCGAGCACCGCACTCGCGGCGCTGAAGAGCGACGTCGCCAGCGCCGGGCTCGGCTTCTTCGGCGATTCCACCTTCCTGTGCTACGCGCTGGACTTGAGCGTCGGCGCCACCGTCAAACTCGACGCGGCGTCGTTCTCGCCGGTGCGCATCACGTCCGACGGCACCAACGACAGCCTCGACGTGGTCTATGCCGACAACGTCGACTCGGGTGCCAACGTGCTGCTCAGCGGCACTTCCGACGGCGGCTCGGCCAGCGTGCAGTCGCTGCTGCCTGCCGCGGCCGGTCAGGCCGTGCTGCTCGCACCGGCCACACCGGGCGCGCCGGGCGCCACCTGCATGGTGCGCAGCGTCACTGCCGTCACCGCGTCCACCGACGACACCAAGCAGCTCGTCACCTTCGCCGGCAGCGGCGACTACAACGGCGCCGCGTTCACGACCACACCGGCTTTCAGCGAAACGAACAAGGACCGCGTGGCCTTGCTGGGCCAACTGCACTGGAGCCGCTACAGCCTGAGCGACGGCAACCTGACGCTGACGCGGCCGCTGGACGACACCTCGGCGGTGCTGGTGCGCAACGTGATGGCGTTTCGCGTGCAGTACGGCATCACCGGCACCGCTGCCGGCGCCACCACGCTGGCCGGCTGGCAGGACGCCACCGGCAGCACCTGGGCGAACGTCGCCGGCGCCGACGTCGAGCGCATCCGCGCGCTGCGCATCGGCATGGTCACACGCAGCGCGCAGCGCGAAAAACCGAATGCGGCCGGCGTCTGCGAAGCCAGCACCGCGATGCCCACGCTGTTCGGCAACACCGTCACGCCCGACGTCGGCGACTGGCAGTGCTGGCGCTACCGCAGCGTGGTGGTGGTGGTGCCGCTGCGCAACCTGGTGTGGTGATGGTGATGAGACAACCGCGAACCCTTCAACGCGCGCAGCGCGGCGTCACGATGCTCGTCGTGCTGGTGCTGCTGTCGGTGATGCTGCTCGGCGGCCTGGCGCTGGCGCGCCTGACCGAGATCGGCACGCTGGCCAGCGGCAACGCGGCTTTCCATGAAGCCGCGGTGCAGGCCAGCGAGATCGGCCTGAACACCGCGTTCGCCGCCGTCAAGGCACTGACCGACGAAGACACCAGCATCGCCGGCTGGTACTCGTCGACGACCCAGAGCACCGACGCCAACGGCCTGCCCGACGTGACGTGGGGCGCGGCGCCGTCCATCACGGTGGGCGCGCTGACGGTGCAGTACGTCGCCGAACGCGCCTGCACGGTGTCGCCGGTGACGAACCCGCTGCGCCAGTGCCTGGTGAAGCAGATTCCGCAGCCCAGCAGCCATGTCGCCGGACAGGAACAGCTCGACCCGCCGAATTCCAAGCAGTACCGCATCACTGTGATGGTGACCGGCCCGAAAGGCACCCGCACCTGGGTGCAGTCTCTGGTAACCAAGGGCTGACCATGCAGCGTGCCGCCGTCAAGTTCGCCATCTCGTTGCTCGCGCTCGGCGCCCTGCTCGGCAGCGTGGCCGCGCATGCCACCGACGTCGCCGATCTGCCGCTGAAGGCGTCGGTGCTGGCCAAGCCGAACGTGATCTTCGGGCTCGACGACTCGAGTTCGATGGACTCCGAGGTGATGCTCAACACCAACGACGGCGCGTTCTGGTGGGACTACAGCAACCGCTCGGGCTGGGACACCAATGGCGCGCCCTGGTTCAACGCCGCCGGTACCGCGTCCACCCAGTGGCGCAAGATGGTCTACCTGTTCCCGAACGGCAACGCCAGCGGCGACCGCATCAACACCGATTCGACGAACGACCACTTCGCCATCATGCCGTCGGCGCAGCTCGCATGGGTGCGCTCCAGCGCCTACAACCCGCTGTACTACAACCCGACCATCACCTATGCGGCCTGGTCGCCGGCCTATGTCTCGGGCGCACTGCGCAACTACGCCGATGCCACGCCCAGCGCCGCCAAATCGCACCCCGTTTACGGCAGCGACACGCTCGACCTGACGGCCACCGCGCCCGCCACGAACACGAAGAACCAGACCTTCATGGCGCTGCCGGGGATGGTGATCCCGCAGAACGCCAAGTACTGCACCTACTCCAGCAGCAGTTGCTCCAACGGCTCGCTCGCGCTGTCGAGCTGGACCACGGTGGCCTCGAGCTCGGGCTACACCGTGCCGGCGAGCACCGTGCTGCGCGTGACCATGGCCTACTGGCCCGCCACGTACTACACGAAGGAAAGCTGCACCGTCGACGGCAGCGGCTGCGTCAGCGCGCCCGACGGTGCGACGCTGAAGCGGCACGAGATCAAGTCGGCCAACTACGCCACCACCGCCGCCTTCAACACCGAGCTGCAGAACTTCGCCAACTGGTGGCAGTACTACCGCAAGCGCAAGCTGATGCTCGCCGCGGCCATGGGCCAGGTGCTGGAGCCGCTGACCGGCCTGCGCATGGGCGTGACGCTGTTCAGCAGCCATTCGACGGCGACGATGTACGACATCGACGGCACCTCGTCGGCCAGCAACGGCCGCAAGGTCGCGGGCATCTTCTACGAAAACGACACCACCGGCGGCACACCGACACGCGAGACGCTGAACGCCATCGGCAATCAGTACAAGACCAGCAGCTCGACGATTCAATATGCCTGCCAGCGCAACAACGCCTTCATCGTCACCGACGGCTTCGCCAACGTCGCCAGCGTGACGCCGCCGAGCTATTCGCAGTCGACCTGGGGCAGCGGCGCGCCGTATCAGAGCATCACGAACCAGACGCTGGCCGACATCGCGCTGAGCTACTACACGATCAATCTGCGTTCGACGATGGCCACCGGCCGCGTCGCGCCGACGGCGACCGACCTCAACACCAACCTGCACATGAACACCTACGGGCTGACCCTGGGTGCGAAGGGCACGATCTTCGTCGACGAGACGACGCCGGCACCGACCAGCACCTCGAGCTGGCCGACGAGCTACGTCGACCGCAACCCGACCGCGGTCGACGACCTCTGGCACGCCACCATCAACGGCCGCGGCAAGATGTACACGGCGGCGACACCCGAATCCACGGCGCTGAAGATCCAGGCGGCGTTGAACGACATCCTGAACAACGCCGGCGCGCAGGGTGGCGTCGCGGTGAGCACGGTGAACCTCTCACGCGGTGACGGCTTCGCCTATCTGGGCAGCTACACGCCTGCCGGCTGGTCGGGCGACCTGACGGCCAACACCATCAACGCCTCCAGCGGCGCCATCAGCACGACGCCCACGTGGTCGGCCGCCACCAAGCTGGCGGCGCGTGCCTACGGCACCCGTGTCGTGGCGTCGGCCGACGCCAGCGGCGGCGTCTCGTTCAGCACCGCCAGCGTCGGTGATGTGGTCAACCCGGACAGCGCCTGGGGCGACACGTCTGCAGTGATCAACTACCTGCGCGGCGACCGCAGCGGCGAAGGTTCGAGCTTCCGCACCCGCACCAGCCTGATGGGCGCGGTGATCAACTCGGAGCCGACGATCGACCGCGACAACAACGTCGTCTACATCGCCTCCGGCGAAGGCATGCTGCATGCGTTCGACATTGCCGCCGGCGCCGACGTCGGCAAGGAACTCTGGGCCTTCGTGCCGCGCACGGTGCTCGGCGAGATCGGCCAGACCTCGGCACGCGCCTATGCCTTCAAGACGCAGCTCGACGGCACGCCGGTGGTCGGCAGCACCGGCACGTCGAGCAAGCTGCTGGTCGCCGGCATGGGCGCGGCCGGGCGCAGCTACTACGCCATCGACGTGAGTTCGCCGCGCAGCCTGAGCGAAGCGCAGCTCGCCAGCGCCTACAAGTGGGAATTCCCCGCCGCCGCCGACAGCACGGCGCAGAGCAAGGTCGGCCAGACGCTGGGCAAGCCGGCGATCGTGAAGACGGCCGACAACGGCTACGTCGTGCTCGTGACCTCGGGCTACAACAGCACCTACGACGGCAAGGGCCGCATGTGGATGCTCAATGCCAGCACCGGTGCCGTGATCCACGAATTTGTCGTCGATGCCGGCACGCTGACGGCCGAATCCGGCCTGGCGCAGATTTCGCCGTATGCGGAAGACGACGGCACGGTGCGCTACGTCTACGGCGGCGATCTGCTGGGCAACGTCTGGCGCTTCGACCTCCATGCGCAGGGCGACCCCGACAAGGTGGCGGTGCTCAAGAGCAGCACCGGCGACCTGCAGCCGGTGACGGCCGCGCCCGAGCTGGCCTACATCAACAACCAGCGCGTCATCATCATCGGCACCGGACGCATTCTCGACATCACCGATTTCGGCAGCAGCCGCGTGCAGACGATGTATGCGATTTCCGACGGCGCGACCATCGACTCGGCGCGCAGCAGCCTGGTGCAGCAGACCTACACGCGCAGCACCGACAGCATCACCACCCATGCGGTCGACTGGAGCACCACGCGCGGCTGGTATGTCGACCTGCCTGCCGGCGAGCAGGCCAATACGCACCCGACCATTGCCTACGGCTCGGTGGCCTTCGTCAGCAACATCACCGGCGCCACCGACTGCTCGGCGGCCTCGTACTTCTACGTGCTCGACATGAGCACCGGCTCGAAGTCGGAGAACGTGGACTTCGTCTCGGCGCAGATCTCCAGCACCGCCAACGCGTCGGGCGTGACGGCCGTCATCACGTCCAGCGGCGACGCGCGCGGCCTGGCGCAGACCAACGACGGCCAGCCGGTGGAAAAGCAGATCGCCAACCGGCCCACCATCAACGCCAGCCGCAATGCCTGGCACGAGGTGCGAAAGCAGTAGCAGGAACACGGCGGCGCGCTCGCGCCGCCGCGCCCGCTTCGCAAGGCGTCAGGTGCGGCGCCGGCTCAGCGTCAGCGCCGCCAGCGCCAGCGCCACCAGCGGCAACGCACCCGGCTCGGGGATCGGCGTCGACTGCTCGGCTGCGCTGTAGGTGAGGTCGTCGAACACGACACGCGCGTTGCTGAGCTGGATGCCCCAGATGTCGGCGGCATCACGCGAGAACCCGTAGAAGAAGCCCAGGCCGTTGGCGTCGGGCTGGCCGAGATGGGTGCTGAGGGTGACCTCTTCGAAGTCGATCGGGCTGTTGTTCTCGTCCAGCGCCGTCATCGTGACGCCGCCGTCATACGCCGACGGATCGAAGTTGAGGAAGCCGCCGATGAAGCTCAGGCCGCGGCCGAAATTGAAGGTCATGAAGCCGGTGTTCGCGTTCAGCCCCGCGAAGGCGCCGTCGTGCGGCCAGTGGCCGTTGTCGCCCAGCGCCGTGGGCACGGCGCCGAGGATGACCTCGCTGCCCGGGTTGTCGAACGACAGCAGGATCGACTCCTGGCCGTCGGCGGCGCCGACGTCGATGGGATCGAACGGTGCCGTCATCGTGCTGGTGACGCCGTCGTAGGCCGAAAATCCGAGCACATGGGTGTCGACGCCCACCGGCACCGAGGTGACGACACTGGCGTGAGCGGAAAGCGCCAGCAGCGAGGCCGCCAACGGCAGCAGCGGCAGGATCGGCAAGCTCGTCTTCATCGGCGTTCTCCACAAATCGGGCCGTTGATTTTCGAGGCTTGGCGTCGCCGCGTGCAGAAACTTTCGGTAACCGTTGCCGGATTTGGCCGCCAGCGGCGCCCGGATCACGGCGCTTCGAGGTGCGCGCTGTCGTTCCAGCCGACCAGCGCCAGCCCCTGGTCGCTGTGCAGCAGGCGGTTGATGCTGGCGTTGCCGAGCTGCCAGGTGCGCGGCGCGTCGAGCGCCACACGCGTCGCGGCGCGGTACAGGCAGTCGAGCACGCCGCCGTGCGCCACCAGCGCCACCGTCTGCCCCGGGTGGCGCGTCGCCAGCCGCGTGGCGGCGCCAACGCTGCGCTGGAAAAAGGTGTTGAGCGTCTCGCCGCCATCGGCGTCGAATTCGGGATCGCGCCCACGCCAGCGCCGCGCCGCTTCGGGCCAGCGCCGTTCGATGTCGCTGAAGGTCACGCCCTCGAAGCTGCCGAAGGCGCGTTCGCGCAGCGCGCGGTCGGTGTGCAGCGCCAGCCCGGTGACGCGCGCCAGCGCGGCGGCGGTCTGCGCGGCGCGTTGCAGGTCGCTGCTGTAGATGACCTCGATGCCCTCGTCGGCGAGCGCGGCCGCCATGCGCTCGGCCTGGCGCAGGCCGTTGGCGTTGAGCGGGATGTCGGCGTGCCCCTGGATGCGCTGCTCGACGTTCCAGTCGGTTTCGGCGTGGCGCAGCACCACCAGCCGGGTGGCGTCGTTCACGCCTGCAGCGCGAGCAGCCGCCGGTTCAGCGTGTAGGTACCCGAAAAGGTGGCTTCGGCCAGCACATGGCCAGCGAGCTGTTCCCGCACCTGCGGGCCGGTGAAGGCGCCGTCCACCGGTAGCCTTTCGAGCGCCACCGCATAGAGCGTGAAGACGTAGTGGTGCACGAGCGAGTCGTTGAACGGCGGGAACGGGCCGTCGTAGCCGAAATACTGGCCCGCCATGTCCTTGTCGTTCGCGAACCAGCCGGTGTAGTCGTTCAGGCCGTGGCGCGCCCCGTTCAGCGCAGCCGGCCCGCTCTTGCCGCGCGCCGTGAAACCGCGGCTGTATTCGCCCTCGGCGATCACCGTCGGCCGCGGTGGCAGGTCGACCAGCACCCAATGGAAGAAGTCCACGCGGGGCAGCTCGGCCGGCACTTCGCGGCCGCTCTGATTGACGTCGTCGCCGCGGCTGGGCACGTCGAAGTCGTGGCAGATGAGCACCATCGACTTCGCCTCGGCCGGCACGTCGCTCCACGCCAGGTGCGGGTTCAGGTTGTCGCTGAAGGTGACGCCATTGGCGCTGTCGAGCGCGCCCGCCGCGTAGCGCGCCGGAATGCGGTCGCCGTTGGTCCAGCTATCGCTCCAGAGTTTCATGTGCGCATCGGTCCTTGTGGCTGCAGCTCAAACTCCCCAGACAACGGGCTGCTCTTGCGGCAGCGCTCGTTTCAACATCTCGACCATTGGCCAGGCTCGCTGACGCAGCGACACCTGGCCCCGCGTTGCGCCATCAGTTGCGGATGTGGCCTCGTCGGCCTGCACCGCGGCCTCGAGCGCGGCGATCGCGGCGGCCATCGCCTGCACTTCGATGATGCCCTGCGGGGCCGGCTCGCGGCCCATGATGCGCAGCAACTGGTCGCCGTTGGGGCCCAGCATGATGAGGTCGCCCGTGGCCTTGCTCTTGAACTTGTAGATCATCGCTCGTCGTACATGTAGCGGCGGTTGAACGGAAACGCCGATTGTGCGCCGCGCATCGTGCCGCCGTCGATGGCGCCCGTCGGCCGCGCCACCAGCATCTGGTGCAGCGCCAGCCAGCCGCGCTCGAAACCCATCGCGCTGCCGGCCAGGTACAGCCGGTAGGCGCGCACGGTTCGGTCGTCGGTGATCGCGCGTGCACGCTCGAGCTGCGCCTCCAGCGCGTCCGACCACGCCCACAGCGTCTTCGCGTAGTGCGGGCGCAGGTTCTCGGTGTCCAGCCCTTCCAGCCCCTGCTCGGCCAGCACCTGCAGCACGTGCGAGACATGCATCAGTTCGCCGCCGGGAAAGATGTAGCGCTCGACGAAGTCGCCGATGCCGCCGCCGAGCTGCTTGTTTCGCGTGCCCCCGGCGGTGATGCCGTGATTCAGCAGCAGCCCGCCCGGCTTGAGCAGCCGCTGAACCTTCGCAAAATACGCCGGCAGCTTGGCACGCCCGACGTGTTCGAACATGCCCACCGATGCGATCTTGTCCCAGGGCTGGTCTTCGGGCAGGTTGCGATAGTCGAGCAGCTGCATGCGCACGCGGCCGCGCAGCCCGCGCTCTTCGATGAGCTGGTTGACGTAGGCGTGCTGGTTCTTCGACAGCGTGATGCCGGTGGCTTCGACGCCGTGGCGTTCGGCCGCCCACAGCAGCAGGCCGCCCCAGCCGGCGCCGATGTCCAGGAAACGCTCGCCGGGGCGCAGCATCAGCTTCCTGCAGATGTGCTCGAGCTTGGCCTCCTGGGCCTGCGCCAGCGTCATCGTCGGCTCGCGGAAATAGGCGCACGAATAGACGCGGCGCGCATCCAGCCAGAGCGCGTAGAAGTCGTCGGAGACGTCGTAGTGCTGCTGGATCTGGCGCCTGTCGGCCTGCGGCCGGTGGTGCCAGTACGAACGCAGCCAGGCCAGCGGGCCCGCGGCACGGCCGTCGGTGGGCGAGTTGCGCGACAAGGCCGCCGCGACATCGATGACGCAGTGCATCGGACCGTCGATCTGCATGCGGCCTTCGACGAAGTCGGCCGCCAGACGGCCGATCTGGCCGCTCACCATGTGCATCAGCGGCGACAGCTGATTCAGCCGCAGCACCACCGACGCGCCGGCGGCGCCGATGCGCCGCCCGCCGGGCAGCACGACGGCCAGGCTGTTGCCCAGCCCCGCGGGCAGATCGCCCAGACGACTTTCGACCAGCGTTTCAAGCATGCTGTGCTCACCTCCTGCACGCACACTCTACGTAAACACCGGCCTGTCTAGCAAGTTGTGGTTTTCAGCCAGCGCCCTGCGCGCGGCCGCGCCCCTGCGCCGCCGCGCGTGAGATCGGCCTCAGCGAACGAGCCGGATGTGCGGCGCCAGCGCGGCCGGCAGCGGCGGGGGCAGCGGCGCGTGCGCGTGCGGCAGATGGGTTTCGAAGCTCAGCGCGTCGAGCGCCGGCGCGTAAAGGAAACCCTGGAACTCGTCGCAGCCGGCGTCGTGCAGAAACTCGCGCTGGGTCTCGGTTTCGACGCCCTCGGCAATCACGGTCTTGCCCAGCGCGCGCGCCATCTGCAGGATCGCCAGCACGATGCCGGCATCACTCTCGTCGCCGGGCAGGCCCTTGACGAAGCTGCGGTCGATCTTCAGCTTGCCGATCGGAAAGCGCTTCAGGTACGACAGGCTCGAATAGCCGGTGCCGAAGTCGTCGATCGACAACTGCACACCCAGCCGTGCCAGCGCATGCAGGCGCTGCAGCGCTTCGTCGGCGTCGCGCACGAGGATCGATTCGGTGAGTTCCAGCTCCAGCAAGTGGGGCGGCAGGCCGCTCACCGCCAGCACGCTGGCGACGCGGTCGACAAACTGCGGCTGCTGGAACTGCAGCGCAGACACATTGATCGCGATCGGCAGTTGGCGCCCGCTCTCGAACCACAGCGCGGCCTGGCGCACCGCCTGCGACAACACCCAGTCGCCGATGGCGACGATGAAGCCGCTGTCCTCGGCCACCGGAATGAAGCGCGCCGGACTCACGTCGCCGAGCTCGGGGTCGCGCCAGCGGATCAACGCCTCGGCGCCGACCAGCACGCCGTCGGACAGGCGCACCTGCGGCTGGTAGTGCAGCCGGAAGCGGCCACTCACCAGCGCCTGGCGCATCGCATGGTCGAGCTTCATGTGCGAGCGCAGGTCGACCTCGGTGCGCGCCTGGTGGAAGCGGTAGTTGCCGCGGCCGCCGGACTTCACCGCACGCATCGCGGTTTCTGCATGGCGCACGAGGTCGTCGATGCTCTGGCCGTGCAGCGGGCACAGCGCAACACCGATGCTGCAGGTCAGCGTGAACTGCGCGCCAGCCAGGTTGCAGGGCTGGGCGACGACATTGAGCACACGGCGCGCGGTGGCCGATGCGGCGCTCGCGTCGGCGTCATGCACGAGCACCGCGAACTGGTCGCCGGCCATGCGCGCCAGCATGTCGTCGGCACGCAGGCAGCCCTGAATGCGGCGTGCCACCTCCAGCAGCACCTGGTCGCCGGTGTCGTGGCCCAGGCTGTCGTTGATCTGGCGAAAGCGGTCGAGGTCGACCACCAGCAGCGCAAAACCCTTGCCGTCGCGGCGTGAACGCGATGCCGCGTCGGCCACCTTGTCGGCCAACTGGCGCCGGTTCGGCAGCCCGGTCAATGCATCGCTGAACGAGAGTTCCTCGATGCGCTGGTCGGCCGCGATGCGATCGGTGAGGTCGCGATACGAATAGACGCGACCGTGCGGCCGGCCACGGCTCCACAGCGGACGCGTCACGCGTTCGAGCACCTGGCCCGAATGCAGCTTGAGCTGTTCGGTCGTCGACAGCAGCGTGGCCGCCTGCACCGACGCCAGGCGGCGTTCATAGGCCTCGGGGTCGACGACGCTGCGCCGCATCCAGTCGCTGATGGCGCCGTCGTTGCGGTCGTGCAGCAGGTCTTCGGGAACGCCCCAGAGCTGGGCAAAACGACGGTTGAACGCACGCACGCGACCCGCGAGGTCGGTGACGAAGATGCCGTCGGCGGTCGATTCCAGCGTCGCCTGCAGTTCGGCCACCAGTTCCTCGCGTTCTTCCTCGGCCTGCTGGCGGTGGCTGTGGTCGATCAGCGTCACCACGCAGTGGCTCGGCGAACCACCGCCGCCCAACGTCATCGGCGCGATGCAGCGCTCCACATGCACGGTGTGGCCGGCCGCGGTGCAGACCACGGTCTCGCTGCGCAGCGATGCGGCGCGGCCCGTCGCCGCCTCGTCCCAGTACACCATGTCTTCGGGCGTGGCGACGAGGTGGTCGGCGCGCTGGCCGAGCAGCGCCTCGTGCGGTTGCGACAGCAGCGCTGCCGCCGGCCGGTTCACGGCGACAACACGCAGTGTGCGCAGATCGACAACCCACGTCGCATGCGGCAGGCACTCGATCAGCGGCGCACAGTCGATCGCCGCCTCGCTCACGTTCGTCGTCACGCCAGCGCCTCGCAGTCGGCGCTGGCCGTCGCATCGACCGTCACCGGCTCGAAGAAGTACGACACCCGCGGACGCGGCGCCAGGAACTCGAGCGCCGCGGTCGGCAGCTTGTTCGGATTCAGGCTGCGCCGGATGCCGAGGTCGGGCATCGTTTCCAGGTCGATGATCAAGGCCTCGTCGTGCGAGGCACGCGCCTCGTGCACCAGCACGCGCGGCTTCAGCGGCCTTGATGAGTTGACGTTGACCACCATTGCGTAGCGGTCGTCGGTGAGTTGCACCACCGAGCCGGCCGGATAGACGCCCATCATGCGGATGAAGGCGTTGAGGATCGTCGCGTCGTAGCGCGTGCGGCTCTGCGCGAACAACATCGACAAGGCCTCGTGCGGCGTCAGCGCGCGCGCGAGCTGCGCCGGGTTGCACAAGTTGTCGTAGCGGTTGACGAGCGCGACGATGCGCGCCGCCGTGCTCATGCGTTCGACCGCGAGCTTCATCGGGAAGCCGCTGCCGTCCGCATGCTCGTGGTGCTGTGCCAGCACCAGCAGCGCGCCGGGCGACAGCGCCATGCGGCGGCCGTGCGTGACGCCGTGCGCCACGTGTTCGCGGTAGGCGTTGACCTCGGAGTTCGTGAAGGCGTCGTCGAGATGGCGCACGCGGTCGGGCAGGTCGAGCTTGCCGACGTCGTGCATCAGCGCGCCGACCCCGAGGTCGAGCATCTCGTCGCGCGACATGCCGAAGGTACGGCCCATCAACAGCGAGATCACGGTGACGTTCAGCGCATGCGCGGTGGCGCGGTCGCCGGCGCCGCTGCTGAGCAGGCGGATGCACATCTCGCCGTCGACCATCATCTTGTCCAGCAATGCGCTGGTCAGCGCCTCGGCGCCGGTGCGCGCCTCTTCGGGGCGCGTGCTCACGAGGTCGGTGCTCTCGCGCCAGGCGCGACCGGCCTCGCCGTACTGGCGTTCACAAAGTTGCGCCGCAGCGCGCTGCGCAGCAAGTTCCTCGCGGCGCGCGCGCGCCGCGGCCTGCTCGGGCGATTCGACGGCCGCCGCCGGCGCGGCGCTGCCCGCGCCCGCACGCTCGCCCGTGTGGCCACCCGCGCTCGCGCCGCCGCCGCCGCCGTCGAGAAGCCCGCCCGCGGCGGCCGCGTCGTCGAGCGCGCTCTTCTCGGGCACCCAGCGCAGCTTCTGCAGCCCCAGGCCACGGATGGTCGCGATCTGTTCGACCGACGTGATGCGAAAGCTCGACAGCGGGAAGGGGTGGGCCATCCATCCCAGGTCGAGGTGGACGTACATGCCCACGCGCAGATCTTGGATGGCTACCGTTTGCGACATCGCAGTTTCCTGTGGATAGGCCTTGCAGGCAGCGGTGCTGCCGTCTGGCGTGATTTCGGCAGTGCAGCATCAAGACTTGAACCGTGGCCGCTTGCAGAGCGCACGCTTGTTGCCTAGACTGCGATCGCAGTTCACTAATCGCACCGTTGTTCTTTACACGAACTACTCGATGATCGACAAACGGGTTCCCGACCTGCCCACGGCACTGGCCGGCGTGGCCGACGGCGCGACGGTGCTGATCGGCGGCTTCGGCGGCGCCGGCCAGCCCAACGAGCTGATCGACGCCCTGATCGCCCAGGGTGCGCGCGACCTGACCATCGTCAACAACAACGCCGGCAATGGCGAACGCGGCCTGGCAGCGCTGCTGAAGGCCCGCCGCGTGAAGAAGATCGTCTGCTCGTTCCCGCGCCAGACCGACTCGCAGGTCTTCGATGCGCTGTATCGCCGCGGCGAGATCGAACTCGAACTCGTGCCGCAGGGCAATCTGGCCGAGCGCATACGCGCCGCCGGCGCCGGCATCGGCGGCTTCTTCACCCCCACCGGCTACGGCACGGCGCTCGCCGAGGGCAAGGAGACACGCCAGATCGGCGGCCGCGGGCATGTCTTAGAGACGCCCATCCACGCCGATGTCGCGCTCATCAAGGCCGAACGCGGCGACCGCTGGGGCAACCTCGTCTACCGCAAGACGGCACGCAACTTCGGCCCCATCATGGCGATGGCTGCGCGGCTGACGGTGGCCTCGGTGCGCGAATTCGCCGAGCTCGGCGAACTCGACCCCGAGCACATCATCACGCCGGGCATCTTCGTGCAACGTGTCGTGAGGGTCTGACGATGCAAGGCCTGACCCGAGACCAGATGGCCGCCCGCGTGGCGCGCGACATTCCCGAAGGCGCCTGCGTCAACCTCGGCATCGGGCTGCCGACGCTGGTGGCCAACCATCTGCCGAAAGAGCGCGAGATCCTGCTGCACAGCGAAAACGGCCTGCTCGGCATGGGCCCGGCACCGGCGCCCGGCGCCGAGGACATGGACCTCATCAACGCCGGCAAGCAGCCCGTGACGCTGCTTGCCGGCGGCGCCTTCTTCCACCATGCCGACAGTTTCGCGATGATGCGCGGCGGCCATCTCGACATCTGCGTGCTCGGCGCGTTCCAGGTCAGCGAACGCGGCGACCTGGCGAACTGGCACACCGGCGCGCCGGGCGCCATCCCGGCGGTCGGCGGCGCGATGGACCTGGCCATCGGCGCGAAGAAGACCTATGTGATGATGGAGCACCAGGACAAGTCGGGCGCGAGCAAGATCGTGCCCGCGTGCACCTACCCGCTGACCGGCATCGCCTGCGTCAGCCGCATCTACACCGACCTCGCCGTGCTCGACATCACGCTCGACGGCGTGCTGCTCGTCGAAGCCTTCAACGGCCTGAGCATGGCCGACATCCAGGCCGTCACCGGCGTCACCCTCATCGTCTGAATACCATGCCCCACGCCTTCATCTGCGACGCCCAGCGCACCCCCTTCGGCCGCTACGGCGGCGCCTTGTCGTCGCTGCGCACCGACGACCTCGGCGCGCTGCCGCTGCGTGCGCTGATGCAGCGCAACGCCGGCGTCGACTGGGCGGCGCTGGACGACGTGATCCTGGGCTGCGCCAACCAGGCCGGCGAGGACAACCGCAACGTCGCGCGCATGGCGGCGCTGCTGGCCGGCCTGCCGGTCGAGGTGCCCGGCGTCACCGTGAACCGCCTGTGCGGCTCGGGGCTCGACGCGGTGGGCACCGCCGCGCGTGCCATCAAGGCCGGCGAAGCGCAGCTGCTGATCGCCGGCGGCGTCGAGAGCATGAGCCGCGCGCCGTTCGTGATGCCCAAGGCCGCCAGCGCCTTCAGCCGCGCGAACGCGGTCTACGACACCACCATCGGCTGGCGCTTCGTCAACCAGCTGATGAAAGAGCGCTACGGCGTCGACTCGATGCCCGAGACGGCCGAGAACGTGGCGGCCGAGTTCGGCATCGAGCGCGCGGCACAGGACCGCATGGCGCTGGCAAGCCAGTTGAAGGCGGTGGCGGCGCAGCGGGCCGGATTTTTCGACGCCGAGATCACGCCGGTGAGCGTGGCGCAGAAAAAGGGTGAGCCGCTGCTCGTGAAGAGCGACGAGCATCCGCGCGAAACCTCGCTCGACGCGCTGGCCCGGCTCAAGGGCGTGGTGCGGCCCGAGGGCACGGTGACGGCCGGCAACGCCAGCGGCATCAACGACGGCGCCTGCGCGCTGCTGGTGGCCAGCGAAGCCGCCGCCGCGCGCCACGCGCTGACACCGCGCGCGCGCATCGTCGGCATGGCCTGCGCCGGGGTAGCGCCGCGCATCATGGGCTTCGGCCCGGCGCCGGCCACCCGCAAGCTGCTCGCGCTTACCGGCGTCTCGCTGGACCAGATCGACGTCATCGAACTCAACGAGGCCTTCGCGGCGCAAGGCCTGGCGGTGCTGCGGGCACTGGGCATCGCCGATGACGACGCGCGTGTCAACCCGAACGGCGGCGCCATCGCGCTCGGCCACCCGCTGGGCGCCAGCGGCGCGCGCCTGGCCACCACCGCCGTCAACCAGTTGCAGCGCATCGGCGGGCGCTATGCGCTGTGCACGATGTGCATCGGCGTCGGTCAGGGCATCGCGCTGCTGCTCGAACGCGTCTGACGCCACGCCGTCGGCGAGCGCCCGGTGCGACGGCGGAAGAAGCGCGTGAAGTAGGCGGCGTCACTGAAGCCGAGCGCAAAGGCGATCTGCTTCACGCTCATCGACGTGTAGGCCAGATCACGCTGAGCTTCCAGCACCAGGCGCGCGTGCAGCACGCCGAGCGCCGAATGGCCCAGCACCTGGCGGCACACCCGGTTGAGCTGCGTCGTCGTGAGGTTCAGACGCGCCGCCAGCGTCGCCAGCGCAGGCTGGCTGCGGTAGTGCAATTCGATCTCGGCGCGGTAGCGCTGCACATGGGCCAGCGCTCGTTCGGGCCGCGCCCCCGGCGCACGCGGCGCCGCCGGCAACGCGCGCGCCACCGCCACCAGCAGGCGCAGCAGTGCGGCGTCGATCGCCGCGCCGCGCCAGCGTGCGTGGCCCTGCAGCTCGTCATGCAGCGCTTCGGCCGCCGCCGCCACCTGGCGCGCGGCGTCGCTGCCGCGGCGCAGCCGCCAGGCACGCGCGGTCTGCAGCACCGCCGCCAGTTCGCTGGCGTCGCCCAGCAGCGCGCGCCAGTGGTGTTCGTCCACCGTGAACACCAGGCCGTCGACCTGCGGCGAGAAGCGAAAGCCGTGGGCCGCCAGCGGCGGCACCAGCACCAGGCCGGGGCCGTTGAGGGCCTGCGTCTCACCGTCGAAACGCGCCTCGGCGCGCCCGCGCGCCACCCACAGCAACTGGCACAGGGCCTCGTGGCGGTGCGGGCGGATCTCCCAGTCGTGCAGCCGGCTGCGCGTGGCGATGGACTCGCAGTGCAACGGGTCGGCCGCGGGCGAGCGGTCGGCCTCGCCATACAACGCGTAGGCCGGCAGGTGGGGGCGGGCAGCGGCAGGCATGTTCGAATTGTCCAAGCGCGGGCACCGTCTGTCCATTGAGCTGCGGCCGCCCCGGCCCTAGGCTGAGCGTTTGCCGATCACGAGGAGACTCCGCATGCGCACACAGGTCGCGATCATCGGCGCCGGCCCAGCAGGCCTGCTGCTCGGCGCGCTGCTGCACCAGGCCGGCATCGAGCACGTCATCGTCGAACAACGCAGCGCCGACTACGTGCTCGGCCGCATTCGCGCCGGTGTGCTGGAACAGGTGATGGTCGACCTGCTCGACACGCTGGGCGTGAATACACGACTGCATGCCGAAGGCCTGCCGCACGACGGATTCGACCTCTGCTTCGCGGGCCGCCGCCATCGCATCGACTTGCACAAGCTGACCGGCAAACGCGTCACCGTCTACGGCCAGACCGAGGTGACGCACGACCTGATGGACCATCGTGCCGCGGTCGGCCGCAGCACGTTCTACGCGGCGCAGGATGTGCGCATCGGCGGCTTCGACGGCGAGCACCCGCGCGTGAGCTTCCGCCACGACGGCCACGAACAGCACATCGACGCCGATTTCATTGCCGGCTGCGACGGCTACCACGGCGTCTGCCGCGCCAGCGTGCCCGCCGGCGCCATCACCACGTTCGAAAAGGTCTATGCCTTCGGCTGGCTGGGGCTGCTGGCCGACGTGCCTCCGGTGAGCCACGAGCTGATCTACGGCAGCACCGAACGCGGCTTCATGCTCGCCAGCATGCGCAGCAAGACGCGCAGCCGCTACTACCTGCAATGCCGCCTCGACGAAAAGGTCGAAGACTGGTCCGACGACGCGTTCTGGGCCGAGTTCAGGCGCCGCCTGCCCGAACGCGATGCCGAGCACCTGGTCACCGGCCCGTCGCTCGAAAAGAGCATCGCGCCGCTGCGCAGCTTCGTCGCCGAGCCCATGCGTTTCGGGCGCCTGTTCCTGGCCGGCGACGCGGCGCACATCGTGCCGCCCACGGGTGCGAAGGGGCTGAACCTGGCGGCGTCCGATGTCGCGCTGCTCGGGCGTGCGTTCGCCGAACACTACGCCGGCAGCAGCGAAGGCATCGAGCGCTATTCCGAGCGCGCACTGTCGCGCGTGTGGAAGGCCGAGCGCTTTTCGTGGTGGTTCACGTCACTGATGCACCGGTTCCCGGAAAACGGCGAATTCGGCCGCCGCATGCAGCTCGCCGAGCTGGAATACCTGTGCAGCTCGGTGGCGGCGCAGACGGCGATGGCCGAGAACTACGTCGGCCTGCCGCTGCCGGTCTGAAACAACGCCGACTGCGCGCAATCCCTGACGGGCGCGGCGCAAAAGCGCGGGCATGCTTGGCGCCGTTTCCGGCAACCCAAGGCCTCACATGAAAAAGCTGATCGCATTCACCACACTCGCCGTCGGCGCATCACTCGCGCTGGCCCAGCCGCTGAAAATCGGCCTGATGCTGCCGGCCACCGGCACCTACACCGCGCTCGGCGACAAGATCGAAGAAGGCTTCAAGCTCTATGTGCAGCAGCACGGCGGCAAGCTCGGCGGGCGCGACATCCAGTACTTCAAGGTCGACGACGAGAGCGACCCCAGCAAGGCCACCGACAACGTCAATAAGCTGATCAAGCGCGACAACGTCGACGTCATCGTCGGCACCGTGCACTCGGGCGTCGCGCTGGCGATGGCGCGCGCCGCCAAGGCCAGCAACACGCTGCTCATCGTGCCGAACGCAGGCGCCGACGCCATCACCGGTGCGCAGTGCGCGCCCAACATCTTTCGCAGCTCGTTCTCGAACTGGCAGCCCGGTTACGCGGCCGGCGTCGTCGCCGCGAAGAAGGGCTACAAGCGCGCGATGACCATCACCTGGAACTACGCCGCCGGCGCCGAGACCGTGAAGGGCTTCGCCGAGAGTTTCGAGAAGGGCGGCGGCAAGGTCATCAAGGAGCTCGCCGTGCCGTTCCCGAACGTCGAGTTCCAGGCCTTGCTGACCGAGATCGCGGCGCAAAAGCCCGACGTCGTGTTTGCGTTCTTCGCCGGCGGTGGCGCCGTCAAGTTCGTCAAGGACTACGACGCCGCGGGGCTGAAGAAGAGCATTCCGCTCGTCGCCTCGGGCTTCCTGACCGACGGCACCCTGGAAGCGCAGGGCGCCAGCGCGCAGGGCATCCTGTCGACACTGCACTACGCCGACAACCTGGACACGCCGCGCAACAACGCCTTCCGCACCGCGTTCGCGCTGGCGTACAAGACCAACGCCGATGTCTACGCGGTGCAGGGCTACGACGCGGCGCAGATCCTGGCCGCCGGGCTGAACGCCGTGAAGGGCGACTTCAGCAAGCGCGACGCGATGATCGCGGCGATGGCCAAGACCACCGTCGACAGCCCGCGCGGCAAGTTCACGCTGTCGCCGCAGCACAACCCGGTGCAGGACATGTTCCTGCGCGAAGTGGTCGGCAAGAACAATGAGTCGCGCGGTGTCGCGGTCAAGGCGCTGGCCGACCCGGGTCGCGGCTGCAAGATGTGAGCCCCGGCACGCGGGCCGGGCGGCGCATGAACAGCGCGCCGCCCAGCCCGGCCAGCGCCGCGAACACGGCGCCAACGACAAACGCCGCGCGGTAACCCGTCACCAGCGCAACCAGCGGCGCCGCTCCGGCAGCCAGCATCTGCGTGCTGCGCGCCGCCGCCAGGCTGGCCAGCACCGCCAGACCGAGCGCACCACCCATCACGAACGCGGTGTTGACGACACCCGCCGCCAGGCCCGAGTCCGCTGCCGGCACATCGTTCATCGCCGCCAGCAGCAGCGGGTTGAGCGCGATGCCGGCGCCGGTGCCCAGCAGCAGCATGCCGGGCAGCACATCGACGACGAAGCTGCCGTGCAGCGGCACGCGTGCAAACCACGCCAGCCCCAGCGATGCGAGCAGCAGCCCCGCGGCCAGCGGCGTGCGTGTGCCCAGGCGCATCACCAGCCACGCCGAGCCGCCCAGCGACAGCAGCGCCATGATCACGTTGGCCGGCAAGAAGGCCAGGCCCACCTGCAGCGCGCTCCAGCCCAGCACCCGCTGCATGTAGAGCGCCGAGATGAAGAACCACGCGAACATCGCCGCCGACCACAACACACCGATGATGTTGGCCACCACCACGCTGCGCTGCCTGAAGAGCGTCAGCGGCACCAGCGGCCGGCGCACACGCGCCTCGATGCCGATGAAGGCGACGAACAGCAGCAGCGCCGCGGCCAGCATGCACAGCGTCCGCGTCGACAGCCAGCCGGCCGTGTTGGCGCCGACGATGGCGTAGACCGCGAGCATCAGCGACAAGGTGACGCTGACAGCGCCGCCCAGGTCGATGCCGCGGCCGCCCGCCGTGCCGCTGCTGCGCGGCAGCAGTTTCAGGCACAGCGCCACCACCAGGGCGCCGATCGGCAGGTTGACGAGGAAGATCCAGTGCCAGCCCAACGCGCTGGTCAGCACGCCGCCGAGCAGCACGCCGATGCTGCCGCCGCTGGCGCAGACGAAGCCGTAGACACCCATCGCCTGCGCGCGTTCGGCGCTGGCGTCGAACAGGTTCATGATCAACGACAGCGACACCGCCGACACCACCGCGCCGCCCAGACCCTGCACCGCGCGCGCCGCAATCAGCAGCGCCTGCGTCTGCGCCAGCCCGCAGCCCAGTGATGCGAGCGTGAAGACGACGAGGCCGCCGACGAACAGGCGGCGTTGGCCGTAGAGGTCACCGAGCCGGCCGCCGAGCAGCAGAAAGCCGCCGAAGCCCAGCATGTAGGCGTTGACCACCCAGACCAGCGAGGTCTCGCTGAAGCGCAGGTCGTCGCGTATCGATGGCAGCGCGACGTTCACGATGGTGGTGTCGAGCACGATCATCAGCACGCCGCCGCACAGCACCAGCAGGGCGGCCCAGCGTTGGCGGGCACTCGATTTGTTGTTCATCGTGATGCGTGCAGGAAGTGGCAGTTCAGGACGACGAATGGCGGGCGCCGGCTTCGACAGCGCCGCTCAGCGCCACCGCATCTCCAGCCACAGCAGATACAGGCCGCTGAGCACGACGACGGTGCCGCCAGCCACCACCAGCGCGTCCGGCACCTGGTGGAAGACGAGCCAGCCCCAGAGTGTCATGTAGAGGATCTGCTGGTACAGGAACGGCCCCAGCACCGCGGCCGACGCATGGCGATGCGCCTGCGCGACGAACAGATGGCCCAGGCCGCCCACCAGCCCGCAGACGGCGATCAGCAGCCACTGCAGCGCGCCGTGCGGCGTCTGCCAGTGCAGGAGCGCGAACGGCGCCAGCAGCAGTGCGGCACAGGCGGCCGAGATCAACTGCGTGGCCTCGGGCGATTCGGTGGCCGCGAGGCGCCGCGTCAACAGGTTGAACGCAGCGTAGAGCACCGCGTTCATCACCGACAGGATGATGGCCGGATGGAAGGCGTGCGAGCCCGGCTGGATGACCAGCATCACGCCGACAAATCCGCCGCCGATGGCGAGCCAGCGCCGCAGGTCCAGCCGCTCGTGCAGCCACCAGGCCGACAGCAAGGCGATCAGCAGCGGCACCGAGAACTGGATCGAACCCGTCTCGGCAAGCTGCAGGTATTGCAGGGCCCAGAAGTTCAGCGCCGTCATCGACGCCAGCATCAGCCCGCGCAACAGTTGCAGGCGCGGGTTGGCCATGCGCACCAGCGTGCGGCCGTGACCCGGCGCCAGCAGCAGCACCATCCACACCACATGGGTGACAAAACGCAGCCACACCACCTCGAACACCGGCAACGCCTGCACCAGCCACTTGGCGCTCGTGTCGAGCACCGAAAAGCACAGCGTGGCCAGCGTCACGAGGGCGATGCCCCGACGTCGGCCGTGCGCGGTGTCGGCATGCAGCATGGCGCGCATCGTAGCGGTGGCGAAGGCCGCATCGCTGCAGCTTCGCGCTGCACAATGGCATCACCGAACGAAGCCACCGCGGAAAAGCCCTGCCATGATCCTCGAACACGCCGACATCCTGATCCACCCCGGCCAGCAGGCCGCGTTCGACGAAGCCATTCAGCGTGGCATGCGCACCGTCATCAGCCACGCCAAGGGCTTCAAGGGCTGGAAGATCAACAAGGGCGTCGAGAAGCCCGAACGTTATCTGCTGCTGATCTTCTGGGAGACGCTGGAAGACCATACGGTGGCTTTTCGCCAGAGCCCGGCCTTCGCCGAATGGCGCGCCATCGTCGGGCCGTTCTTCGCGCTGCCGCCGACGGTCGAGCACTTCACGCTGCTGGCGAAGTCGCAATGAAAGAGCAGGCGCTGGCGCTGGCGCGCGAACACTTCGACAGCGGCGCCTTCGTGCGCGACCTCGCGCGCCGCGTCGCGATACGCACCGAAAGCCAGGACCCCGCCTCGGGCCCGGCGCTGCACCGCTACCTGAGCGACGAGCTCGTGCCGTCGCTGGCCGCGCTGGGTTTCACGTCCACGCTGCACGACAACCCGGTGCCGCCGTACGGCCCGCTGCTGATCGCCCGTCGCCATGAAGACGACGCCCTGCCCACCGTGCTGATGTACGGCCACGGCGATGTGATCCGCGGCCAGGACAAGTCATGGACACGCGGCCAGGGCCCCTGGACCGTGGTCGCCGACGGCGACAAGCTCTACGGCCGCGGCACCGCCGACAACAAGGGCCAGCACAGCATCAACCTCGCGGCGCTGGCGCAGGTGATGGCGGCGCGCGGCGGCCGGCTGGGCTTCAACGTCAAGTGGCTGGTGGAAACCGGCGAGGAAACCGGCTCGCCGGGGCTGGACGCCTTCTGCGCTGCGCAGCGCGCCGAACTCGCCGCCGACGTGCTGATCGCCAGCGACGGCCCGCGCCTGCGCGCCGATGCGCCGACCGTGTTCCTCGGCTCGCGCGGCGTCGCCAACTTCGACCTCAGCCTGACGCTGCGCGACGGCGCGCACCACAGCGGCAATTGGGGCGGGCTGCTGCGCAACCCGGGCACGGTGCTGGCAAACGCCATTGCGAGCATGGTCGACGCACGCGGCCGCATCCTCGTCGATGCGCTGCGCCCGCCGCCGATTCCTGCCAACGTGCGCGCTGCGCTCGCCGGCCTGGTGGTCGGCGGCGGCCCGGGCGACCCCGACATCGACGCCGACTGGGGCGAGCCCGGCCAGTCGCCCGCCGAACGCGTGTTCGCGTGGAACACGCTCGACGTGCTGGCCTACCGCACCGGCAACCCCGACTTCCCGGTCAACGCCATTCCGCCCAGCGCGAAGGCCAACCTGCACATGCGCTTCGTCGTCGGCACCGATGTGTCGCACCTGCGCGAGGTCGTGCTGCAGCATCTGGCCGCGCGCGGTTTCGGCGACATCGAGGTCAGCGCGCCGATGGTGATGGCCGCCACCAGGCTGGACCCCGACAACGCCTGGGTGCGCTTCGCGTTGCAATCGATCAAAGACAGCACCGGCCTCGCGCCGGTGCTGCTGCCCAACCTGGGCGGCTCGCTGCCCAACGATGTCTTCGCCGACACGCTGGGCCTGCCCACCGTGTGGGTGCCGCACAGCTATCCGGCCTGCCAGCAGCATGCGCCCGACGAACACCTGCTGGCGCCGGTGGCGCGCCAGGCACTGCAGATGATGGCCGGGCTGTTCTGGGATCTGGGCGAACAGGCGGCCACGCTGCCGCGCCGCGCTGCGCGCTAAGCGGCTGCGGGCGCGGGCAGCAGCACCTCGGCGTCCGGCCGCTCGGCATACAGGCGCTCGACCAGATCGGCGCGGTGGCTCAGCACCGCGCGCTGGTTGATCGAGCCCTTGTCGGTGACCTCGCCGCGGTCGATCGACGGCGGCGCCGCCAGCAGCAGCGCGCGCGCCGGCCGGCTGGCGCTGCCGGTGCCTTCGGCCCACATGCGGTCGAGCAGCGTCTGGAAAAACGCGCGCACATCGCCGTGCGCCAGCACCTGGGCGGCGCTCCACTCGGCGGGCAGTGCAAAACGCCGGCGCGCGTCTTCGATGCGCGGGAAGATCAAGAGGCCGATGTCGTCGCGGTTGATGCCCGCCACCACCACGTCCTGCACCAGCGGGTCGCCGGCGAGGATGATCTTCGTGCGCAGCGGGCCGACGCTGACGAAGGTGCCGGTGGCGAGCTTGAAGTCTTCGGCGATGCGGCCGTCGAAGGCCAGGCCCTTGCTGGCATCGGCGGGATCCAGCAGCACGACGGCGTCGCCGGTGCGATAAAAGCCTTCGTCGTCGAACGCGGCCGCAGTTTCTGCGGGCGCGCGCCAGTAGCCCGGCATCACGTTCGGGCCGCGGAAACGGATCTCGAGCTTGCCGTCCAGCGGCACCAGCTTGACCTCGACACCCGGCACCGGCAGCCCGATGTGGCCCGAGCGCACGTCGGTGCCGACCGCGAAGGTGCACGACGGCGCGGTTTCGGTCATGCCCAGCCCGGTGAACATGCAGATGCGCTCACCCACCGCGGCCACGGCGTGGCGGTCCAGGTGGTCCCACACCGCCTGCGACAAGCCCGCACCGGCGTACATGAAGGCCTGCACGCGCGAGAAGAGCTTGTCGCGCAGCGCGCTGTCGTGGTCCATCGCGCGCGCGATCTCCTCGAAGCCCTTGGGCACGTTGAAGTAGATCGTCGGCGCAATTTCGCGCAGGTTGGCCAGCGTCGCCGCAATGCCCTTGGGCGTCGGCTTGCCGGCGTCGAGATACAGCGTGCCGCCGTTGTAGAGCGCGATGCCGATGTTGTGGTTGCCGCCGAAGGTGTGGTTCCACGGCAGCCAGTCCACCATCACCGGCGGCTCGTCGGCGAGGAAGGCAAAACACTGGCGGATCATCTGCAGGTTGCTGCACAGCATGCGCTGCGTATTGATCACGCCTTTCGGGTTCTTCGTCGAGCCCGAGGTGAACAGGAACTTGGCGATCGTCTCAGGGCCGACGCGCGCATGCGCCGCAGCCGCTTCGGCCCCCGGCACCCGCTCGAACATCGACGCGAAGCTCGTGTGTTTGCGGCCCGGCACGTCGCCCCGGGCGAGCACGACTTCAACGTCGGCCGCCACGCAGGCCGCGATGGCACGCCCGTACAGCGCACCGTCGCTGGCGAACACGAGCCCCGGCGTCAGCGTGGCCAGGATGTGGCGCAGTTTCTCGAAGTCCTGCGACAAGGTGGCGTAGGCGGCCGAGATCGGCGCGAACGGCACGCCGACCCACTGCGCGGCGAAGGTCAGCGTCAGGTGGTCGAGGTCGTTGTCCGAGAGGATCGCGATCGGCCGCTCGGCCGACAGGCCCCGTGTGGCGAGCGCCTGGCCGAGCGCCTGCGCACGCTGCAGCATCTGCGCATAGCTGATCGTCTGCCAGGCGCCGTCGGCGCCACGCTGGGCCGCGAAGATGCGCTCGGGCGCGCTGGCGGCGAAGTGCTCCAGGCGATCGGTCAGGCGCGCCGGGTAGGCCGCCAGCGCCTCGGTCGAGCGCAGCAGCACGCTGCCGTCGGCACGTGTCCGGGCCTGCGCCGACACACAGCCTGCCACGTGCACCGCGCGGTATGCAGGCAAGACGGCAGGGGCCGGAGCATCATGGGCGGACGGGTGGTGGGCAGCGCCGGCATCTGGTTTCATTTCATAACTATATTCGGGGCACGCCCGTTGCCATCCTCCGAGTCCACATGAACACCGACGACCTCATCGCGATCGACACCCACACCCACCTCGAGGTGTCGTGCTGGAACCCGTTCGACAGCTATGGCGAGGAATACGACCGCGCCGCCGACAAGTACTTCGGCTCGACCAAGCGACCGACGATGGCCGAGGCGCTGGCCTACTACCGCGAGAAGAAGATCGGCTTCGTGATGTTCACGGTCGACGCCGAAACGCAGATGGGCCGGCGCCGCATCCCGAACGAGGAGATCGCCGAGGCCGCGATGGCCAATTCGGACATCATGATCGCGTTCGGCAGCATCGACCCGCACAAGGGCAAGATGGGCGCGCGTGAAGCGCGCAAGCTGATCGAGGAACACGGCGTCAAGGGCTTCAAGTTCCACCCCACGGTGCAGGGCTTCCTGCCCTACGACAAGATGGCGTGGCCCATCTACGAGGTGATCGCCGAATACAAGCTGCCGGCGATCTTCCACAGCGGGCATTCGGGCATCGGCTCGGGCATGCGCTGCGGCGGCGGGCTGCGGCTGCAGAACAGCAACCCGATGCTGCTCGAAGACGTGGCGATCGATTTCCCCGACATCCAGATCGTCGTCGCCCACCCGAGCTGGCCGTGGCAGGACGAAGCGCTGAGCCTGGCGATGCACAAGCCCAACGTCTGGATCGACCTCTCGGGCTGGAGCCCGAAGTACTTTCCGCCGCAACTCGTGCAGTACGCAAACACGCTGCTCAAAGACCGCATGCTGTTCGGCAGCGACTTCCCGCTCATCATGCCCGACCGCTGGCTGAAGGACTTCGAAGAAGCCGGCTTCAAGGACAAGGTCAAGCCGCTGATCCTCAAGCACAACGCGATGCGTCTGCTCGGGCTGGAGGCGAAGGTGGCATGAACGGCGACGACGATCGTTCGCCGTGGGCGCTCGGCCACGTGGTGGCCGGCTTGCGCGCCGAACGCCAGCGCTGGCGTGAAAGCCAGGGGCGGGGCGACGAAAGCGGGATCCGCGAACTGCCGGCGCGCGACACGCTGCGCGACGTGGTGCAGGCACTGGCGGGCGTGCTGTTCCCGATGCGCCTGGGCCCGCCCGACCTGCGCCCGGACAGCGAGGACTTCTACGTCGGCCACACGCTCGACGCGGCGTTGCACGCGCTGCACGGCCAGGTGGTGCGTGAACTGCGCCATGCGGCTCGCGTGAGCGGCGCCGCGGCGCCCGCGATCGACGCCGTCGCCGTCGTGCGCGACTTCGCGGCCGCGTTGCCTCAGGTGCGGCGCCTGCTCGACAGCGACGTGATCGCGGCCTACGAGGGCGACCCCGCGGCGCGTTCGGTCGACGAGATCGTGCTCTGCTACCCCGGCATCACCGCGATCCTGCACCATCGCCTGGCGCACCTGCTGTACCGCGCCGGCCTGCCGCTGCTGGCGCGCATCGTCGCCGAGATTGCGCATTCCGCCACCGGCATCGACATCCATCCGGGGGCGCAGATCGGTGCCGGCTTTTTCATCGACCATGGCACCGGCGTCGTCATCGGGGAGACCGCCGTCATCGGGGAGCGTGTGCGCATCTACCAGCAGGTGACGCTGGGCGCCAAGAGTTTTGCGATGGCCGAAGACGGCAGCCTGCACAAAGGCCTGCCGCGCCACCCTATCGTCGAGGACGAGGTCGTGATCTATGCCGGCGCCACCATCCTCGGGCGCATTACCATCGGCCGCGGCTCCACCATCGGCGGCAATGTCTGGCTCACGCACAGCGTGCCGGCCGGCAGCCAGGTGTCGCAGGCCAACGCCACCCAGGGACCGTGCTGATGAAACCATGGACTTTTTACAGCGGCCGCGGCACCTGCGCGCTGGCCACCCACATCGCGCTGCACGAGGCCGGGGCCGAGTTCAACATCGTGCAGCTCGACTTCGGCGCCACGCAGCAGCAAAGCCCCGACTACCTGGCCATCAACCCCAAGGGCCGCGTGCCGGCATTGGCCACCGAGCACGGCGTGCTGACCGAGACGCCGGCGCTGCTGGCCTTCATCGCGCAGCGCTTCCCGCACAAGAACCTGGCGCCGCTGGACGACGCGTTTGCGTTCGCGAAGCTGCAGGAATTCAACGCCTATCTGGCGGCCACCGTGCATGTGGCGCATGCCCACAAGCGGCGCGGCAGCCGCTGGGCGGACGACCCCGCAGCGCACGAGGCGATGCGCGCCAAGGTGCCGCAGACGATGACGGCCTGCGCGCAGATGATGGACAGCATGCTTGCCGGCCCCTGGGTGCTGGGCGAGCGCTACAGCGTGGCCGACGCCTATCTCTTCACGATGGTCGGCTGGCTCGAAGGCGACGCCGTCGACATGGCCGCGTGGCCGCGCCTGGTGGCGCACCACGAACGCATGCAGGCGCGGCCTGCGGTGCAGCGCGCGCTGGCCGAGCAGTGAGCTTCAGTCGCGTGCGCCCGCGGTGCCCGCGGCCCCCGCCGCTGCTGCTGAGCTCCACGCATCGCGCAGTTCGCGTTTGAGCACCTTGCCGATGGCGCTGCGCGGCAGTTCGCCCACCGCCCGGATCGCCGCCAGCCGCTGCGTCCTGCCCACCTGCGCGTTGACCCATTCGCGCACTGCTTCGGGTGCCGACTCATCGCGCAGGACGACGAAGGCCACCGGCGTTTCGCCCCACTCGGCCGACGGCACGCCGACCACCGCCGCGTCGGCCACCGCCGGGTGCTGGCGCAGCACCGCTTCAAGGTCGCTCGGGTAGATGTTGAAGCCGCCGCTGATGATCATGTCCTTGCGGCGGTCGTGCAGGATGAGAAAGCCCTCGGCGTCGAAACGACCGACATCGCCGGTGCGGATGTAGCGCCGGCCTTCGGCGTCGAACCATTCGGCTTCGGCGGTTTTGTCCGGCTGGTGGTGGTAGCCGGTCATCATGCCGGCCGACCGGCCGACGACCTCGCCGCTGCCGGCGCTGGCGCCGCCCGGCGTGCGCGCGATCTCGCGCCCGTCTTCGTCGATGAGGCGGATGTCGTGGCCTTCGGCGGGCTGGCCCACGGTGTGCAGCTTGTCGGGGTGCAGATGCGCCTGCAGGATGCAGGTGCCGCCGCCTTCGGTCATGCCGTAGTACTCGACCAGTGCGCCCGGCCAGCGTGCCAGCACGTCGGCCTTCAGCTCGGCATGGAACGGCGCGCTGGTGCTGAACTTGAAGCGGAAGGCCGACAGGTCGTGCGCACCGAAATCGGGCCGCGCCATCAGCCGCTGGTACTGCACCGGCACCAGCATCGTGTGTGTGACACGCAGCGCGGCGGCAGTTTGCAGATAGGCGCCGGCATCGAACTTGGGCATCAGCACCAGCAGGCCGCCGTGCGCCAGCGTCGGGATCGCGCAGACCAGCGTGGTGTTGCTGTACAGCGGCGTCGCCAGCAGCGTCACCGCGTCGCTCCCGTAGCCCGACAGCGCGGCACGCCGGATGTGCGCCCAGCGCATCGCATGCGGCTGCACGATGCCCTTGGGCGTGCCGGTGGTGCCCGACGAGTAGATCAGGTTGAACGGCCATTCGGGTTGGATGGCCACCGGCGCCGGCCGTTGGCCGGGCGGTGCCAGCCACGCTGCCAGGCCGCTGTCCAGACGCACGCGGGCGGCGCCGGCGGGCCACGGCACGCCGATGTCGGCTGCCATCGCGTCGATGAAGATCACGCGCGCACCGGCGTCGGCGGCCATGTCGGCGAGCTGCGTCGGGGTGGCGCTCGGCGCCAGCGGCGCCACGGCCAGCCCGGCACGCAGCGCACCGATGAAGGCGGCGAGGTATTCGATGCTCGACAGCGCGCAGATCGCCACCGCATCACCCGGCCCCAGGCCATCACGCTGCAGCGTCGCCGCAATGCGGTCGACCAGGGCGTCGAACTGCGCGTAGTTCAGCGTGCTGTCGCCGGCACGCACTGCCGCGGCGTCCGGGCGCTGCCGCGCGTGCTCGCGAATCAGCGCCGGCAGGTCGCGGAAATCGGCTTTGGCATCAGCATCGTCCATCAGCGGGGCCTGGGCATGCGAAAGCGCTGTTCGGCGCCGATGTTGAAATAGTCGGCCGCCCCGCCGCCGCGCAGCACCGGCGCCGCGGCGGCGGTGTCGTAGACGCCGTCGATGATGAGGTCGCGCCGGATGTGCACCGCCACCACCTCGCCCAGCGTGAGCCAGGTCGGCACCGTGTCGCCCGTCTGCGTCTGGAGCTGGATGATCTGCGTCACGCGGCACTCGAAACTCACCGGGCTGGCGGCCACGCGCGGCGGCGTGACGAGCCGGCTCGGCGCCTTTTCCAGGCCCGCGAGTTCGAACTCGTCGAGCTCGGGTGCCACGCTCGCGCTGCTCGCATTCATCTGCGCCGCCAGCGGCTGCGTCACCAGGTTCCAGACGAATTCGCGCGTGCGCTGCACATTGCGCAGCGTGTCCTTCTCGGTCAGGCTCGCGAAGCCGACGATCGGCGGCACATAGTTGAAGGCGTTGAAGAAGCTGTACGGCGCCAGGTTCACGTGGCCCGCGCCGTCGTGGCTGGAAACCCAGCCGATAGGCCGCGGCCCGACGATGGCGTTGAACGGGTCGTGCAGCAGGCCATGGCCGGAACGTGGTTCGTAGAAGTGGGTGGCGGGCGGGCTCATGCACGCGACGATAGCGCGCCCGCCTCCCTCCGCTTGTCACCCAGCTTCCACCTCCGGCGATGCACGCCGCGACGGCCGATCCGTCAGACAGCGCACGTTTGGCAGGACTTCTCGCGTGCAAAGCGCATCGGTTGGGGTTTATGATCAGGGAATACCCTTAAACGTTAACCAGAGAGCCGATCGGCTCGAACATCATGTCCACGCTGCTGAAGACCCTGAAATCGCTGCTGCCCAGCATCGAATCCCAAAATGAACGCGACGACGCCTACCTCGGCGCATCGGTCGACATCTATGACCTCGAGCGCCGCATGCGCGAGATCGAAGAGCGCGGCCGCCATCGCGCCTACTGCCATTCGCTGAGCCTGTTCGGCCGCTGAAGCCGGCGGCGGCGTGCGGCGGGTGCGACGCCGCCCCGTCAACGCCAGCGATTCTGGTTAGCCGTCAGCGCCCGCTGGCGCTGGCCGGCGCCGAGGCCGGCCGCACACCCATTTTTCCGGCCACCGTATCGGCGGCATGAGCCGTCGCCGTGGCGCCTTTGTCGATGCCGCGCGCGGCTGCATCGGCACCGGTGGCCAGGCCTCGGCGCGCCGCATTCACGCCGCGTTCAACGCCGCTGGCCGCTGCGTGCGCACCGCGCACGATGGCATCTTCAACCCTCTGCACGACGCTCGGCGAGTTGTCGACCTGCGCGGCTTCGGCCGCGAGGCCGATGCGGGGGCCGGCGCTCATGCAGGCGGCCATCGAGGCGACGACGATCAGGCGATTGCGTTGATTCATGACGTCGCAGTATGCACGCGCGCCGCATGCCGGCGGCGTAGGACCATGCCGCGTCGAGCGCCCGGGCAGTGCGTGTTTGCGCGCAGCAGCGGGCGCCGGCTCAGGGCGCGGATTTCAGCGGCCGCAACTGGCCCAGCAAGGTGGGGATCAGTTCGCTGACCGTTGGATGGATGTGCATGGCGCGCTGGATCGTCCGGTACGACAAGCCGCCGGCCATCGCGTCGAGCAGGGTGTGCACGGCCTCGTCGCCTTCGATGCCCAGCAGCGCGGCGCCCAGGATGTGCTCGCTCTGGGCGTCGACCAGCACCTTCATGAAGCCCTGCGTCTCGCCGCGTTCCCGCGCGCGGCCCACGCGCGACATCGGCATCACGCCGATCAGCGCGTCGCGGCCGCTTTCGCGCACCTGCGCCTCGCTCATGCCGACACGCCCCAGCGGCGGGTCGATGAACAAGGCATAACACGGCAGACGATCGCTGACGCGGCGGTGTTCGCCGTCAAGCAGGTTTGCCGCCACGATCTCGTGGTCGTTGTACGAGGTGTGCGTGAAGGCGCCGCGGCCGTTCACGTCGCCCAGCGCCCAGACCCCGGCGACGCTGGTGTGCAGTTCGTCGTCGACCGTGATGTAGCCGCGCGCATCGGTGGCGATGCCGGCATGCTCAAGACCCAGGTCGTCGGTGTTCGGCCGCCGACCGGTGGCGGCCAGCAGGTGGCTGGCGTGCAGGTCATGCAGTTCGTGCGCCTCGTGCGGCCCTTGCGCTTCGTCCGCCGAAGCGCCCGCCGTGCAGCGCACGCGCAGGGTGTCCGCGTCGCGCGTCACCTGGGCGTCGCGCACACCGAACAGAAAGTTGATGCCTTCACGCTGCAGGATGGCCAGGATCTCGGCCGACACGTCGGCGTCTTCGCGCGCGATCAGGCGGTCGCCGTATTCCAGCACCGTGACGCGGGCGCCGAAGCGGCGGTACATCTGCGCGAACTCCAGGCCGATGTAGCTGCCACCGATGATGAGCAGGTGCTCGGGCAGCGTGTCGACATCCATCATCGACGTGTTCGTCAGCACCGGCACCTGGTCCAGACCGGGCCAGGGCGGCAACGCGGCGCGACCGCCGACATTGATGAAGATCTTCGGCGCCTCCAGCAGTTGCGCGCCCACCTGCAGGGTGTGCGACGCGACGAAGCGCGCGTGGCCGTTGATGAGATCGAGCCCGGGTGTCGCCCCGAGCCAGTTCGCCAGCCCTTCGACCGACTGCGCCACGATGCGGTCCTTGCGTGCCTTCACCGCCGCCATGTCGACGCCGACCGTGCCGCCGAGCACGACGCCGTAGTCGGCGGCGCAGCGCGCCATATGCGCCGCGCGGGCGCTCGCCACCAGCGTCTTGGTGGGAATGCAGCCGTCGTTGACGCAGGTGCCACCGAGGTGTTCACGCTCGATCAGCGCGACCTTCATGCCGGCCTGTGCGAAGCGCACGGCCAGTGACGGCCCGGCCTGGCCGGCGCCGATGACGATGGCGTCGTATGCGGTGTTCATGGGGCGTGCTCCTGTGCGTGTGCAATGCTGCACCCGTGACGGGCCTCTGTCGACGCGCCCGACGCTGCCCTTACACCCTACACGCTCAAGCGCCGCGCGGGCGGCGGCGCCGGTCGAGCACGAAGAACACGGCACCGGCCACCGCCAGCGGCAGCAGGTAGTAGATCGCCCGGTAGGCCAGCAGCGCAGCCAGCAGTTCGGCCTTCGGCATGCGGCTGGACAGCAGCATCACGAACACCGCCTCCAGCACGCCGAGGCCCGCCGGCACGTGCACGATGACGCCGGCCACGGCGGCGATGAACAGCGCCGACAATGCCGCGGTGTAGGGAATGCGGCCCTGCATCGCGGTGTAGAGGATGGCCGCGATGAGCAGCCAGTTGGCCGACGACACTGCAAGCTGCAGCAGCGCGAAGCGCCACGACGGCAGGCGCAGCGTATGGGTGCGCCACGTCCATTCACGGCGCCGGCTGAAGCTGCAGGCCAGCACGTAGGCCAGCACCGGCAGCAGCATGCCGACGCCCACCAGCCGCAGCCCGTTGCTGCCCAGATGCCAGGCCGCGGGCAGCGCGATCGGCGCCAGCACGAACACGAGTCCGCCGACGAACAGATGGCCGAGCCAGTTCGTGATCATGCTCAGCGCCAGCACCTGCGTTGTGCCGTCGAGGCCGGCGCCGGCCTGCGCGTAGAGCCGATAGCGCATCGCGACGCCGCCGATCAGCGAGCCCAGGTTGAGATTGAACGCGTACGACACGAAGCCGATGCCGGCGGCACGCCACCACGCCACCGGCAGCCGCAACTGGTGCACGCCGATGGCGTCGAAACTGCTGTAGGTGAGGTAGCTGGCGAGCGAAAAGGCGGCAGCCAGCGCCAGCGTCCCAGCGTCGTAGGCGCGCATCGCCTTGAGCACCGCGTCCCAGTCCATCTGCCGCGCCTGCATCCACACGAGGCCGAGCACGGCCACGCAGATCACCAGCGTGAACAGGCGTGTCGCCAGCGGCCACCAGGGCCGAGCGCTCAGCCCTGCAGGCACGCCGTTGCGCGCCACCGACGCCTCGGAACTCATTGCGCGCCCCGCTCGCCCGCGGCGTGCGCGCGGTGGTGCGCCTGCAGTTCGGGCACGTGGCGCGGCAGCCAGCTCACCCAGCCAGGGAATCGGCGCAGAAAGTGGAAGACGACGGCGGTGCGCAACTGCACCCACCAGCGCCAGAACGGGCGCCGCCGCGGCGCCGGCGCCACCTGCTTGCATTCATGGGCGATCAGGTGCTCCAGGCGACCGCGCAACCGCGCCGCAAAAGCGGCGTCGCGCAGCACCACGTTGGCTTCGAGGTTCAGCGACAGGCTCAGCGGATCGAGGTTGCTGGAGCCCACCGTGGCCCAGTCGTCGTCGACCACCGCCACCTTGCCGTGCAGCGGCCGAAGACAGTATTCATGGATGTGGACGCCAGCGGCCTGCAGATGTTCGTACAGCAACGCGGCCGCGGTCTTGACGATCGGCATGTCGGGCTCGCCCTGGAGGATGAGCCGCACGTCGACGCCGCGGCGCGCCGTGCGCCGCATTTCGCGCAGCAGCCGGTAGCCGGGAAAGAAATAGGCGTTCGCGATGATGACGCTGCGACGCGCCGTGCGCAGCGCAGCGCGGTAGTGGCGCTCGATGTCGTTGAGGTGGTCGACGTTGTCGCGCGTGACGAGCAGCGCTTCGACCTGCGGCGACAGGTGTGGCGACACGGGCGGGCCGGCCGCCGGCAGCGCGCCATCGCCCGCCGCAGGCACGGCCGGCCGCTGCCGGTCGCCGATGGCCGACAGCCCGAAACGGCGCATCTCGCCGACGATCGGGCCGGCCAGCCGCACGGCATAGTCCTGCTTGGCCTGGGGGCCGAAATCGGCCAGGTGGTCGGCCGAAAAATTGATGCCTCCGATGAAGGCATGCCGGCCATCGACGACGACGATCTTGCGGTGCATGCGGCGCAGCACGTTGATGCGTTTGCCGAAGATGCGCGAGTAGGGGTCGAAGATGCGCACGCGAACGCCGGCGGCCGCCAGCGTGGTGATGAATTCGGGCGTCAGGTCGCACGAACCGAAGCCGTCGACCATGACGTCGACCCGAGCGCCGTTGTTCGCCGCCTGCAACAGCGCCTGCTGCAGCGCCATGCCGACCTTGTCCTCGAACAGGATGAAGGTTTCGACGATCACCTCGTGGCGGGCGTTACGGATGGCCTCGAACACGGCGGGAAAGTAGGCCTCGCCGTTTTCCAGCAGCTCGGCCTGATTGCCGCGCGTCCAGCGCGTGCGCGACTTGCGTTTCACAGCGCGATCTCGGCCGCCAGCGGCGAATGGTCGGACAGGCGCGACCAGGGCCGGCGCGGCAGCGGCAACGGCGCCGCGCGCTGCGTATTGCGCACGTAGATGCGGTCGAGCGCGAGCAGCGGAAAACGCGCCGGAAAGGTCTTCGCAGCGCGGCCGTGCGCCTGCACGAAAACTTCGCGCAGGCCGGCGCGGCGCAGCAGCACTCGGTGCGCACGCCGGCGCCAGTCGTTGAAGTCGCCCGCCACCACCAGCGGCGTGTCGGCCGGCACCTGGCTGCCTATCATTTCCGACAGCAGCTCAAGCTGCTGCCGCCGGTGCGACTCGCTCAGCCCCAGGTGCACACAGATCACATGCAGCGGCGCGTCCGCGTGCGGCAGCCGCAGGTGGCAATGCAGCAGACCGCGCGCTTCATGGGTGCTCATCGAGACGTCCCGATTCTGATAGTCGACGATGGGAAACTTTGACAGGATGGCGTTGCCGTGGTGGCCTTCCGGGTAGACCGCGTTGCGCCCATAGGCGAACTCGGGCCAGATCTCGTCGGCCAGGAATTCATAGTGCGGCGTGCTCGGCCAGCCCAGCACACGCAGCGCGTGGGTTTCGTGCTCGCCCTGCACCTCCTGCAGAAACACCACGTCGGCCCCGACCTGGCGCACCGCCTGACGCAACTCTTCCAACACGAAACGCCGGTTCAGGAAGTTGAAGCCCTTGTGCGTGTTGACCGTCAGGACGCGAATGGAAGTGCCGCAACCCTGTTCCTGATTCATCACGAGCAGCTTACGGGCGAGCCACCGCCCAGCCTGTAGGAGAACCGGCGGTTCGCCTGCAAGCCGCCGCCCTTGGCGAGCGGGTTGCGCGGCCGGGCACCGAAGCGCGCCGCAGAAGGCGCAGCGCGTTTCAGCGCGGTGACGAAATCGCTAACGGTGAGGTGTTGTGGCTGGTCGAGCGCGACAACTGGGGCTTGCGCCCGCAGCGGTGGCGCCCAAGTTGCTCGACGCCTGGCGTCCCTCCGCAGCCTGCTGGCGCCACCACACCTCAAGCGGTCGCCGAAGTGGAGCAGGCGTTGGCCACCAAGCAGCCACGCTGACCTCAACCCGGCTTGAAGACGACCTCGTTCGCAACGACACCTGAGAAGCGGCGATCAAAACGCAAAACGGCGACTCGTTTGGAGTCGCCGTTCGTTTGAAGTGCTTCTCACACTTGAACAATTTTTGGTGGCTGGGGCTGCTTCCAAAAGAGCCCTCGAACCACCACCAATGCTCGATCTCTTCCTGTGTCCGAGTTCTTGGGTACACCTTGGGGTACACCAAACGTAATTGAGCTTCGCAGAGGCCTGTCCAACCGTTCGAGGATGAGGCAGATTTGCTCAGCTTGCCGCCATTCTCGCATCTAGCGAATCGGGGCAGCGGGAACCTTGCGACCAACCAGGCTCCCTCAGCGAACGTCGCAAACGCGGCGCGTGGCTGTGTCGACCTGCGAGGGACTGCTGCTGGTAGTAGAACGTGTTTCGCGGCAAGCCGTCCCTCGGCCGACAACAGCCGAAACGTGCCGGGGGGCCAGGTCCTAGCGCGTCCGCTGGCGCGCGGACGCCTGGGCTCTCCCGATCGACGACGCGCTCGCACAGCGCATGGTCCGCCAGCATTTCGCCGGGGTCCGAGCGGCCAAGCAGCTGCTCCATGTCGGCATGCCGCCAATCTGGCTGCAGGTGCTGGTGTGTGCAGCCTCGCGATCGTAAACGGAATCGTTTCGGAATTTCAGTTTTTGGCTTTGGCAACCTTGAAAGCAGACCTCGATTTCGGAATTTAGAGAACTTTCGCCTGCACAGACTCCAACGTGTCATAATTTCGGAATTCAAGAAACTAGACATTTTGGCGCGCGATGATGGCTCACCAGTCCTGGAATTCCGAAATGCCTTCTGATCTCTCTGCCTCACCGCCCGAACTCTTACGCGTCACAAACGCCGGCGTCCTGGGCCCGGTCATCCGAGCCCGGCGACGGGCGCAATCGCTGCGCATCGATGATGCGGCTTCGCTGAGCGGCGTCTCCGTCGACCTGCTCTCCCGCCTGGAAAACGGCAAGGGCTCCGTGCGGCTGGACAAGCTGCTGTCGGTGCTGGACAGCCTGGGGCTCGCACTCGTGATCGGACCGAAGGACCATCCAACGATGCAATCCGTCCCGCGACCCAGCGTCGAGCGTCCACAGCAGCCATGAACCCGGTCAGCGTCAAGCTCAGCGGCACGGCCACCGGCGCCGCAACAACTCCGCACACGCTCAACCTCTGGGCCGATGGACAGAAGGTGGCGACGCTGGGCTACGACGCATTGAACGATCGGTGGTTGCTGGACTACGACGCGGACTGGGTCGCGAAGCCGGGGGCCTTTCCCCTGTCGCCCGCGCTGCCCTTCCAGCCCTCGTCCGCCGGCTATGCCGCCGGCGCCGTGAAGCGATTCGTGGAGAACCTGCTGCCCGAAGGGCGCGCGCTCGACGTCACGGCCACGACCTATCGAGTCTCCAAATCCAACATCTACGCTCTCATCAGCGCACTGGGGAGCGAGACCACCGGGGCGTTCCGGTTCTGGCGCTCGGATGAAGTGCCGCCCATCGTCGCCGCCAAACCGCCGCGAGAAGTGACCCGCAAGGAACTGGACCAACGCATCGCCGAGCGCGATGAGATTCCGTTGGCCGTCTGGGATGGCAAGGTCCGCATGTCCATCGCAGGCGTGCAGGACAAGTTGATGGTCTATCTGGACCGCCCTCTGGGCGAAGGAGGTCGCCTGTTCCTGGTCGAGCCGCCCTTGGCATCGACGTACATCCTCAAGCCCGACCCCGCACGACAGGTGACGCCCCATCTGGTGGTCAACGAACACTTCTGCATGTCGCTGGCGCGGCGCATGAGGCTGCCGGTCGCCGAGGTCAGCATCTATCGGACACCGCGGCCGGTGCTCGTGGTCCGCCGCTTCGACCGGGTTGTCGAACAAGGCGCTAACGAACCAGCCGTGCGGCGCCTTCACATCATCGACGCGTGCCAAGCCTCGGACCTGCCCGAGAGCTACAAGTACGAGAGGAACCTGGGCAGTGGTGAGCATGTCCGCAACATCCGGGAAGGCGTGAGCTTCGAGATGCTGTTCGCGCGCGTGGAGCAGACCGTCAACAAGGCCGAGGCCCGCATGACGCTGCTGCGCTGGGCCCTGTTCCAGTTCCTGATTGGCAACTGCGACGCACACGGCAAGAACTTCTCGTTCTTCGTGCGCCGCGAAGGGCTGGAGCCGGCGCCTTGGTACGACTTGGTCAGTGTCGTGCGGTACCCAGGCATCGACCATGAGTTGGCCATGGCTTGGGGTGACGCCTTCTCGTTGGATGAAGTGGGGGCATTTCAGCTGGCTGACTTTGCACAGCGATGCAAGGTCGACAGGAACCTGCTCAAGCGCGAGGCGACGCGGCTGGCCAAGCTGGCGATGGCGCACGCCCCGGCACAGGCCTTGGCGGACGATTACATCGACGACGGCGAGCGCGCCTTTGCGATTCAACTCCGCGATTTCGTGGCGGACCAGGCGATGCGGCTGACCGGGCTCGCGGGCGAGGCGTCGAAGATCAAGCCCGAGTTTTTGTGACGCTTTAAGGGTGGCACTTGGCTAACCAAGACCCATGGCCCGAGAGATTGCGACGACGATAGCCACGCACTCGAAAGGGCGCGCGAGTCATGAGGTCGCCCACAGCGGTCAAGTGGCCGCTGTGATCAGCCCAAGCCCGTCTACTCGAAAGGGTATGGCCTGCATGAGACGCGCGACGAACTGCGATGCAAGCTGGGCCATCGCCACTATTTGCCCGCGGCCAAGGCGCGCAGGTGGGCTGCATCCACCCCGGCGCCAAACTCAGGTCGTCCAGCAGGCTGCGGCGTTCGGCGCTGGAATGCTGCGCGTGAGCTTGTCGAGTCGTTCTGGTGTCACCTGCTCTGGCCCGAGGCTGCCCAGGGCCTGGATCACCAGGCCGCTGGTGCTGCCGGCAGCAGCCATCTGGCGCGGCGTGGGCGCTTCGGGACGATCTGCAACGGCCCCGCCTTGACGGTGCGACTGGTGCCGTCGGTCAGGAACTCGACGCGCGCGGGCACCTGGTCAGACAGCCCGAACAGGTTGGCGGCATAGGCACCCGTCGGTTGATTCGCAGCTTGTTCTTGCCGACGAGCGCCGCGACCACGGCCTCGACCGACGGCCACAAGGTTCCGAGCAGCGGGTCGTGCCTCGGCTTGTCGTACAGCCCCCGCGTCAGACGGCGCAATTCGTCGCGCGCGATCACACGCTGCAAGGCCTTGTCGACCGCAGCGCCGCCACCAAGGCCCGCAAACAGCGCGGTGTGAATACGGTGCCTCCCCCTGGCACGGCGTACCTGACGTGAGATAGCGGCGTCGATGCTGGTATCGACGGAACGCCGAGGCTGGGCAGTCCGCGTGATACTGGTGTGCGGTGACCGGCTGGCGGCTTTCATGTCCGAAAAATGGCACGCTTTTCGGACGGAAAGAAGGGCGAGAAAGTTGATGAATCGTCACCACCCAAAACCGGCGAACCAAGCCAAGGCGATGCGCGCGGAAAGTTTGAAACCGACGGGAAGCCGCGTCCGCCGCTCATGGGACTCGCGGGGCAAATGAGAGACGCTCAGGCATGGCGCGGGAGGAAGATGCTCGCTCAGCGCAGGGACCACTGCGCTTCCAACCGCAACGGCGCCCATGCCGACCATGCCTCGGGCTTTACATCGCCGTGCGGGCCGTAAAAACAAGGGGACTTAGGCCGTTCCAGACTGGGCAAGGTCATTCGCTCCACGGAGGCGAGTGTCGGCGGCCGCCGGAACCGGCCATTCGACTGCCGCCGCGACCAGTGACCGCAGTGCCCAAGAAGCTGCCGCAGGTTCCGTGCATCTAGCCTGAACAGACCGTGCTGCCGAAGAGCCCTGCTACGTACCCTCTCTTCGAGCGCGATGTGGCGGTACCGACCCTCAGCTGACGGCCGCAGTGCTGACTGCGCTTCTTCGATGCTGCCATCCGGTTTCGAACGAACTATATGCCCGACAGCACCGCGTCCATTGCTGCCACCAGCGCGCTGGCCTGCGCCGAAACGTTGTCCACCGGTCGCCGCAACATCTTGACCGGCAAAGGCGCGGCGTAGTGCGCCAGCGCATACAGGCGCTTGCCCTTGACCATGATGACCGGACACAACGCTGTCGGCACCTTGCCCACGAAATCCAGGACGGCCACCGGCATGGTCAATCGCGTAGCCAGAGCATCGAGCAGATCGCTCTGGATCACGACCACGTATGGGATCCCGCTGGCCGCGCTGCTGCTCGGGTTAGCGAAAACGTCGTACTGGGCCATCGGATGGTCACCACGGGCGCAAATCGGCACCAGGAACGCCATGCGCTTCAAAGCGGGCGTTCTGGGCGGCAATCCAGTCGCCAAACTCGGCCTCGAATGCCTTCTTGCGCGCAGCGCGGCCGGCCTTGCCTCGGTTGGTTTGCAGGGCTTGATAGTGCTCGGCCGAGAGAATCACGGTGTCGAGCTGACCCGCCTTCTCCACGAACACCGGTTCGCGCTTGGCCTGGGCGCTGAGGCTGCCGAAACGGTTCTTGGCTTCGGTGGCGGTGACTCGCATGAGGGTCTCCATCAATGATTGGCCATTTTAGCCATTAATTGGCCGTCTGAGCAACGAACCACGTCGTGACAAGAAGTCCGCAGTCAGCGGCGGAGCAGCCCTTCACACAGGACAGTTCATGGCCGGGTGCGTGAGTTCGCCGACGCGCCAGGCAGCTGACGTTCGAGAACATTGGGGAGAGCGCGAGGGCAGCTTACCTCGACCCTCGAACTCACGCACCCGGCCAATAGCCGCCCTTGCTGACTGACCGCTTCGCCATCAACCATAGCTGAGCCCCGCCCGTTGCTGGTCCCTGAGTGACGGAGACAACCCGCCAGCCACATGACGCCGAGTTGCACGGAATGGCCGGGGATGCACGGCGATGACTTCACCATGTGGTTGACATTGGTTTCCATGGAACCTATATTGACGTAAGTTTCTCAGGAAACCTAATGACACACCGAACCAAGCAACCTGCCCCTTCCCCGCTGGAAGCCCATCTAGGATTCTGGTTGCGCTTTGTCTCCAACCACGTTTCCAGCCGCTTCCGGCAACTGCTGGAAGGGAAGGGAGTCACCGTCACCGAATGGGTGGCGCTGCGCACGCTCTGGTCACAGGAAAGAGCCTCGCATGCCGAGTTGATCCAGACGCTGGGCATGACCAAGGGGGCCGCCTCCAAGCTCGTTTCGCGCCTGGAAGAAAAGGGCCTCGCAGAGCGACAACTGGCCGATGGCCGCGCTCGGGAGCAAAACCTGAGGCTGACTGCTGCAGGTAGAGCGCTGGTGCCACAACTGTCGGCGCTGGCCGACGCCAACGACACACGTTTCTTTGGCCACTTAGCCGTTGCCGAGCGCGACGCGCTGACGCTGGCCATGCACGCCCTGGTACGGCACCACCAACTCAAAGACATCCCCACCGAGTGACCCATCGGTCATCACTTCAATCGAAGGCACACAATGTACGAAACCCCCTTTTCCGCCATCCGCGCCACCTTTGAAGCCTCCAACCAGGGCGCCATCCACTTTGGCCAGGCTGTCGACCAATTGATGGGCGCCGGGGTCGAGTCCTACCACGTGGACTATCGCAGCGGCCGCACCACCTACCACCTGACCGACGGCAGCACCGCCGACTTCAACTTCGAGCGCCCGCAGCACGGCATTGCCGATACCTTCGATGGGGACGCTTTGCGCGCCGCCATCTTGGGCGCACAGCAGGGCCGCGTGATGTACCCAGAGTTCAAGTCGCTGTCGCAGCGCGCTGGCTGCGCGGCGTACACCGTCTGGATTGCAGGTCGCCACGTGCTTTACATGGGCCGTCGTGGTGAGAGTCACGTCGAGCGATTCCCGGACTGAACCCAACAAGTCCAACGTAAATCGACGGGAACCCCAATGATCGACCATATTGGCCTGCGCACCGTCCGGTTCGAGAGCAGCAAACAGTTCTCCATCTTCGTGCTGGCGCCGCTGGGCATCACACCCTCGGTGGAATACCCCGAGGCCGACTACGGCGCAGCATCTGTCATCGACCAGGATGGAACGCTATCGGAGCGGTCTGCCATCAACATGGACACCCCGAGGTCGCCACCGTGAACGTCAAATCACTGCTCATCGGCGGTCTGTTGCCGACAGTACTGCTGGGCCTCGGTACCGTGCTGATGAAACTCAGCATGCGAGAAGGCTCAAGCGTCCCCAACTACTTGGTGCAGGTGGGTGGCACGGTGCTGTGTGTGGGCCTGCTGGCCACGCTGCTGGGGGGCGGCTGGGTCAGCAGCCCGCGCGCGCAGATGTTCGCGGTGTTGATGGGCTTGGCATGGGCGACCGCCATTGGTTGCATAGCCTATGCCGTTTCCGCACTGGGTGTGCCTGTGTCGATCATTGCCCCGCTGACAAACTCCAACGCGCTTGTCGCCCTGGCAGCGTCGGCACTGGTGTTTCGGGAGTGGAGCACCTTCAACGGACCGCGCGTCCTCGCAGGGGCCGTGTTCATCGTACTTGGCGCAATGGTCGTGGCAACCGCCAAAGACTGATGCAAGTCACTTTCGACAAGGTTAACTTACGGACTCACTGGCGGTGTGTGGCCGCTCTCCATGACATGAGCAGGACTTGTGAGTGACCGAAGGCCGAAGCCGCCTTACATGGCGCCCCCAAGCTCGCTTTCGCTCGCGACCCCCAGGGGGGCGAGCCGGACAGGGAACAGTCCCTGCGGACTGTCGGCCGGTCGAGCCTGATCGTCGAAGACGACGGTGTCGGCTTCGGTGTGTCGCAGGGGGAACGGGTCGGTACCTCCAGTTCGCTCGGCAGTGAAGCAGTCGTCGGAGCAGCGAGATCGCCCAGCCGCAACTCGAGCATCGGTTGTCCATCGCACTGCTGAAGCTCATGGCCGCGATGGTCGCCGAATCGAAGGTCGGCTTGACGGCTCGTACCGTGGGTCCGCCCGCGGGCAGCGACGGGCTCCTCACGCTGCAATGCGGCTGGCCGTGCATCCAATCTACGCTTCCGCGGGGCTTCGGTCGTCGTCCCCACGAACCGCGACAATTGCAATTAGTTTCGGGCCACCGAAGTGACGCTGCACTTTCCGCGGCGCTACCACCCCTCCATCCAGCAAGTCACAAGCATGGTCGCCTTGGACACATGCTTCTCAACCGCGTTGATGCTGATGCCGAGTTCGCGCGCGATGTCGGTGTAGGTTCTGCCGTCGACGCGATGAGCGAGGAAGATCTCGCGGGTCCTCTCGGGCAGCCGGCCGAGACATACAGCCATCCGCCGCAGCCGTTCTTTTCCGAGCAGGACCGCTTCCGTGTCCGGCGCCAAGTCGACAACGACCACGTCGTCGATCGCCACCGCTTCGCCCTGTGAAGCCTGGGTGCGATAGCCGTCAATTGAGAGATTGAGCGCAATTCGCATGAGCAGACCCTCGGGCTTGACCACGTCGTGCTCGCGCTCGTAAACGGCCAGTCGAACCCAGGCCTCCTGAACGAGGTCTTCGGCCTCGTGGTGCGAGCGGCCGCGGCGCATCAGAGCGGCTCTGACGCCAGAGAAGACTGACTTCCAGTCTTCGATCACGCCGTAGGCCAACAGCTCGTCGCCGCCGCTGCCTGTTAGTGAAGCAAGGGATTCACTGCGCGGTCATCGACCGGAACGCAGATATCGCGCTCGGCGCGATGAAGAGCCGCACCGAGTACGGCAATGATCTCGTCGTGGCCGCTGAAGCATCCATGCCGGCGGACTGCACGCAACAGCCGCCTTTGAATCTGCTCCGCCCTGGCTTCAGTCGCTCTGACGAAGCGGCGGTGACGCGGGGAACATTCAGCAGCCGCAGAGGACAATGCGCTTCTCGGGCAAGAAGCAGCAAGGTGGCGCGGCCCGGCGGCCGGATGTTCATCGTCAACGCTGGCAGCACCGCTGGTGCCGATGAGGAAGCCAATGTGCTCCACGCCGCGCGTGGAGAGGTCCGCGAAAATTCGTTCCAAGGGCACCTCGGCAGCCGTCGGCACCAGCCATACGCCGGCCGCCTCCGTCTGGCCGTCATGCAACGTGCCGAGCGCCCACCACGCTGAGACCGGGCTCGCCTCCCCTGCTTCTTGCGCAACGAGATGCAGGGCCTCAAGACGGAGCACGAGGTAGCTCGCGCACAGAGGGTGGCTGCGCCATTGATCGTTTTGAAGGTTGCACTCTCGGAACATTTAGCTCCTCCTTCTCAGCTGGCCGCGCAGCCGTGGCAGGGACTCGCTTTGAGTTCGCAGATCACCCGACGAAGGCCATTCGGCTGTCTATAGACACGTGTCTTCAGTGTACACACGCTGAACACTTGGCGCCATGCGGCCAAGCCGGAATCAGCCATTGATCGATGCGTTGGCGTCCGAAGTAAAAGCGCGCCGGCACGAGCTCACGCTGACGCAAGAAGACCTCGCTGGACGTTGCGAGATTGATCGTCCCTTCGTCTCGCTCATCGAGGTCGGGCGCAAGCAGCCTACGATCAGCGTCCTCTACAAGATCGCGATTGCGCTTGAACTGACCTTCGGGGAGTTTTGCGACCGGGTTGAGGCGCGGTACCTGACAGATCCGCGAATTTAGGGTTCGAACGACTTCCGTTCAGTCGACCCACCGGTGCACTGCTTCCGGCGTCGCGCACGGCAGCTGCCCGGTCGCGCTGAATCGCCGTCAAAAATCATCGCGCGCCCTGGCCTGATCTCCCGCTAGATTGCCTACCGGACCTCCCGGAAGATGCAATGCAAGCCACCAGACACGAGCGCCCATCGATCGAGCCTACTCGCACCTCGTCTGAGTCCAGCCCGCTGACGCTCATTGCCGATCCGAGCCGCTGCAGGGCTGCAACATGCGATTGCGTTGGCGCCCGATGAACCTGTCGCAGCTTGACCTGCCGGGCCTGCCTTCGTCGAAGGCTGACCCTGCGGGCGCCGACCTCACGGATGTGCGTGGGTTGACGAGCGCGACACCGTTGAGAGCCGCGCGAATACCGCCTTCCCAGACTGGTGAAGCCTTGCTCGTGCCGCTCTGCGCGCTGTTCGAAGACCCGGCCAACCCGCGAACCGAGTTTCCCGAGGCGGAGCTGGCTGAACTCGCCGCAGACATCCGCCAGCACGGGATCCTGCAGCCCATCGTCGTGCATCCGGCGGATGCTGCCGGGCGTTTTCTCATTCACTTCGGCGCCAAGCGGTTCCGTGCCGCCGGCCTCGCCGGCCTGTCGCAGGTTCCGGTGGTCGTGAGGGCGGGCGCCGCGGATCCGTATGCGCAGGTCGCCGAGAACCAGAAGCGTCACGGCCTGTCGCCGCTGGACCTGGCGCGGTTCATCCGCTCGCGCGTCGATCTCGGGGAGTCGAATGCCACCATCGCCGCACGGTTGGGCATGGACCTCACTTCGGTCGCGCACCATCTGTCGCTGCTGGAGTTGCCGGCGCCGCTGGACGCGGCGCTGCGATCGGGGCGGTGTGGGGCCCCCCGCACGCTGCACGAACTCAGCAAACTGCATGCGAAGCGGCCTGACGTGGTGGCCGAGTTGCTGAGCGGCGAGGCCCCGATCACGCGCGAAGCCGTCGCCTCGTTGCGGCGGACTCGGCGGCCGCGGTCTTCCCGCGCCGCTGCGCAACCCAGGCCAGCGCCGAAGCCACGCTCACCGGAGGTGCTCGCCGCTGGTGTCGAGCACCTGTGCAGTCAGCTGGTGCGCACGTGCTCCCACCTGCGCAACGCCGGCTTCGAGCATCTGCCCGCGGAGCAACTCGCCGGTTTGCGCAGTCGCCTCGCCGACCTGAAGTCGCTGCTGGAGCCTTGAGGTGGCCGTCGGTCGAGATCGCGTGACGGTGGACCTGCGCGGCGCCGGTCGGCTCGTGCACGAGCATGCAGCCTCGCAGGGCCTGACGCTGGCTGCCTATGCCCGTCGCGCGATCCTCGCTGCCGTGCCCGAGCAGACGGCGTCCTGCGACGTTCCCGGTCCTCGTGAGCGCGGCCAGGTCAAGGTGACCGTGCGGCTGCCAGCCACCCACGCCTTCTTGCTGGCGCGCCGTGCCCGCGCTGCCGAGGTGTCGCAGGGCAGCTACCTGGCGGCGCTGATCGAAGGCACGCCGCCGCCTGCAGCAGCCGACCGGCGCGAGGTGCTCGCGGCGCTGGCCCGTTCGACAGACCAGCTGGCCGTCATCTGTACGGACCTCAATGCCTTCCTGCGGCCATTGCCCCAGGGGCAGTCGCCCAGGCTCGAGTCGTATTGCGCCGGTGTGATGTCGCTGTCCACGGAGCTGCGCGTCCACCTGGATCTGGCCTGCCGCTTCCTGGCCGAGGTGAGCGGCAGGAGCCCGGCTCGTTCCGGGCGCCTGGAGCGGCATTGATGGCAACAGGCCAGACGGTGGACGGCGCGCTCGTGCAGTGGGGCGAGCGTCTGTTCTACCCGCCGAACCGGATCGTCAGGACGCATTCCCCGCCACGTCTGGACACGCTGGTGCGGCGCAAGGCTGGGGTGATCCGCGGGCGCATCGTCGCGACCGTGAGAGGCCATGCACCGCAGGTGATGGTCAAGGTCACCGGTGGCGGACGCGGCATGGCAGCCATTGCCGCTCACCTGCGCTACATCAGCAAGAACGGCCGCCTGCCGATGGAGGACGACCGCGAGGTGGTGCGAAGCGGCAAGGATGCCTTGAGAGACCTCGCCGAGCAGTGGCGTCACGGCGGGGCCTTGATTCCCGAAGAAGGTCAGCGGCGCGAGGCTTTGAACATCATGCTGTCGATGCCGCGCGGCACGGATCCCTTGTTCGTGCACCGGGCAGCACGCGAGTTCGCTGCGAAGGAACTGGTGGGACACCGCTTCGTGATGGTGCTGCACGACCACCAGGCGAACCCGCATGTGCACATCAGCGTCAAGGTGGCCGGGCGGGACGGCTCACGGCTGAACCCCCGCAAGGCTGACTTGCACCGCTGGCGCGAGACGTTTGCGGAGAAGCTGCGCGGCTGGGGCATCGAGGCCGAGGCTTCACGGCAGGCGACACGGGGCGCGAACCGACGGTTCGAGCCGCTGTGGCGCGTGAAGGCGAAGGACGAGGGTCGGCTTCGGACATCCCGGGCGACGCTGAAGTCGGGCGAGCCGTACCGGATGAGTCGCCTGGGGGCTGCAGAGGCCTGGACACGCATCGCCATGGCCCTGCAGGGCTCCGACCGTGCTGACGACCAGGCCCTGGCGCTCGACATCAAACGCTTCGTCGGCGAGTCGGCGTTCCTGCACGAACTCGCTGATGCGCAGCGCAAGCCAGGGCAGCCAGAACGAGCGGTACCCACTCATCAGCCTCGCATCGTCCCGCAGCCAACGCGGAACATCGAGATCGAGCGCTGAGCTGGTTCCCCCACCCCTGACCCCGCCCCCGCGGGCGGGGCAGTCCTCGCCGCCGGACGGGCTCGGGGGCAGGCCGCCGAAGCCGCCTGCCCGCGTCCGGAGGGTCGGGGCACACCGCACCACGTCAAGGGTGCGCTGCGCCGGGCCTGGGGCCCGCCCTGGACGTGGGGCGGCATGCCAAGCCTCAGGTAGACCAATATTCTGAACTCGTCTCCAGTATTTTGACTAAGATAATGGACATCATGCCCGTGCACGCCGATCTCCAGTTGCCCCTTGAGCGCCAGCTGCTGCTGCAGCTCGGGGAACGCCTGCGCACGGCTCGCAAACGTCGTCGCCTGTCTGCTGCATCGTTTGCGCAGGAGGTGGGAATCTCGCGCACGACGCTTCACGCGACTGGCTGGACCGCCTGCCTTGCGCTCGGGCCCAGGCCAATGCCGTGCTGTTGGAACAAATCCGCCAGGCCCATGCCGCCAGCGATGCGACCTACGGTGTGCCACGCATCCAGGCCGAAGTCGCTGCCCAGGGGATCAAGGCTGGCCACAACCGAATCGCGGCGGTGATGCGTGCCAACGGTCTGCGCGGCGTCAGCCGGCGCCGGCGGTGGTGCGTGACGACCAAGCGCGACAAGGAGAGGCGCCTTGCGCCAGACCTGGTGCAGCGAGAGTTCACCGCCACCGGCATTAACCAGCTGTGGGTAGCCGACATGACCTACATCCCGACCTGGGCGGGATTCGTCTACCTGGCGGTGGTTCTCGACGTCTACAGCCGCAAGGTGGTGGGCTGGGCGTTCGGCCAACAGCAAACGGCAGAGCTGGTGATCACAGCGCTGAACATGGCGCTCATCACGCGCAAGCCGCAGGACGTGATCCACCACTGCCGACCAGCCAGTACACCAGCGTTGACTTCGGCAAACGCTGCAAGGAAATGGGCGTGCGGCCGTCGATGGGCAGCGTGGGCGACGCCTACGACAACGCCATGGCCGAGAGCTTCTTCGCCAGCCTGGAGTGCGAGCTCATCGACCGGCGAAGCTGGAAGTCCTTCGCCGAGGCGCGCATGGCCATCTTCACTTGGATCGAGGGTTGGTACAACCCGCGCCGCAGGCACAAAGGCCTCGGCCAGAAATCCCCGTCAACTTCGAGAAAGAGATCCAAGGCAAAGCCGACACTGCTATCAGTACCGTCGCCAAGCTGACCTCAGCAGGCGAACTGAAAATCTAGTCCAACCGTGTCCGTGAGATCAGGGTAAGTCCACCATGCCCCAGGCAGCGTGAGGCGGCTGCTCCGCGTGAGCGGGGATGGACCCTGGTCTTCCGTGAACTGGTACGTGCCCGTGTAGGCTGCCCCGCGTGAGCGGGGATGGGTAAGCGCGCGGCCATCCCATCTTGAATTCGGCGCTGCCGGCGCTAACGATCGTGTCCACGTAAGACTTAAGTGGACACGATGGCAACAGAGAAGTCCGTAAGGCGCCGCTACAGCGACGAGT
>Ga0164241_10000435_pt1 | contig 79060 bp, 66 predicted proteins | sample OricomyardsoilBY_FD_108780 | JGI IMG/M metagenome (GOLD analysis project Ga0164241, IMG submission 108780) | Backyard soil microbial communities from Emeryville, California, USA - Original compost - Back yard soil (BY) | ecosystem: Environmental > Terrestrial > Soil > Unclassified | place: USA... | reverse complement strand
TGCCAGCGCTCGGCGTGAGCGCGCCGCTCTCTGCAAGCATCATCGAAGCAGACTTGGATCGCGCGCCAACCATGCCGAGTCGGCCACCCGTGACCGAGAGCCGCTCCAGCATGCCCGCCCTCGACAGCGGGCCAACGGCGGAGATCGATCGCCTGCTCAAGAAGCTGGTCGACACCAAAGGCTCCGATCTCCACATGTCGGTGAGTTCGCCGCCCATGATCCGCAAAGACGGCGAAATGCAAGCCCTGCCTGGCTTTCCTCCGCTGACGCCCGAGAGCATGGAGCGCATGATCATGCCGATCGTGCCGCCGCGAAACAAAGAGGAGTTCGCACGCACGCACGACAGCGATTTTGCCTATGAGCTCCCCGGCATATGCCGCTTCCGCGCCAATCTGTTCGTGGATTTGAAAGGCATTGGCGCCGTATTCCGCATCATCCCCAGCAAGATCCTCTCGGTCGAAGATCTGGGAATTCCCAAAGAAGTGCTCGCGCTGTGCCACTTGCCCAAGGGGCTAGTGCTGGTCACGGGCCCCACGGGTTCCGGCAAGAGCACCACGCTCGCCGCGCTGATCGACTATATCAACCGCAACCGCAGCGACCACATCATCACTATCGAAGACCCGGTCGAGTTCGTTCACCCCAACAAGAAGTGCCTGATCAATCAGCGCCAAGTAGGTGAGCACACGGACTCCTTCAAAAAGGCGCTGCGCGCCGCGTTGCGCGAAGATCCGGACATCGTGCTGCTGGGCGAAATGCGCGATCTCGAAACGATCGCGATTGCGCTCGAAACCGCGGAGACGGGCCACCTGGTGTTCGGTACACTGCACACCTCGTCTGCGCCGGCCACCATCGACCGCATCATCGATCAGTACCCGCCCGAGCAGCAGGCTCAAATCCGCGTCATGCTCGCCAACAGTTTGAAGGGCGTGATGGCGCAAATGCTGTGCAAAAAGATCGGTGGCGGCCGGGCTGCGGCGTGGGAAATCATGTTCGGCGTGCCCTCGATCTCGAACTTGATCCGCGAGCAGAAGATCTTCCAGATCCCGTCGATCATGCAAACTGGCCGCAAACTGGGCATGGCCCTGATGAACGACAGCTTGTTCAAGCTCGTCAAAGACGGGCTGGTCGCGCCGGAAGAAGCGTTGGCCAAAGCCAACGACAAACCCGGCCTGACGCAGATGTTCCAATCAGCCAACATCCCGCTGCCCGCGGCGAAAGCAGAGATGTAGGGCTCAGCGCGGCAACAGATCGATTCGGTCGGCAAACCCTTCGAAAGCGACCGGTTTCGTCCCCGCCAGCGCGAAATCCGTATTGATGCGCGTGCCAGTGTCCGGCGCGAGTGTGCCGGGCACTGGAATGGTCGCTTCCGCGAGCACCGTCGGCGGTGCGCCAGACGGATTTTCGGTCAGCTCGCCGCCGTCGAGCGCGCGCAGGCGCACACCGAGATCCCGTTGCGGCTCTTTGCTGGCGTTGAAGACGCACGCCGACGCCGTCCGTGAGTCGCCGAACTCGCTCACTTTGAGCGAACAGACGTGGATCGGCGAGACCGCTTGTAACAAGCGATCGAGGTACGGCGCTTCATCTTCGCGCAGCGCTTCACGCAGCTCCAAGATCGCATCCTTGGCGCGCGGATCGCCGAAGAACGAAAGCAACATCGCACCGTGCATGCGCACTGGGCGGTTGTGTGCGTGCAACAGCTCCGCGAGTAGGTTCGTCGGAGCCGCGTTCTCTCCCTCGACCCCAACGTTACCGGTCAGCGCGTTGCGGACCTCGAACTCGCTGCCTCGCGCCTCGACGTCCCACTTGATGGCCTGACCCGGCAGCAACGGTCCCTCGAAAAATAGCGGGCGAATGGCGGTCGAATAGCGTTTGGAGGAGGGTGGCGGGTCGCGCTCGAAGAACTCGACCGAGAGCGCCACGTCGCGCAGCGGATCGCTCGAATTGTTGACGATGCCGACCACCGCTTCGGTGTAATTCTTGTCCTTGCGCTCGTCCTCTTCACGCCCACGACGCGTGTGCTTCGACATCGTAAGCACGCTCAGCTGCGGAATGGGATCCCGCCAGAGCAACGAGTCGGAACGGCGGCAGCGACAAGCGCTCGCCGCGTCCGCCACCACCGCGGCAGGGGCAGCAGCTGACGCGGCCGCTTTGGCGATCGGTGAAGGCGCGGAGGGCGCCGCAGGCAGCGGTGCGGCGGGTTCGCGCACCGCGGCTTGTCGCTGATCGACGACGCGCGGCGCGTGCGCGGCGAGCTCATGCGCGTGATCCGTGGTCAACAGCCACTGCATCATCAGCACGAAGCTCAGCGTCGCCGCCGTGAGGCTCATCACGATCGCCGCGGTCGTGCGCGGCAAGAGGCCCTGAAACAGCGCCATCGGCGAGAGCTTCGGCGCCGATGAAGGCGGTGAGAGCGGCGACTTCACCAAATTCGGCAAAAAGCCGGACAGATCCGCGACAAACGCCTCGCGCGCGAGTGCGCCCTCGAGACCACCGCCCTTCAACAACTGATCGGCAAACACCCCCAGCCCGCACAACACGACTGCCGTGGCGAGCGCGATGCCCAGCGCGCCGAGCGCGGTCGTCCCTGGTGCCAAGCGAAACGCCGCGGCGCTCGCGATCAATGCGCCACTCAACGCCGCACCGACGGTCGCCAAGCGCACGAGGAACCGACGGCGATAGAGTTTGTGATGATGCGCCGTGTTGCCACTCGAGAAGTTCACCAAGCACAAGCGATTGAGCGGGCTCAGCTTGGGATCGAGCGCCAAGAAAAGCTGCTCACCGTCGAGCGCCGCTTCCGCGAGCTGCGGCCAGGGCACGAACAGCTTCTCGCTCTCCGTTTGCGTCACGGGCACGTAGCCCGCAGTGAACCCCGCCATGCCCAAGAACAGCAAAGACAGCCCGCTCGGCGCGCACTCGAGCTCCACGGTACCGATCGCATTGCTGCGCTCGCTGGCCATGGCTATCGCTCGAAACCTCATCGCGGGGCAGTGTAGTCCGGAGTCGGCAAACGCAAGCGTTGTGCGCCGATCTGCGGCGCCATTTGTCATTTCTTCGCTGGGGAGAGCCAGAATTTCCGGTCTGGTTGACCTTTTTTTTGCGGCGCTTGCTAGATTCTCGAGTAATGGCCCCGGTCGTCGTCGAACGACACATCGACCTCAAGTCGGATCGCGCAGCGCTTTGGTGTGCAGTCGGCGACACCGAGCGCCTGAACCGCGCCATCGGCTTGGGTCGCCTCGAGCTCACTCCGCACACGGGTGGGAGCGCCGCGCGCTTCGTAGTGCGTACGATCTCCGCGGGCTTGCCCTTGGAGTATGAAGAGCGCCCATTCGAATGGGTCGAGGGCGAACGCTTCAGCGTGTTGCGCGTGTTGCACGGCGGAGTGATGAAGAGCCTCGAAACCGCCTTCGCGCTCGAACCAGTGAGCGGAGGTGGCACGCTTGTCCATGTGCGCATCACCATCGAACCGCGCTATGGTTTGCTCAATCCCGTGTTGCGCTTGCAGACCTCGCGCACGGTCGACCGCATCGAGGCGGAGCTGCGCGGCGCGGATCGCGAGATTCAAGCGGGCAGAAGTGCGTGCTTCCGCAAAACGTCGACGCCCGCGGATCCGAGCGCGCTCGAGCGCGCTCGAACTGCGCTCATCGAGACCGTCAGCGCGAATCGCAAGGCGCTCGCCGAGCGACTCGCAACCCTCGTTGAAACGGGCAGCGACGCCGACGTCACGCGCATTCGCCCGCTCGATCTCGCGCTCGAATGGCAGGTCGACGGACGCGAATTGCTCGCGGTGTGCCTGTCCGCCGTCGTCGTCGGCCTGCTCGAATTGCGCTGGGATTTGGTGTGCCCTAGTTGTCGTACGGCGACCGATCGGCAAACGTCATTGGCCGAATTGCCCGCAGCCGCGCATTGCCAGCTGTGCGACATCTCGTACGAAATTGAGTTGGATCGGGCGATTGAGGCGACCTTCCTACCATCGCCCGCGCTGCGCACGCCGGAACCCGGTCCATTCTGCATCGGCGGCCCCATGCGTACCCCGCACGTCGTCGCACAAGCGATCTTACCCGCGCGCGGCAGCATCGCATTCGATGCGCCACAAAAGCCGGGGCGCTATCGGCTCTTCGTCCGCGGCGGCGCTAACACCGCGTTCGAGGTCCAAGCCGAAGGCGACGACTCCGCACGCTTTCGAGTAGCTGGGCAAGCGCTCACGCGACCTGACTCCGAAGCCACCGCAGCCAAGCCGGCAGCCGTGTGCCCCGGCGCTCGCTTGGAAATCGCTCAAAGCGACGACGTCGAACGCCACGTCAAACTCGAACGACTCGAGTGGGCGAGCCGCGCAGCGACCGCCCACCTCGTCAGCACCTTGCCCGAATTCCGTCGGCAATTTTCAGGCGATCTCCTCCGACCCGGAGTCTCGCTCCGGGTCGCCCGCGTCGCGTTGTTGTTCACCGATCTGACCGACTCGACCGCGCTCTATCACACCGTCGGTGATGCCAAAGCCTTCAAAGTCGTGCAAGAACACTTCGACGTGCTCTCCGCGATCATCGCTGAACATCGCGGCACGATCGTCAAAACCATCGGTGACGCGGTGATGGCCGCGTTCGTCGAGGAACGCGACGCACTCAATGCATCGTTCGCGATGCACCGCGCCTTCCCCGCGTTCCGCGCGGGCAACTCGGACGCCTCACGCACCTTCCTCAAAATCGGCGTCTACGCCGGTCCCTGCTACGTCGTCACCGCCAACGGCGTGCTCGACTATTTCGGCCAAACCGTCAACATCGCCGCCCGCCTGCAAGGCGCATCGGGCCCCGGTGAAGTCGTCCTCGACGGCCAATTCGCCGACACCGCCGATCGCGCCGGCTGGCTCCAAGACTTCACCATCACCGAACACTTCGAAGCCCGCCTCAAAGGTCTCCCCTCCCCGGTCCGCGTCGCCCGCATCGTCGCCGATCGCTAGGGGAATTTGTGGGCGCTCGACGCACTTCGTGACACGCCAAAGGCGTGAGGTCCCGCATCGTGCCTCAAAGTTCGACGCTGTTCCCGACGGATGTCTACAACTCAAAGGTTGTGAAGGGCTGAACTGAAACGCGGCCTGCACCAACGCGGTCTACGACCCAAACGTCGTGAACGTGCGAACTCAACCTGGCGCTGCATCCGCACGGTCTACAACTCAAAGGTTGTGGATGGAACAACCGCAGACGCACTCTGCATCCGCACGGGCTACAGCTCAAAGGTTGTGAACGACGCCTCTCTCGCCCGCTTGCACGCGAGCGAGTGCTCCTCGACGCGGCCTAAGCCTTCGCTGCAACCCGATCTGCAAACGCCGCCACGCGCTCCTCAATCAGCTCCAAATCGTAGTCGAGCGTAGCCACGTGATACGACCGCTCCAACGGCAGCTCCGTCACGTCTGCGCTGCGTACCGCGCGCAGAATCGCTTGCGAGTTCTCCGGCGGCACGCTGTGATCCGCGCGTGAGTAGGCGACCAAGATCGGGCAGTCGAGGTTCGGTAGTTGTTTGCGGATGCGTGGGAATTCACGCACGAGGGAGTTACCGGATTTTGCGGGCACCCAGCTGTAGGCGAGCTCGTTCATGCCGGGTTTGGCGATGTCGTTGCGCGCGAGGCCAGCGGCGCTCGCGGGCACGAGCGGCAGCACGTGCTCCAGGAACGGAGCCAGCTTGACCAAGATCCCTTTGCGGTCGAGCACGGGAGTATTGATGACCACTGCGCCCGCGACACGCTTAGGGTCTTGCGAAACGAGATCGAGCACGAGCGTGCCGCCCATCGAGAGCCCGAGCGCGATTACCCGGTCGGTGCGCGCGGCGAGCCGCGCGATTCCGTCGGAGACTTCACCGCGCCAATCCTCGTAGCGCGTGCTCATCATGTCTCGAAAGTGGGTGCCGTGGCCGGGCAAGCGCACGAGCTCGATCGCAAACCCGCGCTGCGCGAGCGATTCGGCCAGGGGACGCAGTGACGCGGGGCTACCCGTGAAGCCGTGGGACAACAAGAACCCGATTCGAGCACGCTCACCTGAACCGTTGGAGGACCACGGCTCAGCGCCGGGCAATACCGGAAAAGTCACGCCCCGGAGTGTACACGAAACTCGCGATTGGCCAGATCCTTGTCGTTCTGATAGCACTTCGGCAACTTCTTGGTTCTTGGCCACTTTGCTTCATGAGCTCGCCCCGCACGCTATTGATAGGTATTTTGTGCTGGGCCGCGCTTTTGGTCGCACGACCCGCCGAAGCGCAACAGACGCGCGACCCCCAACCCGAACCGTACTTCTACAAGGGTTACAACTACGGTTCGCAGGCACTGTATAGCCCGCTGTGGGTGTTCCTGAACCGCGGCTTCGACGTGCTACAGGATCGCAACGACAGCCGCAGCATTTTCCAGCAAGAATACCTGCACAACGGCGAGAACGTCGGCCGCAACTTGCTGAATCCGTTTCCTGGGATCTCCCAGCGCGGTTGGGGCCGCTTTTTTCGCGAGGAGATCTTTCCGCTGAGTTTCACGAAGGGCACCGCGCGCTGGGTGCCGAACTACACGTTGCACCTGATCGGCGGCGGCGTGACATACACCGGACTTACCGAGTGGTTTCGCCAGAACAAGGTGCCGGCGCCGCGCGCTTTCTCGGCTGCCACGCTACTCGTGACCGCCTTCGTGAACGAGACGCTCGAGAATAAGGGCGTCGCCCCGTACAACACCGACGCGGTCGCCGACTTTTTCTTTTTCGATATTGGCGGCATCCTCTTGTTCAGCTTCGATTGGCCGAACGAGTTCTTCAGCAAGCACCTGATCGTCGCTGACTGGTCGTCTCAACCGGCGTTCACGATGCCGGGCTTCGATCTGCACAATCAAGGCAACTACTTCTCGATCAAGTGGCCGCTGCCCTTTTACCCGCGAATGCGCCTATTCGCGACGATGGGCCTCGGAACGCTCGTCGGTCTGTCGTATCAAATCGATGGCCAGTACTCAATCTCCGCTGGCGGCGGCACGATGGCTTCGCGCTTGATCCGCACCTCGGACAAGAACGCCGACAACGAAGTCGAGTTTGCGCCGGCCGCCGGGATCTTCGTCGACCGCAACAACTCGCTCTTGGCGTCGTTGAAGGTGACCAACGTGCAGGACTACTTTCTCCAGTTCAATCTGTACCCCAACGCATTCACGGTGCCCGAGCTGGGTATGTTTGCGGTCGTCGACAAGGGCGGCCACTTCGTCGCCGGTCTCTCCTTCTCGAAGTCGTTCGGCGTGGGCGTCGGGATCGGTCAGCTCGGCCTCAGGTAGTGCGCGCTACGGCACTCGGCCATCTTCTTCCTCGTCGAGCACGACCATACTCGCGCGACCTTTGACGACCACCCATTCCTGTGCGTGTGTCTCGTCGCGATGCGGGCCTGCGTGCCCAGGCGGGAGCGAGCAATGCAGCTCGATGCGCTGCCTGGCAACGTTGGTCGAGGTGCCTTCAATCTGCCGAGTGACCAGCAGCACCGCCCTTGTGTCGCAAGCCATCACCGGAGCATAACGTCTGCCCGCCCGAATGCGCCAGGGTTATAGGCTCTTCACGCCTAAACCACCTCCGACGGGGTGCTTTTGATTGATGGTCACGAGTCCTCCCGCGCCCGTCCCTGCCTTCGGCGTCGGTTTGCGGCTCCCCTGCGCGGCCTTACGCGCGCGTCGCCGTGACGACTTTGGACAAGAAGGCACGTTCCACGGAGCGCACGGCGAAGCCCACATCAGCCACCGCGGCCTCCAGATCGGTCGCGATGTAATCGCCGAAAAAAGGCTCGTTCATCGTGAGCGCGAAGTTCTGCAAGAACGAGCTCAGATCTTCGGCCTCGCATCGCTGCGCCGCATCTTCGATCACCAACAAGCCGCCCGGCTTGAGCACTCGGCGCATTTCCGAGAGCACGTTCTGCCGCGCGCGAGCTGGCAACTCGTGAAACAAGAACACGCTAGTCACCACGTCGAAAGATGCATCCGGGAGCGGCATATGCTCCGCGTTGTCACTCACGAGCGAGAGATTCTGCACGTGGCTGAGCCGGCGCCGCGCGTGCTCTAGATAATACGGGCTCAAATCAAGCCCGCAGTAGTGCTCGCGGGGATGAGACAAAGCGAGTTGATTGAGCGCGGAGCCCGTACCGCAGGCTACGTCCAAAATCCGCGCAGGTCCGGCCGAGGCATCGCGCGAGCGCAGGTAGCGCGTCACCGGCGGCACGATTTGCCGACGCATGACGTCAGCCGTGCCGAAGAACAAGAACTCGACGCCCACGTCATACACGGCGGCCGAACGCTCACTGAGATAGCCGTCCGTCTGCCAATGAAAGTTGCGTCGAAAATAGTCCGGATATGCGCCGAGATCGACGCCCTCCGGCAGATCGCGCACGAGCCTCCGCTTGGAGCGCCGCAAAACACGCACAACCTCGGTGGCGAGCGAGGGCAGTTGCTTGATGTACTCCGCCACCGGCATGTCGAACAACAGCCGCGCGGGATACAGGCCGAGCTCCGCGTTCTCGCAGTCGCGATCTTGCAAGGCGATGAGCCGCGTGTGAAGTGCTCTGATTTCGGCCGGCTTCGGCGTCACGACGCGGCGGTTGCTGAAAGGCCGCAGCCCCAGATGCGCCGCGACGAGAGGCAAGCGAATCGCGGCTTGGCGAGCGCGGTATGCGTAACGAGTCAGCTCGTTCGGCAATAGCGTCGGCGAAGCTTCCATCCCTGAAAGGTGACGCCCGAAACTAGCCTTGTAAAGGCGCGCCATGCGCGAGGAGTTAGACAACGCCGAGAACCTCTAGCTGACCGAGGCAATAGTGCACTCGCGCACGCCCTGCGGCGTCTTGAGCTCGAAATCATCCCCTTCTTGCTTACCGAGCAGCGCGCGCGCAATGGGTGACTGAGGCGTCACGACCCGCACCTCGGCCGACGCGAGTGTGACTCGTACGCCACCACCCGCGGGTGCGATGAAGTAGTGCACCAGCTCTTTGCCATCATCGAGCGCGACGAGCGCGCCGAGCGCGATCCGCGACTCGGCCGTGAACGAGCGCAACTCGAGCGCTTTGAGCTGATTGAGCGCGTCCTGCAGCTCGACGACGCGCTGCGCTTGGCCACGAGCGAGGTAGCTTTGCTCCAACGCGCGCGTGTCCTTGTCGTTCTCGGGCCGATTCTCTTCGTGAGTCGCGCCGTCGACGACCAGGCGTTGTGCGGCGCTCATGGTCTCGAGATCGGCGCTGACGCGATCGCGCACCAGGCCCAGAATTTCTCGCTTGTCGATCACTAGTGGCATGGTCGAAATCAGCGTTTAGCATGCCCCTGCTCGACTCGAGTACGCTAACAAATTTGGCGCATTTTTCAAGCGCTTGACGGTCCTCGAGCCGGCACTCAGATTCGCCTCGCGTCTCGGCCGCATTCGCACCCTGCGATCTCACCCCGCGGTCGTCTTTTGCAGCGAAAGGAGTGCTCGTGAACGAAGAATTGCGCGCGCTGACCGACCCAGAGCGAGAGCTTTTGGACGAGGAATTGAGCTGGCTTTCGCGCGTTCAGGCGTCACTCGCCGCGGCTCGAGCCGCGCAGGCCAGCGCGGCCGAGCGGGCGCGCCTGCGGCCGGATGCGGTCGAGGTGGTCCGCGCGTTGCGCAACGAGGCCGCAACGGCAGCCGAAGACGACTTGCCCGCGCTCATGCACGAGCTGAGCGTGCGCCAAACCTTGCTCGAGCGCGCGCAAACAAACGCTCTGCCCGATCCGGATAGCCCGTATCTCGCCCACTTGCGGCTTCGGGAAGGCGCAACCGACAAAGACTACTTCCTTGGCCAGCACAGCCACCTGGACAGCGGCGCCGGCGTACGCGTGCTCGACTGGCGCGTCGCGCCGATCGCGCGCATCTTTTACGGCTACCGCGAGGGCGACGAGTACGAAGAAGAATTCCCCGGTCGCCTCGCCGAAGGCACCCTCGTCGCGCGACGCATCGTGGTGATCGACGCGGGCCAGCTGCGACAAGTCGTCACCGATCACTTCTTGCTGACCCGCGCTGAATCCGGTCAATGGCACGCTCAATCTCGTGAGAGCTACGCCATCAGCCGCGGCAGTGCGGGCAGCGCAGTGCGCGCGGACGCCTTGGCCAGCGGCGCCAAGCACGGTCCGAACGTGACTGCCCTCTTGGACGCCCAGCAATTTGCAGCGATTTCCGCACCACCCGAGCAACCGCTCTTGGTCCTGGGCAGCGCTGGCAGCGGCAAGACGACCGTCGCGCTACACCGACTCGCGCGCATCGCCGCGTTGGATCCCGAGCGCTATGCGCTGGCTCGCCTGCAAGTGCTCGTGCCAGAGGAAGGACTCGCGCGCTTGTCCCGCCGCTTGCTCGCGCCGCTCGGGCTCTCCGGGGCACGCGTACAGACCCTCGACGATTGGGCACTCGACCTAGCGCGGCGCACGTTCGCAACGCGGCTACCACCGCTGTGCACGGAGACGCCCGCGTTGGTCTCGAGCCTCAAGCGCCATCCGGCTCTGTACTCGGCATTACGCGAGCGTCTCACGGCACGCAAAGCGAAATCCAAACTGGCGAGCCTCAAGCGCCTACGAAGGCTCACGACCGAGCTCTTCACCGATCGCGAGTTTTTGAATGGCGTGGTGACCTCATCCCAGAGCACACTCTCGCGCGCATCGGTAGAAGCCACGATCCGACACACGATGCTGCAGCTCGCCGACAGCGTTGAACGACAGCTCGCCGCGGTGGTCGACCGCAGTCGTTTGCGCACGGTCGACGGACGCGACATCGCCGACGGCACGCCGGAAGCGTTGGCGGGCACCCTCGACAACGAAGATTTGCCGATTTTTCTCGCGATTTTGGCTTGGCAGCAGCAGCTCGAACCGGAGCCGGCCGCGCACCTGGTGCTGGATGAAGCTGAGGACTTTTCGCTCTTCGAGCTGCACGTGCTCGGCCGACTCCAGGCGAACGAGAAAGGCATCACGCTGGCGGGCGATGAAGCGCAACAGACCTCATCGAGCTTTGCGGGGTTCGAGGCGTCGCTGATGGAGTTCGGCGCGCGGGATGCGGAGATCTGTCGGCTCGCGGTGTCATATCGCTGCCCGCGCCCCATTTTCGAGCTCGCTCAACAGATCCTAGGCGACCTCGCGTCTCCCGCAGCGACACGCGCCGCGCGTGATGGCGCGCCGGTCGGGCATTTTGCATTTCCCAGCGCCGAGCTCGCCGCCTTGTTTTCGGTCAACGAGGTCGTCGATCTCGCCGAGCGCGAGCCTGAAGCTTCGATTGCCGTCATCGCGCACGACGCACAGGCCGCGCAGCGTTTTCACGCGCTGCTGCCCGAGCGCGCCCGAGCGCGCCTAGTGCTCGCGGGTGAGTTCACGTTCGACCCTGGCATCGACGTCACCGACCTGGATAGCGTGAAGGGTCTAGAGTTCGACTATGTCCTTTTGCCCCAAGTGAGCAGCGCGACCTATCCGCTGAACGACGAAGCCCGGCACCGTCTGCACGTGGCCGTGACGCGCGCCGCCGGCCAATTGTGGCTCGTTTCTGGCGGCGAGCGCTCGAGGATCTTGCCCTCGCAGCAAGCCTGATACGCTCCCACCCATGACCCTGGTCGACGATTTTTCTGCAGCGCAAACGCGCGTCAAACAACTCTCGCGGACACCCGCGAGCGACGAGTTGCTCGAACTGTATGCCCTGTACAAGCAAGGCACCTCCGGCGACGTGAGCGGTGAGCGCCCCGGCATGCTCGATTTCAAGGGTCGCGCCAAGTTCGACGCTTGGGCAGCGCGCAAAGGTGTCAGCTCGGAACAAGCAATGACGGCCTACGTGGCGCTCGTCGAAAAGCTCGCCGCCAAATACGGCTGACAGCTCGTTACCGACGCTTGACGAGCAGCATCGTCCAGTCATCCTCGTGGCGACCGGAGAACGCCTCGACGGCGTCGAACACTGCGCGCGTCACGTCGTCGAGCGGCTTTCCTTCACCGAGGGCAGCTTCGATGACAGCGCTCATCCGAGCCATATCGAACAATTCGCCCTCGGCGTTTTGCGCCTCGGTAATGCCGTCCGAGTAAAGGCACAGCACATCGCCCGGCTCGACGCTGAGGGCGGTCAGAGGCACGTCTGGCAGCTCGGGCGCGATGCCGAGCCACGGCCCAGGCGCTTCGATGATCTCGCAGCGCCCAGTTTTCGCCCGGTACACGATGGGCCACTCGTGAGCGCCGACGCACACGAAGCTGCCGTCACCCTGATAGGTCAATAGCTGCGCGGTGACGTACTTGTTGTCGCGCAGCCGCGTGGTGATGTTTTCGCACAACAGCGCGTTTACCTCGCGCAACACGCGCGCCGGCGCTTCCGCCGAATTGTTGAGGAAGTGCGACGCGAAAGCGGCCTGCGCCATCAACATCACCAGGCCCGCGCCGACACCATGCCCGGAAACATCACCGACGCTGATCCAAAGCGTGCCGCGGTTCGGATCGGAGAGCACGTCATAGAAATCGCCGCCCACTTCGTCGGCGGGCACCATGCGCCCCGCAAATTCGAAGTCGGCGTGGCTCGGCGCCGGGGGCAACAGCGCGCGCTGGATTTGCGCCGCAATTTCCAGCTCGCGGGCCATGCGCGCCTGATTACTGAGCGCGGCTCGCGCTCGCCCGAGCTCACCAGTCATCTCGTTGAACGCACCGCCCAGCTGCCCGAGCTCATCACCCTCGGTGATGCTCACGCGCCCTTCCAGGTCACCCGCGGCGATGCGCTTCGAAGCATCACGCAACACTTCCACGCGGCGTGTCACGCGGCTGCCCAGAATCCAGGCGAAGGCCACGCTGAACAGCACGACGCCGCCGACCAGCGCCGTGCTGACGGTCAGCGCGCGCCGAGTCGCGTTGTACTTGGCCAAGGCCGCCCTGCGCACTTCGTCGTTGAGCGTCCGCTCGATGCTCGCCATCGAGGATAGCTTGCGCACACCGAGCTCGAACCACTCATCGGGACTGACGGTCAGATCCTCTTCGGTCGTCTCCAGCGCGGTTCGGCGCAGCTCGAGCAAGCGTCGAGTCGCGTCCGTCGCCATCGCGCGGTCGTAACTCCTCTGATGCTCGACGGCGGCGGTCGTCCGAAACACATCCGCATAGATATCGAGTTCGGAAATCAGCGAAACGAGATCGCGATAGCTACCCGGCGGGAACTCCCCCTGCGCAAACACATGCGCCAAGAGCGCGTGTTCGCGGCTCATGCGCTCCTCGAGCTGCAGCAACGAGCCGAGCGAGGTGATGCTGCGCAGCAACTCGCCATCGTCACTCAAGTCGGTCAAGCCGGCGATCGCGCGCAGGAAGGCCTGAATCGCCGCGCGGTGCAGCTCGAACACTTCGGCGATGGTCGCCTTGCCGCTCGTGACCTTCGCGCGCATGGCGGGCAGCTCTTTGAGCCGCTGCTGCGCCTCCACCAACGGTCCGGCAAGACGAGGCGGCAAACGCGAGACGTCGCGCGTCTTCAAGAACGCGCCGAGGTCCGTCAGCGCCCGATCGGTCGCGCGGGCGTGTTCATCACTCTCGTGCGCTGCCGCGCTCTCCGCTTTTGCCGTCCCGGGCTCATTTCCGGCCGCTGCGTCCTTTTGCAGCTTGAGGTGGATACCGAGCACGAGCGCGTCCGAGGCCCGCTCGAGCTGCAAGGCATGAACCGTGCTGGTCATTTGGGCAGATAGCTCGGCCAGGCTGTCGATCGAACCCAGCGCCTCCGCCTTCCGCGCCTGCAGGCGAACACTGCTGATGATCTGAAGAGCCAGCAGGAGCGCCCCGACAATCGGGATACCGGCGAGTAACGCCAGTTTATGTCGGATCGACAGGTTCACTCGACGCCCCAAACGACTAGCACTCAGGCGCTCCTAACCCTCGCGAAAAAGCGGCGAAAATGGCCAAGGGAACGTCCCCCCCAGCCCGGTGGCTGGGCCCCCTAGAACCACGCTGCGATCCGCGTTTGGTGACAAGAATTTACACAACATAGTTCCACCTCGGTCATAATAGGAACGAGGAAATGACAGGGGCTCTGAATCCGCCGTAGCCGCGGCCGTTACGATCACCTAGACCGAGGAGCCGACGTGGAGATCGCCGAAAATTCCCCGCTTTCGAGAAAGCTAGCCCCGTACCCGCTGGTATTCATGCGCTTCCGGCCGGCTTGGGCGTATATCGACGGTATCCGCGAGTTTGGACGGTTCTTCTGTCAAACCACGTTTGGCACTCAAGAGCTCGCCGACCGCGCCTGCGTGGTCCTGCAAGAGACCCTCGAAAACGCCGTGAAGTACTCGAGCAATACCCCAGATAGCGAGCTCGAATTATCGATCGAGAGTGACGGCGCGAACATCGAGTTTTCCGTCTCGAGCTTGCCGGACGCCGCGCACCTCGACAGTCTGCGCGAAGAGCTGAACGGAATCCAAACGCTCGATCCCGAGCAAGCCTACTTGGCCGCGTTCATCCGCGCGTCGAACGAACCGGAAGCTTCTGCGCGCTTGGGCTTGGCACGCATTCGCTACGAGGGGGGCGTCGAATTGTCGATGAAAGAAGAGACCGGCGGTCGTATCCGCATCACCGCGACAGGCAAACTATGAGTCAGTTTTCCGCCGTTCAAGTTCCGAAGGCCGAAACGATCGCCATTCAGGTAACGGCGCCGAATCAGGTCAAGCTCTCCGGCACCATCACCCAGAAAGACCCAGCCAATGACTTGGCGGGCTTCTTCAAGGCGCTGCACACCGCAGCCGTATCCGACCGACTGAGTGAAGTTCGGGCGGACGTCTCGGGGCTCACCTTCGTGAACTCCTCGGCGATTCGGCTGTTCGTCGACTGGGCAACCTGGGTGAAGAACGAGCGAGGCCATCGTTACACCTTGCGCTTCGTCACCAGCCGCAACGTCACCTGGCAGAAGACGAGCTTCATGGCGCTGATGTCGCTCGCGAAAGAAGTGCTCGCGATCGAGCATGTGACGTGAGCTCCCGCAACCCCTCGACGCCCTCGTCCGCCTCGCGGCTTGCCGTTGCAACGGCCGTAGGCACGCAGCGGCCGGGCGATGGCGCCGTGCTGACCGGCCGCACGCTGCTGCGCGTGATCTGCACCGCCGGCTCGGGCGCGCTCGAGTACACCCACGCGTTCATCACCGCGTACACCGCCGATCACCTGCGCGGCGCCGTCGCGCAACGGTTGAGCGTGGGCGCCTACGAACTCCTGTCGAATGCCCTGAATTTCGGGTCCGTCTCGAGTGACATCGTGATCGAGCTGATCGAATCCGACAACATGGTCGGCGTCCGAGTCTCGAACGACGCGATCTCCGCGCGTATCTCGATGCTGACCGAGCACCTGCTCAAGCTCAAAACCAACGCCGAACAAACCTTTCTGGAAGAACTCCGCCGCTCAGTCACCGGCGGCATCCCGCGGCCCATGCTCGGCCTCGCAAGGGTCTCGCACGAAGTCGGCTTGACGTTGGATTTGCAAGTGAACGAGCGCCGAGTGTCGGTCACAGCTCAGTGCCGACGCTAGCGGGTGCCCGATAGCGCGTTTTCGCGCACGCGAGTATTGATTGCAGATCGCGCGAGTGCCTGCGGTTCGATCTGAGAAGGGGGCGATCTCAATCCAGCGACGCACCTCGCAGGGCGCGCGATTTCCGCGCTTGCCGTCGGTCGATGTTTGACGTGCGGGGACTTCTCGGGTCCGGCGATCGATGGGGCACCAGCGCGTCGCGAACGATGCAGTGAGCGCACCTCGGCTCTCAGATGGGTGCGCCGGCATCGCCAGCGGCATCGAAGCTCTGACTGGCCAGAGTGGAGCTTCATCAGCGGTTTCGAAGCCTTGATCAGCCGATTTGGAGCTTCATTCAACGGATCTGAAGCTTCCCCAACCGATCTGAAGCTTTCTCAGCGAAGAAACCATTGATGATTTCGCTGTGGGAAACCGCGGGAGGCAGAATCTGGCGCTGGAATCACAAAAACAGGCTCGTTTTCGGACGATCGAAGGTTCGTTTTCGTTAGGGGAAGCTTCGGATCCGTTGTTGGAGCTTCGGCCGGTCCAGCACCGCTGCAAATAGATGGAGCTCGCCTGAGACCTTGCAACTGTGCCCGTGCGCCGTCGATTGCCCCCAATGTCACTGCGATCGATTTTGCGTCGTGAACCCCGCGGCTCAACGAGCCGAACCGATCGCGATCGTTTGCGATCTTTGCCGTGGATTGTCGTGGATACGAGGTGGCGCTGCACCGGTTTAGTTCAGAACGCATTCGGTTCGGCCGCGACTTCGAACAACGCCTGCTTCGCTTCGGTCATTGCGCGGCGCGCGTGGCGCGACTCCAACGGTGCAGTTGAACCACTTCGCACGGTGCAGTTCGTCGCAGTTTCCGGTGCAGACGCGTGTCGTCGCGCGGTGCGGCGTGCGCGCGGTACGCTAGTCGTGTCGGAGCGCGTGCGTTGTGTCGGTTCGCCGGTGCGGGAGCGGTGGCTTGACGGGGATGCTGCCCCGATGCGTGAGATCTGGCGGCTCTGAGTGTGACGATGTCCAAGGCTCCGCTGGCTTCGAGCCTCTACATCGTCGCCACACGCCGCTCGCCCCTGCGCCGAGAACCACACAACCTACGAGGTGCGCTGCTGGATCGCGATCGCCCACTCTCAAATCAAAAGAATTGAGTGGGCGTGTCACCTCGAGACGACACGCGAGCCCACCCTTCGAGGAGCGGGCTACGCGCGCCACGTCGCTTCGAGAGCTTATTTGTTCAGCTCGATAGCAACGTCGAGGGTGACGTCTTCGCCGATGACCACGCCGCCGGCTTCGAGCGTCTTGTTCCATTTGAGGCCGAAGTCGCCGCGCTTGATTTTGCCTTCGAACTTGGCGCCGCGAACGTCTTTGCCCCAGGGGGATTTAATCGGCTTGCTCAAGGTGCCGTCGAGGGTGACGCTCTTGGTCACGTCACGGATGGTGAGATCGCCGGTGACTTTGAATTGTTTGCCGCCGCGAACGATCTTGGTCGAGTGGAACTTGATCTCGGGGTATTTGGCGGTGTCGAAGAAGTCGGGGCTCTTCAGGTGCGCGTCGCGCTTTTCGTCGTCGGTGTTGATCGAGTTGACCTTGATCGTCAGGTCGACGCTGCTCTTGGTCAGGTCGGCTTCGTCCAACGAGGTCTTGCCGCTGAACTCTTTGAAGCGACCGTTGACGCTGCTCACGACCAAATGCGAAACCGTGAAACCCACGTGCGAGTGGGAGGCGTCGAGCGCCCATTCCGCTGAGTCGGCGTTGGCGGCGGCGGCAAAGAGCAGGGTGGCAAGCAGAGCGGGGATTGCGCGCATGATGAAAATCTCCTGTGGATCCTTGAGTTTTGGGAGCCTTTGGCCGAGGCGCGCGATCCGGAAGTCCCAAAACGCGCAACGCCGCCGTTGCGCCCACGCAAGCTGCGTGAGGCCGCACGCGCGCGGACATTGATTGGCCAATGCACTGAACAACCGTGTAGATTTCGACCGGCCATGGAGGTACTCCAAAGGGCGTGGAGACCGAGGCCAACGTCGAACTCGCCCAGCTGGATGCCGTCCAGTGGCTACGCACTCTACCGAGTGATTCGCTCAATCTAGTCGTCACCGATCCGCCTTACGAGTCGCTGGAAAAGCACCGGGCGGTCGGCACGACGACGCGATTGAAAGTGAGCGCGGGTTCGAGCAACCCGTGGTTCACGGTCTTCCCGAACGCGCGCTTTCCGGACCTGTTCGCAGAGGTGTACCGCGTGCTCAAGCGGAACAGCCACTTTTACCTGATGTGCGATCAGGAGACCGCGTTCATCGCCAAGCCGCTCGCGGAAGCAGCGGGTTTCAAGTTTTGGAAGCCATTGGTTTGGGATAAAGCCACCATAGGCATGGGATACCATTACCGAGCTCGCTATGAGTTCGTGCTCTTCTTCGAAAAGGGCAAACGCAAACTCAACGATCTCGGCATCGCGGACGTGATTAACGTGCCCCGCGTGCGCGGCGGCTACCCCGCCGAAAAGCCCGCGGCGCTGAGCGAGATCTTGATTCTACAAAGCAGCGCCGCCGGTGACATCGTGGCCGATCCGTTCATGGGCTCCGGCTCCGTCGGCGCGGCCGCCTTGAAGGTGTCCCGTCGTTTCCTCGGCAATGACGTGTCGGACTCTGCGCTCGCTTATTCGCGGGCGCGTTTCGCGCAGCTGGGCGGTCATGAAGGCACCGTGCTGTCAACGGCCGGGGCGCAACGCCACCTCGCCTTGGTCTTGCCATGACCGGGAATGAATACGCCGATCTGATCGCTTCTTATTTGGTCAAGAACTTCTCGGCCCGCGGCGTCACCGTGTACCGCGAAGTGTCACTGGGCAAGACCATCATCGGCAAGAACCGGCACGTGGACATCTTCATGTTGCACACCGAGTCGGATCACGCGCTCGCCATCGAGTGCAAGTATCAAGACAGCGCCGGCACGGTCGATGAAAAGATCCCGTACGCGATTCAAGACATGCAAGCGATGGGCATGTCCGTGTGCTTGGCCTACGCGGGCAGCGGATTCTCCGACGGCATTCTGCACATGCTCGCGGGCTGCCCGATCGCCGCCGCATGCCTCCCACCGCCGTCCCTCGAGCCCAACCGTGACACGCGTGAGCTCGATGTCGCCGTGGCGATGGCGTTCAAATGGTGGGACCTCGCCGTTCAAAACAAAAAGCCGTTCACACTCGCGTCACTGGCGCCCGTCACCGTACACGCGAATCCGAACGGCGCAGGTCCGCTGCCCGTTAAATAAGCGCTCAGCGCACGAGCACCCGGGCATAGAGCAGCGCAAAGCGCACTTCGCCCAGGCTGAGCCCCGAGTGCTGAGCGATTTCCGCGAGGTTCGGTTTGCGCCCGCTGATCGCCGAGAACGAGCGCACAGTGGAGAGCACCTGCGCGAGCGCCGCAGGCGGATCTCTTTTCTCCGCCGTGACGGGATGCCCCGCCGCCTCGAGCGCATCAAAAATGGCCTCGATCTCCGGCATCGTGATGGCCGCGGCGCCGATGGCTTCAGCGACTTCATCGAGTGAAATCGCAGTTTGGCGGCTCTTGCCGGTAATCAACCTGCCGACAATCTCGGACACGACTGACAAGGTGGTTTCCTTGCTGGACAACACACACATCGTACCCCGAACACGGGCTGCGTGACAGCCATCCGAGCGCCTTCGCAGCGACTCATCGCGCGGCCGCGCACGGCGATCAAACGGTGGTGAGTGAGGCGGCGACGAGAGCAGGTCGCGCGTGCGCAAGAATCTTTCTTGAGCCGACGGGCCGGCTACTTTCGCGCTAATATTTGGAGTTAGGCGTTAGCGATGCGCAGCATCGCGCCGTCTTGGAGGAAAACATGTCTGAGTCGAGCGGTGCAGTGTCGGTCCCTTTCGTGTCGGGTTTGGGCAAAGGTCGCGAAGCGTTTCACGCTGAGGTGACCGAGTTTGCGTTGCGCATTGGTGAGCGCACGCCAGAAGATTTTCTGCGTCACTTCTCATGCCGCGCCATCATGCGCTCGCTAGAGGCGCGCCCCATGGAGCGCGCGCGCATCGTCAGTCAGTCCACGGGCGTGCACGAGAAGGTCGCGCACAAGATGTCGCCGGACGCCTCCGGTGAATCACTGCAGATCGCGCTCGACGAGGGAGTCACCACCGCGGCCGCGATCGTCAAGCTCTTTCAGCCGGACGACAAGCAACGTTACTTGGAGCGTCATGCGCTCTGGTCATTCGATATCGAGGGACAACCGTGGAAGACCACGCCCGCGACCAAGAGCACCCACGAACGCGCGAAGTCGTACGTCGCGTACATCATGGAGCGCGCGCTCGAGAATCTCTTGGTTTCGCATGAAGAGGTGGTGCACGCGATCACCGTGACCAAGCTCGCTCAGTGCCTGCCCAAGGAGAAGCTCGGTTCCATCATCGAGGCCAGCCTCAAGACTAGCGAGAAGTTCACGGAGCAAGATCTGCTCGGTGCCGTGCCGCCGCGCGATCTGGTCGAATACGTCGCGCTCGATTATCTGTGGGAAAAGGTCGTTACGCCGCTGATCGCGGAAGCGCACGACTATGCGCCGAAGCCCGTCGTTCTACTCGCAGGGAACAAGGCTGGCGACGCGAAGCCAGCCGGCGACGAAGCGGATTGGGGCTCACGCAACACGAACCCGCCGGCAAACCCGACTCCGGCGAGCAGTGGCGACGAGGTCGTGAGTGAAGATGAGATCCTCGAAAGCGAGTTGACTGAAGAGGACTTGACCTCGGGTACGCCCGTTGGACTCAAGGTCGCTGCCGCCGACGGTAAGAAGGCGACCGCCCGCTGAAGTTACTTGTACGTGGCCAGGCCTGTGTAGTGCAGAACTCGCACGCATAGGCCTGAGCCTTGCGAACCTTGGCAGGCGTCATTGCCTTGGAACTTGGTCTCGCCGCTGCGGAGCGATCGCATCACTTCACGCGTGATGTCGTGTCCTCCGTCTTTACAGCGTGAGTCACCGCACGGAACCATGAAGAGCGCAGGGGCGCTGCTCACGACGATGTGCCGGATGTGATTCTGTTCCGGCCGACGCGAGGTGCCCTCATGCTCCTCCAATTCGAGTTTGAGCGTCGCCAGCGTCGGGACTTCCGCGGCCAAGCGCGGAGCCGCGTTCTCCAGCTCACGCCGTGCTTGCGCGCGTTCTGCGGCTTCCGTCTTTTTCTTGTAATAATTCATCGAGCAATTCGGACCGTAGCGCGCCTCTGCTGGCAAATGCCGAAAATAATCAGCCGCTCGCGTAGAGCCCTGGATTGTCCGGTAGAACGCGGGCACCGGCCGGAAAATCCAGTACTGACAAGGTCTTGACACGATTAAGCCGGTGCCCCGGGCGACCGTTCAGGCTGTCGGAGTCAGACCGATGTTTTCGCCCGACTGCTTGCACTGCCTTACCATCGACTTCGCGCATGCGCCCGAGCCGGTTTGCGCGGTTCTTGCGCAGCACTCGCGCCTACCGGACGAGCTGCGTGACCTGCTGTGCGAGGCGGGGCGGGCATCCGCAGCCCTATTGCTCGTTTCGTCACAAACCAGCCTCACCCTGATCTCGACCCGTCAGCATCATGTGCGAGCGTTTCGCCCGAGTTTGGCGCTGATTCGGGAAGCCCTACTGGGCATTGCCGGGTGGCGTACGGTACCTGTGCGCGTTGCGAGCGGGAGTGACGTCGGACGCGAACTGCTGAAGGTGGGGCTCTCCGAACTGTGCTCGCTGCGACATATGCTTGGTTTTCGCCACGACCTACGGGCAGCGGCTGAAAATTCGCGGGCCTGCGGGTCATTGAGCAGCGAGCTTTCGGCCCTCGTCCGCATGGCCGAGCATACGGCTGCCCGCGTCTGGGAAGAGACCCGCCTCGGGCGAGCTGGCTTCAACCATGCCGAGCTCGAGCTCGAGACCATGCACGCCGAGCGCATCGTGGAAGAAGAGCTGGTCGCCTGGCAATCGTCGGCCCCCGCGCTGCGATCCTCGCGCCGTCCGGTGTCGGATGCCGACATCGGGCTGTTCGGCAGCGAAGAGCGCCACAGCATCGTCCGTGTCCGTCCCGCCGCCGTGCTGACCAAGCTGCGCACCGCCTGAGACCGCCCAAAAGGGCCGCCCCCACATTTTCGTCATTCGGCATTGAACGATCCCGTTGGGGCCGGGCACTGACTGACGAATCCTAGCCAAGCGCTGAACAGGGACTCCCTCGAGCTACGGACGCGATTTTTCGCGCCCATTCTCGCGAGTCCACGGACGAGCGGCCGGCTACCGACGGGAGAGGTGCGTCTTGAGCCTGCGTGTATTGAGGTTTGCCGTATTGAGTTCGGTCGTGCTGTGCGCGTCGCGTGCGCTGGCACAGGCAGCAGCACCGCCTAGCGCTGCCGCCGAGAGCGCCGCGGGCGTGACGCCGCCGCGACTCGTCCGCGCGCAGCCGGCAATCATCCCTGAGGGTGAGAGTCTCGAGCAGCCGGTCGCGGTCACGCTGGCGTTGACCATCGATGAATCGGGGCACGTGAGCGGGAGCGAGATCGTCGAGTCTGGCGGCGAGCGCTTCGACCAGAGCGCGCTCGCTGCGGTACGCGAGTTCGAGTTCGAACCGGCGCAGCGCGGCGGCACGCCGATCGCCTCGAAGATCCGCTATCGCTATGTCTTCCCGGCCTCTCCTCCCCCGCCGGCGCCCACGCCCGAAGCGACCACGCCGGTCCCGACGACTCCGATCCTTGCGGCAACGAGTGAGGGCGGCTCAGCGAAGCCCGGTGCGGCGAGCGAACCCGAAGAGTTCTCCGCCGTAGCCACCGTGGAAGCGCCGCCGCGCGAGCCCACTCGTCGCTCCATATCCGGCGAAATCTTGGCCGAAATGCCCGGAACTCGTGGTGACGCGCTGCGCGCGATCGAAGTGTTGCCCGGAGTCGGTCGCACCTCACTGAACAATGGCGATCCCATCTTGCGCGGCGCCGGCCAGGACGAGAGTCAAACGTATTTGAACGGCGCGCCGGTGCCATTCTTGTATCACTTCGGCGGCCTGACGAGTTTCTTCAACTCGCGTTACATCGAGCGAGTCGATCTCTACCCGGGCAACTTCAGCGCCCGCTACGGGCGCGTGTCCGGCGGCGTGATCGAAGTACGAAGCAAGGACCCGCGGACCGACGGCTTCCACGCAGGCTTCGATCTGAATTTGATCGACAGCTCTGCGTTCGTAAGCTCGAACGTGGGCAAGAAGGCAAGCTTTGCGGTCTCCGGGCGCCGCAGCAACATCGACTTGGTGTTCTCCAAGTTCGTACCCAAGGATGCGTATTCGGTAGTCGCAGCGCCCGTCTACTACGACTACCAGGCCCTGGGGACGTACCGCATCGACGCGCGCAATACGCTGCGTATCGTCGGCTACGGCTCGCGCGACTCGCTGCAACTCATGTTCTCTCACCCGAACGACGAAGATCCGTCGTTGAGCGGAAAAATAGCCGGAACGATCGCGTTTCATCGGCTGCAAGTGGAGCTGGACGACAAACTCGGCGACAGCGCGCGACAGAATCTGAGTATCACGGGCGGCTATCTCTCGGCCAATCAGCAAATCGGCCAATTCGAACAGCAAATCTCGGGCGCGGAACTTCACGGTCGCAACGAGTGGCACGTCGAGTTCATCCCAGAACTCAGCGCGACGTTCGGCATCGACTTCTATGGTCAGTTCATGAGTGGTCGATACTACGGTCCTGCACCCGATCAATACGAGGGCAACCCGAGCGACCAGAATTCGAGCCTGACGCGCCGCACGGTTTCCGGGTTGGCGCCGACGATCAACGTGATTCGTCCCGGCGCATACCTCGAGTTCGGCGTTCGCCCCACGCGGCGACTGTTGCTCATCCCTGGTCTCCGCGCCGATTATTACGGTGACGTCGATCACTCCTCGATCGATCCGCGCCTCGCTGCACGCTATGAGCTGAGTCCAAGCCTCACGCTCAAAACCGGCGTGGGCTACTACAGCCAGGCGCCTCAGTACTGGCAAGCTCTGGCCCTCGTCGGCAACCCGCATATCGAGCCGTATCACGCGCTGCAGACCAGCCTCGGGTTCGAAGCGCGGGCCGGTAATACGCTCAAATTCGGCGCTGAAGGCTTCTACAAATGGCTCGACAATCGCATCGTCGGCACGCCCAACGGTGCGGAACCGCGCTTCATCAACGACGGCGAGGGGCGCATCTACGGGGCCGAGATTTCAACCGAGTTCCGCCCAACGCCAAACACCTTCGGCTACCTGGCGTACACGATCTCGCGCAGTGAGCGGCGCGATCGAGACGGTGCGTACCGCCTGTTCGATCACGATCAGCCACACATCTTGTCCATCGCGGCAGGCCAAAACTTGGGCCGGGGTTGGAGTGTGGGTGGTCGCTTCCGGTTCGTGAGCGGTGACCCGACGACTGCGGTCGTCGGTAGTGTGTTCGATGCGCGTACGGGTATCTACGTGCCGCAATACGGCCCCGTGAATGCCGAACGAAATCCCGCCTTCCAGCAACTCGATCTGCGCGTCGAAAAGAAGTGGATCGTCGGTACGGGCGGGCTGTCCGTCTATCTGGACGTGCTCAACGTGTACAACGCCAAGAACCCGCAAGGCTATCGTTACAGCTACGATTTCTCGAAGAAAGAGGCCGTTCCTGGACTCGGACTATTCCCGAACCTCGGTCTCAAAGGTGAACTATGAGCGCGCGCAACACGCTTACTCTATCATTGTCGCTCACCGCGATCAGCCTGTGCAACATCGGCTGCGATGATTCACTAAAGGACGTCACACTGATCGAAGAGACGCGCGTTCTGGGCGCGCGAATCGAATCGGACGTAGACGCGGGCCAAGCGACTCCCAATCCGGGCGATTCCGCGTCGCTGCGACTGTTCGTAGCGGCGACCAGCGCTGAGCCGAATTTCTCCTACGCGCTTTCAGTTTGCGCGGTGCAAGACACCACTCTCGGGTTTCCGCCATGCGCGAGCGCACCCTTTGCGTCGACCATACGAGTCGAACCGAGCCCGAGCGATGCCCGGCTAGACTTTTCGGTGCCCGATGACATCGACTTGAAGGATACGCCGCATGCCTTCGCACGCGGGCTCATCTGCCCAGATTCTAGCTTGATTCTCGCGGCGGACGGCAGCCCGAGCTGCGCCACCGGCAGCGGCAAAGAAGTCGCGTACGAGTTCCCGCTCGGTGGCGCCAAAGAGGATAATCGGAACCCTGGCTTCGCTGCCGACGCCTTGCTACTCGACGGTGAACCATGGCTCGCGAGCACGGAAACGTCTTGCGACTCACATGCGCTGCCGCAAGTCGCAGCGAAGAGCCTGCACGGGCTTCGGGTTACGTTGTCTGAGTCGGACTTCGAGCTCCTCGAGCAGGCGAACTCGGTGGAGCCCGCGCGAGAAACATTGCTGGTGTCGAACTTCGCAACCGCGGGCAAGCTGGATCACGGATTCATCTCGCTGAACGTGGACACGCCGCCCGATCAGCGTCGCGTGGACTGGGCCGCGCCCCCGCTCGCTGACAGCGTGCCTCTGCTGGTGCGCTTTTACTTCGTCGTTCGCGACGCGCGGAGCGGCGAAGATTTCACGACTCGAGCTTTGTGCGTCGTGCCCTGAGGCGACGCTCACACATCGATCACAGGAGACCGGAGAATATCATGGATCTATTCGAACGATTGTCGGGGTTGACTCAGTTTGGATCGCTTTGGGTGCTGTGGCTCTTGGTGGGGCTATCGGTACTCGCGCTGACCGTCGCCATCGAGCGCGCGGTGCTTTTTTTTTCATCGCGCGACGATGTTCTCGGCTTAAGACGCGAAGTGCGCGGGCTGCTCAGCGACGGAAACGTGGGGCTCGCGCGCAAGCGGCTCGAACATTCGCCGAGCTTCGAAGCGCGAGTGGCCGCGGCCGGGCTCGATTCTGAGAACGCCGCCAGTGCTGAAGAGCGCATGCGCGGTGAGCATCAAGTCGCGCGCTTGGCCATGGAGCGGAACTTGGCCTTCCTCGGCACGCTCGGGAACAACGCCCCGTTCATCGGCCTGCTCGGCACCGTGATCGGCATCGTGCGCGCGTTCCGCGAGCTATCGCACTCCAAGGGGCAAATGTCGGCCGCGCTGATGGCGGAGATCGGCGAGGCGCTGGTGGCGACCGCCGTCGGGCTGCTCGTCGCGCTGCCGGCGATCGCCCTCTTCAACGTATTTCAGCGCACGATCCGCGCACGGCTGAGCCGTGCCGACGCACTCTCGGGTGAAGTGCTGGCCCACCTCAAATCGAGCGCCGCTGGCGCTGCGGAGTGAACCATGGCAGCGCAAGCAAGCGACGCGGACGACATAATCTCGGGCATCAACATCACCCCCTTGGTCGATGTGGTGCTGGTTCTATTGGTGGTGTTGATGGTCACTTCATCGTACCTGGCGTCGCAAGGGATCCCGGTCGATCTCCCCAAGGGCGCAACGGGCGAGAGCACAGCGAGCATCCTGAGCGTGTCGGTCACCCGCGACGGCGCGCTCTTCCTCGACGGCAAGCCCACGGGCGACCGTGAATTTCGCGAGCGCGTGCGCGGCGCCTACAACGCAAGCCACGATCTGCGTGCGGTGATTGCGGCAGACGGTGGCTCCGCGCATCGCAGTGTGGTGCACGTGATCGATCTCCTCCGACAAGAACGAGTCACCCGGTTTGCGATCAATGTCGACCCCGACGCCCTCGTCCCCAAACCTTGAGGATGCGATGAACGCGCGCGCAAAAATCGGCCTTTTCCTGGCATTTTGCACCAGTGTCGGCGTGCACGGGGTGGCGTACGCGGCACTCTCGGTGGAGCGCCGCCCGCCACTCGCAGCGAATGAGGTCAGTCAAATGAACTTCGAGTTGCCGCCGCTGCCGACCCCTGAACCAGAGCCGCCGGCGGAACCTCCGACTCCGGCGTCGGTGCCAGCGCCGCCACGAGCTGCCGTCACGGCACGCGCTCCAACGCCGAGTCACCCGACGAAGGACGCACCCGTCACGACGAATGCCACAGCGAGCCCCACTCCAGCCCTCGATCTCAGTGGGGTGACATTGACCAATGATTCCGGCGCAGGCTTCGCGATGCCAGTTGGAAACGGCAGCGCGCTCCACGGACCGATTGGCCCGGGCAAGGGCAGCACGGGAGTCGGGAGCGCGCCAGCCGCGATGGCTACCGTTCCCAAGGGTCCCGCCCTCGTCGATGCACGCGATCTCTCGGAGCGGCCGCAGCCCCCCTCACTCACCGGCCTGCTCCGTCAAAATTATCCCGAAGAAGCGAGGCAACGCGGCCTGAGGGGGCAAGCGAGCTTACGCGCACGTATCGACGCCGACGGAGTGATCCGCAGCGCTCGAATGTTGTCCGAAAGCGCGGCCGGGTTTGGCGCGGCCTGCCGACGCACCGTGGTCGGTTCACGTTGGTCGGCACCGCGCGACAAAAACGGCAGCGCAGTGGCCACCGAAATCGTCTACACCTGCCACTTCGAGGTCGACCAATGAAGGTCCTCAGGCTTGCGACGGGTCTCTTTTGCGCGACATTGTGCTTCGCGGTCGAAGCGCGCGCGCAAACCGAGCCGAGCACGCCGGCGACAGCGAACGCGACCTTGCCGCTAAAGCTCGATCTCGGTCGCTCAAAGCTCGACCCCGAAGCCGTACGCAAAGCCGTCGAACTCGAGCTCAAGCGTCCGGTGGTGCTTTCGAGTGGGTCTAAAGACGCAGCCAGCTTGAGCGTCAGCGCTCACGAAAACCACACCGTCACGGTTTCATACCGAACGAGCACGGGTGAGACGCGCACGCGCTCGGTCGCCATCCCCGAAGATGGCTCGCGAGGAGCGGAGATCATCGCGCTGTTGTCCGGTAATCTGTCGCGCGATGAAGCGGCTGAGCTGCTCGCTGATCTCGACGCGAAAGCGGCTCCGGGCGCGACCGTTAGCGGCGCGAGCGACGCCGCACCCGCATCAGCTCCGGAAGCAGGAGCGAAAGACGAGCCACAACCCGCTGCGACTGCCGCACCGCCGGCTGTCGAGCCGCGTCCGCCACCGTCGCCGAAACATGCTGAGCCGAGTGCCCCACCCCCTCTCATCAAAACCCCTTTCCCGTCCGTCAACCTGTCCTTGTCTGCGCCGGTGGCCCTCTACCCACACAGCGAGCAGCAAATTTTTGCCGGCGAATTGGGCCTATTTTACAGCCACGTCGGTGAACTGCACGGCATCGGGCTGAACGTCTTCGTGTTGCGCACCGAGCGTGACATGCGTGGCGTGAGCTTCGCGACGTTCTACAACTCCGCCGGAGGCAAGGTCACTGGCGTCTCCACGTCGGGCCTGATCAACCGCAGACAACGGCTGAGCGGGCTCGAGGTCGGCGGCTTATTGAATCTCGGCTCCGGCGAGGCACGAGGCACATCCGCCGCAGGGGTCGCCAATTTCAGCGGGAATTTTACAGGCCTTCAAGCGGCCGGACTCTGGAATTGGACCGCGAAGTATCAAGGCGTGCAAGTTGCCGGACTGCTGAACCGCGCCGACGACCTCGAAGGCCTGCAGACCGCGGGAGTCATGAACTGGGCTCAAGAATCGCAGGGCCTGCAAGTCGCGGGCGGCGCGAACGTCGCCGCAGGATTCGAAGGCTTGCAAGTTGCGGGCGGCGTCAACGTCGCCAAAAAGATCTCCGGCTTTCAGCTCGGGATCGTAAACGTGGCGCAAGAGGTCGACGGGGTGCAACTCGGCGTGGTCAACGTTGCCAAGCGCGTCAAAGGCACCTCGATTGGCCTGGTCAGTGTGGCCAAGAATGGCTGCGTGCAGCCCGTGCTCTGGGCGAGCAGCGCGCAATTGCTCAACGTCGCGGCCAAGTTCACGGTCGGGCCGATCTACACCCAAGTCGGCCTTGGCTACGCCCCGGCGGAGCGGACCTACACCTACGAGATCGGAGTAGGTGGACACATCCCAATCGGTCGCTTTTTCGTCGAGCCTGGCGCTCACTATTCGGAGATGCGCAGCGCCGAACATGCGTTCGATCACGAGCTGATCGAGTACGGTCACTATCGCGTCGCGGTTGGCCTCGACCTAGGTCGGGTTTCGCCGTTCGGCGGCGCTGGCGTGCTGCAGCGCTTTGCCCACAGCGCGGACGCCCCCGATTCGGTCCCGGTGAGCGCTGAGCTTTTTGGCGGCGCAGCCTTTTTCTAACCTAACACGCTGAATTTATTGATCTTTACCAAAAACCATCGCGAACATTGAACGATTTTCGAATGGCTGGGCACTCATCCTCGAGCGCGCGAATTTGCTATGACGTTCTTCGGCCTAACGATGGTGACCGAGCAAGCGCTCGCCAGCAATGCAGAGCTCGGGGACGAGCTCGTGCTGCGATTGCAGCGCGCCGAGCCCAGCGCGGTAGCTGAGGTGTATGACGCACACCACGCAGCGGTACGCGCGTTCGCCAAACGCTTGCTGGGTGACGCGACCAGCGCCGAGGATCTGGTGCATGAAGTGTTCGTGTCCCTGCCGCAGGCGATCCGCAAGTTCCGCGGTGATTCGGCGCTACGCACGTTCCTGATTTCGATCGCGGTCAATCATGCGCGACATTTCGTGCGCGCCGCCCAGCGACGTCGTCGTGCCATGAGCGCCTACGGTGAGACCACGACGCACGAGACGAGCGATCCAGAACACGAGGCTCGCCGCAAAGAGCTAGCCGATTTGCTGACTCGCGCACTCGACGCGCTACCGCTCGATCAACGAGTCGCGTTCGTGCTCTGTGAAGTCGAAGAGCGTAGCTCGAGGGAGGTCGCTGATATCGTCGGCGCGCCCGAGGCGACGGTTCGCACTCGACTGTTCCACGCCAAGAAGAAGCTCCGCCAAGCGCTCGAAACGGAGGGCCTCGGATGAGCAAAGATCTCTTGGCCGAAGCGACCCGAGCGCTGCGTGAGACCGAGCCGGTCAGTGAGTTCGAAGCGCGCGCCACTCGTGCGCGTGTGATGACCGGTCTGCATCAAACGCGCGTCCGCCGCCGCACACGATTGGCCTTTTTGTTGCCGATCGCGGCTAGCTTCATCGCCGTGAGCGCCTGGGGTGCAGCAAGCGGTCAGGCGCGGGTCGTGCTCGAAAAGCTCGAACGCTTCGTCGGTGTCGCGACTCCCGCGCCGACCAGCGCAAAAGTGACTCCGCGAAAACCCAGTGCGGCGCCAGCCCGCACGGTTCCCACTCCGGAACCCGCCGCGCGCACGCCAATGCAAGATGCTGAACCAACCCTGCCGCCGCCGGTTGCTGCTCCGGAAGCCGCGCCGGCACGAGCGGCGGCAAGCGCCAGCGCGTCGTCCGCGCGCGCGGAGCGGCCGGATCCGACATTGACCCTGTACCGCATCGCGCATACCGCGCACTTCGTCGATCATGATCCGGCGCGTGCGCTAGCCGCCTGGGACGCCTACCTGAGCGCTGCGCCGACCGGCCAATTTGCGCCAGAAGCACGCTACAACCGCGCACTCAGCTTGGTGCGTCTCGGACGCAACCAAGAAGCGCGCAGCGCGCTCGAGCCGTTCGCGAATGGTGCCTATGGCGCCTACCGCAAGGCCGAAGCCAGCGCGCTCTTGGAACGCCTCGCGCCCTGAACACCTTCGCGAAAGCGCACGTTCGCGCTAACACTCGTGCGCGCATGACCCAGCTCGTATCACTCCAGAGGCGCGGTGAACGCGCGCCGATGCAGTACCGCCGTTTCGGCCGCACCCAGAAAGCACTCAGCGTCATCACTCTCGGCGGAATGCGTTTTCCGCATGGTTGGGATGCGCCCCGCAGCGAACTGCCTGCGGCGACCATCGACGCTTGCTGCGATAGCGTGCAACGAGCGTTCGCGCTCGGCATCAATCACATCGAGACCGCGCATGGGTACATGAAGAGTGAGCACTGCTACGGCCGGGTGCTGAACGAAGAGCTACGCGTCCCCCGCGATAGCTACTTCTTCATGACCAAAGGTGCGCCAAAAACCGCTGATGACACCAAGCGCATGATCGAAGAGCAGCTCACGACTCTACGCATGAGCTACTTCGACTTTTACGCCTGGCACGGCATCAACAATCGCGAAAAGTTCGAGCTGGCGCTGGCCAAGGGCGGCCCCGTCGAAGTGCTCAAGCGCTACCAAGAGCAAGGAGTGATTGGTCACGTCGGCTTCAGCACGCACGCGCCGTATCGCATCATTTGCGAAGCCATCGACACGGACTTGTTCGATTTCGTCAACCTTCACTACTACTACTTTCGGCAGCGCAACTTCGGCGCCGTCGAGCTCGCGGCTGCGCATGACATGGGCGTGTTCATCATTTCGCCCAATGACAAAGGCGGGCAGCTGTTCGATCCCCCGGCGTTGCTCCGCCAACTGACCGCACCGCTGACCCCAATTCAGTTCAACGCCCGCTTTTGCTTACGGACACCGTACGTGCACACGCTCAGTTTCGGGATGCATGAGCCGCAGCATTTTGCCGGGATCCCCGGAATTTTCCCGGTCTCGCTGCCTTCTTCCGTAGAAGATCAAGCCATTCAGCAACGCCTCGATGCCCGTGTTCTGGCGGATCCCTACGCCGCCTATGAAGGCTGGGAGCTCGAGGACGACATCTCCGGCATCAACATCCCAGAGGTATTGCGCTTTAGGCGCATGCTGAAGTGCTACGACATGAAGACCTTTGGCCTTTACCGCTACAACATGTTTAGCCCCGACGACGATTGGGTACCTGGCGCTTTTGCAACACCCGAGAATATCGCCAAAGTCGATGAGGCACGCGCGCCCGTCGGTTTTCCGCTGCGCCGCCTGCTGAGTGAAACGCACCGCGATCTGTATCAGCCAAGAGCCAGCAAGCGCGGATAGCGGCTCTCCCAACTGAATTGACCTGCGCCCTCGAGCCCGCGAGTGTCGGGCCGAGTCGCATGAGCCGCCCGGACAGGCTCAACTTTGGACGATGTGGGCCGTTGGGGCACAAGATGCTCTCCTTCGGACGCCGGGGTCGCGCGTGAAGCTTCGCTTCAGCCAAACCGCGCTGTTTTTTGCGTGGGGGGTGCTTTGCCCGCGACTGGCTTTCGCAACAGACCCCGCGTCAACGGAATCGAGCGCCGCGTCCGCGATCGCCACGACACCGCCGATAGCGCCTCCCGCGGCGAGTGCCCCAAGCGCGCCGAATTCGGATGCGCTCGAAGTCAGCGCGGACAGCTTTTCCAGCGAAGACCCGGCCGAGACCGAGCAGCAGCGTCACCTCGACTTGTACGGCTTTGCGGATTTCACTTACACGAAGCTGTTGATTCCAGAGTCGAACCCTTGGAACCGAATCTACTTTCCGAGCAACTCCTTCGCTGTCGGCAACTTCAATCTCTACCTCAGCGCCAATCTGGGCGACCATTGGCGCGCGCTCGGCGAGGTACGTTTCATGTATTTGCCGAATGGCGCGACCACCACCGACGCCAGCACCGGACAAGTCACGCGAACGGACACCACCGTCCACGACTACGCAGGGTTCGAGCAGCCGATCCGCTGGGGCGCCATTCGGATCGAGCGGATCTGGGTCGAACACGAATTCAGCACGCTCGTCAAATTGCAGGTGGGCATGTTCCTCACGCCGTACGGCATTTGGAATGTGGACCACGGATCGCCGGCCATCGTCGGGATCCGTGCGCCGCTAGCGGTCGTCAGCGAGCTGTTTCCTGCTCACCAAACCGGACTACAACTCTATGGGAATGCCTTTTTCGATCCAATCGAGGTCGGCTATCACGTCACGCTCTCCAACGGCCGCGGACCGGTCGAGTACGAAGATTTCGACGAGGACAAGGCGATCGGCGGTCGTCTGTACGTCAAGACAGACGCCGTAGGGTCGCTCACCATCGGAGCGTCCGCCTATCGCGGGGGGTATTACGACCGCTCTGCCAAATACGTTGTCAATAGCGCGGGATCGGTCGACCAAGAATACACCACCATCTCGAAGTATCAGGAATTCTCGTTCGGCACCGATCTCAAGTGGCAGTGGAGGCGCTGGCTCGTGCAGGGCGAGTACATCATGAACTCCGCTGCGTTCGAGAAAGATGGGCGACCACGCGTAGATGCGCTGAAGCCACCGCAAGGCTTTCAACCCGACTATCGGCGGTGGGGGGCGTACGGCTTAGTGGGATACCGCACTCACTTCTTGCAGACGATGCCCTACGCCGTAGTCCAGTACGTCTACGCGCCGAACGATCCGGTGGTGCCTCCGGTGCTCGGTGGCCAAGTTGGCTTGAATATTCGGCCCACACCCGCGGTCGTACTGAAACTGGAACTCTCACTCACGCATTTCACCGGGCCCGGCAGCACAGGGCTCGGAAACCACCCGCTCAGGTTCCTTGCCACACAAGTTGCCTGGGCATTTTGAGATGAAGCGCCCCGGCCTTCCAAGGAGTTCCGCCAAGCTCGGTGCTTGGCTCGCCCTGAGCCTGGCCTGCGCGCTGCTGTGCCTGTTGCCCAACCTCGAGCGCAACGCGCGCGCGGCAAATCGAACGATTTTGGCCGTGGTGGTCGCTCGTGGCTCTAGCGTTCAGGATCTGAGCCTGTCCGCACTGCGACGCATCTTCACCAACGAGGGTGATACGGATCCGTCCGATCAGCGCTACGTACCGTTCAACCATCCGCCGCACACGACTGACCGCGTGGCGTTCGACAAGCTCGTGCTCGGAATGTCTGCGGATGAGGTGAGCCAGTTCTGGATTGAACGCAAGATTCGCGGCATGCCCGGGCCACCGCGCTCCGTAGACTCGCTGTCGCTCTTGCTGCGGCTAATCGCCCGCTTACCCGGCGCCATCGGCTATGCGCGGCCCGCTCAGCTCGCAGGCGATGTGCGCGCGATTCGGGTGAACGGTAAGCTCCCGAACGATCCCGCCTACCCGCTAGCTTTCAGCGAATAGGCTGCTTCGAGAGCTCCGCCGCTTGACTCACTTCGCGAAGTAGGTGGTTGCGCGCTTCTGACCCTTGGTCGAAAGCTTCTTTTCGCTGATTAGCTTCTTGGCCGGCAAATTCAGCTCTTTGGTGCTGATGTCCAAGCCCTGCGCGATCTGTTCGATGCGCTGACCAGGGTTCTTGGCAATGTAGCCGTGAAGCTTCTTGATCAACTGCTCGAGCTCCTCCGGAGTGCGCTTGGCGCCCTTCTTGCGATTCGACGAGAGTGAGGAGAGCGAGGCAAACGCGGGCACAGCGGCTCGAGCGCCGCGCGCGCCACGACCACCCCGACCCGGAATGGTGCTCGCATCGGCCAGAGCCTGCTCGACAGACTCGAGCGCTGCCTCTTGAATCAAATTCGAGAGGTCGGTCACGAACGCATCGAGCGCAGCTCGAATCGTGTCATTGATATTCGCCATGATGGCGTTTCCTATGCGATGCTGGGCGAGAATGTCAATCTCTGAAGCGGCCTATTTGCATGTCGCAATGCGACGGCGAGGCATTCTGTCACATGAGGTCACTAGAGGCCGCTATCTCCGGGAAACGTGTCAGATTCTTTCAGTCCTCATCGGTCACCCTCGAGAGTGGAGCTCGGCGACCGAAGCCCGTCAAACGACCGGTAGGCGGCGCGAACGGAAGTTGATCGGCTGACGCTGGCGGTCGACCACGCTGCCCTGAACCCCTGAAATTTCAGCGTGTTCGTTGATTGGGCTTGGCTCGTGGGGTGCATCCCATGTCGCGAAGTCGTCCGGCAAGGGGCCGGGCAGGGCTGGCTGAACCGTGCGCTCGAACAGCTGAAACTCATGCCGTCCAACCAAGTTCAGCGGTAGCCCGCGCTTCGAGCCTTCAGCCTTGAACCATGCGCGAGCCGCCTGGACATTTTCGATCAGGACCAGGTGTTGCGGATCGAGACGCGCGGCGGCAAGGAAATGGTCTTGCATACCGCTGACGTCACCTTTCAAAAATGCAATGCAAGCCAGGTAGTTGAGCGCCAGTCCCGGAACTGGAATGCCGAGTTCGAGTGCGCGGCGCGCGTGGGTTTCAGCAAGCTCGAGTGAGCCAGCACGAAAGTGAGCTCCCGCCAAATCCAGATGGGCCGCGTGGTAATCACCGAGTGTTGCCAAGATGGCTTCGTATTCGGCAACCCCTTCGCGGTAGTAATCTTGTAGCCCCTTGTTCTTTTCGAACCAGGAGTTGAGCAATGCCGTCACGTCATCAGTCGCGTCGAACGGGACTTTGAACTCCTGGAAATCCCCATCGAAATAGACCTTTCGGTCCAACCACCCCTCGCGCTCGGCTTGCTGAAAATCCTCGGTGCCTGGATAGATGGTCAGGCAAGAGAAGATGTATTGGTGAGGCTTCACCCGCACCAGAAAGTCGAGGGTCTCTCGGAACGTCTCTGCGGTTTCACCGCGGTTACCGAGCATCATGTAGAAGCGAACTTGAATGCCAACTCGTTTGGCCATTGCCGCCGCGTCTTCGATCTTCTGGATCGTAATCCGCTTGTTGATCTTGCTCAAAATCGTGGGCGATCCGGTCTCTACGCCAAGGCTCAGGCGCTGGCAGCCCGCGAGGCGCATCTCGAGCAAGAGTTCGTCACTCAGCACGTCAACGCGCGTGTCGCAGCTCCATAGGAACTGCAAGTTGCGTTCACGAATTCCACGACACAACTCGAGCACGCGCTTCTTGTTGGTCGTGAAGGTATCGTCTTTGATTTGAACCATCTTGACGCTGAGTCGTGAGACGGCCTTTTCCAGCGCGTCGAGCACGTACGGCACCGACTGTCCACGGAAGCCCCGCCCCCAGCTGGTCTCTGCGCCGCAGAAGGTGCATTGCCAGGGGCAACCGCGCGACGTCATTACGATGTGAGTATCGAAGTACTCATGCGGTGAAGCCAACGTGTCGAGATCTTCGATCGAGCTTCGAGCCGGGCCTGCTTGTACGCCAGTTTCACTGCGGTAGAGCGTACCTCGGATGCCGCTCGTGCTTTCACCGTCGGCCAAGCGCGCCACGAGTTCCAAGAACGTCGCCTCGCTTTCACCCACCGAAACGGTATCGATTGCTGGATAGTGCTCGAGCATTTCGCGGCCCAGCGGCGTGGCATGTGGACCGCCGATCAGCACGTGAGCCGTCGGATGATGTCGTTTGATGGCGTCGGCGACCAGGGCGACTCCGCGGCGATTGGATGTCCAGCACGACATCCCGAAGAGCTCGGCGTCGAGCGATGCGATCACTTCCTCGACCTTGCTCCAAGGAAACGCGGAAAGGTTCAACACCTTGACTTGATGTCCTGCTCGGAGCGCCTGCGCGCCGAGAGAGAACAAGCCGTAGGGCGTCTGAAAGAAATCAGCATCGAGGTCGCCTGCGCGATAGTCCGCTGGCGGCCCGTCCCCGGCAGTATCGGGGGCCTGGCCGGGCGCCGGAATTTTCCAGGGCGGTGGGTAGATCAACGCAATGCGCACCCACCAAGTTCAGCATGCGATCCCGAGCCGCACAAGTGCGGGGCCGCCGTAGTGCGGCGCGTTATTGGGTGCCGCATCCATTTGCAACGCCGGGTCAGCCCGAGCCGAGCGCAACGTCTGCCTTGGGGCAGACCGAGCCGGCCAGCGGTGAACCGGGTGACGGCGCGGAAAATAGGTTCCGGAGCGCCTCGTTGATCGCGTCGGGCTTGGGGCGCAGCACCGCGCGACCACCGCTCGCTTGCATTGCGCTGACTTGCTCCGCGCCCAGCACCAACCCGTGCAGATGCGCCGGTGACACGCGAAACAAGCGCTGAGCGAGGGTGAATACCTCGCCGCGACTCAGATCGGTCTCGAGTGAGTCTTCGAGCGAGTCGAATAGCTTCGCTGCGCGCACGAGCGAGCCGGACTTCGAGAGTTCGCGCCGAATGCCGAGCAGAATCGCTTGCTGGCGGCGTGCACGGTTGAAGTCGGAGCGACCATGACGGGAACGCGCGTACATCGCCGCCGTCACGCCATCCAGACGTAGCGCACCTACCGCCAAATCCAGTTTGCGATAGCCGCTGGGATCGCGCGGGTCGAGGAAACGATCGACGATCGGACACGGCACGTCCACCGTGATGCCACCCAAGGCATCCACCGCTCGCTCGAAGACGCCGAGATCGATCGCGACGCTGTGGCTAATCGGCAACCCGAGTGTGTTCTCCACCACACGCCCGAGGAGCGCCAATGGGTCCTCGCCCGAGTGGCGTGCTACGTTCATCACCGTGTTGATTCGGTCTTCGGCATGGCCAGGAATCTCCACCCAGAGATCGCGCGGGATGCTCACCAAACCGACGGCGTTGCTGGGTTCATCGAATACCGCCACCACGATTGTGTCCGAGAGTCCGGCGCCCCCGCCAAATGGTCGCCGATCGAGACCTACCAGCAGATAATTGTCGGTGTATTCGAAGGGCGGCGTGTTCACCGAAGCGACCGCGATCGGACTCGGAATGGCGCTCGCGATGGGTGCGGCGGGCTCCGGTGACGCGATCGCCGAAGCGCTCGGAGGCGCGAGCGCGACCGCGGGAATCACGCTCGAAACCGGCTGAATCGGCACAAGTAATGCGCGACGGTAAGGTCGCGCGTCGAGAAACCGCCACGAGCCCCAAGCCACGAGCGCCAGCGCGCTCATGATGATTCCCAGCCGACGCCAACGCTTCATCCCGTATTCGCACTGCAATGCGTGGGCCAGCGCTCGCCGTGTAGAGTGGGCGGGTGCAGAAAGAAGAGAACGCGGTCCAGGAAAAGCTCGGACCAATTCGTGCATTGGTCGCAGCGATCGGGGCGTCGTTCATCTACCTGCTGATTCGCGTTTTCGGGCGTACTGTCCAGCCGAGTTCGGTGCCGTGGCTGCACGGACCATTTGGTAGCGACTACATTGGAGACAAGCCATATGAAGAGTGCGCTCGAAACGAGCACCTGACGGTCGAACGTCGCGCCACGGAAGGCGGCTTGATCCCGAACTTCGACTCTCTATGGAGCGAGCAATTCGATGTCGCGCGCGTCGACGCGCGCGTGCGCGACTTCTATGAGCACACCGCGCGCTATCGTATGGATGTCTGGGCTGAGACGGTTTTTCCGGCGAACCTCGGGCTCTTCCTGCTGGTCACGACCATCAGTCGCAAAGTCAATCAACTGAACTTCCCGTTGCGAATGTTGGAGACGGCTCAGGGCGTCGATAGCGAGATCGTGCTGCTCCGCGAGCCGCGTGGAGGCATCCGCTACGCGGGCTGGTATCGCCGAGCCGTGGCGACCGGGCGCTCGATTTACACCGGGTTCTACATGGTTGGTCGTACGCCTATCGATCATCAGCCCGCGATCAAGGTGGTGTTCCCGATGCCGCAAGGTAACGCCACGGTGCTACTCCGGCCTCGATCGAGCGCAACTGGCGAATTCGAGCTGACATCGGACGGCCAGGGCTTCGGCGACGTCGGATTTTACCGCATCGACCGCAGGCATGACGGACGCTGGAGAGTCTGGCACGTTCGCAGTTTGAAGGAGCACTTCCGTATGTACGTCGACGCAACGGGGACGCTGCGTTGCGATCACCAGGTGCGGTTTCTGGGGTTTCGCGTGTTGAACTTGCACTATCGGCTCGAGGCCAGCACCGCTCGAAGCCCAGCCATCAACTGAGGTGAGTCGCTCTGAACATGTCGAAGAGTAGCTTCGAAACGATAGCCAGAACGACGACCGTTACCACCACCTGCACGAAGCGATCACCTCGACGAAGCGCCAAGTGAGCTCCCAAACGTGCACCAACGATGTTCGCTGCCGCCATCGGCAACGCCACTTGCCACCAGATCGCCGAACGCCAGGAGAACAAGAGGAATGCCGCCAAATTCGAGCCCAAATTGACGACCTTCGCGTTGCCGGACGCAAACAAAGGTGAGTCTCCGAACAGCGTGACGAACACCACGATCAAGAGCGATCCGGTACCCGGCCCGAAGAAACCATCGTAGGTGCCGAGCGTCAAAGCGACCAACGCGAGCGTCCGCTTTGGGTGCTGCAGTGGCTTTTCTCGCACGTGAATCCGTGAGCGAAACAGCATGAACGACAGCGCGAATAGCAGCAGCACTGCGATGATTGGGCGGAGCGGCTCGGGGCGCATCGAAAGCAGCAAGCGCGCACCGAATAGGGAACCTACGAAACCGAGCGCAAAACCCAGTGGCGCGCGCCGACGATCGATCCCTCCACGGCGAAAGAACGTGATGAACGAAGAGAGCGCGCCCGGCGCGGCCTGACCCTTGTTCGTAGCCAATGCAACTCCGGGCGGCAGGCCCGCGGCGAGTAGCGCCGGAACGGTGAACAAACCGCCACCGCCGGCGACGGCATCGACCAAGCCCGCGACGAACGCGGTGCCAGCGAGCAGCACGAGCAACAACGGCGAAGGTGCGGTCACGCGGCGTCGCTACGCAGGGAATGGCGCAGCTCGCGACTGGCGATCACGGAGAGCATCACGACGACGAGCAGCACCGAGCTCAAAATATAGGGGTATTCCGCGCGGACTTCGTACAGTCCCGTCCCCGCGAGTGGTCCGAGCATGCGCCCGAAACCAAGCGCCGAACTATTGAGGCCAGCCACGACTCCTTGTTCGTCCTCACTGACCCCCAGCGACATGCCCGCGGTCACACCTGGCACCGCTAGACTCTGCCCGAATGCCTGCGCGGCGAGTGCAAAGGTGAGCATGCCGAAGCGATCCGAGACTACGAGCAGCACGTAGCCGATCAGCGCCACCGGCATACCAATCGCCATCAAGCGCAGCGGCGACCATTTGTAGCGCCGCACCAAGAAGCCTTGGGTGAAAACCGCAACCAAGCCGTAGATGCCGAGCGCCATGCCGACCGTGCGTGGTGTTGCTTGGTTCGAGAGCTGCAGACGATCCTGAAAATAGAAGCTGATCGTCTGCTCCATCGCCACCGACGCCAAGCTCAGCGTGAAACCGACGGCCAATAGTGGCCACACCAGACGCGCGACGTGAGCCGTAGACTTGGGCGGTTCATCACTGACTTGACGCTGTGATTCCGGCAAGAAAAACCAGATGAACGCGAAGTTGAGGAAGGCGAGGCCAGCGGAGAAATAGACCGCCGACAGCAGACTGATCAGCGAAAAACCCGCCCCAATTAGCGGTCCGAAGATCACGCCCAACCCGAACGCAGCGCCGATCATGGCCATGCCGGCGGTGCGGTCGCGACGACCGGTCATATCTGCCATGTAGGCCTGGGCAGTGGGCAACGTGGCCGACGAAAATGCGCCGCCCAACACACGCGCTGCGAGCAGCGCGCCGAACAGCACCGGCGTGGGCCAGTGCGCGCGCCCGCCCCAATCAGCGAGCAGCGCGAAGCCCAAGAAGCTCACGCCGAAACCGAGCACGCCCATCAGCAGCACCGGTTTGCGCCCGATGCGTTCGCTCACGCGTCCCCACGAAGGGCTGACCAGAACCTGCATCAAGGCGTAGCTCGCCGAGAGCGACCCGACCTGCAGCTCGCTCAAGCCAAGCTCGCGCCCGAGCGGCGCAAGGATCGGAAATAAGACACTCAGCCCCAAGATGCTGTTGAAGAGCGTGATGAACAGTAAGCCCCGGGGGGACATGGCGACGGCGGGCGTAACTGAGTTACGAGCTCTTTGACACAAGAAAGCTGTGCTACTGGACAAAAGTCTAGCTAAGGCCTAACAAACCCGGGCGATGACCCAGTCCGCGTCCGAGCCCACCGATACGCCCTTCGATCCCGTTCCTGTCCTGGCAGCGGAGCTCAACCTGCCTCGAACCGCCGTCAGCGCGGTCGTTCAGCTGCTCGCCGAAAGCGCGACGGTGCCCTTCATTGCGCGCTACCGCAAAGAAGCGACGGGCGGGCTGGATGAAGTTCAGATCCGAAATATCGAAGAGCGGCGCACTTATTTGGTGGAGATGGAAGCCCGCCGCAAGTCGATCCTCGGAGAGATTCGCGGCCAGGGCAAGCTCACCCCAGAGCTCGAAAAGAAGCTCGTGAACGCCGCGACCAAGGCCGAGCTCGAGGATTTGTACCTGCCGTTCAAGCCCAAGCGCCGCACCCGCGCGACGATCGCCAAAGAGCGAGGGCTCGAACCACTCGCGAACCTGATCTGGAGCCAAGGGCGAGAAGGCACACCGAGCGCCAGCGCCCAGAGCTTCGTCAACGCCGAAAAGGAAGTCGCGGACGTGAACGCCGCACTCGCAGGCGCGCGCGACATCTGCGCCGAGCGTATCGCCGAAGATCCGGAGGTGCGCAAGCACACGCGCGAAGCTTACGTGCGCGACGGATCCATTCGCGTCGGCAAGACCAAGGATTTCGAAGACAAGACCACCAAGTTCGACAGCTACGCCTCGTTCGAAGAGCCGATCGCGAAAATCCCCTCGCACCGCTACCTGGCGATCCGCCGCGGGGAAAGTGAAGGCGTACTGCGCGCTGGCTTGGACGTGGATCAGAGCAACGTGGTGCCGTTCATCGAAAAACACGTCAAGTTGGACGCTGCTTCGCCCTGGGCCGGTGAGCTTTCGAGCGCAATCAAGGACGGCGTCGAGCGCTTGTTGCTGCATTCGGTGCAGGTGGACGTGCGAGTCGAGCTCAAGCTGCAGGCGGACAAGGGCGCGATCGACGTCTTCGCGCAGAACCTGCGTGAATTGCTGCTGGCAGCGCCGTTCGGAACGAAGACGGTGCTCGGCATCGATCCCGGACAACGCACGGGGTGCAAATGCGCCGTCGTCGACGAAACCGGCAAGTTGCTCGAGCACGAGACGATCTACCTCGTGCAGGGCGATGCGGCGCTCGAGCGCGCGCGCCAATCGCTGCGCGCACTGTGTAAGAAGTATCCGATCGTCGCGGTCGCGGTTGGTAATGGCACGCATGGTCGCGAGACAGAAGCGTTCGTGCGCGACTTGTTGAAGGAAGAGGGGCTGACCGCCAACACGAAGCCGCTCTGTGTTCCTGTGAGTGAAGCCGGCGCCAGCATCTACTCCGCGAGCGACGTCGCGCGTGAAGAGTTTCCAGACCTCGATCTGACGGTGCGCGGCGCGATCAGCATCGCTCGACGCTTGCAGGATCCGCTCGCGGAGCTGGTCAAGGTCGACCCGAAGAGCATCGGCGTCGGCCAATACCAGCACGACGTTTTTCAGCCGTTTTTGGCTAAAAAGTTGGATGAAGTCGTCGAGAGCTGCGTGAACAGCGTGGGCGTCGAAGTGAACCTGGCCAGCGCGCCATTGCTCTCACGCGTGGCCGGCATTGGCCCCACGCTGGCCAAGAAAATCGTCGCGTACCGCAACGAAAAGGGCGCCTTCACCAGCCGCAGCAAGCTGCTGGACGTGCCGGGCTTCGGTCCGCGCACATTCGAGCAGGCTGCCGGCTTCTTGCGTGTGCGCGGCGGGGAGCACCCGCTCGATGCCAGCGCCGTGCATCCGGAGCGATACGCGCTAGTCGAGAAGATGGCCGCGGATTTGGGCGTGCCCGTGGTCTCGCTGATCGGCAATCGCGAGTTGCTAGAGCGTTTGGATCCCAAGCGCTACCAAGCCGGTGACGTCGGTTCGTTCACGCTCAACGATATCTTGAGCGAGCTCAAGAAGCCGGGCCGCGATCCGCGCGCCAGCTTCGAGCCGCCTAAGTTTCGCGACGACGTGCGCACGATGGAAGACCTCAAGACGGAGATGATCCTGGAAGGCGTGGTCACCAACGTGACCGCCTTCGGCGCCTTCGTGGACATTGGCGTGCACCAAGACGGCTTGGTCCACGTCTCGCAGTTGGCGGATCGCTTCGTCAAAGATCCCAACGAGGTCGTCAAAGTCGGCGACAAGTTGAGCGTCCGGGTGTTGGAGGTCGATCTCGTTCGCAAGCGCATCGCGCTCTCCGCAAAGCGTGGCAGTGACGCGCAGGTTGGAGGTGCCAGTGGTGCTCGCCCAGCGCAGAGCCCTGGCGGCGGACGACCCGACCAAAACCGCGATCGGCGCCCCCCAAATCAAGGGCGCCAGCAAGGCGGTGGTAAGCCGCAACCGACCGCGCAGGGCTTCACGAACAATCCGTTCGCCGCCCACTTTCGCAAGTAGTGGTTAGGCGCGGCTCAGGCCGCGTAACACTGCCCAGATTGCAAGCCACGCAAGCCCCAAGCTCGCGTGGCCGAGCAACACGTGTGTCGGGTTGCCGTTCGCGCAGTGCAGCTCCAGCAATAGGTTGGCGGAGAGCCCCAGTGCAGCTGCACTCAGACAGACCGTGCGCAGCGACGGCTGATTGTCGCGATCGAACACCCACAGTAACAGGGCGATTGGCAGCGACAACAGCGCCCCATACGCGAAACACGCCAGCGCGCCTCCAGGATGAGCGTGACGACTCGCCTCGGTAGCGGGCGCAAACCCCGCGAGCACCGGCACTGCGAGTGCAAAGCAGAGCAAACCGAGGTAATCATGAAGCGGAGCTGGGCGCGGCAGCTCCGAAAATTCCTTGGCAAACGCAAGCGCAATCGCCACGAAATACACGCATAGCAGCAGCACGATACGCAGCAGCGGATACTCGGCAAAGTCCGCGCGCTGCCGAAGTAGGCCGCCGGCGATCACCGCCAGCAGCACCGGCAATAGAACGAGCATGAAACGCGTTCGTGACGGCCTCGATCGAAGCCAAGCGCGAGGCCCAGTTTCTTGCGCGAGCTCTCGCTCGAGCTGAGCGAAAGAGAGCTCGGCAATGGGCATCGCTACGGTGGCCTGCGCGGCGAGACTGCGCCCGAGCTCGGCATCGCGCTCGAACAAGGCTTCGCATTGTGGGCAGCTGCCGAGGTGGGCCTCGACTTGTTCGTGGGGGAGTCGGACGCCGCTCACGAATGCATCACGAATTTGCGCGCAGTCCATCACTTGCTCTCCGATACGCTCGGTTTGCCAGCGTGCACGCTGTCGGGATCGGGGGCAACCTCACCCAGCCGCGCACGCAACGCGACATAGCCGCGATGCGCGCGCACCTTGACTGCCGCCACCGTCGACCCCACGGCCTCTGCCACCTCCGGAAAGCTCAGACCACCGAACCAATGCAGCTCGATCACCTCGCGCTGCTCAGCCGGAAGCGCCTGCAGCGCACGCGACGTTTCTCGTGAGGCGTCGGAGCGCTCTTGCCCGCGTGGCCCCTCGAACGGCTCCGCGACGCGATCGTCGTCGAGCGAAGTCTCGTAGCGCCGCTTGCTGCGCCGGAAGTATTCGCGCTTCAGGTTGAGCGCAATCGTGAAAATCCACGGCTTGAGCTTGCGACCGGGCTCGAAGTCCAGGCGACTTCGGTGCAGGTGCAAAAACGTCTGTTGCACCAAATCATTGGCCTCTTCGGGGCTGCGCAGATCGCGGGCCATGGCGCGCTGTAAGAGCGGAGTGTAGCGCGCAAATAACTCGCGAAAAGCGGCCTTGTCGCCGGCAATGTAGGCCGCCATCAGCTCCTCGTCGCTCGGCACGGGCGCGGAGAGTGCCAGCAATGCCCTCGGCAACGCAAACCCTAACCATTTCCCCGCCCTTAGCTATACTCCCGGAGCGCCGCGGCAGGGCCGCAGCCGCATTGGAGAAGCTCATTGGACCTGAATCGAGGAACTAGCATCGCCCTGGCGGTATCGACGCTACTCGTGACCGCTGCTTGCAGCGGTGGCAGCGGTGAGGAATCGAGCAGTACCTCGCAGCCGATCAAGTGTGAAGGCGGAAATGCTTGCCGGGGTCTTTCGGAATGCGCGACCCAAGACGGCAAGAGCGGCTGCGTCGGTGAGAATGCGTGCAAGGGCACGGGTTACGTCTACACTCAAACGCAGGCCCAGTGCACCGCACTGCAGATCCGCAACAAACCCTGAGCGGGCCCGCGAGGACGCAGCCAGGCGCTTTAGCCTGCGTCGGGTTCGGCCTGAGAGTTCCGCACTACGACGCGATTTTGACCCACGGACTGCGCGCTGATTTTGCGGAAGCAATCAGCGAAAATTTCATGGGACGTGGTGGGCGTGCGTTCGATGTGCTGGAGCGCGTACGCGCGGATGTTCCGATTGCCTTGCACGGAGTCTCACTCTCGATCGGCGGCATGGATCTGCTGAGCGAGAGCTACCTGTCGGAGCTCGCTGAGCTCGCTCGGCGCATCGCAGCCTTCAGCGTCTCGGACCACCTGTGTTTCGGAACCTTCGGCGGTCACTACGCGCATGATTTGTGGCCATTGCCGTACACGGAGGAGGCACTCGCGCACGTCGTTTCGCGAGTCCAACAGGTCCAGGATCGACTCGGGCGGCGGCTCTTGCTCGAAAATGTGTCGAGCTACGTGGAATACCGAGCGAGCGTGCTCACCGAGTGGGAGTTCGTGTCGGAAGTGGCTACGCGCGCAGACGCGGGGCTCTTGCTCGATTTGAACAATGTCTTCGTCAGCGCAGCGAACCACGGTTTTTCTGCAGAGACGTACCTGCGAGCGCTGCCGCCAGCCCGCGTCCAGCAGATCCATTTGGCCGGGCACAGTGATACGGGCAGTTACCTGTTCGATGATCATGGGTCGGCCGTGCCGGACGCCATTTGGCGCCTGTATGAGCAGTCGCTCGAACTGTTCGGCGCCGTGCCGACGATCGTCGAATGGGACGAGCGACTGCCGGAACTTTCCGCGCTCGAAGCAGAGGCGACGCACGCGCGTCAGCTATCGAATGCACAGCTTGGGGTGCAGCGCAGGCACGCACCATGAACCTGGCCGAGCTTCAGCAATACTTCGCGCGCGCCGCCACCTCGGGGATTGGCCCCCTCCCAGACTTGGCTCGGGTCTTTTTGGGCACGCCCCGCCTATCTGCGGCCGATCGCCTGGGAATTTACAATCGAGGCTACTATTTGCGTCTGCTCGAAGCGCTCAGCTCGGTCTTCAGCCAAACCCAGCGCGTGCTCGGGGATGCCGAATTCGAGCGCTTGGGGCTGGCCTATGTGGCGCAGCATCCCTCTGAACATCCCGCGATCGAGCGCGTCGGTCGCTCTTTCTCCGAATACCTACGCAGCGTTGCGGCACCGCCAGTCGTCGTCGATTTGGCAGCCCTCGAATGGGCCAGGCTTTGCGCGCTGGTCGCAGCAAATCCGGAGAACATCGCGCAGGTCGACAGCATCGAGCCGCAACGATTTCCTGAAGCGCGGCTTCGCTTCGTGCGATCACTGCAGTGTCTCGAGCTCGATCCATGGGCGTTGACGTTGCTCGCCGACGCGGATCGCTCGAATATCGACCTAGGGGAAAGCCGGTCGGCTCTGCCTCACTGTGGAGTCGCGGTCTGGCGCGCGCGGCATGCGGTTGAACACCTGAGTTTGGGAGCCGAGGAGTGGCACGCGCTCCGCCTGGCAATTGCACGGAATGAGCTGAGCCGGGTCTGTACCGCGTTCGATACTGGTTCAGCAGACACAGACGTGCGCCGAGCGTTTCAGGTACTGTCCGGCTGGTTCGCCCGGAACTGGCTCGAGAGCATCGACTACGACGAGACGTGAAGTGACGTGACTCAGCCGAGTTCGAGCCAACGCGGGACGCCCGCTTCGCGCGTTCGCTGTCGAGCCGTGCGAAAGTACCGTTCGTCTTGATAATAGGCGCGCGTCTGACTCGGCGACCACCCAGGGACGCCGAGCACCGGCAGGGGCGCGAGCAGCGCCGGCTCGCGCAAAAATTCGCTCAAATGCCGCGCCAAGGCGACATCGACGAATGGCCTGAACTCCGAAGCATCGAGCTCTAAATGCTCACGCGCAATGCGCCCGAACAACGCTTTGCCCATGAGCCGTGGGTGGGGGTCACGCAGAGCGTCGAGCAAGCCGTGGCCAAAAACCAAGAACCGAGTCGACTGAAGTAGCTCGGTGCGCCGCTCCCAAAACACTTCGATCCATTTCAACGCCGAGAGCGCCTCGAAGATCGCCGGGTCAGCGCTGAGCACCAAGACTCCCGATTCGTCGAGATGCGTCGCCGCGTTCTCGCGAGGCCCGCGCGCAGCGGGGTCCCCCGCGAGTTGCGCCCGATGAATTGCGGTCTTCAACGCGGGGAAATGCAGCCAGATCAGCGCGCCCAGCAAATCGTGAAACGAATCGACGCGAGTTGGCACCGCCCCCGTCTGCGCCAGTAGACGATCAAAACTGCCCGAAGCCTGCAGCTGAGCTCGATCTTGCGCGATGAAGTCGAACCAAAGCGGTGCGGAGTTGGCTAGCCCATCGGCAAGCTTTCGCAATTCATCGGGCGCCGGAAAGTGATCGAGCGACAGCAGTCGAGAACGCACGCTTCGATCGATCACTGAGAACGCCGGGTGATCGAAGCAGTGCGCGGGGACTCGCTCGCTAGCAATCATGCCTCGGCAGGCATCTCGAAGTGAACGCTTGCGCCACCGTCCGGGCGGTTCTCCGCCCACGCGCGCCCGGCGTGAGCCCGCGCGATGCGCTCCACCAACGACAGGCCCAAGCCCAGTGAAGAGGAGCCGTCACCGCGATAGAAGGCATCGAACACGCGCCCGAGTGACTCGTTGGGAAAGCCGGGGCCGCGATCCGACACCGTGAGCCGCACATTTTCGCCGCTGGACGAGAGCTGCACACTGTCCACCCCTGCCCCGTGCTTCTGCGCGTTCTCCAATAGGTTGCACAGCGCGCGGTCGAGCAGAGTCGGATCACCTTTGACGTGCACGTTCGGAGCGTCGTTTCGAAGCACGTTCGGATCCAAACCCGCACGCTCGATGGCGCGCGAGACGAGCAAACGTGGGTCCAAAGTTTGCAGGGTCAGCGTGCCAAAATCGAGCCGAGAATTGGCCAGCAGTTTGCCAATCAAATCATCGACCTCGGAAATCTCACGCTCGACCTTGTCGAGAGTCACCGCGTCTGCGGTACTGCGAAGCAGCTCGGTGAGCACCCGCAGGCGTGCCAGAGGACTACGAATTTCGTGCGAAACGGCCGCGAGCAGCTCGCGCTGGTCGTGCAATTGGCGCTCGATTCGTCGAGCCATGTCGTTTACTGCGTCGGCCAGTACCCCCACTTCCCCCATGTGGTGGCGGCCGAGGCGCACGCGACTGACCAAGTTTCCCGATCCAATCTCGCGGGTCACGCGGATCAGATCCGAAAGCGGACGCGTGAGCTTGCGCGCCAGTGCGCCCGAGGCCCCCCACAAACTCAAACACGCCGCAGCGATCGCAAGTACGAACGTAAGGCCAGGCACTCGGCGGCGCTTGTCGATGCAGACCTCGAGTGCCCCGAGCTTCGTCTGGCCGCGCAAAATGGGCACGGTGAATTCCGGCTTGTTGCAGCCCGAACCGATCTGCTCGACGGTGTTTTTGGCGGCATCGCGGAGCGTCAGATCGACCTCGAAAGCCTTGGCGATTTCTTCCGCCAAGCCATGTCGTTCGTTTGGCTGTTCCCACACCCTTTGAAAGCGCTCACCGATGAAACGCTGGATGCGAATCACGTCGCTCTCCATGCTGGAGGCATCCGGCCGCAACGCGCTGACCACGAGGCTGACTACCATGCCCGTAAATAGGATGGTGACGCCGAGCCACATGAATAGTTGGCGATGCAGACGGGCGCGTACGAAGCGCCGAAATCTCATTCCGAACCCTTCGCCATCACGTAGCCAACGCCGCGCACGGTCTTGATCAAACGGGGCGGATCGTCGAACAGCTTCTTCCGTAAGTGCGAGATGTGCACATCGACCGTTCGATCACTGACCGTCACGTCACTCCTGCCTGCGTGTTCGAGCAAGCTCGCCCGCGGCACAACGCGCCCGGCGCGGCGCATGAGCGCGAGCAGCAGATCGAATTCGATGCCCGTCAAATCCGCGATCTTGCCATCGACGGTGACTTGGCGCGCTCCGACGTCCAGACTGACTCCGCCGACGTTCAGATGTTCTTTGCTCGGGTCGAGCTCCGTTCGGCGCAAGACGGCACGTAGCCGGGCGAGGAGCTCGCGCGGGCTAAACGGCTTGCCGAGATAGTCGTCCGCGCCGAGTTCGAGCCCGACTACGCGATCGGTCTCATCGCCCTTGGCGGTCAGCATGATCACCGGCAATCGGCTTTTCTCGCGGATTTTTTTGAGCACCGATAGCCCGTCCAAGCCGGGCATCATCACGTCCAACAGCACTGCGTCGAATGCGCCCGACTCGAGCACCGATAGCCCCAAGGCGCCGTTCGAGGCATGGCTCGAGCGAACTCCGTTTTGCGTGAGGTAGCTGTCCAACACTTCGAACAGCCGAACGTCGTCATCGATAACCAGCACGTGAACCGACATGAGCGGGGAGGCGGAGCGTAACACCGCCTGCCCCGGCCTGTCAGGCACCTGCCCCTCGCGGCTGTCCAGGAGCAGGCTCACGGCGCGTTTTCGGCGTGGGACGCGTGATTCCGCGAGCGCTCGGCCGCGCGCGTACAGACGTCCGCAATATGATCCTCGAACGCTTGGCGACGTTCGACGGCGTGATAATGGCAACCGTACAAACCGGAGGCGAAACCGGCAACGGCGCCCAGCGAGAGCACGAAAATCAAAGCATAGCGTCTCATTTTTCCGGTTCTCCTTTTCACTCCGCTCTTCAGCAATACGACCCGAGGCCGCGCGCAAACGGGCCAGCTTCAATCAGCTCCGCCAAGATCCGGCGCTGTCGCTCGTCGAGGGTCTCGTGCACCTTGCTGAAAGAATCGACCGCGTTCTGACGCACCCGCTCGATTACCCGGTCATGGCGTTCGAAGACACCGTCGATCGCGCCACGGTCCAAGGTTTCGCCGCGAATGGCTTGGGCGATGTCTGCACGAGTGGCGTGCAACTCCGAGCGAGCGTCGTGCACGTCGTCCAGCACTGTGTCGACCGCCTCGCGAATCACTTTCTCCTGACCTGGAGTCGTGTCGAGCCGATCCAGCAGGCGATTCAGCACGAAGCGACCGCGCCCGGACCGGAAACCGCGACCGCGGTGTCCGCCGCAATGATGCCCATAGTGGCGGTGGCGTGCGAACGTCGCGGTCAAGCCCAGCAAACAAGCAGTACCAAACAGAAATCCAAACATTTCTCAGCTCCTTCACCGCTGAATCTGGGCGCGCTCTGTGAAGAACATCGAAGGTCCGTGGTTAAGAAGCGTTAAGTCCCAAGGGCCCCTTCCTGACAGCGGCAGCGCAATCTGGGCTATGCTCGACCGCCCGGCGACTCAAAGGGCTTCCATGGGCGACGAACGCGGATCAGCCAACGAAAGCGAGAACCTATCGGCAGGCGCCGCTGGCCCCGTTGCCTCCGTGCCAACACAACCAACGTCAATTCAGTCCCCCCGCCCAGTGTCCTTGCCGCCGCGGCCCGGTGTGACTCCATTTTCCCCGGCAGCGCGCCCGCCGGGCACACCGCCGCCCCCTCCGATTCGTCAACTACCACCGCCGCTGACACCGCTGGCACCGGATCCGGGAAGGCTGTCGTTTAGCAGCGGATCTCCGCCGCCGCTTCCGCCGAGCGTACGGCCGCCCGCGTCGAGCACCCGTCCCCCGCCGCCTTCGAGCATGCGCCCGGCTGGGTCGACCGCGCTCCCGTCGATCGGCAGCGCTCTCCGTACTGACGGCGGCCGAGTGCAAGAGCTGTTGGCGGAACTGATGCGCACACGCAAGGAGCTCTCCGAAACCGCAACCGAATTGCGCAAGGTCGTCAGTGAGCGCAACGCTCTGCGCATCCGGCTCGTTCAGGCAGAAAATGGCGCGCGGGAGCTCGCGTCCGCGTCGCGAGCCGAAGCACAGTTGCGCGCTGAATTCGTCGACGCTCACGCGGCGAGCAGCGCGGCGTTGCGTGTTCGGATCGGCGAGCTGGAGGCGGCACTTGCAACGGCGAGCGCTGCGCCGAAGCTCGCTGCGCAACCGAGCCTGAGGCAAATCCGAGGGATCGGCCCCGCCTTCGAGCGCGCCCTGCTCGGCCTCGGCATCACCACGGTGTCTCAAATCGCAGCGCTCGATTCGAGCGAGATCGAGCGCATTGCCCCGCTCATCAAAGTGCGAAGCGACCGCATTCGGCGCGACGACTGGGTAGGTCAAGCCAAACGGCTGCTGAGCCAGTGACGTAACCTCTCGCAAGTCCTGAACTTTTCTCGATATCCACGTGCCGTATCTGGCGGTTTGGCGCTTAAATCGCGCGCTCGGCTTGCCGTTTGGTTGAGGTGTCCGAGAAAACCATTCGTTCGACTAGCAACAGCCCGATCGCGGACGTGCTCGGCGAAGAGCGACAGACCCCCAAGGTGCTGTCGAGCCTCCGCCTCAAAGTCGCGTTCATGCTCTTCGTGAGCGCGTTGTTGCTGGGCCTGTGCGGTCTGATCTTTAGCCTGGTCGCGCAGATCTTTGCTGCACTGACACCGGCCATCCAAGCGGATCTGGAGTGGAAGGCGCAGCGCGGCGTCGCTGAGCTCGCCCAATCGGCCCAATACGGGATGGTCCTCGCCGACGAACGCGAGATCAAGAACTCTTTCAAGGGATACGACCTCGACCCGGACTTCCTTGCCATCGTCGTTACGGATAAAACCGGCAAGGTGCTGGCGGCGTCGGGCAAGGTGCCGGGCGACCTGAAAGCCGTATTCGATCGACCAGCGCGTCGCGTCGAAGAACGCCCCGACTACTTGGCGTCCTGGTCGGAATCGGTGATTGAAGGCAGCGCCGTGGGGCGCGTCGCGGTGTTCGTGTCTACTGCGCGAATCGAGGCCGGAACTCGTTTGAAGAGCGAGATTCTTTGGACCGCAGGCATCGGTTGCGGGCTGGCCTTGCTCGCAAGCCTGCTGTTCGTGAGCTTCTACGTGGGACCGCTGATTCGCGTCACGGAGAACGCCTTCGCGAAGCTCGAACAGACGACATTGGCGGCAGTCGAAGCCGCGCGCTTGAAGAGCGAGTTCTTGGCCAACATGAGCCACGAGATCCGCACGCCGATGAATGGCGTGCTCGGTATGCTCGAGCTGCTCCGAGGTACGTCACTCGACGCCAAACAAAGGCGCTACACCGATACGCTGAGCACCTCAGCCAACGGCTTGATGACCGTACTGAATGACATCTTGGACTTTTCCAAGATCGAAGCAGGTAAGGTCGAGCTGCGCCCCCGCCCATGCCAGGTTCGCTCGTTGTTGGAAGAAGTCGCAGAACTGTTCGCAGCGCGGGCCGAACTGAAGCAGCTAGAGCTTTTGTGCAGCGTACACCCGGACGTGCCAAGCAACGTCGAGGTAGACGTCGACCGTGTGCGCCAAGTCGTGACCAACTTGGTCGGCAACGCCATCAAGTTCACCGAGGTCGGCGAGGTGGTCGTGCGCGCCACCGTCTCGCAGCGCCAGGGTGACGAGTGTGTGCTCGATTTGGCCGTGCTCGATACCGGTATCGGCATCGATGCCGCGCAGCAGGCACTATTGTTCGAAGCATTCTCACAAGTCGACGGGAGCTCGACACGCCGTTTCGGCGGGACCGGCCTCGGGCTCGCCATCTCTCGAAAACTCGTACGCTTGATGGGCGGCGAGCTCAGCGTGAAGAGTGAACCGGGCAAGGGCAGCCAGTTTTCTGTGCGCATTCCGGCCAAGGTGCTGCCCGCGGAGCCTGTGCATATTCCGGCCTTGAGCCGCAACACGCGCGCGTTGATCGTCGACGACAACGCCACCAACCGATTGCTACTCGAAGAGCTCCTGTCAGTCTGGGGACTGCGCACGGCATCAGTCAGCGGCGGCTCGGACGCGCTGAGCCTGCTCGAGGAAGCGGATAGCTCCGATCCATTCGGGCTCGTCATCACGGACATGCACATGCCGGAGATGGATGGGCTGACCTTGGCGCGGCAGATCCGGAACCAGCACCCGCACCTGCCATTGCTGATGCTGACCTCGTTGAGTGACACCGGGGCGAGCTTCAGCGAGCGCGGACTCTTCGCGGGTGTGTTGAGCAAGCCAGTACGTTCCGCCGAGCTCGAGTCGAACATCGCGCGGGCGCTCGGCGAATCCAGTCGTGGTTCGATCACGGTCGCCGACGAAAAGAGTTCGATTGTCATCGCTGCCGCTGAGCCGCGACGCTTGCTCATCGCCGAAGACAACCCGATCAACCAAGAGGTGCTGATCGGAACCCTGCACAATTTGGGGTACGCGGCCGACGTCGTAAACAATGGCAAGCTTGCTGTCGAGGCCTGGCAACGCAACGTTTATCCGCTAATTTTGATGGATTGTCAGATGCCGCTGCTCGATGGCTACGAGGCAGCGCGCCAAATCCGCGCACTCGAGAGCGAAGGCGACCACATCGCGATCATCGCGGTAACGGCGCACGCCATGGTCGGCGAACGTGAAAAGGCGCTCGCAGCGGGCATGGATGACTACGTGACCAAACCACTGAACACCAAGTTGCTCCGCGAGTCCCTCGAGCGCTGGTGGCCGCGCGAATCGATGTGGCCCTGCCAACCAACGGGCCTTTCGATTCCCCCCGCACCCCCCCCTCCGCCACCGAGCGATGCCCCCCTCGATCCCATGGTGGAGCGTAGCCCCGGCGTCGTGCGCGTCTTTCTGCGCCACGTACCGGACCAGTTGGCATCGCTGGGCAGCGCGATTTCGAGCGGTGACGCAGATGCACTGAGCGCGGCCGCCCATAAGTTGAAGGGAAGCTGCGTGTCGGTCGGCGTGCCGCGCATGGCCAGCCTGTGCGCGACCTTGGAGGCCGAGCCCATGACGCCGAACGCTCACGCGCTGAAGGCAAAGTTGGACGAGGAATTCGCCCATGTGCAGGAGCTGTTGAGTCAGCCCGCACAGCCACTTCCGCGCAAAACCGCCTGAGCTAGCAAGGCCGGCCCCACGTCCGGTCGAGCGACGCGGGGGGAGCGCGGGGAGGCTTCAGTGCAGGCGAAATCGCGGCATCTCCCGCGCCACACAGGACAACCTGGGCAACCCGCGCTACTGCCGTCGGGTGAGCGAGCGAGATCCTGAAGCCATCGTCGTGCGCGGTGCGCGCGAACACAATCTCAAGAACGTTACCCTCTCGATTCCCAAGAAAAGCTTGGTGGTGATCACCGGCGTGTCCGGAAGCGGCAAATCATCGCTCGCGTTCGACACCATCTACGCCGAAGGCCAGCGCCGCTATGTGGAGAGCTTGTCTAGCTACGCCCGTCAGTTCCTCGGGCAAATGGACAAGCCCAAGTACGACACCATTCGCGGTCTTTCGCCGACAATTTCGATCGAGCAAAAGACCGCGTCCAGCAACCCGCGTTCGACGGTCGGCACGGTCACCGAAGTGCACGACTACCTGCGTGTGTTGTACGCCAGTATCGGCCTGCAACACTGTCCCAAGTGCGGGCGCAAAGCGGAAGGGCAATCCGCGCAGCAGATTGTCTCCTCGATTCTGGAGTATCCGAAAGGCACCAAGCTGGTCCTGTATGCGCCGCTCGAGCGGCAGCGCAAGGGCGAGCACCGTGAGCTGCTACTCGACGCGCGCACGCGCGGATTTACTCGCCTACGCATCGACGGCAAGGTGGTCACGTTGGACGATAGCCTTGTCGCGCTGGACAAAAAGGCCAAGCACGACCTCGATTTGGTCGTCGATCGCATCGTAGTCGATTCCAGCGCGCGTGCGCGTATCACTGATTCCGTAGAGCTCGGGCTGCGCGAGGGCAAAGGCGTGATCAGCGTCGAAACGCCGAGTGAAGAGCGCGCGTTCAGCGAGCGCGTGGCTTGTCCGCATTGCGAACTCTCCTTTCCCGAACTGTCTCCACAATCATTCTCGTTCAACTCGCCGCTAGGCTTCTGCGGCGATTGCAACGGACTTGGCTCACGCCCAGAGATGGACCCGGAGTTGGTCGTTCCGAACCCCGCGCTTTCGATCAAGGATGGTGCCATTACGCCCTGGGCGGCAGCTGCGGCGCGCGGTGAAGGCTGGGTCGCCAATGAAATCGATTGGGTCTTGTCGATGTTCGGCATCGACAAGAAAAAGCCGTGGAACAAGCTGACCCAGGCGCAACGAAACGCGGTCATGTTCGGCGGGAAGAAGGGCGGCAACCTCTGGGAGGGTTTGGTCAACCAGTTGATGCGGCGCATGAAGAGCACCAGCAGCGAGGACATGAAGCAGTACTACCTACGCTTCTTCTCCAGCAAGGTGTGTCCCACGTGCCATGGCGCGCGCCTTCGTCCCGAAAGTCGAGCGGTGAAGATCGCCGGGGAAAGCCTGGACGCGCTGTCGAATCTGCGCATCGAGCAGGCCCGTGCATGGATCGACGGCGTACCGCTGAAAGGTGCGGACGCCGAGATCGCGGCCGAATTGCGCAAGGAAATCGGTTCGCGTCTAGGGTTCTTGGTCAATGTGGGTTTGGGTTACCTCACACTGGATCGCGCAGCCGCGACGCTCTCCGGCGGAGAAAGCCAGCGCATCCGCCTAGCTTCGCAGATCGGCTCAGAGCTTACGGGCGTCATCTACATTTTGGATGAACCGTCGATTGGTCTGCATCAACGCGACAACGGCAAGCTGCTCAAGACGTTGAAGGCACTGCGAGACGTCGGAAACTCCGTAATCGTGGTCGAACACGACGAAGAGACGATGATGGAGGCCGACTACCTAATCGACTTCGGCCCGGGCGCGGGAGAACTGGGCGGCGAGGTCGTCGCGGCGGGCACGCCCGCCCAAGTGCTCAAGAACCCCAAGTCCCTCACCGGCGCGTATCTATCGGGGAAACGCCAGATCCCGATCCCCAGCGAGCGCCGGCCTGGCAACGGCAAAGCGCTCGAAATCAAGGGTGCCACCGAGCACAACCTCAAGAATTTGGACGTGCGCTTTCCGCTGGGCACGTTCTTGGCGGTCACCGGCGTGAGCGGTGCAGGTAAATCGACGCTCATCAACGGAATTCTATTTCCTGCCCTCTCGCGCACGCTGCACGACGCGCGCAGTCCGATTGGTGAGCACAAGAAGATCTTGGGCATCGAGCATATCGACAAGGTGATCGGCATCGATCAAAAGCCGATCGGGCGCACCCCGCGCTCGAACCCCGCCACGTACACGAAGGTCTTCGATTCGATCCGCGAGTTGTACGCGAGCACGCCCGAAGCGCGGGCATACGGCTACGACGCAGGGCGCTTCTCGTTCAACGTCAAAGGCGGGCGCTGTGAAGCGTGTTCCGGCGACGGCGTGCGACAGGTGGAGATGCACTTCTTACCGGACGTTTACGTCACGTGCGAAGAGTGCGCCGGACGGCGTTTCAATCAGGCAACGCTGCGCGTGCTGTACAAAGGCAAGAGCATTGCCGACACCTTGGAGATGAGCGTCCGCGAGGGGCTCGAACTATTCTCCGTGCACACGAATATCACGCGCGGCCTGCAGACCTTGGCGGACGTCGGGCTCGGCTACGTTAAGATCGGTCAACCCTCCCCCACCCTGTCGGGAGGCGAGGCACAACGCATCAAACTGGCGCGCGAGTTGTCTCGGCCCGGCACCGGGCGCACGTTGTACATCCTCGACGAACCGACCACCGGCCTGCACTTCTCGGATGTTGAAAAATTGCTCGAGGTGCTGTCGAGGTTGGTCGATGCTGGCAACACCGTGCTGGTGATCGAACACAACCTGGACGTGATCGCGCACGCTGATTGGGTGATCGACCTCGGCCCCGAGGGCGGCGGCGGCGGCGGTCAATTGGTGGCTGAAGGCACGCCCGAAAGCGTCGCGCGCGTGAAGGCGAGCCACACGGGGCAGTATCTCGCGCGCGTGCTCGAACGCGGGACCGCCAGGCCAAAGAGCGAGCGAGCGCCAACGAACAAGTCGGTAGCCACGCGAGCGCGGGCCGCACGAGCATGAGCACGATGCATTTGTTCTTCGATCTGGACGGCACCCTCGTCGACTCTCGCCCCGGGATTTTGGCCAGCATGCGCCACGCTCTGACGATCCTCGGTCGCGAGATCCCGACAGATGAGACCCTCTCGCGGTTCATCGGTCCGCCAACGCACGAAGCATTTCGCGAACTGCTCGGTTCCAACGATCCCGAATTCGTCAGCAGCACCATCGGCATCTACCGTCAGCGCTACGCGACGCTGGGCTTGTTCGAGGCCAGCGTATTTCCTGGCATTTCAGCAGGGCTCCGCGCCTTGCGCGAGGCGGACTACCGCCTGCTCGTGGTCACCTCCAAGCCTCAGGTATACGCGAACACGCTCATCGACCACTTCGAGCTGCGCCAGTATTTCAGCCAAGTGTACGGCTCGGAGTTGACCGGCGAGCGAAGCAACAAGGCTGAACTCATCGCCCACGTTGTCGGCAGTGAGGACGTTTCACCCGCGAACGCTTGGATGATCGGTGATCGTCTACACGATGTGCTCGGAGCAAAGCGCAATGGCGTTCGCTCGGCCGGCGTGCTCTGGGGTTACGGTTCGGCGGAAGAGCTCGGCAGCGCGGGCGCTGATGCGCTCTTCCAGTCGATGCCCGAACTCGTAGCTGCTTTCACCTGAAAGATCCGGCGTAGCTACTCGGAGGGCCGCCGTGCTATTTGTCGGCGCCCCAAAGCTCACTATTTAGGAGAAGGAACGATATGTCGGAACCGACCTCAGACATTGCCCTCATCGGCCTGGCCGTGATGGGACAAAACCTGGTCATGAACATGAACGACCACGGATTTACCGTGTCAGTCTACAACCGGACGGGCAGCGTCACGGACGAGTTCATGGCGGGCCCGGCTAAGGGCTCCAAGGTCGTTCCAGCCAAGACCGTCAAAGAACTGGTTGCCACGCTCAAATCACCGCGCCGCGTGTTCATCCTGGTCAAGGCGGGCGCTGCAGTCGACGCAGTGATCGACGAGCTCACGCCATTGTTGGACAAGGGCGACATCATCATCGACGGCGGGAATTCGCACTTCCCCGATAGCCAGCGGCGCTTCGACCAACTGAAGCAAAAAGGCATTCGCTTCGTCGGCAGCGGTGTGTCCGGCGGTGAAGAGGGTGCGCGGCGCGGCCCGTCGATCATGCCGGGTGGTGATCCCGAGGCATGGCCGTACATCAAGGACATCCTGCAGAGTGTCTCGGCCAAGGTCGATGGCGAACCGTGCTGTGACTGGGTTGGCGAGGGTGGCGCCGGTCACTACGTCAAGATGGTGCACAACGGCATCGAATACGGCGACATGCAGATGATCGCCGAGGCGTACGATCTGATGAAGACCGGTCTTGGCCTGTCTGCGGACGAGCTGAAGTCTGTCTTCGAGGGCTGGAACAAAGGCGTGCTCGACAGCTACCTGATCGAGATCACGGCAGAAATCTTCGGCCTAAAGGATGAGGATGGCTCGCCGCTGGTCGACAAGATCTTGGATGCGGCCGGCCAAAAAGGCACCGGCAAGTGGACCAGCAACTCCGCTCTCGACCTGGGCATGCCGGTCACGCTGATCGGTGAAGCGGTGTTCGCACGTGCGCTGTCCTCGCTCAAGAACGAGCGCGAGCGTGCAAGCCGCGCGTTGAGCGGTCCGAAATCCGCGTTCAGCGGTGAAAAGAAAGCGTTCATCGACGACGTGATGCTCGCGCTGTACGCGTCGAAGATCGTCAGCTACGCGCAGGGCTACATGCTGCTCCGCGAGGCGAGCACGGAGTACGGTTGGAAGCTGAACTTCGGGTCCATCGCGCTGATGTGGCGCGGTGGCTGTATCATCCGCAGCCGCTTCTTGGGCGACATCAAGAAAGCCTTCGACAAGAACCCCGAGCTCGAGAACTTGCTGGTGGATGATTTCTTCCGCAAAGTGATCGACGAGAGCCAGACCGGTTGGCGCAAGACCGTCGCCAACGCGGCAATGCTCGGCATCCCCACGCCCTGCATGAGTTCCGCTCTAGCCTTCTACGATGGCTATCGTCGCGATCGTCTGCCGGCGAACCTCTTGCAGGCCCAACGCGACTACTTCGGCGCGCACACCTACGAGCGCGTCGACCGTAAGCGCGGCGAGTTCTTCCATACGAACTGGACCGGCCGCGGCGGCAACGTCAGCTCGCGTTCTTACAACGCCTGATTCGCTGCTTGCGAAAAAAAGGCCGGCTCCCGAGAGGGATTCGGCCTTTTTTTTTTGCGCTCAGCGTACTGGGACCAACTCGAGCAGTGCCCAATCTTCCTCGTGCTCGGCGTGCTCGCAGCGAAACTCCGTGCCGAATGCCGCGGCGATCTCGGCCTGTTTCGACCGGAGAAATCCGGTCAAGATCAAGCGCTCCGCGCGACGCGCAGAACGCGCCAGATCGGTAACGACGGACAGCAGAATCGGCGCTTCCAGATTTGCGACCACCAACTCGAAGTCTCGTGCGGGGGCTGCAGTTGGCAACGAGAATTCGCACCGCGCATCGAGGGCATTCAGCTTCGCGTTGCGCTCTGCGGCTTCCACGGACACTGGGTCGATATCGACGCCGAGGACGTACTCCGCCCCAGACATGAGCGCAACGAACGCCAGCACACCCGTACCAGAGCCGAAGTCCAAAACCGAGAGGCCCGGGCGCGCGCGACACGCGCGCTCCAGGGCGACCGACGCGAGCCGAGTGGTCGGATGCGCGCCATCACCGAACGACAGCTTCGGATCGAATAGGATGCGCTGGCTGCCCGCCGGAGCCGCCGTTTCGTCCCATTCCGGTTGGATCACCAAGCTCGAAGTAAGCGCAATTTGGCCCAGATAGCGCGTCCAGGCGCTCGCCCAATCCGAGTTCTCCTCAACCTCGACGCTGAGCGCGATGCCATTGGGCCCAGGCAAGAGCTCGCCCAAGAGCGTTCGCGCACGCGCGGCGATCCCCTCGGCGGTCTCGCGATCAGCCGCGTAGACCACGAGTCGTTTCGAGCCGTCTTGTTCTTCGATGCCGCCGGCTCCGGCCTCGAACAGCACCGAGCTCACGGTCTCCGCGTGCTTTCGCGGCGTACGCACCACCAACTTCACCAACATCGACCGGTGCCCGCTTGCTGCCACAGCTTGGGCTCAGGCGCCATGAAAGCGATTCAGATCGCTCCAATAGTGGCCGAGTCCTCGGATCAGTTCGATGTAGGCCTCGAACTCGGCGGGTTTGACCAGGTAGCTGCAGGCACCAGTCTGGTAGGCGGCGGCGATGTCACCCTCGGCTTCGGAAGTGCTCAGCACGACCACCGGGATGTGACTTACCTCTTCGATCGCTTTCATGCGCCGCAGCACCTCGAAACCGTCGACTCGTGGCAAGCGGAGATCGAGCAGCACTAAATCCGGACGCGGTGAGCTCTTCGGATCGGTGTGCTGCCCTTCGCGCTTCAAGTAGTCGAGCGCTTGCTGACCATCGCTCAAATGCGCGACGCAGCGCACGCGATCTTGCAGCCCCGTCAGATTACGCAGCACGATTTCCGCGTGAGCTGGGTCGTCTTCGACCAACAACACCGAAATTGGAGCTGGGGCAACTCTCATGACTCCTCGCGTTTGCTACCGGGCACGGTAAAAGACACCGTGGTGCCGTGACCAGGACCGTCCGAATCCACCCAAATGCGTCCGCCGTGGACGTCGATGATGCGCTTCACGAGAGCAAGTCCAATTCCGGTTCCCTCCATCTCGGGATGCAACTTCTCGAACAGGCCGAAGAGCTTGTGATGGTAGCGCGAGTCGATCCCAATCCCGTTGTCGCGTACGCGGAAAACCACTTCGCCGTCGACCTGCGCGGCGGCGACTTCGATGCGGGGAGCCGAGACGTTACGCGAAAATTTGACGGCGTTGTCGATTAGGTTCTGGAAGACTTCGACTAAGCGCACGCGGTCACAGTAGAGCGTGATGCGTTCGTTGGTGATCACCAGCTCCGGCTTCTCGATCGCAATTCGCCCGGCGACCATCGCCAAAGCGTCGTTCACCAGCTGAGCGAGCGACACGTTTTCCAAGGCGTTCTGTTTGCGGCCCACACGTGACAACTGCAATAGATCGGTGAGCAGCGTCGCCATACGGTCGGCCGCGGTCTTGATGAACGACACATCGCGAGCCACGCGTTCGGTGTCGCCTCGTTGCGAGTCCTCGACCAAAAACCCCAAGAAGCTCTGAATAGTGACGAGTGGGCTCTTCAGATCGTGCGACACAGTATAGGTGAAACGCGTCAGTTCCTCGTTCTTGTGACGCAGCTCTTCCTCGCGTAGCCGACGCTCGGTCACGTCGCGGCTGATGATCAACACCGAGTCGATCTCGCCGGTTTCGGAGCGCTCGGGCACCAACTGGGCATCCCAAGTCAGGCTGACTCCATTCGGCCCCTTGAAATCGTCTTCGAGCCGCGCGGGCTCTCCGGAGTCGAGCACGTGCTGAATCGCCGCCGTCCAACGCTCCAGTTTGTCGGGCGGCATGCCCAGCTCGGCATTGCTCCTACCCAGCGCCTTTTCCAGGGGAATGCCCGTCGCGGCCTCGAAGACCGGGTTTGCGTACAAGTATCGCTGATCGCGATCGAAGCGGACCACGTAGTCGGGCAGGTTGTTGGTGAGCGTTCGGAACTGCCGCTCGCGCTGCGCGACCGCGAGCCCTGCTCGGTATCGTTCGGTCACGTTCTGCGACACGATCAGACCAGTCACGACCTCATCGGCGCTATTGCGGAGCGGCACGTATTCGGAGTGATAGCGCAGCTCTCCGTAGGGGATCTCGCGCGCAAAGCGCTTGCCATCAATCACCGCCTGCATATTAGGCTCGATCAGGGCGGCAAACTCGGGCGGCAGGCACTCCGAAGGCTTCAGACCGACGAGATCCTTACGAGTGAAGCCGTTGGCAGCAATTTCCGGTCCATCCACGAGCAGGAAGCGGAGTTCGCGGTCGAACAACATGATCGCGCAACGCGGAAGATTCTCGACCAGCATTCGGTAACGCTGTTCACTTTGACGAAGTTCCTCCATGACACGGGCTCGCTCGGTCACGTCGCGCGCGATGCCGACATACAAGTACGAGCCCTGACTAGGCATACGTGTGATCGTCAAATCCACGTCCACCCGCGTGCCACTCTTGTGAAGGTGAGTGGTCTGGTAGGACAAGTGGGACTCGGCCTCGAGGCGAGCCGTGACCGTGCTGAACTGAAAATCGGCTCGACCGGTAATTGCAGTCACCGAAGTGCCGATCACCTCGGCGCGCCCTCGCCCCAGTTGTTCGCACGCCGCGGCATTGGCGTCGACCACCGTACCTTGCGAATCGATGAAGAAGATGCCGTCCTTGACGAACTCGAGCGTTGCCCTGAGTCCGGCCTCACCGCCCGCAGGCATTCCCCATGAGACCATGTTGGCCGAATCCGCCATGCTCGATCCTCCTAGGCTATCCGGGTAAAGCCACAAGTCAACGCAGCGTGGCCGCCAGCCCGTTCGTTCACGAAAAAAATTGCGTAAGTTCGCCCGCGCTCCGCGGAGGCTTCAAGAATCGAGGGCTTCACGCACTTTACGCGCGAGCTCTTTGAGTGAGAACGGCTTCTGCACGAAAAAAAAGCCTCCCTCGAGCACGCCATGCGGAGCAATGATGTTTTCGGTGTAACCGGACATGAAGAGCACTCGCAGCTTGGGCATCGTCTGCGTGAGGCGTTCGTAGATTTGGCGGCCGTTCATGTTCGGCAAGATGACGTCACTCAGCAACAGATCGATGCGCGAGGCCTGTTCGACGGCCAGTTGAATTGCGTCACTGCCGCGCGCAGCGCTCAGCACGCGATAGCCTTGGCTATGCAGGAACTTGCTCACCAGTGATCGCACCAAGACTTCGTCTTCGACCAGCAAAATGGTTTCGCTGCCCTTGGCCAACTCGGGTTCGACCAAGGGCGCGTGCGCGACCGGCGATTCTTGCACCGCGGGCAAGTAGATTCGAAACGTGGAACCCCGACCGACATCGGACTCGACGAGCACGAAGCCGCCACCTTGCTGAACGATCCCGTAAATGATCGACAGCCCGAGGCCAGTGCCACGCCCTGGCCCCTTGGTGGTGAAGAACGGTTCGAAAAGGCGAGAGAGCACACCTTCGGACATGCCCACTCCCGTGTCTTTGACGGAGAGCAAGAGGTGCCGCCCAGGACGCGCATCGAGATGATTTCGGCACAGCTCGGCATCGACTTCGACCTCGGACGTTTCGATGCTGAGCTGCCCGCCTTGAGGCATTGCGTCCCGCGCGTTGACCGCCAAGTTGATCAGCACTTGTTCCATGCCGCTCGGATCGATGCGCACCGCGCGTAGGTTGGAACCGGGTCTGAACACGACTTGAACGTCCTCGCCGATCAGACGCTCCACAATTGCCATCGCGCCCGACAGGAGTTGATTGAGATCGATCACCACCGGCTCGACCATCTGCTTGCGACTGAACGCCAGCAGTTGACCAGTCAAGGTCGCCGCGCGTTGTGTGGCGCGCTGGATCTCCAGCAAGTCACCGTGCGCGGGCTCCCCTTCGCGTACGCCACTGATCAAGATGTCGGTAAATCCGCGAATCCCGGTCAGAAGATTGTTGAAGTCGTGGGCTACGCCTCCAGCTAGCCGTCCCACCGCCTCCATCTTGGAGGCTTGCCGTAGCTGTTCTTCGAGGCGGCGCTGCGCGACTTCTGCCTGCTTTCGCGCCGAGATGTCGCGTAGCGCGGTGAGAATAGCCACACCATCGCGAACGCGCACGGCGACCGTGCGAGCCTCGACCACGATCTCGCGCCCCGACCGATGCACGACGGTCAACTCCATCGGCGGACAAGCCGCGCCCTCCAAGCAATCAGTCGCCATCGTGCGCGCGATGGGCAAGGAGTCCTGATGAAACAGACCCAATTCGGGCACGGTCTTACCCACTACTTCATCACGGCGGTAGCCGAACATTTCCTCGGCGGCGCGATTGATGTCGATGAAGACGCCATCACTGTTCACGAACTTGCAGGCATCGGGGGACGATTCGAAGAACACCCGAAAGCGCTCTTCACTCTCGCGTAACGCAGCCTCGGCGGCGCGCCGCGATTCGACCAAGCGCCATTCCCGGAGGGCGCGCTCGACGGCGTGCGGCAAACCAGCAAATGCTTCGGGCGACTTGACCAAATAGTCGAGGGCACCGGCGCGCATCGCCCGTACGGCGGTCTGTTCGTCACCGTGACTGGTCATGACCAACACGGGGAACCCCGCGCGATCGCCGGGATGCGACAACAGCTCGAACGCCTTGCCGTCAGCCAGATTCAGATCTGCGAGGATCAACACCGGTGGTTTTTCAGCGACTGCTCGCTGAGCCTCGGCAAGCGAGTTCGCAAAGCGCAGTCCGAATCCGCCATGTGCGGACAGCACGCGGGCTACCACCTCGGAATGAGCTGGATCGTCCTCGACGACCAGAATCTCTGGCAGAACCCGGCCCACTTCGGTCATGCAACCCTAGCCATTGGTTCCTAGATATATCAGCAGACGCCCAGCACTGTCTGCAGGGCCTGGGACAAATGAGTTCGGCCCGCGGCGCTTGCGCGCGGCGGGCCGAATACGACTCAATCGCGTCGAACTCGAATCAGTTCGTGATCGCCGAGGCTACGCCGTCGCCCGCGGCGGGAAGCGGGGTAACGCAGAACGGCTTGAGTCCGCCCGCCGTGAGCGGAGCGCACTGGCTGTCTTCATTGCAGTCCTGGGCGACCACCGCGCAGAACCCGTCAGCCCCGCATACCTTACCGGCGAACGCGCCACTCACACCGGAAGGCGAACAATCGCGATCCGATTCGCAGGCTTGCGCGCAGGTCCCGTCATTGCACTTGAAGGCCACATTGTGGTTGGCAATCGCGCATTGCGAATCGGTCACGCACGCCGCGTCCGGCTTGCAGACCTCAGCCTTTCCGTCGCAAATCTGACCGGCGCCACAATCGATGTCGCGCGCGCACTTTCGATAGCACTGATGGTTTCCGCTGTAGCAAGTGCATTCGCCATCGGTGCACAAGTCATCAACGGTGCTGTCGACGACCTGCTTGCCTAGACAAGACTTGTCGTCTTTGCATTCGGTGACGCCCGCCCCGACGCAACTCTTGGAGTCGGGATTACAGGTCTTGACCGAGATGTCGTACAGACGCGAATGGCTCGGGCAACCAGTAGGGGCATCGAGCCCCGCAGCCTCGTCGCACTCGACGCCGTAGACGCAGGAATGCGTATCTTCGTCGCAGCTCCAGGTGTCCTTCCCGCAGTCGCAATAGGTCGCCTGTTGGAAGCAAAGCTTCGCCGGGTTACCAGCGGCCGGCGCGTCGCAGTCGATGCTGTCTTTGGCGATCGCGTCGGCGATATCCTGGCAGGAGCGGATGCTGGTCGTGTGCAGCGCCATCGGCAATTGACAACAATCCTCGTCCGCGACGCACTCACCTGAACAAGTCAGCCCAGTGCCCTCAACGCCGAAGTTCAAGAGATCGCAAACACCGGTGCCTGCGACCGCAGTCGCGACACAGACCAAGTCTTTGCCACAATCACTGTTGACGCGGCAGCTTTCACCACGGAGGCCGAGTTGCGGGCCAGTCTGAGTGCCGGACGCGCCGGCGTCCCCTGAAGCGGACGCGACACAGCGATTGTTGAAACAGTCGAGACCATCGACGCAGTCGAGCCGCGAAGTACAGCTCTGTCCTTCACCGCCGAGCACCGGCGGCATCAGATCGGCACCGCCACCCGACCCTCCTCCCGCGGCCGGCGGAGGCGTCTTGTAACAGACGTTACCCATGCAGCTCAGCCCCGGATCGCAATCGGCGGTCCGGGCGCAGGATTGGCCCACCTTGCTGGTCACGGGCTTGTTGTCGTCGTCGCCGCAACCGACGAGCAGGGCGAGAGCCATGCTCGTCATACCGATCAAGGACATTACTAAAGAGCTACGCATCTGTTTCCTCCGATGATTGCCAAGGTCCCAGCGCCGACTCACGATAGTAGCGGGACAGACGCTGGGATCAATTCATGCTTTGCGAACGGGGTCGAGCCCAGAGCTCGCTCGGGCTTTATTTCGTAATCAATTTGAACTCGATACGACGGTTCTGCTGACGGCCTTTGTCCGTCTTGTTGTCCGCGATCGGATTGTCGGGACCGGCGCCATGAGTCTCGATGCGGCCATCTTCGATTCCTTTCGAGACCATGTAGGCTTTGACCGAGTTTGCGCGGGCCTCGGACAGATCGACGTTCGTCTGCCGTTCACCGACGTCGTCGGTGTAGCCGGTGATCGAAACACGCAGATCTTTGTATTCGGCGAGAACTTTCACGGCTTCGTCGAGCACGCCGTTCGAATTCTTGCGAATCGTGGCCTTGCCGAAGTCGAACTCGATGCCCTTGATCACACCGGCGAATTTGGCAACTGCCTTCGGCAATTCGTCGGGGCAACCATCGGCATCCTCGAAGCCATTCTTGGTCTCGGGCTGATCGGGACACTTGTCGACGTCGTCGGGAATGCCATCGGCGTCCTTGTCTCGCACCGGACAACCATCGGGCGCGACGCCTTTTTCCGTCGGGCATTTGTCTTCGGGGATCAAAATGCCATCGCCATCCAGATCCTTGTTGGGACAGCCGTCCGTGGCACTCGGCGGCTGGCCATCCTCCGCCTCTTGTGGGCAGGCATCACTCGCGTCCGGAATGCCGTCATGATCCGTGTCGACGACCGGCGCTGGACAGCCGTTGGGTGCAACGCCGGGCTGTGCCGGACAGGCATCCTGCGGATCGAGGAAGCCGTCGCCGTCCGAATCGACGGCAGGTTGATAGGGCGTTCGACCCAGCGTGAAGCTGAGGCCGAGCAAGAATTCGGTGTTCTGAACCAGATCGCCGTTCTCGACGCCGACCAGGAGCAGGTTCTTTTGCATCAAATTATCGCGAAAATCGAAGCGCGCGCTCAGATACTCATTGATCGCAAACTTGGCACCGAGCCCCCAGTGCATCTCCGGATCGGCGTCAGTCCCGAGCGTATCGGGGTGACTCTTCACGGTCATGCCACCGAGGCCGAGGACTACGAACGGCACCAAACGGTAGCCGGGATATTGCGCAACCAGGTGCGCGCGATAGGTCCAGACCGTCGCGCTGCGATCATCGATGCTGGTCTTGGTGGGAATGACACCGAGTTCGCCTTCGATACCCAGGAAGGACAGCGGATAAAAGCCCGCACGCAACCCCAAGTCGAATCCGGTGCTCAAGCCTTGATGCCCGTATTGCGTTTCAGGAACGCGATCGAGATCCTGCAAATTGTGCTGATCGGCAAAGTTGGCGAACCCAGCGTACAAGCCGAGCTCGAGCGCCATTGGCAACGGGCGATGGCGCTCCCAGAAGCCCTCACCGGCTCCCCCGTCAACGGTCGCTGACGCGCCACCCGCGCCGAGCGCAACGGATGCCGTCGCTGTCGCAGCAGGTGCTGGTGCTGGTGCTGGCGTTGCAAGTGCTGACGCGGGCGTCGCTGGTGCTGGCGCGGGCGTCGCTGGTGCTGGTGCTGGCGCGGGCGTCGCTGGTGCTGGCGCAGGCGCGGGCGTCGCTGGTGCGGGCGCAGGCGTTGCTGGTGCGGGCGCGGGTGCAGCGGGGGTCGCGCCAGGGACGGGCTCTGCCGCATGAGCGGCGGACACGAGCGCAGGGATCGATACTAGGCACGCCGCAGCTACAGATTTCGACAAACGCATCATCGGCTCACCACTCTCGCGAAAAACCGAACCGATAGACCAGCAAGCCAGGGATGGGCAATCTTCGAGTCACCAAATCGACCGCTCGGGGCCACGAAGCCCTCACAGGAGTGGGTAAAAGTAGGACTAGTCTTGCGTAATGACTCCCCCACCAGCAACGTGAATTGGCAACAATGCCTTGGCCAATCGGCGCCAAACGCTACAGCGGTGTGAGTCAAACTGAGCGGCTTCGTTGGCGGCGCTCGCTGGCGATGATAAATCGCCGACAACACTGTGCGCGTCGTCGTAGCTCCCAATGCACTGAAAGGCAGCCTCACGGCTTTCGAAGCCGCGCGCGCGATTGCGCAGGGACTACGCGCCGCCGACAGCACGGTCGAGATCGTCCCTATGCCGATTGCCGACGGCGGCGACGGGACGAGCGCGGTCCTCAGTGCGGCGCGAGAGGGCGTGACGCGTGAGACCATTGTCCCCGATCCTCTCGGGCGCCCCGTGCGCGCAGGCTTTAGTCTGCTGGACGAAGGCCGCACCGCGGTCTTGGACGTGGCGACCGCCTCTGGCCTGGCACTTCTGGAATCACATGAGCGAGATCCGCTGTTTTGCAGCAGCCGAGGCACAGGCAAATTACTCAGCGCTGCGCTCGATGCGGGCGTCGAGAGCGTGATTCTCGGCGTCGGCGGCAGTGCAACGGTAGATGGCGGAGCTGGCCTGCTGGCCGCCCTCGGTGTCGGACTGCTGGACGAGAGCGGCACTCCGATAGCGAGTGGCGGGTCGGGACTCGCGCAGTTATCACGCATCGATTTGGCGCGTGCGCACCCGGCGCTTGCGCGGGTCAAGTTGCGGGTCGCTTGCGACGTCGATAGTCCGCTGCTCGGACCGCACGGCGCAGCGACCGCATTCGGACCGCAGAAAGGCGCAACCACCGAGGCTGTGATCGAGCTCGAGGAAAATCTCGCTCATTTTGCCGAGGTCATCGAACAGACCACGGGCCGTGAAGTTGGGCACTTGGCTTCGGGCGGTGCCGCCGGCGGCATCGCAGCCGGGCTATTCGGAGTCCTAGGCGCGAGCCTCGAACCCGGGATCGATCTGATCTTGGAAGCTTTAGGCTTCGACCACGCCCTTGATGGCGCTGATTTGGTGATCACGGCGGAAGGACTTCTCGACCGGCAGAGCCTCTACAACAAGGGCCCGTGTGGAGTGGCGCGCTGGAGCAAAAAACGAGGCGTGCCCACGATTGCGCTCGTCGGCGGCATCGCAGACGACGTGCGGCCCATGGATTTCCCGGATTTTTCTGCCATCTTCACGATCTGCCGACGCCCAGTTCCGCTCGAAGAGGCGCTCGAGCGATCGACGGTTTGGCTCGAAGGCGCTGCCGAAATGGCGCTGCGCGCGTGGCAGTCCGCCCAGCGTCGATGATGCCCCAGCCAGGGCAAAGGCCATGTCAGTAGTGGCTCTCGCCGGTTTCGCGCCCAACTCTTTTTTGGCCGGTTCGCGCAACAGACGGGAAACATTGGATTTTAGCCGACGGTCATAGAACGCTAGGCATCGTCGAGGGGCTTCCTTCTGCACGCGGCTCGTGCGAAACGAGAGGACGTGAGCCTCGCAACCCCCCCCGAAGTCCGCCCTCAAGATCGGCCCCTGCAAGACGACGTGCGCTACCTGGCGTCGGCGCTCGGTCAAGTCATCAAACGCCTCGAGGGGGATGCGGTGTTTCAAGCCGTCGAAGATCTCCGCGCGGCTTGCCGAGGGCGTCGTCGCGGCGAAGCCACTGCGGCGGATCTCGATACGCTGCTCGGTCGCGTTGCGGGTTTGCCGCTCGAGGTCTCGGCCCCGGTAGCGCGCGCGTTCACTCTGTTCTTTTTCTTGATCAACACCGCGGAGCAGGTGCACCGAGTGCGCCGCCGCCACGCATACGAAGAAGGCGCGGAGAGCGCGCCGCAACCCGCGAGCATCCGTTGGGCGTTCGAAAAGCTGCGCGAGAGCAAACGCAGCGCAGCCGATGTGCGCGAGTACCTGCGCGAGCTCGAAGTGCGACCTGTGCTCACGGCTCATCCGACGGAGGCAACGCGGCGCACGTTGCTCCAACTCCAGGCGCGCCTGGCGGACGCACTGCTCAAGCGCGAGAACTCACAACCTGAAGAGCGCACGCGCATCGAGAACGCGATTGACGCGGAAATCGAGCTCTTGTGGTTGACGGACGAAGTGCGCCGAGACCGGCCGAGTGTGCTCGACGAAGTAAGCTCGGTGATCTGGTACTTGGAAGACCGGCTGCTCGACGCTTCGGTGCAAGTGAGCGAGAGCGCCGAGCGCGCATTCAAGTTGGCGTTCGGCGAACCGCTCGGCTTTTCTCTGCGCTTGCCCATGGGCAGCTGGGTGGCGGGCGATCGCGATGGCAATCCGTTCGTCACGCCGGAGATCACCATGGCTGCCGCGCGACGCACGGCGCACGCCTTGCTCGGTTTGTACCACCGCAAGGTTTGGCAACTCGTTCAGCGCCTGTCGGTGTCCGATCGCTTGGGCGGCGTGCCGGACGTGCTCCGTCAATCGCTCGAGCGCGACAAACCGCTCTTGCCCAGGTTGTGGGAGATCAACCGCAAGCGCGATCAGCACGAGCCGCTGCGACTCAAGCTCACCTTCATCACCGGCAGGCTCGAAGCGACGCGGCGCGAGATCGCCTCGCGCGACTCGGGGCAGGCCGAGCGCGTTTCCGGCGCGTACGCGAGCGCCGAGGAGTTCTGGAAAGACCTCGACGTCGTGCGAAAGTCGCTCGTCCACGCGCGGGCGGAGCAAGCTCGACGCAGCTTGCTCGAACCGTTGATTGGCCTGGTCGAAGTGCTCGGCTTCGCCGGCTACTATTTGGACCTGCGCGAGGACTCCGAGATGCACACGCGCACGCTCGCCGCAATCGCCAAGGCTGTGGGCGTGCCGGAGCTCGATGACGCGGCGATTCACCGTGAATTGATGGGCATGCGCCCGCTCGTCTCGGCTTACGCGCCGCTCGACGAAGAGGCCGCGCGCACCAGCAAGTTGTTCCACACCATGCGCGAGGTGCAGGACGAGTTCGGTGAACGCTCGGCGCAGACGTACATCGTGTCGATGACCAAGACGTCCACGGATCTACTGCGCGTGCTGATCTTGGCGCGCGAAGCGGGCCTCGTCGATCTCGCGCGCGAAGAGCCGTTTTCACGCTTGGACGTGGTGCCGCTGTTCGAGACGCAAGCCGACTTGTTCAACGGCCCCTCGATCATGAAGAGCCTGTTCGCCGACCCGGTGTACATGCGCCAACTCAAAGCGCGCAACATGCACCAAGAGGTGATGCTCGGCTATTCCGACTCCGCCAAGGACGTGGGCGTCGTCGCGGCAGCTTGGGAACTATACCGCGCGCAAGAAGCGCTGGCTGAAGTCTCGCGCGACGCGGGCGTCACCCTGACCCTGTTCCACGGCCGCGGCGGCACCGTGGGTCGCGGCGGTGGTTCACCGGTATATCGCGCATTCACGGCGCTTCCGCCGGGCACCGTCTCGGGTCGCGTCAAGATCACCGAGCAAGGCGAAATCATCTCCCAGAAGTTCGGCATCTTGTCGATCGCCGAGCGCAGTTTGGAAGTGATGCTCACCGGCACCTTGATGGCGAAATTCTCGGATTTTCGCACCGAACTCGAGCCCGGCGCCGAAGCTCGCTATCGCGAAGTGATGGCTCGCTTGAGCGAGTCGTCGCAAGCCGCGTTCCGCAAAGTCGTGCACGACGACACGGCCCTCTTCCAAATGTTCCTCAAAGCGACGCCCGTGCGCGAGCTCGGTCACGTGCACTTCGGTTCGCGCCCGGCGTATCGCGAGCGCGGTGCCGGCACGATCAAGGGCCTGCGCGCCATCCCATGGAACTTCGGCTGGACGCAGATGCGCTTGATGGCTTCCGCGTGGCTCGGCGCGGGCACGGCGCTCGATCAAGTCATCGCCGAACCCGGCGGACTCGAGCTGCTCAAGCAGATGGCCAAGAACTGGCCCTTCTTCAGCGACCTCTTGGATAAGATCGAAATGGTCTGTGCCAAGGCAGACATCGATGTCGCGCGCTTGTACGCGCGCGAACTCGGAGCCGATCCGGTGGTGATGGGCGGGCTCGAAGCAGAGTTCAAGCGCACCGTGCAATCGCTGCACCGGATCCGCGAGCGCGACATGCTCGCCGACCACCGCTTCCTGCAAGGCGCGCTCTCGCTGCGGAACCCGTACGTAGATGCGCTCAACCTCTTGCAAGTCAGCTTGCTGAAGAAGAAGCGCAGCCTCGCCGAGGACGACCCGCAGCTCAAGCTGCTGGATGCCGCACTCGGCACGACCCTGAACGGCATCGCTCAGGGCATGCGCAATACCGGCTGAAATTCCCGCGGAAATGGCCCCGGATGGCGAAATGCCGGGGCCGGTACTAGGGATCGCTAGGTGACGGCGAGCTCGGCTCCTAGTACTGGCGCGCTGCGCTCGGGGCGCTACGCGATCATTGGCGAGCTGGGCTCCGGCTCACAGGCGGACACGCTCGATGCGGTCGACAAATTGAACGGCCGCGCCGTCGCCATCAAGCGCTTCCAAGTGCGCGGCGCCAAGAGCTGGAAGGACGTCGAACTCGCCGAGCGCGAGGCACGCGTACTGTCCACGCTCTCACACCCGAACCTGCCCGTGTACGTCGAGCACTTCGAGGAGGATGGCGCGCTCTACCTCGTGATGGAGAAGATCGAAGGCGAGACCTTGGCCTCGCTTCGTCGCCGGCGCGCCACGCTGAGCCACGCGGACATCGCGCGCTTCTTGGCCGACGCGGACAGCGCGCTGATGTACTTGCACTCGCGCGTACCGCCGATCATTCACCGCGACATCAAACCAGGCAACGTGATCTTACGCCAAGACGGCAGCTTCGCGTTCGTCGACTTCGGTTCCGTTCGCGACCAGCTGAAGCCCGAGGGCGGCAGCACCGTGGTCGGCACGTTCGGCTACATGGCGCCCGAACAATTCCAAGGGCGCGCGCTGCCTGCGAGTGACGTTTACGCCGTCGGAGCGACTGCGCTCTCGCTGGTCACTGGTCGTGAACCGGAGGATTTGCCGCACCGCGGCTTAGCCATCGACGTACGCGCGGCACTAGGAGCTGGCGCTGAGCCGTGGCTCATCCGCGCCTTGAGCGCGATGCTCGATCCGGATCCCGACAAGCGCGCGACCCGCGTTCCAGCCTCTGGTTCGGGCCGACGCGCCGCGCCCAACCCTCGCAGCTCTGCTCCGCCCCCACCCCCGCGCACTTCCAGCGACGCAACGGAGGATTGGCGAGACATTCGCGAACGCGGACGCGAGCAACGCCGCCAGATCCGTGAAGAAGGTCGGCGCTTGCGCCGTGAAGTCAAAGAGCAAGTCCGTAAAGAAACGAGGCGCGCGCGGCGACTCGCGCGCGACATCGAGCGAGAACATTGGGGCGACTGGCATCACGGTCGAGACATGGTCCGACACCCGAGACGCTTCGCCGGTGGACAGCTGCTCCTCGTGGTCATGGTGCTCGCGCTCACCGCCGCTCGTGTCGGCGCCTGGGCGCTGTTCCGAGCCTTTCTGCCGACGCTGCTGTTCGCGCTGTCGATGGCGTTCGGCCGCCCGCTGCGGCGAGCAGCATACCGCTGTCGCGAAGTCGGCGTCGAAATCGACAGCGGTTTGACTCATGCGCTGGACACCGTGCGCGGACGCATGCTCGGTCGTGAAGTCGAGACCACCGGCGAGGAAGTCGCGGACCTCGATCAGAACTCGACGAGCAGAACGCGCGTCGCGAACGACCGCGTGCGCTTCGACGTCGAATCCGAAGCGACGCTCGAGGACGATGACCACGCCTCGTCCAGTGCCGAACGCGAACGCCGCGAGCAACGCTGACACGACGCGATTGCTTCAGGGAATTGGTTGATGGTCACGCGCCACGTCGAACCGCGGCGCAGCCTTCGGCGTCCAGGTTCGGCTTTCCGAGACAAGCTCTGCCGCGGCCTTCGTCGAAGTGCTCGCCACGGTTCGAATTCGAACCGCTAGTTTCGCTCTGCCGCGGCCTTCGTCGAAGTGCTCGCTACGGTTCGAATTCGAACCGCAGTTTCGCTCATTACTGGCGCAAATCCGCGGAAATATCGCGGTGATGCGAGGTGCGTTGCTGGATCTCGAGCGCCCCTCTCAAGAAGAGCGAGGGGCCACGCGAGTTCGCGGAGTTCGAACGCCCGCGGCGCAAGCGCGCCTATTCGGACTTACCGCTCGGCTCGCGCTTCTTTTTCTCTAGCTCGGGCACCACGCGTGCGACGCGTCGCTGGACAACGTCTTTGACCATGCGCAGCAAGTTGTTTTCGTCAGTCGCTTCGGCGAGCAAACCGAGCGGAATGCGAAAGCCGCCCATGTCCGCGCGCCCGCCGCCGTACGGACGACCCTGGTTGTCGTCGCCGAACGCGTTTTGCATGAACAGCGCCGGATCGACGCTCGCGCGGCTGGTGCGAAGCGAACCGTCGATGCGATCCTCGACCACGCCGAACACGAGCACGGTGTCGATGTCTTCGCGGCGCAGGATGAAGTCGGCGGCCATCGGGATGGCATCACGATTGTTCGCCGACACGCGCCCGACGCTCGCAATCGCGAAGTCACGCACCACCTCGAGATCGACGAGCGCGCGCCCCACGGCTTCCATCGACTCCGCAGTCAGCGTGCGGCGCCCGACGCGGCTCAACGTTTCCGAGTCGCAGAACGGCTTCAAATAGGCGGCAGCGCGAAAATCCGCCGGCGTGCCGAAGGCAAAATCATCAGTGTCGGTTTGGATGCCGAAGAACATCGCGGTAGCGACGGCGGCGTCGTCATTACCCTCCGCACCAAACGGCGCGAGCCCGCGCTCGGCGTACTCAGCGTAGATCGTACAGGTCGCGCCCACGTCATGACGAATGTCGACGAACGGCGCCTTCGGCACCGTGGGCGGACGATGGTGATCGACGACCGTGAGCAGCTTGAGACTCTCGGGCAGCTTGATCGCCGATTCACTCGCGCTCGCATCGACCAACGCGAGGTAGCCGTACTGCTCCAGGTCCGCCATCTCGGACACGCGCACCATCGGCACGTTGAGCAGCTTCACGAGCGCGCGGTTCTCGGAGCGCGACAGCGGCAGCACGTGCGCGATCGTGGCAGACACACCCAGGCGCTCGCACAAGCGCTTGTGAGCGAGCGCGCTGCCAATGCCATCTGGGTCGGGATGACCACCAAGAAGAATCACGTGCGGCTTGTCGACGGCGCTGGCGAGCACTCGCTCGAGCTCTTGACCCTTATCAGGCTGACCCATGGCGACTCCGTAGCTTATGTCTCGACCACGACGGAAGCCCACACCGGGAAATGGACTCGGGCTGCTCATGAGGCGTCCTGACGGCCACTTATACGCTCAGGGTTATCGCACCGCCCGAAACTTCGAGCAAGATCAGCAATTTCCGCCACTTAGATAAGTTGCAAAGCGCCCCAACCAAACAAATGGCTCAAAAATCGGCCCTGGCGCGGGCGGAGTGTACTATCCCCGGACAGCCGTGCACCGAATTGTCCTCCTCAGCTTGCTCGTCGCCGCCGTCGGCTGCAAACGCGAGCCCAAGGTAGACCCTACCGCTACCTCCAAATCGAGTGTCACTGAAAGTGCACCGTCCGCCTCGGCGCCTCCAGCGAGTTCCGCCGCCCCAGCCGGCTCGAGTGACGGTGGCGCGCCTGGGCCAGACACGGACGCCACGAAGAAGGCCAGCGCCGCACCCGACGCGCATCGCTATCGCTGGCTCGGCGCCGACAATCTGAAATACCCGGCACCCATCGACTCGCTCGAAGCTCGCTTTCCGACTCCGCCGGGCTACCAGCGCGTCGCGGTTGAGCCAGGCTCGTTCGGCGAATGGTTGCGCGGCCTACCGCTGGCCGCCCCCGGCACGCCGATCGTGAACAACAGTGGCGATACGGTGCACCCTGGTGATGACCCGTACGTTGCTGCCGTGATCGCGATCGACGTGGGTGCCGGCGACCTGCAACAGAGCGCAGACGCCATCACGCGTCTGCACGCCGAGTGGCTGTGGGCGAGCGATAAGCCGGACGCGATCAGCTATCGCAGCGCGTCTAAACTCGACATGCCGTTTTCGCGTTGGGCCAAAGGTCAGCGCCTGCTGCCGTCTGGACCAAACGTGTTCTGGGTGGTCAAGGGCAAGCCGCACGACGCGAGCTACAACGACTTCCGCCAGTACATCGACGCGGTGATGCTGTGGTCGAACAACGTGTCGCTGGCCATGCGGGCGGACCACGTGTCCGACCCCACTCAGCTCAAAGCCGGTGATTTCTTCCTGCAAACGCGCGGAAAGGGCTACGCCGTCCTGGTGCTGGACGTGGCGCAAAAACCAACCGGGGAGCGCGTCGCTTTGCTGGGACAAGCGCTGCAAAGTCCCGCGCAAAGCATGCACGTGATGCGGCTCGGACAGGCCACGGCCTGGTTCAGCATGCGGCCCCCGAATCCGGTGCTCACGCCGCGCGGCGGCGAATTCTCGTGGGCGGACCTCGAGCGCCTCGAGCCCAAAAAAGACGAGTAGCGCTCTCAACTTGCAGCTGGTTCAACCAACTTAATCTAACAATTACCGGCGGTTATAAATACGTATCCGTTTCGACTACAAAAACGTACTTGACGAGTTTGCGGCGGAAGAGCACGTTTCAACCCGTCGATGACCGCTACCCGCGCCTCCGTGACCCCCGTTTCTGCCTTTGGCAGCGATGCGCGCGTGTCCGGTGTCGTCGTCGGTCTCCTCGTTGTCGGACTCGGGCTTATTAGCCCGGGTGCGGTGGCCGGCTGATCTGACAAAGCAGCTCAGCAAGTTCAGGCCCCCGCACCCACCGAGGTACGGGGGTTTTTTAGTTTCAGCACTCTGATTTTTTTACCGAACGATCGCCAGCACAGTTACCAGGCACCGAGGAGAACAACGTGGCCTCACCGATGAAGAGCATCACCGAACCCCGCGCATCTTCCGCATCGCCCGACGCGAGCGCAGAAGTGCAAACCCTGACCGGCTCCCAGATCATCTGGGACACGCTCGTTCATGAGGGGGTCTCGGTTGTCTTCGGCTACCCCGGTGGCGCGATCATGCCCGCATACGACGCGATGCCGGGTTATCCGATCCGGCACGTGCTAGTGCGCCACGAGCAAGGCGCAGCGCACATGGCAGACGGCTACGCGCGCGCATCAGGCAAGGTTGGCGTGTGTGTAGCGACCTCGGGTCCAGGCGCGACGAACCTGGTCACGGGCATCGCCAACGCGATGATGGATTCGATCCCGATGGTGTGCATCACGGGCCAAGTGTCGTCGCACTTGATCGGCAGCGATGGCTTCCAAGAGGTCGACTTCACCGGCGTGACGTTGCCGATCACCAAGCACAACATCTTGGTGACGCGCACCGAGGACATCATGCCGGCCATTCGCAAGGCCTTCTACATCGCGAGCTCCGGTCGTCCGGGCCCGGTCGTGGTGGACATCACGAAGGACGCGCAGCAAGGCAGCATCGAGTACCGCTACGATTCGTCGCCCGTGCGTTTGCCGGGCTATCGCCCCGAGCACCACCCGGTGCCGCGCGAGATCGAGCGCGCCGCCGAGATGATCAAGGCCGCGAAGAGGCCGATCATCTTCTGCGGACACGGCGTCATCGAAGCCAACGCGACGCCGCAATTGTTGGAGTTCGTGCAGAAGACCAACTTCCCGGTCGCGGCCACGCTGCTCGGCTTGGGCGGCTTCCCCGCCACGCATCCGCTCAGCCTGGGCATGATGGGCATGCACGGTGAAGCTTGGGTCAACACGGCGATTCAAGAAGCGGATCTGATCATCGCCATGGGCATGCGCTTCGACGATCGCGTCACCGGCAACCTGAAGACGTACGCGCAGAACGCGAAGAAGATTCACATCGAGCTCGACCCGGCCGAGATCAACAAGAACGTCAAAGTCGATCTGCCGCTGGTTGGCGACGTGCGCGACATCTTGCGCATGCTGCTGCCGCAAATCGAGAAGCGCGGCTGCGATGACTGGAACACGCACATCACCGAGCTGAAGGGCAGCACCGCGGTGCGCGAGATTCAAAGCTTGCCGGACAACGGCCGCTTGTTCGCCGCGCACGTGATTCACGATCTGTGGCGCTACACGCAAGGCAAAGCCTTGGTCGTGACGGACGTGGGCCAGCACCAGATGTGGGAAGCCCAGTATTACAAGCATGATTATCCGCGAAAACTGCTGACCTCCGGCGGCGCGGGCACGATGGGCTTCGCCTTGCCCGCCGCGATGGGTGCGCGCATGGCTTGCCCGGGCGACGACGTGTGGGTGGTCGTCGGTGACGGCGGCTTCCAGATGACCGCCTGCGAACTCGCCACGTGCGCGCAGGAAGACATCAAGGTCAACATCGCCATCATCAACAATGGCTTTTTGGGCATGGTCCGCCAGTGGCAGCAGTTCTTCTACGGCGGCCGCTACGTGGCGACGCCGATCAAGAGCCCGGACTTCGTGAAGCTCGCCGACGCCCACGGCTTGAAGGGCCTGCGCGTCACCAAGCGCAGTGAAGTTCAGGCGGCAGTCGAAGCAGCACGCTCGTTCAAAGAGACCTGCATCATCGACTTCCGCGTGGAGCAAGAAGACAGCGTGTACCCGATGGTGCCGGCCGGTGCGGATCTGGACAACATGATCCGCCGCCCGGTGCCCGTCGCGGCTGCAGGCGGCGAGATCCCTTCTGAAGAGCTACCGGGCGAAGCTCAAAAAGACGTGCCGCCCCACAATCCCATTTTCGAAACCGGCAAGGATGCCTAGTCGTCGGGGGTTTCACCCCCGCCCCGCTGAAGTGAATTCAGCGGGGCCCCTCCCCCGAGTTTTGGGGCCCCGACCCCAAAACAACTGTCCCGCCCGGAGAAAACCATGACCGAATCCGTACCGTCGACTCTGCGTCACTTCGTGGCTTATGTGGAAGATCAGCCCGGTGTCCTCAACCGCGTCACCTCGCTGTTTCGACGCCGCTGCTACAATATCGTCTCGCTCAATGTCGGCCGCACCCATGAAGAGGGCGTGTCGCGCATGACCTTCGCTGTCGAGGCGGACGCGGATACCGCGCGCCGCATCGAAGCGAACCTGTACAAGTTGGTGAATGTCCTGAGCGTGGAAGACATCACCGACAAGCCGAACCTGACCCGCGGCCTCGCGTTGATCAAAGTCACCGTGGGCCGCGAAAAACGCTCGGAAGTGTTGCAACTGGTCGAAGTGTTCCGCGGCCAGGTGATCGATCTCGACCTCGACACGATGATCATCGAGCTCACCGGCCAACAGAGCAAAATCGACACGCTCGTCACCGTGCTCGCCGAGTTCGGCATCGCAGAGATGGTCCAAACCGGCGTCGTCGCCATGACCCGCGGCGCAAAAGGTGCCGCCGCCGAGGCGGCAGAACAACAACCCGCGAACCTCCGCGGGATCTACGTCGCCTGAGATTCTTCGAGAGGATTTTCTTCCCCTCAACCCATCAGTTGGAGAACCAGCAACTCGAATCGAGACCATGAAATCATGACGACCCCAGTTAAGAAGCACACGAAGCCACCTCAAGACTATGTGCGTATCTTCGACACGACGCTCCGGGACGGCGAACAGTGTCCCGGCGCAACGCTTACGTCGGAAGAGAAGCTCGAGGTGGCTCGCGCGCTTTCAAGGCTGGGCGTCGACGTGATTGAGGCGGGCTTTCCCTCCGCCTCGCCGGACGACTTTCAGGCGGTGCACGACATCGCCGAGACCGTCGGTATGGAGGCGATCGAGGGTCGGCCGAGCAGCGAGCCACCGATCGTCTGCGGCTTGGCGCGCGCGACCGAGAAGGACATCCAGACCGCGTTCGACGCGATCAAGATCGCCAAATTCCCTCGCATTCATGTGTTCTTGGCGACCAGCCCGCTGCACCGTGAACACAAGCTGCGTATGAGCAAAGAGCAAGTGGTGGCTCGTGCGCGGCAGATGATCACGTTCGCCAAGTCACTGTGCGACGACATCGAGTTCAGCCCCGAAGATGCCGGACGCACCGAGCCGGAGTTCTTGCACGAGGTGCTGAGCGCGGTGATCGAGTGCGGCGCGACCACGCTGAACATCCCGGACACGGTCGGCTACACCGTGCCCTCCGAGTTCGGCGCGATCATCGACGGCATCATGAAGAACGTGAAGGGCGTCGAGAACGTGGTCGTCTCGGTGCACTGTCACGACGACTTGGGCCTCGCGACTGCGAACGCCTTGGCCGGCATC
>Ga0164241_10000434_pt1 | contig 79266 bp, 75 predicted proteins | sample OricomyardsoilBY_FD_108780 | JGI IMG/M metagenome (GOLD analysis project Ga0164241, IMG submission 108780) | Backyard soil microbial communities from Emeryville, California, USA - Original compost - Back yard soil (BY) | ecosystem: Environmental > Terrestrial > Soil > Unclassified | place: USA... | reverse complement strand
CATCGATGATCGACTGGCACTCCGTCACCGTCATGGCCATGGGCTTTTCGCACCACACATGTTTACCCGCCTCGGCCGCCATCACTGCATATTTCTCGTGCAAAAAAGTCGGCAGCACTATGTAGAGGATGTCGATATCCGGATTGTTGGCGATCTGCGACATGGTCTCGTAGGAATAAACATTTTTATCGGCGATGTCGTATTTTTTCTGCCACTCGGGGATTTTTTCCGGGCTGCCCGTAACAATTCCGCGCAACTCACAGAACTGCGTCAGCTGCAACCCGGGCGCCAGCAAATCGCGGCTGTAATAGCCCAGCCCAACCAACGCCACGCCCAGCTTGCGGGCCGGCTTGAGACTCCAGGTGGGCGAGGCAAAAGCGGCAGCGGAAACGCCGGCAAGACCGCGAAACAGAAAACGGCGGGACATAGAGTACATGGGGAACTCCTGGGTCGATGAGAGGAACGGGGCAGCATATACCAGAGGGTCCGAAGGCCACCACCGGTGCTGGAAGGTTTGGAGTGGATAGACAGTCGATGGGGCGGGAAATTCTTCTGAACGGCACTGAATAAAAAAGGGCGAACCTTTTGGTCCGCCCTCAATGCTTTAACTTCCGTTTGTGTAAATCAATTACAACCGATGCGGCTGGTGGATACGGCTATGTCGTCGTACAGCATGGTATTGGAACCATTACCACCCCAACCCAGACGCACCAAGCGTACGTCGATATTGAAAAAGCCACCATGATCACGCAACCAGCGCTGATCAAAGCCGGTACTGGGATCATTGTCTATTTCCATGCCCAATATGGCATTGCCGTTCATCCAGAACTTAATCAGGTCATTGGTATTGTCATAAAAGATTTCGAAGCAGGTGCTTTGACCAACCGGAAGTTTTACAGACTTATCTCGTTGTGCAGGGTCGTACACATCAGGGGAAGCGGAATCAGTATTGCCAACGTTCCACAAAAGAATGTTTTCATCGTGGATGCGCAAGCGAATTGAAGCATTGTCGGTGTTGGAGTTGCCGTTTTCCAAGAGAACAAAAAAGTACAAACCGGTTTTTGCCTGCGCCTGTTTCACGAAAAAGCGTACATATCCCGCCTGGAGTTGCTGGACGGCGAGCAAATCCAGCCAGGAGCCGTTAAAGCTCGTGGCGGAGATTTCCACCGCACTATTACCCCGCAATCCTGCACCCGTAACAATCCGGTAGGGCGCAGTGGCGCCGTCTGTCCGTGTATATCTGAGCTCACTTGGCAACTGACCGCCCACAAGATTCTCGAAATCTTCACAAAAAACCTCTCCACCCGCACACGCGGTGCCACTCGAACTGCTGGAACTCGACGAGGAGCTGGAGCTGCTGGAAGAGCTGGAACTGGAGGAGGACGAACTGCTGGAACTGGAAGAGCTGCTACTTGAGGAACTGCTGGATGAACTGGAGCTCGTGGATGAGCTGCTGGAGCTGCTCGAACTGGATGACGAGGAGCTGGAAGTCTGGCCGCCGCAGGCGGATAACAATAGCGCCAGGCAGGTGATGGCAAGGGGTTTGTTCATATGAGGTCACCGGTTATTGTGCGGATTGTCAGATGGGCGCTCACGATTTGGAGAGCCGGGTGGCGCGGATCTTATAGTAGATCGCGCCCATCTGTCCGCGCGGCCAGTCAAAAAAACACCTCAACCTTTGCTTGTATTACCCAAACCTTTCACTCGTTGCGCGATCGGGGGGGCCTCCTCCCGATCGACGCGCACGTCCAGAAGCACCGGTCCGCGCATATGGCGGAAGTCGGCAAAATCCAGCGCGTCCAGCTGTTCTGGGGATTGAATCACCAGACCGGGCACTCCCATGGCCTGGGCCTGCTGGGCGTAGTTCACGCGGTTCAGCTCCCAACCGATGGATTCCGCCCGCGCCAAGCGCTGCCCGTGCATCACCATTCCTAACGCCGCGTCGTTGAGCACCACAAACACCACTGGCAGCTCGTGTTGCGCAGCCACGCTGATCTCCTGGGCGCTCATGAGGTAGGACCCGTCCCCGGTGATGCACAGGGTGAGCACATTCGGATTGGCTTTTGCCGCGCCCACGGCGGCGCCTATTGCCCACCCCATGCAGCCGAAACCCGCACCCAGATGCACCAGACCGCGGTACTCGCGGTTGACGAAGTAGTGGGTCATCCAGGCCCAGGCATTGCCGGCATCGATATAGATGCGGGTATCCGGCGGCAGGTTTTTATTGAGGGTGGCGACGAGGCGCTGCGGTTTGATGGGTTGAGACGCATCGCCACAACGGCCGCCCGCATCCAGCTTGGCGCGGGTGCCTTGGGAATTCACCGGCACTTCCTGCTCCACACAACAGCGCCATTGTTTGCCGGTCTCTTTCTGCGCGCGGACAAATTGCACCAATCGTTCAAACACCAATCCTGCGTCGCTGCACACATGGTGATTGGCCATGGGAGAACGGGTGAAATGTTCGGGATTGGAATCGATATGAACGAGACGCGTATTGAGCAGCAGCTTATCCCAGCCGCCCGTGGCCAACTCCGTAAGGGAGGAACCCACCGCCAGAATCAAATCGACCCGTGAAGAAGTGAACACTTCCTGCGCGGATAGATGGCCAGCAAAACCGTATACGCCGCGATAGAGGGGATGGGTTTCGTCCACCCAGTACTTGCCCGTCATGCCCACCACAAAAGGGGCGTTCACCAGCTCGCAAAATTCCACCACCTTGCGCGCAGCCGGACCTATCTCACCATCGATGAACACGGCTATGGTGTCCACCTTCAACACCTTGCTGCAAAGCACACCTATGGCGCGGTCGTCGGCGATCTTGAAATCCTGAGAGAAAAGGTCGGCATGGATGCGCTGCGGCGGAGCGCAGCGGGCGGCGAGCAAGTCCGCAGGAATGCTCAGGTGCACCGGCGCCTGCGGGCTGCGGTGCGCCGCCATGATCGCCGAGATGAGTTTGCTCTCCAGCTGCTGCACGTGGGAGACCAGTGAGGAAAAGCCCGTGCAATGGCGCAACATGGCCACGGTATCGATGGCGGTGCAGCTGCTCTCCTGCAGCGCCCGTTTACCGAACTTAGGCAGGGCCGTCTGGGCGGTGAGCACCAGCATAGGCACATGGTCGGCGCGGGCGGAGGAAACGCCCGTCACCAGGTTGGTGGCGCCGGGACCGGTGGTGGCGCAGACCACACCCATCTTGCCGGTTTCCCGGAAATAGCCGTCCGCCATGAAAGCCGCACCACATTCATGGCGCGCCACCACCAGCTGCGGGCCGCCGTTGCGTCCGCTGCGGGCCAGGGCATTGAAGAGGGGTTCTATGGAGCCACCCGGTACGCCGAACACCCACTCGATGCCCAATTGCGCCAGGTAATTGACGATGAGGTCCGCATATGTGGAATGAACCCGGATGGGATTGGAAACTGCAGCCATAAATCTATCCTGGCAAGGGTGGATTCAACGAGCGGGCAAGGTGCGCGGTGGCGGACCGGCATAGCCGACATCCTCGCAACGCAGAGGCAGGAAACCGTCTTCCGGTTCATCGCGCCAACCGGTGTAACAGGCCAGCACGCCGCCCAGTACATCGCTGGTACGCAAGCGATAGACTTCATCGGCGCTGAAGCCCTGATCCATCAGAAAAGCGCAGCCGTAAGCGGCGGCGTTCATATCCAATTGATGATGCTGGCGCAGGTGGCTGGACAATTCCGCCACAAATTGCAGATAGGGTCCCGGCAAAAATCCCAGTTTTTGTGTGAGTTTTTGCAGGGGTTCCAGGCGCTCGTCCACAACCCGGCCGGGCCGGGCAAAACCCGGCAGCTCCGGCACCCCATTGCGGGCGGGGAGTTCCCTCAGTGCCTCCACCCAATCCGCACCGGACTGTCGCTGCATATACAGATGTTGGAGGGTGCGCACCGTCAAGTACTGGAGCTTGCTGCCGTAGGCGCGCGAGTCTGCCGCGAGGGTACCAATGGCGGCGGCCGCAGCGGGTGAAGCTCGCCCGTTACCCGCCATGGCGCCCAGATGATTGCACCAGATCCGCGGGTCCGGGTAGCTGGTGAAAAATACGGTTTTTTCAAACCAGGTGGCGAGCGCCGGCTCTATCAGTCGGCCGGTGATGTTCAAAACGGTGAGCTGGGTAAGGGATAAACCATCCAACAGCTCCCCGAGCAACCAACGTCCCCGGACATTAATGTCACGACCACCCAACCACTGGCCGATCCCTGTGCGGATGCGGCCGCGCCGGCGGTCCCAGGGGCTGGTGTCTGGCACGGGAACAACACTCATGGGGTCACCAGCTCGTAATGGTCATCCGCCAGAAGGGGATTGCTGCTGATGGGCCGGTGGGTCTGCTCCATGCCCTGGGCCACCACGCCGGGGGCGATCAACAGCTGGTAGAGGCCCATGCTCTCCCGCGCGCCCAGATTCAGGGCCAAACCGGCTGCGGCCACCAAACCTGGTGCTAACCAACCCTGCCCGGACTTGCTCAGGGTAGCAGCGAAGATGCCGCACCAGTTCATGACCGGCGACCCGGGCCAGGCGGCGGTTAAATCCTCGCCCAACTGCTGCCATATGGGTTCTGGACCGCCGTGGTGGGTGCCGAAGCCAGGTGCCGGTCCCACCGACAGACATTTTTGCGCGCAGACCGAAGGATCTTCCTCCAGATGGCTTTGCAGATACGCATGGCTAGCCGCCACCGCCAGGGCACCGCCTTGCTCTCCCGAGCCGGTGAGCAATCCCAGGGGAAGCAGATGTTCCGGTGCGGTTTTGCTCACTCCCGCCAGCATGGCGGCCCGCACTGCCCCATGGCGCGGACCGGGGTTGATCAGGCCGACCATAAGCATCTCCAGAAACCGCCGCTGTTGTGGTTGCGGCAGTTCTCCGGTGAAGAGCAGCAAAAGTACGTCCACATAGCTCGCGTCGCGCCACAATTCCATCAGGTCATACCCTTGCAGCAGGCGTTTTTGGGCGTTGTAAGGATTATCCGGACAGGGCTGCTCAAAGCAGATTCGGGTGACCAGGGAGGGACAGGGGTCAAGGGCGCCTGTCATGGTTTTAGGATTGCTGTCAGCCGTCGAAGTCATAGGAAATATCCAACAGCCACTGGCGCCCGGCCAATGGATAGTCGTGGGGCACGTAGCCGATGCTCGGCTCCCGCGCGTCCGCATCCAACAGGTTCTGGAATACCAGACCCAGGGTCCAGGCATCCAGACTCAACTCCAGGCGGCTGTTGGTCCACACATAGTCCTTGATCGCGGACCGGGGATCTCCCGGATCGCGCTCCCGGTCCCCCACCCATTTGGCGCCCAGGTACCAGTGCCAAAGTTCGCCGTGCCAGTGGGCGGTGACATTGGCCATCTGGCGCGGCACTGCGGATATGTCCACATTCTTACGGGTACGATCGTCCAGCCAGGAGTAATTCAACTCGGCACCAAACCCTCTACCGCTGTGCCAGCGCAGCTGGCCCTCCAGGCCGCGCATCTTCAGCTCACCCGTATTCTGCGCACGTTGCACACCGCCTTCGGCCACAAAAGCAATGATGTTGTCGGCCTCATACTGGAACAGGTTCAGCTCCCCGTGCAGGTTGCTGCTGAACAGATAACTGAGGCCCAGGCCGCCGTCGAGGGTGCGAATGGATTCCGAACGCAGGTCGGGATTCCCCATGCCGGTCGGATTGTTTTGGGCATAGAGGTCCACAAACGAGGGGGCGCGAAAGCCGGAGCCCAAAAAGGTTTTTAAGGTGAGACGCGACGTGCCCTGCCACACCAGGCCCAAACGCGGGTTGAAGGCGGAGCCGAAGTCGCTGTAGCGGTCGAAACGCGCTCCCAAGGTCGCCTCGAAGGTGTCGCTGATGTGCCACTGGTCTTGCAGGGCCAAGTAATAGGTATCGCGGTCTTTGTCCGGCAGATAGACGTAAGGCGTGCGTGAAACATCCGTCATGGTGCCATCCACCACCGTGACTTCCGGTAGCAATACACCGGGACCGAAATTCTTGGATTCGAACACCTGGATCGCCACGTGCTCGTAACCCACCGACCAGCGAATCCGGTGGTCCGGGCTGGGCGAAAATACGTGGTCGAGTTGCAGGGAATAAGCGTGGTCGTCGTTGCCCGGTGCACCTTTTACACCGTCGGAAAAGCTCACAAGGCGGGAAAAGTTAACAAAATCGATGTTGCCATCCTCCGAGACCGGCAGCACGCTCCCGGCGGGGAACAGTGTGGATTGCAAACGGGAATCCACCTTGTGCCAGATGGCCTTAAGGTTCATCTCACCGGCAACTTTCTCCGACCAATCATAATCCACCACCAGGGTCTGAGCCTGCTGACGCGCCACGCCGCCAGGATCCAAAGCCTGGCTGACACCCGCGCCTGTGCCGAAATCGCGGTTGTACCAGTTGAAGTAGCGCACATCCCACTGCTCCTTCTGCCAATGGGCGCGCAGGTTATAGATTTCATAATGATTTTCCAGCGGACCCGGCGCCAGGGAAGCATTGGTGTTGAAGGAGCCGTCCAAATCCGTTTGCAGATCCGCCGCCACCAAGCGCGAGCGGTCTCCGTCCGACACCTGGGTCGCCAACGCGAGATCCAGTTCGCCTCCAAAAGCGCTGCCGCCGCCACTCAGTTCCGCCTGCATGCTGCCATGACTGCCGCCGCGCGCCGTCATGCGACTGGGCATAGCGCCGGATTTATAGGTCACCAGATTGATGATGCCGCCCACCGCATCGGCACCATAAATGGCGGATCCGGGGCTGCGCACCACTTCGATACGCTGGAAGGCATTGAGAGGGATGCGCAGGCCCCATAGGACGCCCCCGTCCTGAAAGTGACGCAGGGGCACACCGTCGATCAACACCAGGATCTGCTGGCCGAAAGTACCGGAAAGGCCACGCACCATGGGCCGGTTATTGCTGATGGCCGTCTGCATTTTGGTGATATGCAGCCCCGGCACATGTTGCAGGGCTTCAAACAGCTCAGTGGCACCCATCGCTTGCCACTCTTGCGCATCTATGATGGTCACACTGGCAGGGGCGTCTTCGAGGCTCTGTTCAAAGCCGGACACGGCGGTCACGACCTTCATGCTCAACAGGTCGTCCAGGCCCAATTCAAACAGGGAGCCCTGGGCGTTGTTCTTTTGGGCGTTGTTTTCCTGGGCGCAAAGTGGATAAGGCGCCAGGAGCAATAACAGACACAGCACTATTCCTTTATCGTCCATCTGCGCGCCTTATTGGATTTATGCAGCGGGTGATTAGAGTAGGACCGATGAAGTGCGCGAACTCCCGCCTTCATGGTTACGAACGTGTTAAGTGAGTATAGACAAGATTGGCGCCCGCGAAGGGCAAGACGCGCCTCGTTTTATCCCCCACTGCCCGTGGGGGATGGCGATCAATAAGGCAGGAAATCAAAAGAATAATTGAGCGTTGTCTGCAGCACATCCGACGTGCCGAACTGTATGCCGCGAATGGCGGCGAGTAATTTGCGCTCCAGTTCCGGATCATTGAGCTCGCTCGAAATCACCTGGGCACTGGAGACGGAACCGTTGGGCTCTATCACCAATTTAAAGGTCACCTTGCCCTGCAATGAAGGGTTCTCGCGCAAGGCGCGGTTGTAAATGCCGAAGATGCGGCCCTTGGCCTCTTCCATTTTCTGGCGGATGGACTGATCGCCCCGAAATGCTTTTTCACGGGACTGCTGATCCCGGTTGTCCGCGGCAGCCGCAGACACGGATTCCAATTTGCTTTCCACCACCGTGGTTTCGCGACCGGACAGGGCCACGCCGCCGGTATCGCGGCTGAGCGCCGCCACGTTCACACCGCCACTTTTGGCCTGGGCGCCGCTGCTGATGAAATTGCGTTCCACCTGCGCCGCCTCCGCTTTGGCGCGGGTGATATTGGCGCTGGGGGTTTTTACGTCGGATACATCCAATGCGTCGCGCATGTCCGCGAGATCGTCGGCGAACTGCAATACACCGCTTTGCTTAGCCTGTTCAATAGCCTTCTGCAATTTCACCGGCTCGGTTCGCGGTGGCTCGGGTTTGGGCTCGGGCTTTTTCTCTTCCGGCTTCTTTTCTTCCGGTTTGGGCTCGGGCTTTTTTTCCTCGGCTTTTTTCTCTTCCGGAGGTGGCGGAGGCGGTGGTTTTGGCAGTTCTTTTTTCTCTAGCACCACACGCGCGAGTTGCGGCGGCAGTTGCTCCAATTCCTGCCGTTGGGGCTCCGGCACGGGAATCAAAGGCACTGCGATGCTAAGCAACAGCAGCGGCACACATAAAATACCCAGCACCCGCCAGAAACGCTTGTCGTCCATGATGGCGCTGCTCCAGGGCAGCTCCAGCTCGGGGGCGAAACTTCTTTTCACAGCCGCGACCACGTTAATCCCCTCCTGCCGGGCCTGGATGCCCTTCGGGAAACTGACTGACCGCCAGGGAAATATTGCGGTACTCGGATTTAGCGCAGGTCGTCATGATGCGCTTTAACAAACTGTAGGGCAGCTTTGCGTCCGCCATTATGGTGACGTCGCGGCCCTTTTCCTGCTCCTCGGCGGAGGCATAGGGTTTGCGGCCGGCGAGATATTCCAATTCCTGTTTCAGCGGCGCGATTTCCTCACCGCTGCTGGCGAGCACCGATTTGATATCAGCAATGGGCCGGCCGTTGATCACTATGTCGCTGTCGCTCACCAACACCACCAGATTGTTCTCCGGCGTTTTATCGGCAATGGAATCGGGCAGCTTGATGCTTTTGTTGCTCTGCAGGACTTCGACTTCCGAGGAATTGACCAGCAGGAAAAACACCAGGATGGTGAAAATATCCATCAGCGAAACCAGGTTGAGTTTCGGCTGGGATTTGCTGCGTTTGTGGTGGCGTGCCATGCGGCGCGCGTGCATGGACTGCTTCATGGTGCGCCCTCCGCTGAAACCGCGACCGGCGCGTCACCCAGGGAAACTTCGGGGAACAGTTCCGCATTGACCACCGACGCCGCGACCACGGCTTTGAAGGAACGCACTGTATCCATGACGGATACCAGCGTCTGATAATCCGTTTCCGGCTGCGACAGAATAAAAATATCGCGCTTCTGGATACCTTTATCGCTCAGCAGCCGTTTCACTTCCTGCAACACATCGGACAGGAGTTTGTAATCGTAGGCGCCGTCTTTTAAAGGCACCGTTTTCAGGGGTGCGCCGGCGGGATAATTCACCACAAAACGATCCGGCAATATCACCAGTTCCAGCATCTGGTTTTCCGGTGCTTCGCTGGGCGAAGAGGCAGCCGCCAAGTCCGGCAACTTCAGATCCAGCACCGTGATATGAGAGAACACCATGTTCATCAGGAGCACGGGCACCAGGATGATCATCAGGTTCATGAAAGAGGTGATTTCCAGATCCGCCTCTTCACGGTTGCGCTTTCGGATTCCCATGGGCTGAGGCCGGCGCTATTAAAGTGTTTTCGGTCTGGTTGGCGGTGGCGCCGTGGGTGGTGCTGCATCGCTCGTGCGGGTTTTCGCGCTGCCGAATGCGTCGCTGTTGGACATAATGTTGAGGGTTTTCACACCGGCCATTTCCAGGCTGTCCACAATCTCGTTGGTTTTGTTCTGGATGGTGGTATGCAGCAACAGCAGGGGGATGGCTGCGATCAAACCGAAAGCAGTGGTATTCATCGCTACCGCAATACTCTGGGACAGAAGCGCGGCTTTTTCGGCGGGATCAGCGTTGGCGACGGCGGTGAACGCCTGGATCAAACCGATGATGGTGCCGAGCAGTCCCAGCAGGGTGGCGATATTGGCTAGCGTCGCAATATAAGCGGTGCGTTTTTCCAGACGCGGCACCGTCTCCATCACGCCCTCCTCCATGGCGTATTCGATCTCGTCACGACGCGGTGTGTGCTGCATGCGCGCCAGGCCGGCGGCGATGATACGGCCGATGGGGGCGCCCGAACTCTGGCCCATATTGATGACCGCTGCGTAATCGCGTTTTTTCAGCAGTGGGAGTATGCGATCGAAAGCGCGACGGTTGGCGCTTTTGGCGATGCTCAAAAACACCCAGCGCTCTATCGCCACTGCCATGCCCACCACCAGCACCACCGCGATGGGGTACATGAAAATGCCCCCATCCTGAAAAAATTTGACTGCATCGTTAAACATGTGGAATTAACCTCCAAAATCTTGGGATAAATAACGGATTCATTTTTTTGCCGGCGGCGCCAGCTGTTCGAGGTACAACAACTCGCGCAGGTGCTCCGGGCGTTCGATATGGGCAAACACGTCGCTGTGGAGTTTGGTGGTGAGCGGCTGATTAAGGATAGTGTCGTCCCTGGCCGCCTGCCAGGGCACTATGTAAAGGACTTTGGGCTGTTCCTGATTTCCGGTAACTGTGTCACTCAGCACCACCACCCCTTCCTGCTGTGCTAAGGCGGAACCGATATTCATCAACAAAAAACCCAGCAGAATCTGTTTGCGCATAATCTCAGCCCGCCGCCAAGCGACGTTTCAAATCAATAATCCAACCTTCCACTTCTTTGTTGGGGGCCGGCGATAGGCGCAGCACCATTTCGTAGTGCCGCATGGCCGCGTCGAATTTGCCCATGTAGAGGTCGTACAAAATGCCCAGGTTGCGATGGGCCGCAAGATTATGGGGCCAGACCTCCAGGGCTTTCAGATAGGTTTTTTCCGCCTCGGCAAAACGCCCCGACTCACGCAGAAAAAGTCCGAATTGAACATAGGCGTCATTGTTGAGCGGGTTAAGCACCAACGCCTGGTTGAATGCGGTTTCGGCCTCCTTGAGTTTGTCCTGCCGCCAATAGACCAGGCCCAAATTCACCTGCGGGCCGGACAATTGGGGGTTGGCCTCACTGAGCGCAAGCAACTGCTTTTCCGCCGTTGCCCAATCCTCGCTCTGCATGGCGACCAAGGCGTTGCGAAAGGCCGACTGGGTAGATGGGGAAACTTTTGCATCCTGGGCGAGATAGGGGTTGGGGATAAGTGTTATGGGCGTGCCCTCCACCAGGGGCGCAGTGGCCGCGTCCTCCGGCTTTTCGGCTTTCGGCTTTTTGCCAGTGGTGGATGCACAGCCGCCGGCCAGCGACAACAACAGGCACAGCAACCAGAGTCGCCAATTAGTGCAGACCATCACTCACCTCGCTGCTCTGCTCCTGTTTGCCGTAACGCGCCGGCAGGATTTTCGCCAGTTCGACAAAACTCTGTTTGACCCATTTGTCGTAGAGGCCTTCCCAGGAGCGCTCCGCAGTAGCGGCCAGCAGTTCCACGGATTTTTCCTCGAAGGGATACGCCTGTTCCTCCAGCAGAATTTCGTACTGCTCCAACGCCAGATCATCCAGCCCTTTGGGGCGCTCGGAACTCATCAGGTCGCGGCTGAGCTGGGAGTAGACATTACCGATGCGGTAGTTGGCCTCGGTGACGAACTCCGCAACACCGTAATCCAACACTTTTTTGTAGGCATTGAGGGTCTCATCCAGCGCACCCTTTTTGGCTGCCAGACTCTTTTTGATGGGCAGCGTCAGTTTGATACTTTCAAATCGATTGAAGGCCTCTCCCGCAAATTGGCTGCTGGCATAGGCTGCCAGGTAACGCGAGCGGTCGTTGCGGTCAGGCCCAGCTTTGACATCCGCTTCAATCAACTGGCTGAGCCAATAGCGGCGGGCTCTGTCATCCCCTTGTTCTTGCGCCAGCTGTAACAACTGATACCGCGCCTCTGTCGCCAGGGCGAAAGGCTTGGGATAGGCCTTCACGTATTCGGCGTATCTGTCCCCCGCATCGCGGTTGCGACCAGACTTTTGGTACAGCTCCGCGGACATATACAGAGATTGGCGCCGCGCCTCGGGATCCGCATCGCTTCTCGCCATCTGTGCCAGCACCGCGGCGGCTTTATCCCACTGCTGGGTTTCCTGATAAATCAGCACCATCTTGGGTGCCAGGGTCGCCGCCAGGGCATGTTTGCCAAACCGCTGCTGAAAGTCGGAGAACACCCGCTCGGCGCCGGACCAGTCCTTCTGCTCCAATAAATAATTGCCCGCATCGTATTGCGCGCGAATGGCGATTTCACTGCCGGGCGCGGCCGGTTCCACTTGTAAGAAACGGGTTATGCCGGCACTTATATTGCCGGCGGCCACCAGCTGCTCGGCGGATTTGTAGATGCTCGCCGCCATGCGGTCCGTGATGGGGCCGCGGTCGGGATCACCCAAGGGCATCAGCGCAAGCGCGGCACTGTAGGACGCCTCCGCATTGTTGAAGTCGGCGGCATCAAATTGGCTGTGGGCGAGAATCAACCAGGCGGATTTGCGCAGGCTGGGCTCGGGTGGTGGTTGCCATTGGGTGATGCGGGTGGCCAGGGCCACCGCCTGGGCCTGGTCCCCACCGTTGAAGACTTCCTGCGCGGCCTGGGCCAGTGCCGTCACGGCGCGGGGATCCTGAGGATAATAGTCGGAGAAGCTGATGGCGCTGCGGATCTTGTGTTCGCGTAGAGCAAGGCGTGCCTCGTCAGTACGGGCGCCTTCCAGCAGAGTCTGCAAAGCCAATATGGCGGCGTAACCGGCTTTAGCGCCCCGCTCCGGATCCAATTGTTCGTAGGCGACTGTCTCGTAGGCCTCCACCGCTTTGGGCAGTTCACCCGCCTCAAAGTAGGCCTCGCCCATCAGATAGGTAATTTCCGCTAAGTGCGGACTGTCCGGCACCGTGCGCAGATACTGGTCGTAATAACCGGCGGCACGCAGGAACTGCGGAGCTGCAGGCACCGGCTCCTGCTTAGGCCTACGGCCGGCGCGCAGCTGCTGCCGGTAGGCATTTTCCACCGCGAGCAGTGCCTGGCCTTCCGAGTGGTAGTAGCTGGAGAGTTCGTCGAGGAACGATTCCAGGCGCGGCAGCAAACCCCGGCGTTGCTCGGGGGTGCGGGTAGCCCAGAAGGTACTATCGATACCGTATTGCTGCACAAAACCCTCTTTGGCGGGCAGCACCTGATCCGGGAAACCGCCCGTGGTATAGACCTCTATGCGTTGCACGGCGAACTCCGGTCCATGCTCCGATTCTGGAAACCGCGCTATGTAGTCGCTGAAGGTATCGGCAGCGTCCTTGTAGCGTTTTTTCTCCAGGTAGAGATTACCCAGACTTTGATAAACCCGGTGCTGATAGGGGCGCTCTCCGAGGTTGGCAAAGACCTGGGCAATGGCGGGCGCGCCATCCAGATAGGTGAACGTGATGCCCAGTACCCGCAGGGTGTCGTCCATCAGGCTGCGCTGGGCATTGCTGAGTTCGGCTTCGGTGCGCCCTTCATGGAGCTTGTCGAGCACTTGCATGAAAGTGAGAACACTGGGGTCGAAGTCGCTGGCCTTGAATTGGGACCAGCCTTTCATGTAAAGCGCGTTGAGATAGAACGGTGTATCCGTACCGGCAACCAGCACGCGCTCGTAGAGCGCTTCCGCCTCCCGGTAATGGCCGCGGCTGAACGCCTGCTCGGCGCGGCGGAATTCGGCCTCTGCCGCGAAGGGCGAATCCGGATGGAGCTCCACCAGGCGCGTCAGGGCGGCATCCGACTCCGCCATGCGGCCGTCCAGGGCATAGGCCTTGGATAGCCTGTAAAGCAATCGCTCGTCCGTGGTCTTATCAGCGCGGGTTTCCGGTACCTGCAACAACTGATCGTAAAGGGTGATGGCGTCGCGAAAGTGCTCCTGCTCCTCCGCCTGGCTCAGTTGCCGGTTTTCGCTGCGAGCCATTTCAATATCGGCGAGCCGCACCTGGATGCGATGGCGCAGTTCCGGGTCCGCCGCCACTGCCAGGGCAGTGCGGTAACTCTCTTCTATCTCATCCAGCGCCGCGGGTGGAACTGGGTCAGCGGCAGGCGGCAGGCGCGCCGCAGGCAGGTCGGCCAGGGTGCGGCCGAATTCACGCGGGTCTCCCCAGAGGGCACAGGCGCTGAGGTAGACCAGTAAATTCACCAGTATCCACAGGCGGAGGGCGCGACGCATCAGGCACCTCCCGTGGGTGGGGTGACGGGGGAATTATCCATTGCGGGATCACTGGTGGATTCAGGGGACGCCGCCGGTGGCACCTCGTCAATGGCCGCCTGATCCAGCAATCGGGCGATCGACAGGCGCGACTGCGCCAGGTAGTGCATCAACCGAGCCTCCTGCTGGCGCAATGCCAGAAGCACCTTGCTGCGCAATGCATCCTGGGCAAGTTCCACCGCGCGGTCGATATCCGTGTTCTGGGACAACAGCTGCTCGCTGGCATCGGCGATACGCTGACGATAGGGCTGCAGATCAAAACCCTTGGCGAGAATCGCTTGCACACGTGCCTGGGTGGCGCGGGTGGCGGTGAGTTCGTTGTTCAGTTGCTCCAATTCCCGCTCGGCGCGCCAAAGGCGTTCGTCATACATTTCCATGGCGCGCCAGACCATTAAACCTTTTTGGCGGCGCAGGGTTTCGGCCAGTGTCTGCAACTCATCGGCGGGCATGACTTCCATGTCCAGATCCCAGGCGGCGCGCTGCAGCGTGGCGATGTTTTTTTCCGACCGCACTATGCGCTCGAGACGGCCGGCATCGGTCTCATCCACCAGGCCGAGAAAATCCCGTTCCTCGCGCAGGCGGCGCGCCTCATCAGCAAAACGGTCCCGGCGAATTTCGACGTCGGTGATTTTTTCCTCCAGCTTTTGCTGGGCTAGATAGTCCAACTCCTTAGCGCGATTGACTTCACGCTCGTCGAGCATCACCCGGTAAAACTCCAGTTTGTACTGCCATTCCCGGAACTGGTTCTGGATCGCCAGCAAATCACGCAGCTCGCGCACCAGACCGACAAACGCCTCCTGGGAAAACAGCCTCACCAGATAGGTCAATTGCGGCGAGAGCTGTTGCTGTTGCGCCTGGTCGAGCCAGTTGATGTCGGTGCTGCGGTCGATATTCAGCGCCTCGCGGATGGCGTAACCCTGCACGGACTGGGTCACCTGCTGAATGGCCTGGATTTCCCCGAGATAATTCGCTTCAGCGGTGCGAAATTCCGTCAACGCTTGGCCTTTGTACCCCATCTTTTCATAGGCGTAGGGAATGGCCACCAGCACTTCCTGGGTGTATTCGTCGATCAGCGAACCTTGGGCCAGGCGCTGCCAGGGCTTGAGTGCCAGGTTGTAGTCCCCCTGTTCCACCGCCGCCCAGCCATAACCGAGCAGAGCGCGGTTGGACAGCGGGCTGTCCAGGCGCACCTGGGAAAAATGGCCCACCGCCTGACTGTAATCCTTGGCGAGCAGGGCGGAGTAGCCCGCGGCGGTCATGGCCTTATCGTAAAGAGCGAGATATTCCGGTGAGCGCTGACGCATCTTGAGCAACTGGGTGAACTGGGGAATGGCGGCGGCATAGTCGCCATTGCGGCCGTAGGCGGCGCCCAGGTTGAATTGCATGTAGGGGGTCAGAGGTGTCTGGCGGGCATTGAGCAGCTTGGCCGCCTCGGCCAGCTGATTCTGTTGCAACGCCACGTTAAAACGCAGCTCGGTCACCTGTGGCGCCAGTTCCGCATGGGGCTCCGGGCTCAGGCGGTTGAGCGCGTCGGCGGCCGCTTCCCAGTCGCCGCGCAGGTAGCGCATCTGCGCGAGGTAGAACCAGGCGGAATCGCGGGTACGCTGGGGGCGGTTGGCATCCAGCAAGCGCGCGAAAATATCACTCGCATGCCGCTCGAGACCGTAGGCCATGCTGAAACCGCCGGCCATGATTTCCGGGTTGTCACCATGGCCTTTGATCCCGCCCTTTTTCTCGGCCACCATGAGTTCCGTCATGGCTTCCAGATTATGGTTTTGGTAGTAGTTGAAGAGCGCTACGCCGTAGCGAAGATCCGCCACACTGGTGAGGGGTTTGTCCTTCGCCAGTGCCGGTGCCGCCAGCAAGGTGCACAGGGCTAAAGCGCACGACAGTTTCATAAGATGACTACTGCAACTGCCATTCTTTGAATTCAAACTCCGGCTCCATGGTCTGGTTGGAATCCTTGATACGCACCTCCAGCATGGTGGGTTTCTGGTCTTTTTTCAGGGAATAGGTAGCGGCGCGTTTGTATTCGCGCTTCTGGGGCCCGTAACCGTGCACAAAAGCGGTAATTTCGTGTTTACCGGTTTTCAGGTTGCCCAGGTAGAGGCGCTGAATGCCGCCGCGGTTAAGGGCGCTGTTTTGCTTTTCAGTGTAGAGGTGGCTGGCGACCAGCTGGTCATCCACATGGAGTTTGACGGCGTCCAACTGGAAGTAATGACCCACATCGGAGGATACATAAACCGCAATCTGGGTATTGGCGGGAAACAACAGGTCCTCTTCCAGAATCAACAGGTCGCGATTGAGTCCCAGCGCCGCTTGTTTCAGGTCTTCCACCTGCTGGCTGAGCGGTGAGGTGTTTTCCTTGCGCACTTCGAAATTTCCCGCCGCGGTCTCTTGCGGGCTGGTCTGCTGAGCAACGGACAACGCAGGCATTATGCCCCACACCAGAATCGCGACTGTGTTGCGCCAGAACGAAATAGACAAGGTGATATCTCCCCAAATTTGCGACAGCGGCACAGGGTTGCGGACGCTTGAGATTCAAACCCAACCACCGGCTGATGGCTGCACAGGTTAAGTATTCGGCGGAATACCGGCATTTTTGCCCGTCCGAAACCGGGACGGATATTAACGGCCGCATCTGCCTAAAGGAACCAACCTCGAAAATTTAATTTAGCACGGGGATTTGCGCCCACAGGGGTAAAGCGGGATCTGCGGAAAATTTTTTGTGGGTCACATCCCAGAGTGCGCATATTTATGCGCCAGACCCTTCAAGGTTATACGCCAGACACCTCGGGTTTATACGCCAGATGACGCAGGATTTTCCGGCTCCGGTGGCTGCAACCCGGGACTGTAATGCACCTTGCCCGCCGCATCTATGATCACCGCATCAAAACCGGGCAGAGTCGCCAACAGTTTTAAACCCTCTTTCACCCCCAGCACAAACAGAGTGGTGGACAGGGCATCCGTATCGATACCCCTGGGCCCGAGAATCGTCACGCTGACGACGCCACTGGCAGAGCGCCCGGTTTTGGGATTGAGGATATGGTGAACCCGTTCACCGGTGCGCTCATCGATAAAATACCGCTCGTAGTCACCGGACGTGCTGACCGCCACATCGGACAGCGGCATGGTGAGCACCACGGCCCGATCCTCCGCCCCCTGCTGCCGCGGATTTTTAATGCCGATCAACCAGGGTCGGCCGCGTTTGTCACCCATCAATCGGCTATCACCACCCGCGCTCACGGAGGCGTGGGTGATGCCCTGACGGCGAAGGATACCGATCGCCTGATCCACCGCATAACCTTTGGCGATACCGCCCAGGTCGATGCGCACGTTGGGATGGTCGAACGCCACCCGGTGGTGCTGGGGATCGTAATTGAGAAAATGGTAGTTGATGGCAGGCTGCAGGGATTTCCGCTGCTCCGGCGTGGGTTGCTTCTTTTCGCGATAGTCGTAATACCAACCGATGGAGGCGAAAGTGATGTCGAAAGCCCCGCCGCTGATTTTGCTGTAGTGCAGGGAGCGCTCAATCAGGTGGCTGAACTCCAGGGACAAGTCCACCGGCGCTTGAGCGGCTTTGGCGTTCAAGCGCGCCAGGGCGCTGGTTTCGATATAGGGGGAATAAGTGGCGTCGATGCGCCGCATCTCCGCCATGACCATATCGACCGCCGCCTGCCCCGCTTTTTTATCGGTGTGCCAGAGGGTGACACTGACTTCCGTACCCATGATGCTCTGCTGCTCGTGCAGCCATTCACCCCATGCCGAGGGGGCGAGCAGGCAGAGCAACAGCCCAACGGCGCGCACTCAACCGCCGCCTATGGGCCAGGCAATTTTGAAGGAGCCGTCGTCCTGCTGTTCGGCGAAGGCGCTCAGGGCCTCTTTGATCTCCTGGGGAGCCGAGTCCCTGGGAGTCACCAGGCCATCGGCCCGCAAGGGTTTACCCTGGGTGAATTCCGCCTGCACCGCTACTGCGAAGTCACCTTCCAGATCCTGGATCTGAGCGCGGATGCCGCCTTCATCATTGCCTGTCACATCCGCCGCAAAGGAGCCGAGATTAAACCAGCCGGTGCCTACATTGATGCCCGCCTGCTGCCAGGACACGCTGCCCTGCAACTCTTTAAGGGAGCCGTCCCGCGCAATGACCGCGTGCTGCAGGGTGGCGTTGCCGGTACCGCCGAGTTGGATTCCCGGTGGATTGAACAGCCGCACCGGCAGCTGATCCAGAAGCGCCTTGCGCACCGTGGTGTTGCCGGAAATGCCATGGCACACGCCGCCGTTGGCGAGTTCGCTCTGCAGATCCGCGCAGACATTCAATGTCAGCAACGACCAGGGTTTAAGGCGCCATTGCAGCGCGCCCAGATCCACTTTCTGACCAAAGATAAACGTTTGGGCGGAGGCCGCGCGGCCGGACCAGAGAGAGCCGGAAACACCCGAGAGGCTGAGACCAGGCAAGGATTTGAGCGCGATCCAGGCGCCCCACTCCGCAGGTGTGCGTGCCAAGACTGCGATCAGGAAATACACCGCCAAACCCACAAAAAACACCAGTTTTGCAAGACGCTCCACTATTCCCCCTGGGTCAGCTGAAGGTTGACGAGCACTGCACCGGGATTTTTATCGGCAGTGATGGTGAGATCGGTGACCTGCAATCCTTGCTTGATCTCCATTTCATGCAACCAGGCTAATACCACATTGAATTCGGAAGCACCCAGGCGCACCCGCGCGCTGTTGCCGGTAGGCTGCACGTTTTCCATGCGCAGGCCGAACTGGCGGGTGGTGTCATTCAGCAATGAGGTCAGATTCTGCGTACCGCTGTGAGAGCCGTCCTGCTGACGCGCCAACACTTGGCCGGCCAGATCGCGCACTGTCTGTTGTTCCTGCAAAGAGGCGAGGTTGCGCTTCTGGGTCTTTTGCAGGTTGTCCTGCATGGGAAAAAGGATCAGGAAAAATAGGATAAAGATCGCCATTGCGGCCGCGCCCACCGACAGCACCATCTGGTCGCGCGGACTCTGGTCCAGAAACCACTGTTTGATCTGGTTCATCAGCCAGCCTCCGCAATGCGCAGCTGCGCTTGATGCATATCGCCATACACGTTGGCGCTTTTGATTTCCACCTGCAGCCCGGTTTCGGAGATGCGCGCACGCAGGGTTTCAAAGGTATCGAAGCTTTTGGCTTCAAGATTGAGCTGCAACTGCCCATTGTCGCGGCTGTAGCGCAGGCTGCGGATCACGACTTCGTCTATGGCGCTGATGGCCGGTGCAACACCCACCAACAACTGAACGGCATTGGATGAACCGCCTGCCTTATCGCCATTGCCCAGCAAACTGCGCAACTGGCGCGCCGGATCACTGATGGCTCCCTGGGGAACCGCCTGGCGAAAGATCGCGTCCGTCTGGGCCATGATGCGTTTGCGTTCTGTTTCCGCCTTCTGTAGACCCATTCCTGTCGTCACCATGGCGATGACAAAACCGGCGGCCGTGGCGATGATCGGATATTTGAACTCCTGCCACCATTTGGCGAAGGGCAGTTTGCGCGCAAGCCGGCCACTGCGGAAATCCAGGCCAGGCGGCTGCGTGGGGGCTACCAGGTCCCAAAACCCGGCCACCTGTTCCGTGACGGTGATGGTTTCGTTCTGGGTAACCGCGCCTGGCAGCAGCGCGTGCAGCGCCATGAGGGATTCTTCGGAATCGCCGAACAGATGCAGATGGGCAGGCGCAGGTTGATGAGCCAAAGCGGCAAGGTAAGCCGCCGCCATGGGCTGCTCCACTGCAAAACCCACCATCTCTTCCACCTGAGCCATGAGAATCCCATTCTCCAGCAACAGCACCCAGCCTTCTGCGGGACGCGGCAACAGCAGGTATTCAGGGGCGCAACGCTGCACCTCAGCGCCAGCGGCTTCCACCTCGACGACATTCTCCTGCAACCACTCCCAGTCTGCGTAGGCCACCACCACCGTGTCGCCCTGCAGCGGGCCGAAGGCGAAGTGCAGCTCCTCCACCGCATCAATGATGCTGTCCTCAATTTCATAGGGCAGCACTTTGAGCAACTGCTTGCGGTCCTTGATCTCCACGGGCACCCGCTGGCTGACCACCGATTGTCCGGGCAGCAGCAACCACACCAGACGCCCCGCAACCGCCTCTTTAAGAAGGTTGATATCGCCCGTGTAGAAGGCGTCGCCTTGCCATTCCCCCTGCGTCGTGGCCTCACGCCACTGCCATAGGTTAGGCCCGATTTTTCTGACCAGAATTCGTTCTGACACTCGGTTCACCCGTCGATTGTCTTGTTTTAAAAATTCGCGTCGGTGCGTCGCACCACCAGCACATCGCCATTGCCACGGAACAACAGGGTCTTACTGCGTCGCACCTGCTCACCGACAAGCGTTTCGGCGGAAAAAATAAAATAGTTGCCGGCCACTACCAAGCCCGTTGCATCGAACTGACTGCTGTCCCCGAGCACATGCTGAGCGTTTGGCCCAGACAAAAAGGTATTCACATCCATAAACCCCTCCAGGGCGGCGGCCCGCTCATCCACCAGCGCCTGCCATTCCGCCTCTTCCAGCGGCTGCAAATTGTCTTTGCGATTCAGAGCGCGCAGCAATTCCGGTTTGAGGGTATTGATATTCATCTGGGCGTCCGCCGGCAGCGTGATCACCAAGGGCACCAGCCTTTCATAGATTTCCGGCGTCATACCTTTGATTAAACTTAGCTCACTGACGCTCGTCATGGGGCCATTGGTAATCGGAAATGGGGGGTCCATGGACTCGTAATAATCCGCTTCCGCCCCACCAAACCCCGATGGCTGGCTGTCCGCATCCAGCCAATCCTGGATCGCCTCGACTATTTCGATCGCCGTTTGCGGTGGCACGGGTCCCGCTTCCAGCTCGATCGCCTGCAGCAAACGGATAAACCGCTTCTGGCTTTCACTGAATTTGTCCTGCAGGGCGGCTGCGCTGTCATTGCGCCGCTGCTGGCCCTGCTGCGGTGGTAGCGGCGCCGTAAGCAGGTTCAGGTTGAAGCGCCCGTGGGCGTCTTCAATGGTGCCGCGAATCCAACCTTCGTCGGTCGGCAAAGGTTCCCCGGCTTGTGCCCACATTTCGGTCAGATGGTCATGAGTACTTTCAATCATGTCCTCGCGCAGTATCTTGCGGGCCAGTTGTTCGCCTCCTTCCAGGTAAGCGCGCGCCTGGGAGCCATGCCAGCGGTTTTCATTGCGCGCCATGCTCAGTGTGAAACGCCAGCTCACCGCCACCACTACGGAGGTGACCAATACCACGATCAGCAGCGCCATGATCAGCACCATGCCCCGCTGGCCTGGGCGCGGTTGTCCTTTAGAAACCCACATCTGGACTGCCACCGCTGTCGCCCTCCGGCGGGTTATTACCCCCGGAGTTGTTGTCGGAATTGTTATTGTTGTTGTCATTATTGTTGCCCGGCGGGTTGTTGCCTCCGCTGGTGGCGATAGGCCCTCCCGCTCCTGGCAGCAGCATGAACAACCGTCGAATTTCTCCCATGTCCTCTAACGTCAGGGTCACCTCAATCGCCAAGGGCAGGTCCGTATTACCGGTATTGGGCGGCCACGCGTCTAACCAGGGGCCTGCAGCCAAAGAGGTTGCCGTCTGCGGTAATACCCGTATCTGCAGAAAGGTTACGCCCTCCAGCAACTTCAATTGCCGCGCCTCCTCCTGCTCCAACTGCATGGGGTTGTACCAAATGTCGCGCCAGATGGTTTCGTCCAGGTAGCGGTAGCCAACGCGCACTTCTTCCGTGCGTTTTTGATACAGAGGGTTCGCCATACCGCCGCGCATCACCGTCAACCAATAGTCATCGCTCTGGGTAACATAAACCGGCGGCAGGGGTTCACCCAATCGCGCCCGCAGCACCTTGGGAATGGCGTTGCGCAAATCCGTTTCAATCATCACCAACGTGCGGTCTATGGCGGCAAGGCGATCCATGGCTTCCCGGGTCGCAGCCGCGCCGGAGGAGGCGGTGTTGAACGCCTGGGACGCCAACAGTGCGATCATCGCCATGATAAACAGCGCGATCATCACCTCCATCAGCGTAAAACCCCGCTGGGTCGGGCGCGACCTGTTCACGATCTTCCAGTTCACGTTCTTTCTATACCAGTGGTCTCTATTCAAGCACTTTCTATTCAAGTAAAAACCCAGAGAGCTCGACGAGGTTATCGTCGGAGCCCTGCATCGCCACCCGCACTCGCAACCGTAACAAGCCGGGCACGGCGGTCTCTTCGGTTTCGGTCTGCCAATCCCAGGTTTCGCCGGCCATTTGCACATCATCCGCTTGGCGTCCGCGGGGACTGATGCGCTGCAGGCGCTGGGTGAGGTAGATCTCCTGGAGTTTGTTTTCGGCGATCCAGTAGGCAACCGCCGTATCACGGCTCTGAGCGGCAGCTGTCGCCATGCCGCCGATACGCATCAGCAATGCCGGCAGGGCCATGGCGACGATCAGCAATGCCACCATCACCTCCACTAACGTGAACCCGCGTTGCCTCTTTGAGCTGTGCTTCGATTTAAAAACCATTTTTGTCCACCTCCGGCGGCTCCGGCGCCTCCAACCAGACGAGCTGGCCGGTTTCATCCACCTCAATGTGCTGGCTGAAACCCGGCTCGCGCACATCGCTGATTTCAATGCGGATCTGCGTCACATCGCCACTTGGGTAATAGGCCGCCACCGGGGTGGTTCGATCCACCTGGGCTTCGTAATCCCACAGACTCTCGTCGATCTCCACCGTCAATCGAATAGTAGGGGGGAGGGCAATGGGGGGAAAATTTGGCATGTTCTGCCAGCCTTCAGAGCTGGAGGTCATCCAGCGATAACGCCAGCCTATGTCGTCCAGGTCCTGGCCGCGCTGGGCCTGCCATTCTGGAGGCTCCAGGTAAAGCGCAGAGGTTTCACCGGAAAGGATGGACCGCTCACTGGCGAATTGCGCCAGGAGCATGAACTGCTCCACTGCCTCCCAGACATCGTCCTTGGGTTCTCCGCCTCGCATGGTGAGAGACACCATGGCCAAGCCCATTCCAATGACGAGGATGACGGCCATCAACTCCAGTAGCGAGAATCCACCCTGCCTCGTCTGCTTCATACACCTGTCGGGTCTCAACCCGCGTCGCCGGCATCGTCCCAATAGCCTATGTCCGCGTCCTCACCCTCGCCGCCACGTACACCGTCTGCGCCGAGTGTATAAAGGTCAAATGCGCGGCCATTGTCGCCAGGACTGACGTAGATATAGTCATTCTCCCAGGGATCCTTGGGCAGCTTGTCCATATACTGACGCCATTTTTTCGGCTCAGGATCGCCATCCGGTTTCATCACCAACGACATCAGACCCTGCTCGCTGGTGGGGTAACGATAGTTATCCAGGCGATAGGAATCCAAGGCGGTTTTCAAGTTGCCAAAGTGCGCTTTGACGGTTTGAGTTTTCGCCTGACTGATGTTATCGAAAACACGTGGACCCACCACACTCAGCAGCAAGCCCATGATCACGATCACCACCATGATTTCGATCAAGCTGAAACCGCGCTGACCACCTTGTTTCATATATCCCCCTATAAAAATCGTTTAAAAGTGCCGAATTTCGATTATCGGCCCACCATTTGGTTCATCTGGAAAATCGGCAACATAATCGCCATCACAATAAAAAACACCATGCCTGCCATAAACAGGATCATCGCCGGCTCCATCAGGCCCATCATGGTGCCCAGGGTGAAGGACAGCTCCCGCTCCTGGTTGCGCGCCGCGTGCAACAACTGGTCGGCCAACTGCCCGTTGGCTTCGCCACTCGCTACCATTTGCACAATCAAGGGCGGGAACTCGTCCACCTGATCCATGGCGCGGCTGAGGCTGGTACCTTCCTGCACCGAGACCGTGATGGTTTTAGCCGCATCCTGCAGCACCCGGTTGGTCAAAACCTGGCTGGCAATCCGCAACCCTTCCAGCAGCGGCACACCGCTTTTTACCAACAGACCCAATGTATTGGCGTAACGCGCCGACTCGGAAATGCGCATGAAGTTGCCGAAGAGCGGCATTTTGAGTAGCAGCCGGTGCCAGCGCAACTGGCGCTCGGGTGCTTTCAGCGCCTGCTTGAACAAAACCACAGCGCCTATGATGCCTAGCAGGGCAAATAATCCGTAATTGACGATGAAGTCGCTGGTGCCGATCAGGATTTCTGTAATGAGCGGCAGTTTCTGCTTGGTCTGGGTAAACATCCCCGTGAGCTTCGGCACCACAAACGCCATAAGTGCCATCACCACACCCATGCTCACACACAGAAGCACCACCGGATACATCATGGCCATCTGGATTTTCTGGCGCGTCTCTTGACTGCTCTCGGTATATTCCGCGAGCTGTTCCAGCACGGGACCGAGGAAACCGGCCGATTCCCCCGCGCGCACCATGGCGCGGTACAGATTGTTGAAGGCCTTGGGCGCTTCTGCCATAGCTTGGCCGAGGCTCAGCCCTTCCAATACCCGAGCGCGCACCTGCAACAACAGGCTCTTAATCGTGGGTTTACGGCTTTGGGTGGCGGCCGCCTGCAATACTTCGTCGAGAGGCAGGCCGGATTGCAATAGCGAAGACAGTTGGCGCGTGACAAGGGCGATATCCTTGTATCCGAGCTTCGGGCCCCCGCCACCAAAGAGTTTGCGGCCAGGCGCCGCCACTTCAGTGCCGGGTCGGACGCGTTTTTGGCTGGTGCTGCGAACTTCCAGGGGCTTGAGCTGGCGCTGGCGCAACAGCGTGCGCACATGGCGTTCGGAGTCGCCCTCTAAGATGCCCTTGACGGTTTTACCGGAGGCGTCGAGCGCTTGGTAGGAATAGGCACCCATATCAGCCGACTACCGTCACTCGCAACAACTCCTCGACACTGGTGATACCCGCCAACACCTTGCGACGGCCGTCTTCGTCTATGGACTGGCAGAACTGCCGCGCATGCGCCAGCATCGCCTGCTCGCCCACACCCTCGTGGATCAACTGCCGCAAACCATCATCCACCGGGATCAATTCATAAATACCCGTCCGGCCGCGATAACCCGTGTGATGGCATTTGTCACAACCCACCGCGTGATAGATGCGGCTGCCTATAGGGAGGCCGATACGTTCACATTCGGACTCCGCGGCATCGTGTGGCTTTTTACAGTCGGGGCAGAGTTTGCGCACCAGGCGCTGCGCCATGAGCGCTTCCAGACTTGAGGACAGCAGGAAGGGCTCTATACCCAAGTCCTGCAATCGCATCACCGCACCTATGGCGGTGTTGGTGTGCAGGGTGGAGAGCAGCAAGTGGCCGGTCAAACTCGCCTGCACCGCGATGGCCGCTGTCTCCCTATCCCGGATCTCACCGATCATGACGATGTCCGGATCCTGACGCAGAATCGCCCGAAGGCCGCGAGCAAAGGTCATGTCCACCTTGGTATTCACCTGGGTCTGGCCAATACCAGGCAACACATATTCGATCGGGTCTTCCACCGTGAGTATGTTGCGCGCGCGCGTGTTCAAGTGACTGAGGCCGGAATAAAGAGTGGTGGTTTTACCCGAACCCGTTGGGCCGGTCACCAATATGATGCCGTGGGGCTTGGCCAGCACCGCTTTAAAGTCCCGCAGGACCTTTTCCGGCATATTGAGTTGCTCCAGGGAAATGGAGCCCGCGGCTTGGTCGAGAATCCGCAGCACCACCCTTTCACCGTGGGCGGAGGGCATGGTGGATACCCGCAGGTCAACCGCGTGACCGGCCAATTTGACGGTGATACGGCCATCCTGCGGAACGCGCTTCTCAGCGATATCCAAACGCGCCATTACCTTCAATCGCGAAACCAGGACGGGGGCTAATGCCGGCTTGGGCGACAGGACCTCTTTCAAAACACCATCGATGCGAAACCGCACAGAGACACGGTCTTCATAGGGTTCTACGTGTATATCGGAAGCTTTTTCCTGCACCGCCTGGGACAGGATGGCATTGATCAGTCGGATGACGGGCGCATCGCCTTCACCACTTAAAAGTTCTCCGTCCTCTATATCTTCTGCCAAAGCCGACAGGTCGAAATCCGCGTCCATATCTTCAGCGGCCTGTTGGGCTTCGGTATCGCTGCTCTGATAAAACTTGGTCAGGCGAGCTTTGAATTCATTTTCCGGTAGTTCTTCCAGCTCCAGCGGCGCATCGACATAGCGGCGCAATTCGCGCAATACCTTGAGCTTTAAACCGGGTAAATGCACCAAGCGGTTGCCGTCGATCATCACGCCATTGGCGGCGGCGTAGGAGAATGGCACCCGCGCCCTGACCGTTGCAACCGGGGTTTCCTCGGTCAGCACCGGGATTTGAGTATCGGTGGTATGGATTTCCATCACTACTCCTCCGTAACCGGAGCTTCCTGTTCCGCTGGCGCGACCTCATCATCATCGGTAGCCTCTGCCGCAGCCGGCGTAATCATGACCTCCTTGGTAACCTTCACCTTGGGCAGCTCCAGGTTGTAATAGGTCATTTCGGGCATCACCGGTACATTCTTGTCTTTGAAGCGCAGGAAACCGCGATCCTGTTGTTTCAACTGTTGATCGCGTATGTACTGGTATTTCTCTGCTGTGGCACCCGCAAGTGACTCGGTATCGCGTATCAAGGTGGCCTTGAGGAATATCATCAAGTTGGTACGGCTTTTTGATTTAGTGTCGGAGCGAAACAAGCGCCCCACCAGCGGAATTTTGCCGAGAATCGGTACGCGCTGTTCACCTACGTCCGATTTATCCTCAATCAATCCTCCTAACACAACCACTTCGCCGTCAGACGCTAGAATCTGGGTTTCGATCTTGCGCTGGTTGGTTACAAAACCCTGCTCCGATTGTTGGTTGATGCTGGATACCTCCTGGACTATGTTGAGCAGAATGGTGTTGCCCTCGTTAACCTGGGGTGTGACCGTGAGCTTGATACCCACGTCTTCACGCTGAATGGTTTGGAAAGGGCTGAAGCCGCCGCCCGTGTTGGTGGTGGTCGACCCGGTGAGAATCGGGATGTTCTGGCCGACCACGAAGCTGGCTTCGTTGTTGTCCATGGTGAGCAGCGAAGGTGTGGAGAGGATATTGGATTTGCCCTCGGTCTCCAGCGCGGTGATGATCGCCATAAAGTCCGTTTCATTGTCCGTGCCTACCACGCCCAGCACTTGGCCGGCTATACCGGCCAACGCGCCAGCCAGCGTAGTAGCGGAATCTTCGTCCGTCGGATCCTTCAAGGCCCCGGCCGCTATAGCGCCGAGCGAGTTATCTGCACGGGATGAACTGCCAAAAGCACCCTTATCCGTGTCGCGGAACAGCCACTGGACACCCAAGTTGCGACCGGCATTGTCGGACACCTCTGCAATGATGGCTTCCACCAATACTTGGGCGCGGCGAATATCCAAACGCGCAACCACATCCAGCAGTGAATCCAGGTCGTCACCGGCAGCGGTGATCAGCAATGAATTGGTCGCCTCATCGGCTTCCACCGTCGCCGCAGCCGCTGTGTTGCCCTCCTGCTTGCCGCCAGGTCCAAGCTTCGACAAGTTCGCCATGACCTTGGTCAAGGTTTCCGCCACGGACTTGGCTTCGGCATAGTCCAGATAGATAACACGCACATTGCCGGTTTGGGCGCGGGGTTTGTCGAGGCGCGTGATCAGAGACTTGATCCGTTGGCGCTGCATGTCTTCACCGGTGATCAATACGGCATTGTTGCGTTTGTCCGCCGTGAGATTGAGGGCGGTATTGGGTAGATTGGCGTTGTTGGGATCGGCTTTTTCCAGGCCCTGGAGCACCTGCACCAGATCGGCGGCATTGGCGTATTTCAGCTCGATGATTTCGGTAATGGGTGTTGCCGACTTGTCCAAACGCTCGATCAGGTCGCGTATGCGGGCAATGTTCTCGGCGGAGTCGGTGATGATGATGGCATTGGAGGGATCGTAGGCCGACAAGTGCGAGTGCTGGGGCACCAGAGGCCGGATGGACGGCAAAATCTTGGCCGCTGCGATGTTCTGCAACTGGATCACATGGGTCAGATAACCCTTTTCATTGCTCTCTGCGCCCACCACAGGTACCGGGGAGGAGCGTGCATCTTTGAGCGGTATGATACGCAGCACATTTTCCACTTCCACCACGGAAAAATCGTGCATCTCCAGCACTGTGCGAAAGAGTTGCAACAGCTCTTCTTCATTGAGGGGTTTAGAGGATATGACCTTAATGCGACCTTTAACACGCGGATCAATAATGACCGTGCGACCCGTAACATCGGCGACAAACTTGATGAGTTCCTGAATATCGGAATCTTTGAAGTTAATGGTCCAGGTCTGCTGGGCCCAGGAGTTCATCGCCAGTGCCAGCGTCAACACACCCGCTGCACCCAGACTCGTGATTCTTCGCAACACTGTTATCCCTCGGAACTCATAGAAATTTGAATGGAATGCGTGGCGCCGTCGCGCAATACCTGGAGGTTGGCCTCGGTGGCATTTTTCAGCGCCTGGTAAACTTCCCGCACCTTTTGCGGCTCGTTCACCTCAATGCCGTTCACCGATACCACTATGTCGTCGGTTTTCAGCCCCACCATGTCGAATAATTCGCGCTTGCGCCCGGGCCGCACCTTGTAGCCGATCATGCGGCCGTTTTCCGTTGCCACCATGAAGCGCACCACATCGCCGATATTTTTAGCCTGCTCTATCTGATCGCGGCTGATCGCGGTGGCCACTTCCGGGGCAGGAGTATTGTTATTGGATGACGGCGGGGTGTAATTGGTACTGCTGGCCACATTCATGCCGTCTTCACCGTATAACCAGAGCTCCTCCAGGTTGCCATTATTGTTGATGATGACCTTGAGGCTTTGAATGTCCGCCACTTTGACACCATTGGTGCCGTCTAGAGGATCGCCGATTTTGTACAGTTTTTGGTTTTCGCCCGGGCCTATGATCGCCCAGGACTTGCTCGAGTCGGCGGCGGCGATAATGCCCTGCAGCTCCAGATTCAGCCTGGTACGCTCCAATTGCTGCTGTTGTGCTGGTTGCGGCTCCACCGATTGCGCGGGAACATTGCCGAAGAGATCCAGGGCCTGCACCGATGCTATATCCACTGTGCGACCCGGGGCTGCCGTTGTACGCCCAGTCTTGGGTGTCACCTGGCTAACCGGCAACTCTGGGTTTGGTATCAGGTACCAAACCAATGCTGCCAGATTGTGGCAAATCCATAGGAACGCCAACGCCAACACCGCCATACGCCAATATTTCAAAGGCACCCGACGTGCAATGACCCCCCAACGCGCCAAGTGAGCTTCCGCATCGGCGATAAAGGGTGAATGGGCGACGTTTTTCAGGGCCACCATGGGTCTCCGTGTTGGGGCTGTTGAACCGGTCGGGAAAATCTGCGCCGGATTGAGGGCGGCAGGGTGCGCGATTATGCTGCCAACTTATTGTTAATTCATCACAATATCTCTAATTCGTCGGAAGCTGTAAACAACCTCTATCAAATATAGCCTTTAAATTCCGTATTTTGGGTGCTGTTCCTCACCCTAAATCTCAAACTTGTTCCCAATCGGATCTGTTTGTATCCTAACGCCCTTTATTGCTCAGGGCGCGCGCATGACCGAGGTTTACATCATCCGCAATCAACACCAGCTTTATCTGGATAAGCACGGCGCCTGGGTCGATGGCGGTGACAGTCCTCAACTCTTCCGCACCCGCTTTAGGGACGAAGCCATCAACACTAAAGTCGAACTCTCGGTACGCCATCCGGATTTGCGTCTCGCCCTTGTGTCCGGTGTCTTGGACGAAAGAGGCCAGCTGTGCCTGGCATCAGCGCCTGGGTGCGATATTGACCCAGCCGCCAACGCTTCGTTCAGCTCCAGCGACAATCCTCGCATGGATACTTCAGCCGACGATCCGTCATCTGCCAGCGCGACAGAAACCTGCTCCTGAAGCGTCGGCCTTAACTGCTCTGCCCACCGGGAATATTGTTAAGACTAGCCGCAAATCCCGATGCGGGCGTTCATTCACTCTGCTGAGGGTTTTGTGTGGCCAAACTTGTGGAATTGGATCGGGAAAATTTGCCGTCCGGACTTTTTGATCCGGAGAATGCTCCACTGTTGACGGGCATACTGCGGGGCGTCGAGAAGGAGAGCTTGCGCGCGACCCCTTCCGGTGAGCTGACGCTCACAAGCCACCCCCTCGGTCTGGGCTCAGCGTTGACCCATCCTCAGATCACCACTGACTTCAGCGAATCCCTGGTGGAGTTCATCACGCCGCCTTCCCACCGCATAGGCACATTGATGGAGCAGCTCAAAACGCTGCACCAGTTCACCTATCAGCATCTGGGCGATGAATTATTGTGGGGGCACAGCATGCCCTGTCTGGTAGGTCGCAGCGACGATATACCTGTCGCCCGTTATGGCAGCACCAATCGCGGCATCATGAAGACCGTTTACCGGATCGGCCTGGGTCACCGTTACGGCCGGGTGATGCAGACAGTGGCAGGGGTACATTTCAATTTCTCCCTACCCGTTTCTTTCTGGACCTTCATGCACCAACAGGACGGCTCGGTCGAAGAGCTCGACGCTTATATCGCCCGCCGCTATTTTGACCTGATTCGCAATTTCCGCCGCCATTACTGGCTATTGGTTTATCTGTTCGGTGCCTCTCCGGCTTTGTGCAGCAGTTTTGTCGCCGATCGCCCGCACAGTTTGCAGATATTCGATGGTGATAAGGACACCTTGCACCTGCCCTATGCCACGTCTTTACGCATGGGCGACCTGGGTTACCAAAGCAAAGCGCAAGAACAGCTTTATGTCTGTTACAACTCCCTGGAAAGTTATGTGCGCACCTTGGGGCGGGCTATTGCCACGCCCTATGAGCCCTACGAGCGCATGGGTATAAAAAATGACGCCGGTGCATTCCAGCAGCTCAATACGGGGTTATTACAGATCGAAAACGAATTTTACAGCTCAATTCGCCCCAAACGATCGGCGCAAAAAGGCGAAACGGCACTCACGGCGCTCTGTCGCCGCGGTGTCGAATACATAGAAGTCCGCTGCCTGGACATAGATCCGTTCACCCCCACGGGCATCAGCTCTGCACAACTGCGGTTTCTCGACACATTTCTGTTGTTCTGTGCACTCCATCCAAGCCCATTGTGCGGCCAGGAGGAATTCCGGCGCATATTGCAAAACCAGAAAAGCGTGGTGAATGAAGGCCGTCGCCCCGACTTGAAACTGGTGACACCCGGGGGCGAACCCCTAGCGCTGCGTGCATGGGCCGAAGAACTGTTGGGCGCACTTTATCCTCTCGCGGAATTGCTCGACCAAACCCACGGTGAAGTGACCTATTACAGGGATGCCTGGGGCCAGCAACAAGAGAAGGTATTGCATCCGGAATTGACGCCCTCCGCGCGGATATTGCGCGAGTTACGCGAGCAGAAACTGAGTTTTCATGAATGGGCTAAAGTCCAGGCAAGCGAGCACAAAACTGCACTCTTGAGCCAACCCCTATCGGCCAAAATGGAAAAACGATATGGCGATATGGCGGAGGAATCCCTCGCCCTGCAAGCGGAAGAGGAACGGCAGCCGCAGGCGCCATTTGCAGATTATCTAAAGGCCTATTACGAGCAATATCAAATTTGCTGTGCCGACAAAAATTGCCGATAACAGGTTCTATTTCTGGATAAGAAAGGCATTGAAGTAGAGGTCGATCACGCCTTCCTGCTGATCCTCCTGCAGAAGGACATTGCGCACTTCTTCAAGCGCTTCACGGCGCAGTGCCTCCTTGCCCTCCTGGGAGGCAATGCTTTCGTCTGTCTGAGCTGAAAATAACATCACCAGATTGTTGCGGATATAGGGCATATGGTGGCGTACGGAATTGGCCGCATTCGCATCCTGCAGGCGCACTGAAAGATCCGCTTTGATATATTTCAGCCGGCCAGGGCCACCATAATTCACCACAAAGGGGGGCTTCAGCGGTACATAGATTGCCCCGGCATTGGGCGCGTGCTCGGCGTTTTCGGCACTGTCTCCATTCGGGGCTTCCGCTTCTTTCGGGGCGCTATTCGCCTGCGCCGGAGCCACCGGCAAAATTATGCATACTGCGATACACAGCTCAATCAGAGCCCGCTTCAACATAGCAACGCCTCGTTTTACCTCAACAAATATTCAACAACTATAGTTGAATTCTTTGCCACTTCCCGCTCACATCGGGCATCGGGTTGAGTTGTGCCGAAACTTTCACTAACGTAGCGCGTCCATAACGTTGATTTTTCATCCGGAACATCTCATGTCACTGCCCTCCATCCGCCTGACTTTTTTGATTATATTTCTCGGCTGCGCCGGCCTCATTTTGACCGGGCTCTATATGCAATATGTTATGGAGCTTTACCCCTGCCCCCTGTGCATTACACAACGTATTTTTATCATTGCTGTGGGGATTACCGGGCTGCTGGCGTTTTTTTTGAACCCACGAGCCATAGGGCGCAAAATATTTGCCGTGTTCGGAATCCTTTTCGCTGTCATCGGCGCAAGCTTCTCGATACGCCAGCTGTATCTGCAGAGCCTGCCCAAGGACCAGGTGCCCGCCTGCGGCCCGGACTTGGGTTATCTTCTGGAGAATTTTCCTTTAATGGATGCGTTGTCGGTCCTGCTGCGCGGCGACGGTAATTGTGCCGAGGTGCAATGGTCTCTCTTCGGCATCAGCATACCCGGCTGGACATTGGTGGCATTTATCGGCCTCGTCGGCTTTAACCTCTGGCAAATGCTGCGCCGCAATTGATGCCAGGCTCTGGAAATGAGCGCTGGTAGAGATATAACCGTTCTCCCTGAGTTACACCTCACTAAGAACCCTTTGAGGCTTGCCCTGGCAGACCAGATCACCTATCTTGGTGCTCAGTTGACGTGATTTCCCTTCAATAAAACAACCTAAAAACAGAGGAAATGTAAATGTTAGAAAATTGTCAGTCGGCGCGGGAGCGCTGGGGTGGTGTCAGCGAAATCATCGACCGCTGGCTCAAAGAACGCCAGGATATGCTGGTATTGTTCTGCAAGATTTCTGCACAAAAGAGCGAACCCTTTTCCGAAGAGACCGAAACCACCCTGCGCCATTTCTGCCAAATACTTGTGGATTACGTTTCCGCAGGGCATTTTGAAGTGTACGAGCAACTGGTGAATGAAGGCCGCGAATATGACGATCATGAAGGATTGTCCGTCGCTAAAGTGCAATATAAAGCCATCGACTCCACGACTGAATTCATTCTGGATTTTAACGACAAGTATCAGGAAACGGATGACTTGAGCGCGCTGATGCAGGATCTCTCCAAATTGGGCGAGTCCCTGGCCATTCGCTTTGAAGCAGAAGACAAAATGATTGAAGTACTGCACAACTCCCATCGCGATCAGATTGCCTGATTTAACAAGCAAGCAGCCATCAGGCTGCTTTTCTTTATTCCACCAAATCCCCGCAGGGCATGCTGAGCAGCCCGATGCTAAGCTTGCTGCATGGCAGCCCAAGCATTTCGCAGAATAATTTGATGATGGCGGACAGCGGTACTTCTTCACTCTCCTTAAATTTGCGCCCCCTGCAATACCTTCTATTGATGAGCACCCTGACCGCGTGCGGCCCGAAAGCTCTGCCACCTGCACATCAATTGGAAATTGCGGCGGTGGGAATTCATAGCGGCGCCCTGAGCAATAATGGTGAATATGCAATTGCGGGATCTTTATATCACGGCATCAGTTACTGGCGCCTCCGCGACGGCGAGCGCCTGTTCGACTGGAGTCATCGCCCGGGTGCCGATACGACATTGAGCGCCGCCGATTTTTCTCCAGATGATCACTGGGCCATAACAGCCGATGTGCATACATTGGCGCTCTGGGATACCGAGACGGGAATTACACCGCGCTACTGGCGCGCACCGGGAGATATTTTATCGGCGCAATTAAGTCGTGACGGTCAACATGCACTGCTGGGTTTGAGCGACCACACTGCGGTGCTGTTTGATATCCGCCGTGGTGGTGTGCTGCGTACCCTCAATCACAACAATCGTGTACGCAGCGTGAGCTTGAGTGACGACAATAAAATAGCCGCCACTGGTTCAGAGGATTACTCAGCGGCGACCTGGGATCTGGAAAACAACCAGCCATTGGCCAGGATGCGCCACAATGACGAAGTGCAATTAGTGGTTCTGTCCCCCGACGGCTCCCGTGTGCTCTCTGTGAGCAAATACGATAAAGCGGTGGTGTGGGAGAGCAAGACCGGAGAGATTCTCGCTGAAATTCCGCTGGCGGCGAGCCGCCTTAAACGCGGTCTCCGATTTACCACGGCCCGCTTCAGCGCCGACAACGACTATTTGCTCACCGGACAAACTGATCAAATCGTTACTCTCTGGCCATTGGCTGATCTGGCACATCCTATTAAATGGAAAGTGACCAAGCGTAAGCTCTGGAAACCCACTGGCGCCGTCATAGTGGATGTGGCTTTTACTGCGGAGGCGGGAACCTTTTATGCGCTGGCCTCAAATGGGCTGGCGTTTCGCTTGGTGTTGCCCCAAAAGTTTGTTCCATAAAAAAAGGCCCTTTCGGGCCTTTTCACAAATATCCTATTTACTGAGGATGATGCGCTTCCACATCCGGATTGATAGCCAACAATTCCACTTCGAAAATCAGGGCGGCATTAGGACCAATCTTGCCGGACGTACCACCTTCGCCATAACCTAATTCTGGCGGTACATATAATTTAAATTTGTCGCCAACTTTCATCAGCTGCAGCGCTTCAACCCAACCGCTGATCACGCCCTTTACGGGGAAACTCACCGGCTGACCACGGTCCACCGAACTGTCGAACACGGTGCCATCAACCAAAGTGCCATGGTAATGCACCTGTACTGTATCGTCTTCTTTAGGTGAAGCGGCACCTTCTGGAGCTGGTTGCAGCACTTCGTATTGCAAACCGCTTTCGGTAACTTTCACGCCGTCTTTTTTGGCATTTTCCGCCAGAAAGGTTTGCGCCTCTTTCAGGTTGGCTTCAGCCGCAACCTTCCGCTCTTCTTCGCGTTTGGTCTGCTGCGATTCCTGGAAGGTCATCATGATCTGCTGCTGTTCGCTTTGGGCTATACGCGGTTCTTTGCCATCCAGAACGTCTTGAATGGCGGCCGCCATAACGTCCTTACGGAACTTCAGGCCATTGGCCTGTGCTTGCTGGGCCATGTTGTAGCCCACTATGTAGGTCACCTTCTGCTCGATGGCATCCAGTTTGATTTCTGCGGGCTCACCCGCAGTCTTTGCGTCTTTATTACAACCAGCGGTAACGAGAAGCGCGGCCATGGTGGCGCCCAGAATAGCTGTCTTGCTTAGATTGAACTTCTGCATAGTGATTTCCAGTGAGCTCTTATGTATGGATCGGTTCTCAGCTCTGCCAGGTGAGCCATGCCTTCGGGCGCCGAGAAAGCTTGGGGGTGCGACATGTTAACGTAATTTTTTGCCGGATCGCAGACCGAGAGCACATTTTTTTTGTCGCGCAAAGACGTCATGACATGACCTGGAATTCAAGAAGTACGGCGCCTCCCGTGATATTACCTGCTCGCGGATATCTGCAATAAAAGGACCTTTAACCCCGAATTCGCAAACCTAAAAAGATACTGTTGCTTGATCCCGCCCTCCTAAATTCACCCGAAAAGCCGCGCTATTTGCTGTTTTATGATCCCGCTCTTTTAAGTATTCCAGAGTAATTGGAAAGTGGGATTAAACGTCGATTGGGGATATTGCATTTGTTCATCACACAATAGGCGTACATTTTTTTCGCAAAGCAAGCTATTATTTCAAACGCTGAGCAAATCCCGTTTTTATCCAACTTCATACAGGTACCCCTATGGCCGCGCCGAAAAAAAAGATGGTTGATCCCGTTCTGAGCCTTGAAAAGCAAATTGCCAAACTGCAAACACAATTGACAAAAGCCCGCGCGAAAAAGCTGTCAGGCGCGGCAAAAAGCTTGAAATCCGCTACCAGTGATCTCGCCAAAAATAAAACTGCACTGGCAAAAGCCAAAACCAAACTGGCCGCGGCAACGGCAGCGAACAAAAAGAAAAAGTCTGCAGCAACTCAAGGCCGTGTGAAAAAGGCCAAGGCAGATGTAGCCAAACTGCAGGCAACCAGCGCCACTCTGAAAGAAGCACTGGCCGGCGCCAAGGCCGACCTGGCGCAACTGAAAGGTGACAGCAAAGCGGCTGCACCAGCCAAAGCCAGCACCGGCAAAAAGCGCGGTCGCAAACCCAAAAGCGCCGCAGCTGCACCCGCCAAGAAAGAAAAGGTAGAGAAAAAGAAACCCGGCAAAAGAGGCCGTAAACCCAAGGCCGCAGCAGCTCCTGTATCCGCAACCTCAGCCGCAACTACTGCAGCGAAGCGTCGCGGCCGTCCTAAAAAATCTGCAGCGGCCGTTTCGCCCAGCGCAGCACCGGCGACAGAGGAAAAGGTAGCAGTAAAAAAAGAAAAGAAAGTCAAAGCTACTAAAAAGCCTAGTGAGAAAAAAGCCCAAGCCAAAACCAGCGCACCGACGGCATCCCCGGCGACCCCGGAATCCAACATTGAAGCCCCACCCGTAGCAACCGATGGTGGCGACTCAGTGGAAACCCCCTTGGCTCCGCCGTCAGCGACCACCAGCCTGTTCGACGACGACCTTTAAGACCCACAGGCGCTGTCGCCCGGCGGCGCCTTGCTTCTTCCTATCCTTCACCGACGCATAACATCGAACTTTGGATACGCAATTTAATTGTGCGCAGTCGCAGCCGTATTAAAAGCGGACTTGATATCCGACGTAAAGATAAGAGAAGTCGATATGGTTCTTCTCATCCAGATCCCGCATGACTTCATTGCCCATTTCCAGGCGCAGTTCCGTATTACGCCAGGGGCGATAGTTGAGCGCTAGACTCCCACGCAGGTTGGTTTGGGCCGTTTCATCACCCTTGTCTTCGGTGTACTTAAGGTGGACGCGCGGCGTAATAGACAATTTGTTGCTGAACAGGCGTATCCGCTCACTCACATGCACCATATTGGAAGACGACAAGGTGGTGTCCGAGATTCGTAATCCCAACGTCGCCGTGTCGTTCATGCCGATAAAATTGTTGATGGTTGCCTGTAATCCCGCCGACGAGTAACGATATTCCGCATCATTGGATTGCACCTTCAAGTCTCCCTCTTCCATGCCGAATATGGGTACATCGCTGCTCACCGAATGGTAGATATCCGCGAGTATTTCCAGGTTTTCGTCCACATGATGCTGATAGGAAATGGAGCCGCTTTCATAAAGTGAAGTGCGCTCCAACGCATGAAATAAAAGATAGTCGCGATTGGCCTGTGTTTGCAGATATTGCTCCAGGTTCAAATAGGGCTGTCCGAGCAATACGTTGGTGGCGCTGAGCAGCGGTGAGCGCTGGCGGCCGTAATTCAATGCCAGTTGATTGCGGTTATCGAATTTATAGGTCCCTTGCCAACGCAACAGGTTCACCTCGGCAAATTCATAGTCGTAATCCACATTGGCGAAAGTGGAGAATTTCTCTGTGAAATACTGGGCGCGGCCACCAAATGCGGCACGATCGGTTTCACCATATACCGTTTGCTGGGTGACATAGGCCGCCACTCCCCAGTGCTGATCCCAATCAAAGCTCGTCTGGAGGCTGAAGAACTCCCGGTCCATGTAATCGTAAAAGTCGGAAAACTGCACCGGTACACCCGCATTTGCTCCAATGCGCCAGCGCGGATTGAGCGGATATTTCACCGATACGCCGTCGAAATAGTGGTACATGCCGCTGTCAAAATCCTTCTGTCGGCCCCCCACTAAATTGAGCCCGGTTTCTACGTGTGTGTAATCCAGGTACAGCCGTTTGAGCGCCGTTTTATCGTTGTCGACATGATCCAGCATATCCGCCACATCATATCCACTGAGACGCATTTCGAGTTCGTGTTCCGGCAAACGATAACCTGCGGTCAGATCGTAATGGGTGTAGAGCGCAGCCAGCACATCCTCATCCGGAATGGTTTTTCCACCCCGTTCCATGTAGCTGTAGGTCTGCCCCAGAACGCCGCGCCAGTAGAATTTTTCGCGCTGCTGATTGTATTGGGATTTGCGCAGCGCGCCTTTGCCATCGTCGGCTGCGGTTTCGAGTGCGCGCAAACGCTGCTGGACGCGGCTCACCCAACTGCCTTCCGGGTGATTTACCAAGAGATCCTGATACGTCTGCAATGCAAATTCGCGGTGCCCCAGGCGCTCATAGGTCAGGCCGGTGAGTTCCTGCGCCCATACGGAAATATCCTGGTCCGAAACCAAAGACAGAACACTGTAATAATTCAATGCCCGCTGGTACTGCTCGTTCATATAGAGATTTTTGGCTTCCGCCAGCACCGCCTGAGCACCGGCGCGATTATCCATTGCCGCAGGTTGCAACCAGAATAAAGCCTGGTCCCTGCTTGAGGGGGCAAACAAGCGTTTGTGTTCCGCAGCGGAAACACTCACGACCCGCAAGCCGTTAAAAGCGCCTGCGTTGTCTTCGACGAATTTTTCCGCTTCGGTACGGGTACGAAAAAATCCCATGTGGACCAATGGCAATGGCTGGTTTTGCAGCAGCTGCGCGGAAGTGTAAAACGCCAGATAGGAATAGCGCGGCAATTTGCCGCGCACAGCGTTGATACCGCCCGCACTTACCGGCCACTGCACGGCAAAGCCGGCATTGGCGTGGTCCTTATACAACTCCATCAGCCCGGTTTTTTCCGGTGAACCAACATTGCTGTCAGCAGCAAAAGCCGATGCGGCCAGCCACATCAATCCGATTGCGATAAATGCAGTGCGCATAGTTTGAAGAGGTTTAATGTTCATCAAATCCACCAGGCGCTAAAACAAAATCGGATTGGAAAAAGTGGTCGTGTTATGGCACGTACTGCATTGCAGCGCGCCTGTCGGGATATGCCCTGGAATTTGCCCACGCGCTGTAGTGCCGTTGTGGCAGGAGATGCAATCGTCGCTCAAGAGTCCGTGATCCACAGTCACCGGCGGATTCCATCCTTCGGTGGAGTGGCAGCTTTCGCAAAGCGGTGCAGATACCGGAATGTGATCGCTCGGCTGGCCGGGAGCTGTTTGATTGTTATGGCAACTGGCACAGGTCCCAAGAACGAATTGGTGATTCACATCTGGCGCGGCCACCGGCGCAAAAGCCACCGTGTTTTTATGGCATTCGCCACACTCTGGAGCTACCAATATATGGTCCGATGGCCGACCCAGAACAGGCATCCCATTGTGACAACTGGCGCAAGTGCCTAAGACATAGTCGTGGTTAACCACGCCTACCGGGGAAAAAGCCACGGTGCTGTGGCAGCCTTCGCATACAGGATTAACGCTGATGTGATCCGCCGGTCGGCCTGTGGCACTCGTCCCGTTGTGGCAATTCACACAAGGCGCCGTTATGAGATCGTGACTGAAGTGCACCGGCTGCCAGGCCAGGTCCGAATGGCAATCCGAACATTCGCTCTGTACGGGAATATGGTCTGCCGGCTTCCCTGGCGCTGTGACGTTGTTGTGGCAATTGCTGCAGAGACCGAATACCTCGTGGTGGTCAACCCTGGGTACCGCCTGCCAATCCTGGGTGTTGTGGCAGGTATCGCAACGCTCGCTGGTATGAATGTGACTGATCGGTTTGGTGGTGGCATTGAAGCGGCCATTGACGCTGTGGCAGGCGACGCATTCGGTGGGGGTGCCGGCGAACTGACCCCCCGAATGGCAACTCTCGCAGGGCACAAAATTGTGACCACCCGTAAGCTCAAAGCCGGTCTGGGCGTGGTCGAAGGTTTTTTCCTGGCTGAGGGCTTCACCCCAGCAACCCAGGAGCACTATAAGCCCGCACAACCGCAGACAAGACCGGACGAAATGCTTCATGAGACTAGTCCTGAAGGAGGATCAATTCAAAAAACTTGTTCTGGCTGTGGCAGCGGCCGCAGTTCTGACCAAATCCGCCATTGTGTATGTCCTGCCGGGAATGACAGTTACCACAGATGGCTGGTGTTTTATCCGGGTCCGTCCCGGGCGCATGACAGGTGTCGCAGGCAACACCCTTGTGCGCACCGAGAAGCGCATAACCCGTGTGCTCCTCATGATCGAACTGCCATAGGTTCCAGGCATTCGGGGAGTGGCAGCTCTGGCACTGGTCGCCTAGGGCGCCCTTATGGTGATCGTCCGCTTTATGGCAGTCGGCACAGGCGCTGTCCGTACCGGCAAATTGGTTGCCGAGATGGCAGTTCTGGCAGGGAACCACGCTGTGCATACCCACCAGAGGGAACTGGGTGAAATTGTGATCGAAGCGATTGATCGTGTTCCAGCCGTCGGTGACATGGCAGGTGGCGCACATCTGCATCTCGGGATTTTTGTGTGGATCATCAGCGGCGTGGCAACCGGCGCAATCGCGTGGCAATTCATCCTGCAGGGCACCCACATGGCAACTGGTACAGGCCAGCTGCTGGTGTTGTCCCATCAGGGGAAAACCCACCTCCTTCGCGTGGTTGAACTGGGCTTTTTTCCATTCTATGGGCGTGTGGCAGCTGTCGCATTGCTTGCCGTTGCGACCGAGGTGGATATCATCGTCCGCATGGCAACCGTGACAAGTCATAGGGTTGGCGCGCTCCACTACACCGTTGCTGTGGCAGGCGCGACAGGGCAGCTCACGATGGCGATGCACCAGGGGGAAGTCTGTGGTGTTGTGATTGAAAACCAGGTTATCCCAGCCGTTCACCGAATGGCAGGTATCGCACTTCTGGCCATTCTTGCCCGCATGCACATCCGCCGCCTTGTGGCAGCTCACACAGGTGGTCTCTTCAAACTGATACTTCTGGCCCACATGGCAGCCACTGCAGGCCACCTCCTGGTGTAAACCTCGCAAAGGGAAATCCGTCGTGCTGTGATCGAACTCCAGGCGTTTCTGCCAGGCGTGCGGCTGGTGACAGTTGGCGCAGTCGGTGCCCAACGCTTCTTTATGAAAATCATCCTCTTTATGGCAGCTCACACAGGCTGGGTCCGCATCCCTGAACTTCTTGCCTGTGGCGTGGCAGTTCTCGCACGCGAGGGGCGCGTGTTTGCCTTCCAGAGGGAAACGCGTCCAGCTGTGGCTGAAGGAGTCGATCTGCATGGCGATTATGTCGCCATCGCGGCCCAGGTGATCGGTGTGGCAGTTTTGACAGGGCTGAACACTGGCGAGCGGCGACTGGCCATGGAAACCCTGTTTGCTGTTGCGATCCGCCCGGATCTCGTCGTGGCAATCGAGGCAGAGATTGGGCATTGCGGCCTTATCGAAGGAAGAGTGGCATTTTTCACATTGGGCTTCGATTTCCGCATGCCCCTTGATCACTTCGCCGGGCATGAGCAACCGCTGCTTGATCGACGTCTGCTGCGCCCAGGCGGCGCCGCTGACCAGCAGCCACAAGAGAATGGTCCAGGAAAAATATTTCATGAAAGACTTCCGGTTAAAACGTGTGGCACTTTCAGATCACCCTCTTTTCACATCATCCAGCTTCATCGACACTGGACCAGCCATCAAAACCCAAAACCCGCTGCGGATCAAACGCGCGTTTGGTCCGCAATCCATAATATGTTAATTTGCGCGCCACCTCCAATTTTGGAGTGATTGCGCCTCTACAGGAGTCCAAGCTTTCACAAGAGAGCAAATGGTTGAATGTTGGGACTAAACTGATCAATTAATACGTAGAGATTAGCTAACTTGAGCCAGGGTGCAGCAGATTCCATCTTGGGCAAACGCCGCTGTTATTGTTATCCCTGAGCCAGAACCCCATAACCGATGGCAACAGAGCGGGAATTATAAGGGAGCGGGACCGGACAAAGTGAGCAATAGATCCCAGTGGAGGCCCGCGGTATGGAGCATGCCGAACGGGATTGTTTACACTGGGTGGCCGTGGCAGGGGAGCCTGGAAGCCATTTCATTAACAATGATCGGCAGGAGGCCGGCACAACATCGATAAAAACCGGACATGAATTTTGTATCACCCGATCGCCGCATAACGCCGGCATTCAAGCGGAGGCGAAACTTGGCACATCCCAAACGCTGGCTCGTTTTAACTGTGGTATTGCTGCTGGGTGCTGGCTTGGGAGAACTCCAGGCGGATGATCTGGCGGCAGCACTGGCCGCCGCCCAAAAAGCCGTTCGTTTGCAGGAATTCAGCAAAGCTGCAGACCTTTATCGCCGCGCAGCCGATGCTGGGAGTGGCGAGGCTCAATACCAGTTGGGCACCCTGTATTTACTCGGGCGCGGCGTCACCAAAAATGAAGATCGCGCGCGCGACCTATTTCAGCAGGCGGCAAACCAGAATCATTCCGCAGCCCAGTTCGGCCTGGCGCAATTACTGCGCGAGCAGGCACCGGAAAAGGCCGCTGAGCTGACGCAGTCCGCGGCAGATCAGGGTTACGCGCCCGCTCAGGCCCACCTGACGCGCGGCACTCCCGCACCCCGGATCAATCAGGAAGCACCGGTGGAGGCCCAATGGTTCGGGGCTGCACGCGCCAACCAGACCGGCCTCCTGCAATCACTCCTGACACAACACAAATCCATCAATCTCACCGATAGCGCCGGACGCACCGCCCTCTTTTACGCCGTTGAAACAGACAGCAGCGACGCAGTGCGCTGGCTGCTCGATAAGGGTGTGGATGTGCGCCACAAGGACCAGTTCGGCCTCACCGCCGCCCAGCGCGCCCTGGAGCGTCGGCGACCGGAACTGCTGCAATTGCTGCTGAAGGCGGGGGCCGACAAAAACCAGGTGCTTGCGAATGGTGACAACCTGCTGCACTACGCCATACGTTTGAAGCAATACGAGCTGGTGGACCCCCTCGCCAAAGCCGGCATTGCCATCAACCAGAGCAATAATGAAGGCTGGACACCGCTTGACCTTGCCCAGTATCAAGGGGCGACACAGTCGGCCGCTCACTTGATACGACTGGGCGGCAAAAACGGCGCGGGCTGGCGCTCCGACCGGCGCGCGCAAGACGTGCAGCAGGTCGCGGACCAGCTGCGGGGTGGTGAAGTACCGGCGGTGGCCAAGGCGGTGATCAATAACAACCGGCCACTGCTGGAGCAGATGTTGCGCGAGGATCCCAAGCGGGCAAACACCGTCCTCGACGACGGCGCCACGCTGCTGGTGCTGGCTATCAAGCACAACAAGCCGGAGATGGTGAGCACTCTGATCAAAAAGGGAGTGGAGGTAAACCAGAAGGCTTACCGGGGTGTGACTGCCCTGCAGGTAGCCGTGCAGCAGAATGACCCGGCGATGGTTAAACAGCTGCTCGCGGCCGAGGCTGATGCGGGTCTAGCGGATGACTCGGGCCGCGACGCCCTAATCACGGCGCTGGAAGAGGATAAGTACCGGATTGCGGAGATGCTGCTGGAAGACTTGATGGGGGACGCCTCGGGCGCGGCTTCCATCAAGGCTCACCTGGCGCTCAACAAGGTCCCGGTCGATCGCTACATTCTGCTGGCCACGCAACACCGGGCGGACTCAGTGCTGCAGCAACTCCTGCCCTACGCCAGCTCTGGTGGCGCTCTTGATGATCAACAGCGCAATGCCCTCTGGTTCGCTGCCGCTGAAGGCAACAGTAAACTCCTGCCGCAATTGCTGAAGGCGGGAGTGTCCGCAGAACAGGCCGATACCCTCGGCCGCACTCCTCTGCTGATGGCCGTGGATAAGGGCTGCCTGGAATGTGCCCGCCTGTTGCTTCCCCACAGCAACATCAATCACCAGTCCAGCGGGGGCAATTCCGCGCTGATGCTTGCAGCGTCCAACAAGGACACCCTCCTCACCTCCTGGCTCCTGCAGAACAAAGCGGAGATAGAGCTGCGCAACCTACGCGGCGATACCGCGCTGATGCTCGCCGTATCCGCCAATGCGCCAGAGGTGGTCCGCCACCTGCTCAAGGCCAATGCCAGCGTCAGCCGCAAAAACCGCTTGGGTTTCTCGGCCATTGATTTGGCTAAACAGGTGAGCCCGCAAATGGTGGAGTTGGTGAAGAGCAATTCGGTGCTCGGGGTGTTTTAACCCAGCATCTCCAATCTGTGTCCCAGCTCCAGCAGCTGGGCCAGATTGTGCAGGTCTGCCTTGCGCATCATGTTCTCCTTGTGTTTTTCCACCGTGCGCTTTGAGAGATGGAGCTGATCGGCGATCTGCGCTGGTGTCAAACCCCGTAATAGCCCCTGCAACACCTCCAGCTCCTTGGCAGTGAAGCAATGGTCCAGAACATCGATCTGGGGTTGCACCTGGGGAGACACCACGCGCTCCCCTCGATCCAGACGATTGAGCAAATCCAGTATGGTTTCAGCGCTGTCGCGTTTATGGAGTAACCCATGCGCCTGGCTCTCAAACAGCTGACGCAGCACTGCGCCCGAGGCTGTACCCGTCAGGAAGACCACCTTTACGTTCGGCCATTTCTGTTGCAGGCGCAGCAGCGCTCGTAGCGGGTCCACCTCCGGCATGTGGTAATCCAGCAATACACAATCGGGCGCATTGGCGAGCGGCGCGCTGAGCAGGGCATTGGGATTGGCAAAATCCCCGAGCACCTGATGCGCCCCAGTGTGGTTTAACAAGAGCGCCAGCGACTGGCGAAAAATATCGTGGTCGTCCACTATGGCGACTTTCATCAAGACTCCCCAATTCCACCCATGAGTTTGGCGATTCCTCTCTCCACCGCCTCCCGCTGGCTGAGCGCTATATTGTTGCTGGCGGGTCTGTGCTCGCAAGCCCTTGGCGCGCAGCCGATCCTCGAGCTTCAACAGCCAAACCCCATCGGCGGACTTCAGCCCTATATCACCTATTTTGCCGCAGACGGTCCGCACTATACTGCGGACGAACTCGCGGACCGCGCCGACCTTTTTGTTCCTTTGCAGGATCGCCGGCAGAACTTGTCAGCGCACACCCACTGGTACCGACTCCACCTGCACAATGCCGGGGATGTGCCCATGTATCAACTGCTGGGATGCGGTGTTGCCAATCCACCTTTCATCCGTGCTTATTGGTTGACTGACTCGGGCACCAACATAATCGATCCACAGCAGGCCCTCGCGCGCTTTGCCAGCCACGCCAACATCAGTATTCCGTTGCAACTCAAACCCCGGGAAGGCGGTGTGCTGCTGATCGAATACCGCAGCCTCGCCAATTTCCCTTTGAGTTTCCAGCTGCGGGATGAACAGGCTCTCTTGGAACGCAGCTTCAAATTCACCCTGTTGGATGGCATCAGCCTGGGCGCGGGGTTGGTGTTGCTGTTGTTCTTCGCCACCCAGTTTTACCTGCACCGGCGCGCCGCCCTCGGATTCTACTGCCTGTTCGTGCTCTGCACCCTGCTTTTCATGGCCCAGGTCTTCGGTTATGGGTTGCGGCTTTTCTGGCCCGAAATGCTGCAAACCAATGCCCAGATCACTTCATTTGTGGGCGCTCTCATCTATGTGTTCTATTTCCTGTTCAGCGCCCACCTGTTCGAATTCCGTCAACGCAATCGTCATCTATTCCGCATTCTGGTGGGTTGGAGCTGCGCCATAGCCACCTTGGCGATAGTAGGGCTCTGGACAGATACGGACCTGGCGCTCAGCCTGCTGGTCGCCGCCGGGTTGCCATTCCCCATTTACGGCGCCCTTGCAGCGTTGCGGCGACGCCAAGTGAGCGCCGGCTATTTTCTTGTGGGATGCAGCGTCCACACAGTGCTGACCTACTGCCTGCTGCTGGCCTGCCTGGGATTCAGTCTCGGCTCGCAAGTATTTACAGTGGCCGCCGCAGGCCAGTTCGTGGACATACTGTGTTTTTCGATCGCGATTTTGTTGAACCACCGGCGCACAGAAAAGATTTTGGACTGGCAGCTCCAGGAACGACAAAGAGACATGGAGGTGTTGTCCTCCAGTGAGCAACTCGCCTCCGATTTGCGCAGTCAGTCGAAGCAGGCGGTACTCCAGGCCGCCACTTCTGCTCATGATCTTCTGCAACTGCTGGCGTCCATGCGCCTGCAACTGGCAACCCAGGACGCGGCTGACCCGCTGATAGCCCGGCTGAAAATCACGCTCAATCATGCAGATGAACTTCTGCGCAGCCGCCTGCAATTCAATCGTCAGGATTATTGGCAGCTGCAAGAAGATTTGGACAGCAGCGAACTGTTGGGGGAAATATACGAGCGCCACGCGGCCGCCCTACCTAAGGAGCGACAATTACAACTCAAAATGCGGGTACAACCGGTACGGCTTACATGTTTGAAGTTGGTCGTGCAACGGGCCGTCGACAATCTATTAAACAATGCTTTACGCCACACATATTCCGGGCGGGTACTGCTAACCGGGCGAAAAAGGCACAACGGATATTTAATCCAGGTGTGGGATACGGGTGACGGCATATCCGCGGCACGCCTGGAACAACTGAACCAGCCTTTCAGCCCAGGTGGCGAAGGATTTGGTCTGGGACTGTTTATCGTCACACAGCTTTGCCAGAGTGTCGGTTACCAATTCTCCATTCGATCCGTGCCGGAACGAGGCACCTGTTGCAGTGTTTGGATACCTTATTCGGAACAAATGAATTAGATGTCCACACCTTCGTGGTTTTTGGAAAAAAGATTAAATGCTTTGCATAAAATCCGCATGTCAGCAATATTTTATGCGCCCCTCCACCCCACCAAAACAGATGCCCGCTGCGTATAAAAAGACAGTGGCCGATTGCGGTAAAGACCCGTCAGCTTATCCGGTGTAGTTTCGGATGGGTCCATCACACTGATCAACTTTTCTTTACCCGTTGGATAACCTATACCGTAAACAACATTGGCGTGAGCAACACCCGCGCTCAAGTTGTAAACCAGCAGCACATGGCTGATGTGCAATTTCTCTTCAATAAACGCCATGGTGAGACTTCGGCCCGGGAAAACCTGATATTCCACGGCAAAATCCGCCGCCAGAGACTCAAAGCTGCGGGCTTGGCCCAATGGATCCAAGCCGCCATTGGAATGGGTTGCGTATTCGTTGATGAGCTCCTGCTGGGATGGTTTTCTGCCAAAAGTCGCCAGCGCTAACCACGACTCCATGGACGCCGCCCAGCAGCTCCAGGTGGTGGATTGTTTAACGTATTTGGGAAGTTTTAGGTACATGAATATTCCTCCTTGATTAGCAGGCGCTATGCCTGCGCCGAACCATTGTCTTATTTCCGCACTGCGCTTTCCCGGTAATTTCTCACAAACTTATTTGGAAATAAGTTACGGGAACCTGAGCATCCGCATCTGTTTCTCGATGCTGACAAGAGCCGAGTCAATGACGGCTCTCTGCGTGCCGATATTCAGCCGCATAAAACCACTCCCGCTCTCACCAAAAATATGCCCCGGGCTCAAACCCAATTTGCACTTCTGGATAAAGAAATCGCGCAGCTGCGCATCGCTCATGCCCAATTGCCGACAGTCCAGCCAGAGCAGGTATGTACCTTCGGAATCGCTTACTGAAATTCGTGGGATATTTTCCGCAAAAAATTCGCGGACGAGATTTTTATTGTGTTGCAGATAGATAATAAGCGCATCCAACCATTGTTCGCCGCCGTTATACGCGGCCTCAAAGGCGGTGATGCTGAAGGGATTGGTATTGCTGACGTGCAAGAGTTCGAGTGCTTTATGCAATGCCTTGCGATGGTTTGGATTGGGCACTATCAGGCAGGATAAACCCAGGCCGGGAATATTAAAGGTTTTGCTGGGCGCGACGGCGGTGATGAGATGGGTATGAATAAATTCCCCAAATTCCTTTTCCAATGTGCCCAGCATGGTGTGGCTGTGACCGGGGTAAATCAGGTCGGCGTGGATATCGTCGGAGACGATGTTCAACCCATAGCGTTGAGCGATGCGCAGCACTTCCAATAATTCCGCTCGACGCCATACCCGACCAACCGGATTATGGGGCGAGCACAGCAGCAGGATTTTCGCCTTGGGCGCCAGTGCTTCCAGCTCCGTAAAATTGATCTGGTAACTGTCGCCCACTTTTTGCAATGGATTGAGTAGCAGAGTGCGACGGGTATTGGCCGCGATATTGAAAAAGGGGTGGTAGACCGGCGGCTGAATAATCACGCCTTCACCCTGCTCTGCCAATGCCAGGCAGCAAGCGTGCAAAGAGGGCACAACGCCGGGCATCATCATGATCCAGTCGCGCTGAATGGTCCAATGATGACGGCGCTGAAACCACTCCATCACCGCTTGATAGAGACTTTCTGGATACAGCGTATAACCGTACACGGGATGGGCTGCACGCTGGACTATGGCCTGGGTTACACAATCGGGGACAGCAAAATCCATATCCGCCACCCACATGGGGGTTATATCGGCCGCGCCGAAATAGCGCTGGCGACCGTCGAATTTTTGCGAATCGGTATGAGTGCGATCTATTGGGCGGTCGAAATCAAAATTCATTTGAGGGCCTTTATTTAATGCGCTGCCACACAGTCACTTCCGATACGCTGTGCTGGAATTTACGGCGGGTTTCGCGGATGACAAACGGCACATCCTGAGGCGCACCCAGAAGACGGAAGTGCGCGGACAGAATTGCCCGCAATGCATCAAAGGTAGTGTAACTCTCGCCATCTTTTTTAAAGCCGCCCAGCCAATCTTCGCGCGGCGTGTGTTCGGCAAGCCAAGTGTAGGGTGAGGCGATCAATAACACGCCGCCGGGATTTAAACGCTCATGAATCTGCCGTAGAAATTTGGCGGGATTATAGAGTCGGTCGATTAAATTGGCGGCGAGAATCAAATCGTAGCCGGTGAGTTGCGGTTTGAGGTTGCAGGCGTCGCCTTGGGAAAATTCCACTTTGTGGGCCAGATGCGCGAGATCCAGATCCATGAGGCTACGCGATTTGTAACTGACCAGTTCACCTTCATCGGCCAATGTGTAACGCAAGGTGCCGGTTTGCGCCAACTGTACGCCCTGGGTGATAAAGCGCGCGGAAAAATCCACACCGGTGACCGCATCAAAATAGCGGGCGAGTTCAAATGCGGCGCGGCCCGAAGCACAACCAAGATCCAAAGCCTTGTGCCTTGGCATTTCACCCATGGCGGTTATCGCAATATTGACCAAGGCCGCGGGAAAATTTTCCACACCGAAATAAGTATCGCCGTAGTGGAATTCGGCGTATTCGGACATCAGTTTGTCCGTTTCATAATGGGAGCCGGGCACAGGTTTTATCTCCTCAGCAATCACATACCGAAATCCGGCGTGCTGAAAAAAATGGCGGCGAAAAGCGTAACGCGCGCTGCGCCGGCTTTCATTACCGCAGGAAATCCAGGAACCACCTTTGATCAAATTGTGGCGGTCATCAAAAGTGGGTGTCGTGAAATCGTCGTAAATCGGATGGACGTCGAAACCTTCGAACGGGTAGATCGGGGTTTCCGTCCACTGCCACACGTTGCCCGTTACGTCGTACAGGCCGCCCTGGGCAAAGCGATTGACCGGACAGGAAGAGGCAAAATAATCCAAATGGATATTGGCGGCCGCAGGTTCATCATTCACTTCCTGCACACCGGCAAAATCGTAGAGGCGGTACCACTCGTCCTCCGTCGGCAGACGAAAATTCTGGCCGGTAGTCGCTTTTTTCCAGTTACAAAAAGCTTTGGCTTCGTGGTAGTTCACTTCCACGGGCCAGTCCCAGGGCATGGGAATTTCTTCGGTCATCACACGCAGAAACCACGCATTTTGATTTTTGACCCAGAAGGTGGGACGGGTGGCCTGGGTATACTCACGCCAGGCGCGGCCCTCTTCCTGCCAATATTCACCGGAGACGTAACCCTGGGCCTCGACAAACCCCAGGAATTCCCCATTGCTCACCAAAAATTTTGCCGCTTTAAAGCAAGCGATTTCCGCGCGTTGATAGCCATATTCATTATCCCAACCGTAATAGGGATCGATTTTATTTTTGTTGAGCTCCACCACACCGGCGGGAATTTCCACCAGAGTATTTTCCGGCGCCGGACCGGTTTGGGTGCACGACTTCCAGGCAGTGTGGGATTTGACGCGGGACAAATGATGCTGGCGAATCAGCACCGACGAGGTTTCCAGATGAATACGTTCGTGCTCGATTCCCATGATGATGGCCCACCAGGGATTATGCCAATCCACCGGCAGGTTCAAGGGGGCGGTATCGATCAGCGCCAGTACCAGTTCGCGCACCTGATCGCGGTAGGCTTTGACTTCCGCCGCAGACGGCCAGGGATGATTTTTACTGTCGAGATCATCCCAGCTCATTTCGTCCACCCCCACCGCAAACATGGATTCGAAACTGGGGTTGATACGCTCGTTAATTAAACGCGCCAGCAATAATTTATTGATAAAAAAGGTTGCCGTGTGCCCGTAATAGAAAATCAGCGGATGACGCAAGCTTATGGGTTTGACATAAAACGCATCTTCGCTGGCCAGGGTTTCGAACAGGGATTCGTAACAATCAAAAGTACGGGTGAAATATTCACGCAGTTGCGCACGCAAAACCGGCGCGGAAGTGCCACACAAATCAGGGGTGCGGGGAATGCGCAGAGCATCGGGAAATAACGGGTCGTTCACACAGGTTCCTTTAAGACAAAAATCAGCCCCCTATGGAAGCTTCCTGTTCCTGGGCTTCCAGATTGAAGCCGTACTGACGGCCTTCATCGAGAAGATAGGCCGCCACCTGACCGGAGCGTTCTATGGAAAAGCGCTCCAGGTAATCAAACAGGCTGAGGCACTCATCCTCCGGCCCCACGGGGCTGAGTCGTGAGGTGAAATCCTGCAGGCGCTGCAATAGGATTTTTTCGATGGCCAGTTCCGCCGCCAATATATGTTTGCGCACCAGTTGCTCTTGCACACGGGTGAAGTTACTGCCGGCGATCAGTTTGCCGCGCAACTCGCGCAGACCGCCAAGCAGCTCCTGGTTAATGCCGCCGACGATGGCCAAGGCTTCATCCAGCGCGGCGGGCGGCAGGTGCAGACGATGGGAGTCGAGCCAGCAGAGCCAAAGGATCATATCCACATTGGCTCCGTAGACATCCTGCAATTCCAGGCATTTTTGTTGAATGGATTCCTGAGCGTAGAAACCTGTGGCGTAAGTCCAGAGATGGCTTTTGATTTCGATCGTCATGGTCACTCCTCGTGTTTTTCCGGGCCCGTCGCTTTTTACACGCGAACTTTATTCTTTTTTGCTCAGCAACAAGTCCCAAACCCCGTGGCCCAGGCGTTCGCCACGCGTCTCAAATTTGGTGACCGGCCGGAAGTCCGGCCGCGGAGCAAAATCGACAACCGTATTGGCCAGTTGCGGCTCTGCGCGCGCCACTTCCAGCATTTGCTCCGCGTATTCCTGCCAATCGGTTGCCATGTGCAACAGACCGCCCGGCTGCAATTTACGGGCGATCAAAGCGATAAATTCCGGTTGTACTATGCGGCGCTTGTGGTGCTTTTTTTTATGCCAGGGATCGGGGAAATACAGCTGGAACCGCGCCAGGGAAGCGTCGGGGATACAGTCGGTCAGTACATCTTTGGCATCGGCCATGTACACCTTGAGATTGGCAACACCCTCTTTGGCGGCGCTGTTGATCAAGCGTCCCACACCCGGCGGATGCACTTCTATGCCAACAAAATTCAGGCTGGGCTCCGCCTTGGCCATGGCCAGCAGGGAGTCACCCATGCCAAAGCCCACCTCCACCACCAACGGATGGTTATTGACAAATGCCGCCTGGGGCAGCAAAGGTCCGTCAAACAAACTGAGGCCATAGTGCGGCCAGTGGGCATCAAATGCACCGCGCTGGCCATCGGTCATGCGGCCGGCGCGAATCACAAAGCTGCGGATCGATTTCGGTTTGAATTCGGGTTTGATTTCCATGGACGCTCATATAATGGGGTTCAACCCTGCCCTGTCGCGGGCAGGTATAAATACAGTCTTACCAGACGGGAATGACCTGTTGTTTCAGCCAGGTGCGATGGCGCGCGTAATCCGGCATCACCCGCTCTACCAATTGCCAGAAAGCGGGCGAGTGGTTGAAGTGGCGCAGGTGGGCGAGCTCGTGCACCACAACATAGTCCACCACCTCCGGCGGGGCCATCAGCAGCAGCCAGTTGAATTGCAGTTCACCGCGCGAATTGCAGCTGCCCCATCGGCTTTTGTAATAGCGTACGCCCACCGCACCCGGCAGCACGCCCACCAAAGGGGCGAAAATCCGGACACGTTCAGGCAGGTAGGTCGCCGCCTGTTGCGTCAGCCAGCGGGCGAGAAGCTGGCGGCGGCGCGGTGGGTCATCGCTCACCTCCAGGCGATCCTCCACCAATCGCACTCCACGCAAACCGGGCACCGTCACCAGTTGCAGGGGGCGGCCCAGAAAATTCAAAGTGTCCGCGGCTGTTGGACTCAGCGACTCCCGGAGCAGTGACTGCCGTTGCCGCACCAGATGTTTCTCGATCCAGAGTGCCTTTTGCGTGACAAAGGCGTGGATTTCCGCCAGAGGTGCGCGCAAAGGCGCGCTTACCACCACCTCTCCACGATGCACCTTGATGCCGATGCTGCGTCGCCGGCCGGAGCGTTTGAGCTCAGCGCAAATCTCCGGTCCTACGCTGATACGGTTCACGGGCGCCTCCGCCGCAAGTGCACCAGCAATTCCACATGGGGAGTTTGGGGAAACAGGTCCAGCGGCTGTGCTTCCACAATCGCAAAGCCCGCCGCCAGCATGTCCTGCAGGTCGCGGCACAAGGTCGCCAAGTCGCAGGAGATATAAAAGATTTCCCGCAGCCGGCTGTGTTTGCCAAAAAGGCCATCGCGCACTTTGAGGCCTTCGCGGGGCGGATCCAGCACCAGGATTTCCGCCTGGGCATTGTCCTGCAGCAGCCGCTGGAAAGCAGCGGAATCAAACAGATCGCACACCACCGGCGATACACCCGGCAGCTGTAGGTCCGCCAGGGCAGTGACCGCCTCAGGCACCGCTTCGACGGCGATAATCGAACTGAAACCGGCCGCCGCCAAAACCTGGGTGAAATTGCCGGAGCCGCAGAAAAGCTCCAGTACTTGAGCCTGTTTGGCCAGCACCTTCGCTTGTTGAGACAGTGGCGCTACCCGCTCCGCCAGCCACTGACGCATGGCTTGGTTTTGGGAGGCATTGACCTGCTGGAACGGTAACCGCCGGTTGACGCTGACGCCGGCGGCGGATACCGATTCATCCAGATCCAGGGTGGTCCAGCCACCTTTATGAGCCGGGTGCCAGGCGGTGTTGGGAAGCTGCGTCTGCAGTTCCCGGAGTGTGGCGCGATTATGGTCCGTGAGCACCACGCAATCCTGCACCGGGGCGAGGCGGCGCTGACCGGCGGCAACAAACCCCAGTTCGCGGCCGTCGGTTTTCAACTGCGCCCGCACCCGGTAACCCAAGGGTTCAGATGCCACGAGAATCTGGGCCACCTGTAAATCCGCTTGCAGCCGCGTCAGGGCCCGCTGCACTCGCGCCTGTTTGGCTGCCAATTGCGCCGCATAACCCACCATCATCCAAGGGCAGCCGCCACACTTTCCGGCGGAAAAGCCCTGGTGCGGGCAGGGCGGCACCAACCGCTCGGGTGCAGGTTCCAGTACCTCCACCAGTTCGCCGAGTCCATATTGGCTTTTCACTTCCAAGGGGCGCACCCGTATCCGTTCCCCCGTCCAGGCGCCCGGCACAAAAAAACGCCGCCCGTCCGGGTGATTGACCACTGCGTCGCCCGTATCCGTCAGGCCTTGCACCCAGGCCTCAAACAGACCGCGCGGTGCCGCAGGCGCACTGCTGCGGCCGGGATTGATAAAACGCGGGCCGGCACTTTTCCTCACTGGACCGTTCCTGCGTTTCGGCTGGCGGTCGTCGGAGCGCGCCACTGACGTGGATCCACCTGATAGTAGGCGAGCAATTCAGCGAACAGCTCCGGGTGTTGCGCCGCCAGGACTTCCGTATCCTCGAAAAAGCTTTCCGTGGCCACGGCGAAAAACTCCGCCGGACTGGTGGCGCCGTAGGAGTCGAGTACGGTCGCGCGCCCAAAATAGGCGTGGTCCCGCAGGGAGTTGAACTCGCGGGAAAGTATGGTGGCCCAGCTGCCGTAAGCGCCTTTGCTGTGCAACAGGGGCGCGCCGTTCATGCCGCCGGATTCCGCGTCCAGCTGGTGAGCGAATTCGTGCAGCACCACATTGCGACCGTCGTTGAAGTCATAAACACTCTGCTGAACTTCATCCCACGACAAAATAATGCGGCCGTCCTCCCACGCCTCGCCGCTGAGCGCGCCCTCTTCTTCCGTCACCACACCGGCGGCGTCTCTTACGGTATGGCGCACAACAAACTCCGCCGGATAGAGGTAAATCCAGCGCACATTGCGAAACTCCAGAGTCTGGCGGTTAAGCAGTAGCAGGCAGGCGCAGGCCGCCACCGTCACACGCATTTCTTCGGTGACGATGAGTCCCGCGCAACCGACAAATTGTTTGAAATGGAGAAACTGCGTGATTTGAGCCAGGAGTTGCTTTTGCAGCTCCTGGGGTATGCGATCAAAGTAAGGCAGGGTTTTGCGCACCAGACGCAGGCGACTTTCCGGGAAAGGTGCCTTTTTCACACGCTGCCAACGGTAGGTGCGCCAGGCGTAGTTGGCGGCGATGACGAACGCGAGACCACCAACTATGACGTAAAACAAAAGCGGGTCGCGCATGGAAGCGGATACCTGAAAAGACTTGGACAGAAGCGGGAGGGATTGTACAGGGTGGCGGCGGGTGGTCAAACGACGGGTTCGGCAAAACAATTTCTGAACGGCGGCCCCCTTCCCAAGCCGAGCTTCCGATCATCCTTTTCGGTAGCGCAGCTGGTGAAGGAGGCGAGGCTTAGAAGCTGTAAACCAAGGTCAGCGCTGTCTGGCTGTCGGTGCTGGTACGGTCTTCCGGAATCTCGGAGTTATGTGTGATGGTAAAAGAAGCCTTGATGGCCATGGACTGGTTGAGGTTGGCGGTGACGGCGGATTCCGCCTTGGTGCGACTATTGGCGCCGGACTCCAAAGCCACATCGCTGGAGAACGTCTGGGTGAATTTGGCGTTTTCGCTGAAATCGTATTGATAGTTCGCCGCCAAACGCAGAATGGCCGATTCTTCCGAAAGATTGTCTGTCACCATCACACCATTCTCATCGAAAACCTCGTCCGTGCGGCTGAAGGACATACCGGGACCTACGCTGTAATCCAGAAAAGAGCGGTCACCCTCGTACAGTCGATCCGAATAACCCGCAGCCACAGACGCCTGGAAGTCATACCCGCTGAATTTGTCCTCGTCATAGGACCCAAATATAAACAGTGCACTTTGCTTGCTGTCGAGTTTGTAATCCGCTTGGGCCGAGGCAAAGTATTTTTCCGCAGTCACTTGGCTCTCCTCCACCTCGACACCGTCCTGCTCGAATTTGACTTCGTCCTTTTTATAAAGCGCCTCCAGCACATAGTGATTGCGCCATCGGGCCATGTCGTGTTTTGCGTCCAGCTTGGTTTTCAGCGCCGTGGATTCCGTATTGCCCGAGGTGAGCAGTACACCCAACTCCGCATCGGCGGCGAACGGCTTAGAAGGTTCTTGTGCTGCGGCGGTCATTGCACCCAATGGGCCTGCGGCCAACAGGCTGGCTATGGCAAGTTTCTTCATGGTCTTTTTCTCAAGAGGCTTGTTATTCATGGGAATCCTTCTGGTTTTTTGGTTTTACGAGGGGTACTGCGGAAAATCAGCTTTTGCGGTATTCCGCCAGGGCAATGGCGCCCAAGGCTCCCGCCATATCGCCCAACACGGGAGGTACGATAAATTCTGCAACTGCCTGGCGCTGGTCGCCTAAATAACCATTGATTTGCGCGAGATACGCTTGGCGGATCATGGGGAACAAGTGCGCGCGCTGCATCACACCGCCACCGAGGATGATTCTTTGGGGTGAATACATAAGCGCCAGATTGACGCACATGGAAGCCAGATAGTGGGCCTGCAGTTCCCAGGCCGCATGGCCATCTGGCAGGGTTTTGGGATTCTGCTGCCAGCGTTGGGCCAGAGCCGGGCCGCTGGCGAGCCCCTCCAGGCAGCCGCCGTGATAAGGGCAGGCACCGGAAAAAGGGTCATCCGCATATTGCGTCAACCGCATATGCCCCGCTTCGGGATGCATGGCGCCGTGCAACAGGTGACCGTCCACCATCACTCCGGCACCTATTCCGGTACCCACCGTCACATAAACCGCGCTGTGCAGACCCGCCGCTCCACCCCAGCGCTGTTCTGCCAGCAGGGCGCCGTTCACGTCTGTATCCAGTTGTACGGGCAGATGCAGGTTGTCGCGGAAGTAACCCAGAATGTCGGTGCCCGCCCACAAAGGTTTTGGCGTGGAGGTGATGCAACCAAAGCTGGACGATTCCGGGCGCAGGTCCAGCGGACCGAAACAGGCGATACCCAGGGCGGTGGCCGCCCCATGCTCTTCCATAGCCCGCTTAAAAAAAGCCGCACTGGCCGCGAGTGTGGCCGCCGGATCGGAGACCGGGATTTTTTCCCGCGCGAGCAACCTTTCCGGGTCACTGCCCAGTACACATTTGAACTCAGTACCCCCTGCGTCTATGCCGGCATAGACCGGAGTGTTCACGACTCCGATCCTCCGCGCCACTCCAAAACACTGGCATCCACGGTCTCCTGATCAATAAAAGCGAGCTGCTCCTCCATGGCGGGTATGAGTACATAGTCCGCATAGGGACAGGTGGTAAAGCCCGGGTGATATTGCTTTTCCTTATCGCCACCAACGGCCGAGTGACCGCTGCCCTCGCGCAAGGCCGCCACCATGGGCTGATACCCCGGCTGCCAAGCCTCAACACCCGGGAAGACCTGTTTGAGCGAGGCGAGTATCGCCATGCCGGCAAAATCCAGGTCGCCCCAAAAGAAACACGGCAGCTGCGAATGGCCGAGCCAGAACTCCCCGAACTTGGCTCGCACCTCCGAATTCACCGGGTTGACATAGGAGAACACCGCCTGCCCCGCCTCCCGTACGCGCAGTACGGCGCCGCGAAACCCGGCCAGATAGACCAACCCCAGCCCGATCGGTGCCTGGGCCACCAGACCCAGGTAGCTGTCCTGGTTTTCCACGAACAGAATCTGTTCCAGGGGCTCTGGCAAATAGACGGATAACAGCAATGGGCGGGCGCGTATCCGTGAGGCAACCGAGGGGAAAGTGGCGATGACGAGGGACTCGCGTCGGTCGAGAAATTTAGATGCGCCCCAGAAGCAGCGGGCGGAGAGCTGGCGCAACGTCATCGGCCGTCGGCCAAGCTCCTCGGGAATGCGGGTAAAAGCGGCGGCAAGTTGTTCATAGGTGCGGCCAGGGAAACGCAAAACCTCGCGCTGCAGGGCTGCGCCTTTATCTTCAAATTTATGCAGATGGGGCGCCAAGGCCGCATTCCAGAGGTGCTGACGAGGGTCGAATGCGGGCCGCTCCAGCCAGTCGCGCACCATCTCCTCAGCCTCGTACTTCAGCTGGATGAGGCCGTCGTCGTAGTCGTTGTTTCCGGGTCGTTGGCGGCTTTTAAGTTTGAGATCCAACACCCCCAGCCTGGCCAGCTGCTGCAGATCCTCCCAGACCACATCCACTTGGCTCTGGTCAGTAAAATCATAGAGCTCCGGGGTTTCCCGGGCGGAGCATTTCAGCTGCCAACGCATGCGCCCCGAGTCGGCCTTATCCAGCAGCCGGTGCAACAGGGCATGGGTTTCTTCGGTTAGCAGGGGGGCTTCACTCATCGCCGGGCTCCTCGGCATATGGGATAGTCGGCTCGCAGACTCTGGCGACAATTCCCTAGGATGGAAAACAAAAAAGCCGCGATCATGCGGCTTTTTGACTCGGGCTTAATGGCTCAAACTCCGATCAGGCTTCAATCATCACACGCACTTTCTTCATGGCATTTTTTTCCAGCTGACGGATACGCTCGGCGGACACGCCGTACTCGGCAGCCAGCTCATGCAATGTGGCCTTGTCCTCGTTCAACCACCGCTTCTGCAGAATGTCGCGGCTGCGGTCATCGAGTTTTTCCAGGGCCGACTCCAGGTTGGCGACACTCGTATCCTCCCAGTTGGAATTTTCCAGAATGGCGGCAGGGTCGAAACGGCGATCCTCCAGGTAGTTGACCGGCGCCTGATAGGCCGTGTCATCGTCTTCGTCCACGCCTGCATCAAAACCCGCGTCATAGGCGGCCAGACGCCCTTCCATATCGTGGACGTGCTTGACGTCCACGTTGAGGTCCTTGGCCACTGCCTCGGCTTCCTGGCGGCTCAGCCAGCCCAAGTGTTTTTTCTGGCCGCGCAGATTGAAGAACAGTTTGCGTTGGGCTTTGGTGGTGGCAATTTTGACGATGCGCCAATTGCGCAGGATAAATTCGTGAATCTCCGCTTTGATCCAGTGCACAGCGAAGGAGATCAAACGCACGCCTTTTTCCGGGTTGAAACGCTTGACGGCCTTCATCAGGCCCACATTTCCCTCTTGAACAAGATCGCCCTGGGCGAGGCCGTAACCGGAGTAGGATCTGGCGATGTGCACGACAAAACGCAGATGCGCCAGAACCAGACGGCGGGCGGCATCCAAATTGTTGCGGTAGTAGAGGTCCTCGGCGAGAGCTTTTTCCTCTTCCGCAGTGAGGATGGAAAACCCGTTGACGGCTTGGATATAGGCCGTAAGGTTCTGGCCTGGAGCAAGGATCTCGACAGGCTGTAATTGGGTACCCATGATTAAACCTCCTAATGAATGGCCGGTGGAGTTTAGCACTGCACAACCGGGCTGACCACTGGCGCAATTTAAGGGTTTTGACCGGTTTTTCAAGCCTTTAGAGACAAGAAAAATCCGCGAAGTTCCACTCTCGCGCCCACCAATTTGGCTTTGCTGTAAACCGGCTTCAGCGCGGTTCTATCGCGCTCAAATGGCGGCCAACCGCCACCCAGGCACCGAGCAAGCCGAGTCCGGCACAGCCCAGCACCAGCAGGCTGCAACCCTGCAAACCAAGACCCTGCAAGCGGAAATCGCTTTGGTAGGATACCGCCAGGCGGTGCACGGATTGATCCAGCAGCGCGGTACCGGTGCTGACCAGCAGGCACGCCAGGAGGCCACCAACCACTCCATACCAGGCGCCGGCATACAAAAACGGGCGGCGCACAAAACCATTGGTGGCCCCCACCAGTTTGGTTACCACGATTTCATCGCGGCGGCTCTCAATTTCAAGACGGATGGTATTGCCAATCACCAGCAATACTCCAAGGGCCAGCAGCCCCGCCAAACCCAATACCAGCTGGCGTCCGAGTTCCATATAGGCATGGAGACGCCTGACCCAGGTCATATCGAGAGCCACTTCCTGCACTATGGGCTCCGCCGCCACTTCCGTGCGCAGTTTTTCCAGGGCATCGGGCGCTGTGTCGGCAGGCGTAATCACCAGAGTGGGTGGCAGTGGGTTGTGATCCAGGCCAGCCAATGCCTCGCCAAAGCCCGACTGGGCCTGGAATTCCCGAAGCGCCTGGTCTGGGGATACGTACTCCAGGCTTACCACATTGGGCAGCTTCGGTAGCCGTTCGCGCAGGTTCTCTATGGCTGCTGGCTGGGCCTGCAAATGCAGGTAAACCGTAAGTTTCGGGTCGGTATCCCAGCGGTCGCCCAGGCGTTGCACATTGGCCAAGGCCAGTAATAACGCCGCTGGTAAAACCAGCGCTATCGCCACCACCAAGCTGGTCATAAGCGTCTGTAACGGTGCGTCGGCCAAGCGGCCAAAACTATCGAAGGCGGAATCCATATGGTGGCGCCACCAGGCATGCCAAAGATCGGCAAAACCTGTCCGGCTCTGGTGCGCCCCCCGCGCGCCCGTATCGCGGCTCATGCCGCCACCCCGTCATGAATGATCTGCCCCTGCTCCAGCGTAATGACTCGGGCGCCAAGTGAGCGGATCAAGCTCCAATCGTGGCTGGCGATCAATACAGTTACGCCCACCTGATTGAATTCACAGAACAGCCGCATAATGTCGGCGGAGAGGTCTGGATCCAGGTTACCGGTGGGTTCATCCGCCAGCAGTACCGGTGGTTTGTTCACCACTGCGCGGGCTATGCCGACACGCTGCTGCTCACCACCGGAAAGCGTAATGGGATTGGCCCGTTCCAGTTCCAACAGGCCAACCTTGTCCAGAGCAGCACGCACCCGGCGGCCGATCTCGCGGGGCGGGCAACCGGCGATTTGCAGCGGGAGGGCGACATTGTCGAACACACTGCGGTCGCACAGCAGTTGGTGGTTCTGAAAGACCACCCCGACCTGGCGGCGGTGGTAGGGAATCTGCGCCGGGCGTAACCGATCGAGATTGCGGCCACCGATCAGCACCTCCCCCTGGGAAGGTCGCTCGATCAACATAATCAATTTCATCAATGTGCTCTTACCGGCACCCGAATGCCCGGTCAGAAACACCATTTCCCCCTCGCTTACCTCCAGAGTAACGCCCGACAATGCCTCGTAGCCGTTGGGATAGCGTTTGCTGACCTTGTGGAATTCGATCATGCAGGTGCCGAAGTCTCGGTACGGTTGAAGAGCGCATCGACAAACGGCCGCGCAGCAAAGGGCTGCAAATCCTCTATGCCCTCGCCTACACCAATGAAACGGATGGGGAGCTGGTGTTTTTCCGTGAGGGCAAAAATCACCCCGCCCTTGGCGGTGCCGTCGAGTTTGGTCAGAGCCAGGCCCGTGACACCCGCGCTCTCGCGAAAGATATCGGCCTGACTTACAGCGTTCTGGCCGGTGCCGGCGTCCAGTACCAGCAATACCTCGTGCGGCGCGCTGGCATCCAGTTTGCCCATCACCCGGCGCACTTTGGAGAGTTCGTCCATGAGGTGGCTCTTGTTATGCAGACGACCCGCAGTATCGGCGATCACCACATCGATACCCCGCGCCTTGGCAGCGGCCATGGCGTCGTAGATCACTGAAGCACTGTCAGCGCCCGAATGTTGTGCCACCACCGGTACACCATTGCGCTCGCCCCAAATCTGCAATTGCTCCACCGCCGCCGCGCGGAAGGTATCCCCAGCGGCGAGAATCACGGATTTGCCCTCGTTCTGCAGGCGGCGGGCGAGCTTGCCTATGGTGGTGGTTTTGCCGACGCCATTGACGCCCACCACCAGAATCACAAAGGGTCGATGGCTGGTGTCGATGAGCAACGGCTGCTCCACTGGCTCCAGCAAGGAGCGCAGCTCTGCCTGCAGTGCTTCGTATAAAGCCTCGGAGTCCGCCAGCTGCTTGCGCGCCACCTTCGCCGTGAGAATGTCGATCATACGGGTGGTGGCGCCTATGCCCACATCAGCCATCAGCAGTTGGGTTTCAATCTCCTCCAACAGCTCATCGTCTATGGCTTTTTTGCCCAACAGCAGCTTGCCGAGACCATCGCCGAACTGAGCGCTGGTGCGAGCCAGACCTTGCTTAATACGTGCGAAAAACCCTGGTTTCTTTTCCTCCTCCGGCTTTTTTTCGTCGACCGATTTATTTTCAGGCGGGGGGGGAGCGGCGGGTTCCGGTGATTGTATTGGTGCGGGTGCTGCGCTAGATTGCGCGGCGGCCTCCTCGGCTGCAGGCGCGGTAGCGGTGTCTACTTCGTCTTTCTTTTTATTGCGTTTGAAAAAGAACATAAGACCTTTTGGCGTCCGTCAAAAATGGCGTAATCCTAACACTTGTCCCCCGGAATTAAGAGCCGACGTGAAGCCACGCCCTCCTAAAAAAGCCGCCGCTGCTGTAGGCACCCACAAACTGCGCATCATCGGCGGACGCTGGCGCAGCCGCAGTTTGGCATTCCCAGCGGTGGAGGGACTGCGTCCCACTGGCGACCGCATCCGTGAAACCCTGTTCAATTGGTTGATGCCGGAGCTACCCGGCAGCCGTTGCCTGGATCTCTTCGCGGGTTCCGGCATCCTTGGTTTTGAAGCTCTTTCACGCGGCGCGGAACACTGCACATTGGTGGAATTGAATCCCGCAGCACTGCGACAACTAGAAGCCAATGCCGCAATGCTCGGAGCCACAGATGCCCATATAGTGGCGAGTAACGCCCTGGAATACCTGAAAAGCCGCCCGGCAGAAGCTTTTGACCTGGTATTTATCGACCCACCGTTTGCCGCCGATCTCTGGTTGCCGGTGATGGAGTTATTGACGGGCGGCTGGCTGCGCAGCGGCGCCCTGGTGTATGTGGAAATTCCCCACGAAACCGTTCTGCCCCTGAGCGCTGCCTGGCAATTGCACCGCCAAAAGCGCGCTGGGCAGGTGAGCTACAGCCTGTATCGTTTTGAGACAAACGTCAGCCCCCCCGTGTAAGATGCCCCCTTTTAAGGCGCCCCCAGCCCCGCTTCCCTCCGACCTTTGGAGCGTGTTATGTCCGGCAGCATCAAAAAAGTGGTCTATCCCGGCACTTTCGATCCTATAACCAATGGCCACGTGGATTTGGTGCATCGCGCGAGTCATTTATTTGACTATGTGGTAGTGGCAGTGGCCGCAAGCCCCAAGAAAAAGCCCTTGTTCAGTCTGGAAGAAAGGGTGCATTTATGCCGGCAGGTATTGGCGGGTCTGGACAATGTGGAGGTGTGCGGTTTCGATTGCCTGTTGGCCCACTTTGTCCAGCAAAAAGGCGCTTATGGGGTGGTGCGGGGTCTGCGGGCCGTGTCGGACTTCGAATATGAATTCCAGTTGGCCAACATGAACCGCGCACTGGCTCCGGAAATGGAAAGCCTGTTTTTAACCCCTGCGGAACACCTTTCCTATATTTCCTCGACCCTGGTGCGTGAGATTGCGTCGCTCGGCGGCGACGTACATCAGTTTGTGCCGCCGGAAGTTGTGAATGCGTTAAAGGATAAATACCGGTCGCTGGGCCTGAACGTCTAGGGCGTTTTCATCCTGAAATGGCACCCATGCCATTTCGCGGAGTTGCGATCAACCTCACACCACCATAATTCCATCCGCCTCGATCAGCGCGCCCCGCGGCAATTCCTTCACACCGATTGCCGCTCGCGCCGGATATGGCTCCTTGATAAAACGACCCATGATTTCATTTACCGTCGGAAAGTGCGTCAGGTCGGTCAGGTAAATATTGAGCTTCACAATATCCTGCAGATCGCCATTGGCTGCACGGCACACCGCCTGTAAATTCAGGAATACCTGCTCCGCCTGGGCGGCAAAATTCCCTTCCACCAATTTCATGGTCTCCGGCACCAGAGGAATCTGGCCAGACAGATAGACAGTGTTGTTGACTTTGACTGCCTGGGAATAGGTGCCTATGGCGGCGGGAGCGTTTTCGGTGAAAATAACGGCTTTATTCGGCATGGAAAAATACCTGTCTCAACAAAATGGAAAAAGTTAATTTCGGCCCGCGTCTTTTAATTTCAGCTGAGCATTAATTTTTTGCCCGCGCCACTTTGGTAACGGAGCGCATGATGCGCACGCGTCGCATCACATCGGCAAGGTGCACGCGGTTGCGCACCGAGATGGTGAGGGTGATAACACTATGCTGGGCGTCGCGCTCCTTCACCTGTATGCCTTCAATGCTGGTGCGTGTATCGGCGATGCGCGTAGCCAGTGTAGCGATGATGCCGCGCTCGGATTCCACCTCCACCCGCAATTCTGTGAGGAATTCGCCTTCCACTTTGGCAGACCAGTTCACATCACTGATGTTTTCGCGTTTGCCGCGCAGATCCGCCACGTTTTTACAGGTGTCCCGATGAACCACCAATCCCTTGCCGGTGCTGATATGACCCACAATGGGGTCACCCGGAATTGGACGGCAGCAACGGGCAAAGTTGATCATCAACGAATCGGAGGATTCGATACTGATGGGTGCAATCTTGAGCTGCTGATCCTCCGCTTCCGGACGCAGGGTTTTCGCCACGGATATGGCCACACGCTTGCCCATGCCGATGCTTTCGTAAAGTTCATCCAGGGAATGGGTATTGTGCACACTGAGCAAATGGTCGATCTGCTCCGCGCTGATCTGCTCCAAAGACAAATCCAGATTGGCCAGCGCGCGGCTCAACATGCGCTTGCCCAATTCCACCGATTCCATATGGCGCTGGTTTTTAAGGTAGTGCCGTATCGCTGAACGCGCTTTGGCGGTGACGACAAAATTCAACCAGTTGGGATTGGGTTGCGAGGATTCGGATGTGATGATTTTGATTTTCTGGCCGCTTTGCAAAACCTGGGACAAAGGCGCCGGACGATCGTTGATGCGGCAGGCCACACAGCTGTTACCCACCGCCGTATGCACGGCATAGGCAAAATCCACCGGCGTTGAACCGGCGGGTAATTCAATGATTTCGCCCTTGGGTGTAAACAGATACACCTCATCCCGGAAAAGATCGATTTTGACGTTCTCGATAAATTCCAGCGAATTACCGGTGTGCTGCTGAATTTCCAGAATCCGTTTAATCCATCGCTCAACCCGCGCCTGGGAAACATCGGCGCTGGGGTCATCCGAATTCACCGATTTATACAGCCAGTGGGCGGCCACGCCGCGGGATGCCAGTTCGTCCATCTCCTTGGTGCGGATCTGCACTTCGATGGGCACCCCATGCATGCCGATCACCACGGTGTGCAAGGACTGATAACCGTTGGTTTTGGGGATGGCGATGTAGTCTTTGAATTCCCCGGCCATGGGTTTATAGAGATTGTGAATGGCACCCAGGGTGCGATAACAGGTATCCACATTCTCCACAATGATGCGAAAAGCGTAGACATCCATGATCTCGTTGAAGGATTTGTTCTTGCTGCGCATCTTGTTGTAGATGCTGTAGAGGTGCTTTTCCCGGCCGATGACCAGAGCACTTATGTCCTCACGCTGCAGTCGAGCTTCGATCGCCGACTGAATATTCTCCACCAGCGCTTTGCGGTTGCCGCGCACCCGCTTGAGCGACGCCTGCAGGCGTGCGGCTCGCAGAGGGTACATAGCGGTGAATCCGCGGTCCTCGAACTCGATACGCAAGTCATTCATGCCCAGGCGATGGGCGATGGGGGCGTAGATTTCCAGGGTTTCCTTGGCTATACGGCGCTTTTTCTCCGGCGGCATGGCGCCCAGAGTGCGCATATTGTGCAGCCGGTCGGCGAGTTTGACGACGATCACCCGCAAGTCCTTGGCCATGGCCAGAGCCATTTTCTGGAAGTTTTTTGCCTGCTTTTCCGCTTGGGATTCGTATTCGATCTTGGCGAGTTTGCTGACGCCATCCACCAGCTCTGCCACCACATCGCCGAATTGCTCGCCGATCGCCTCTTTGCCAATGCCCGTATCTTCAATCACATCATGCAACATGGCCGCCATCAGACTTTGATGGTCCATATGCATGGAAGCGAGGATGTTGGCTACCGCCAGAGGATGGGTGACGTAGGGTTCGCCACTGCGGCGGAACTGGCCGAAATGAGCCTGTTCCGCATAATAATAAGCGCGCTTGACGCGATTGATCTGATCGGGCTCTAAGTAGGAGGACAGCCGATGGCTAAGGGAATCTATGGTTAACAAAGCCGCCCCCCACAGGTTTAATCCAGGCCGGAGTTGTCCAGGGACAGATCCTGGTGCATATGATGTTGCGGAGCCGGCGGACGCTCGTCGGGTTCATCCAGAATACTGGCAGTAATAAAACCTTCTTCGATTTCGCGCAGTGCCACTACTGTGGGCTTGTCATTTTCTTCCGGCACAAAAGGGGTTTTACCGAAAATTGCCAGTTGGCGTGCGCGTTTGCTGCCCACCAATACCAACTCAAAACGGTTGGCCACGTGATCCAAACAATCTTCAACAGTGATTCTCGCCATGCTCTGATCCGCTAGTTTTATGCGCTTTATGTGAAATCAGGGCCCCGAAAGCGCAAAACAAGGCCATTCTAACCAACTTTTTCGTGCCGCCAATAGTGCGAGCGGGGGCAGGAGTGTACGCAAACCGATCCATCAGGACAACAAGCTCGTGAGCAATGCCTCGTGTTTGCGCGCCTGGCGATCCAGGCGCAGCCGTTGCGTTTGTATGATCGCCTTGAATTCGGCCAGGGCCACTTCAAACACCTCGTTGACGATCAGGTAATCGCTTTCGACGTAGTGGGAAATCTCGTTTTTCGCCTCCGCCATGCGCGCCGCTATGACGGATTCGCTGTCCTGCCCGCGCCCTGTAAGCCGGCTATGCAGGGTCTGTTGGGAGGGCGGCAGTATGAATACACCCACCGCGTCCGGTATCAGCTTGCGCACTTGCTGGGCGCCCTGCCAGTCAATTTCCAAAATCACGTCCATGCCACTGCTCAGGGCTTCCGCCACCCAGGCTCGGGAGGTGCCATAGTAGTTGGCGAAGACCTGAGCATGTTCGAGGAAGTCCGCGCGGCCGAGCATCTCCATAAATTCGGGCTGGGAGATGAAATGATAATTCACCCCGTGTTTTTCACCGGGCCGCATAGGACGGGTGGTGTGGGATATGGAGACCTGAATATCGTTGGTGGACTCCACCACAGCTTTTACCAAGCTGGTCTTGCCCGCACCAGAGGGAGCGGAAACGGTAAACAGGGTGCCGCTGACTGTCATGGGCTCTTCCTTAATCGTGAATTTAAGTCGACCGGGAGTTATTTCAGTTTAGTCGCTGCCACCGACGGCTTAGGGTTTATTGCCAAATATGGCGGCGATCAAAGCCGTACCCTGCTCCACGGGATTCGCGCGGATTTTTTTCTCCTCCTCTGCAATCTGCCCGAACAGTGCCTGCAATCCCTGTTTAACCGCGTAGTCTTCCAAATCCAAGTTCGGCTTATTGGCGATGGGCAAGGTTTTATAGGTGCCCAACAACTGCTGATATTGCGGGTAGAAACCCACTTGCTGCAGTTGTGTCTGCATCAGGCTTTTATAGCGCACGCTTAACTGTGCTTCTGCGGCGGAGCGAAAATAATCGGTTGCCGCGGTTTCTCCGCCGCGCACTATGCCGATCGCGTTCTGTACCGACAGGCCTTTCACGACATCCAGGAATACACCTTTTGCCTCGGCGGCCGCCAATTCCGCGCCGCGATTCATGGAGCTTTCCACTTTATCCAGCGGACCGCCCAATCCAAATTGCCGCAATGTGCCCGCCACTGGTTGTATCGATTCCGGCAAACCCAATCTCCAGCGGTTATTGTCGCTGTATCCGCCCGCCTGCCCCAGGTTGTCCGCCGCGCGCGTCACACTCAACTGCAGCGCTTCTTTTACCGCGTTATTCAATTGCGTTGGGCTATAACCGGCCGCCTCGGAAACCTGCGCGCCCGTATCCAGTACCTGGGTCAGGTTTTCGCAGGCTGTCAGCATAAAAAAAACAAATATTAATGAGAGGGCACGCAACATGGATAAGTCCTTGGTGGAATTGTGTCAGGGAAATTCTGGGGGCCTGATATATCTCTTGGGCTATTCGATATTCTGCACCTGCTCGCGCATCTGCTCGATCAACACCTTCATATCCACGGCGGACTGTGTATTGCCGCTGGTGGTGGATTTGGATGAAAGCGTATTGGCTTCGCGATTGAGTTCCTGCATCAAAAAATCCAGGCGGCGGCCGACAGGCTCTTTTTGCTTGAGGGTGCGGCGAACTTCGATGATGTGGGCTTCCAGGCGGTCGAGCTCTTCTGCCACATCACTTTTTTGCGCGAGATAAACCAGTTCTTGTGCCAGGCGATCTTCGTCAACTTCGGTTTTAAGCGCGTCGAGACGGGTACGGAGTTTTTCCTGTTGTTGCGCCGCCAATTCCGGCAGACGGGCTTTCACTTCCACCACTTGTTCAGCGATCGCTTGCAGGCGCAGCTCAATCAGATTCGCCAGCTCGGCGCCCTCGCGACTGCGGTTATCGAGCAACTGATTCAGGGTTTTTTCAAACAGTGCCAAAGCTTCTTTTTCTAAGGCATCCTGGTCCAGTTCACGGGCTTTTAGTACACCGGGCCACCGCAGAATTTCGAGTGCATCAATCGGAGCCGGATTGGCTGCCAGCTGATTAACCTGTTCCACCATGCGCACCAGATCCCGGGCGAGATCGTGATTGAAATCCGTAGTAAGGCCGCTACTTTCGTCGGGCTTGAATGCCAATACCAAGTCCACTTTGCCGCGCCCGAGCAGGTTGCGCAGATGCTCACGCAGAGCAGGTTCCAAACTGCGTAAAGCGTCGGACAGTCGCAGGCTTGGTTCCAAATACCGATGATTGACTGTGCGAATTTCGCAGATCAGATGTCCCCAGGGATATTGCGTTTCCTGTCGCGCGAATCCAGTCATGCTGCGTGGCATATTTGTATGTCCTCAAAGGCCTGTGCGATAGACAAAGGCCGGAATCTTAACACAGGGTTTTCTGCAACTGGCCGGACGGCTTCCTGCGCTGCTGGTTGGTTTTCAGATTTCGGCCGGTATAATCCCGCGCTCATTCATTTGCCCACCAGGTGTTTCATGCCAAGACCCAGCGGTCGCCCCGCCGACCAATTACGCCCCATCACCATTACACGCCACTACACCAAACATGCGGAGGGCAGTGTGCTGGTGTGTTTCGGAGATACCAAGGTGCTCTGTAACGCGAGTCTGGTGGAGGGTGTACCACGCTTTTTGAAGGGTTCCCAACAAGGCTGGCTGACCGCCGAATACGGCATGTTGCCGCGATCCACCGGCACTCGTATGGACCGGGAGGCCGCGCGCGGCAAACAGGGCGGCCGAACGGTCGAAATCCAACGTCTGATCGGTCGCTCTCTGCGCGCAGCTGTGGATTTAAAACAGCTGGGGGAATTCACGCTGACTGTGGATTGTGATGTCATCCAGGCCGATGGTGGTACCCGCACCGCTGCCATCACAGGTGCCTGCGTGGCAGTTGTGGATGCCTTGCGCCATATGCAGCGCAAACAACTGCTCAAAACCGACCCGTTGATCGGAATGGTGGCAGCGGTGTCTGTGGGTATTTACCAAGGCGTACCTGTGCTGGATTTGGATTATGCGGAAGATTCCAGCGCAGAAACGGACATGAATCTGGTTATGACGGACCAGGGCGGCATGATCGAAATCCAGGGTACCGCTGAAAAAACTCCTTTCACCGAAGACCAGTTCCTGCAGATGCTGGCCCTGGGGCGTAGTGGAATAGCGCAGCTGCTGGAATTACAGCAGCTGGCGTTACGCGGTTGAGTGCCGCCATCTCCTACTTGGTAGTGGGAGGTGGACTCCAGTAATAAGTCGATGGTGCCGGGGGCGAATACCAACCTGGCGCGTAGTAATCCAAAAACATCAGTTGTACCTGATGGGCAACCAGAAAACCTTTTTCGTAGCGACCGCGCACCCGTACATATTGATTAGGCAGCTTGTTGAAGAGCTCTGTTTCTGTAAGCGGTATCCAGGTCTGACTGAAGGTGGTTTCGGGGCCCACCACTACCCGCGTGGCAAAAATACTGAATGCTTTGAGCGGCGCCGATACCATATAGGCAACCCCCTGAATCTCCACACTGTAAGCATCCCGATTATCCACCGCGACGCTGGTAGCTATGTACTGGCCATTGCGTGCATAACCGGACACGTACACCCGGTCACCTATGAGTAGATCGTAAAAACCTATACGTCGCTCGAGATCACCCGTGAGCCGTGTATCCGCCATTACCAGAAATTCCTGATCCTGTACCTTGAGCTTACCCAAGCTGCCGGGTGGGCCGAATACGGGATAAACACTTTGAATTTCCCCGAACACCTGTGTGTCCGGAGCGACAAGAAATTCCAATTCAGTGGCCACCAACACATCGGAAGCATTCAGGGCTCCCACTACCCGCACCTTGAAGTTGTTTTCAAGCTCCGCCTTATCGCCACCCAGGTATCGGGTGCCTGAGTTGACCATCACCGGAACGGAATCCAAGCTGAAGCGCTCGCCAGCCTGGAGGTTTTTAACATAGCCGGATAATTCCACCGCGGGAATTCCACGCAGTTGGCGGTAATCCTGCGCAAAGGACATCTCGTCTGCTATCAGTACATCACCGTCCAATTCACCGCGAACCACTACCAGCTTGCCATTGGCGATACCGTTGGCTTGCGCCAAGGAATACAACACTGCCTGACCGTTGACCACAAACTTGCGGGCGAAGGGGTCCAGCTCCTCCACCAGGCCGAGCAATTCGTAAAACTCACTCTCATCTAAAGATACGCGGGTGGCCCGAATCTGGTACTCCGCATCCATGGGGCCGCTGATCGACACTCGCATACCCGTTTTGAGTGCGTCTATATTGCGTGGCACCAGAGCGCTGTCGTAGATGGTGTCCTCCTGCAACTGCACTACCTGTCCCAAAACGCCAAACTGGCTGCGCTCCTGATCCACCCATTGGATTTCGCCCGTGACACGGGGCTGGTAATAAACCTCGTAAGCGATGGCCTCGCCTTTATCATTCGTGCCACCAACTACGGTTACATAATCCCCGACATTCAGGTCCACTTCATCCGCCAGCTCACCGCGCACCAGCACCCGGGCATTGTCCGTGTTGTAGTGCACTCCATTGACTATGACGCTGCCAAACCCGTTGATGGGTCCCGTGGCCGAGAGCTCGGGCTTGGCACCGCTGCCGTCGATGCCCGCAAATCCTCCACCACCACATCCCGCCAGACAGGCTGAGACCAGCCAGCCGGCCAATAGCCGCTTGATATTATGCTTGCTCATGGTTATTCACCGGCCTCCCGATTATTCTTTTCTATGGCAAACACGCCAACACCAAGTCGCACACCCGATTTGGCCGTGTTTACTGTTAAGTTTTCATCACCGTCAGCCACATTCGCGGCCATTTCATGCTCGGACAACCAGGCGTCCACCCGTTCGAGAAAGTATTGGCCCTCCGCTTCCACAAATTGGTGAAAGGCTTTTATATGGCGGGAGTCGACAAGATTGTTGCTTGCCCGACGTTCAAACCGGCGCTTCTGGCGGTGGTTGGGTTTTTTATCATCTACGACATAAAGATTGTGGAAGAGGGTTTCGCCAAGTTCGCTCAAAACCGATCCTGCACGCAGCAGAGCCTGGGGGTCGCTCTGGGCGGGAAAAAAGTAGCGGCTCAGTGCCTGGGTACCCGCCTCTGTCTTGGTGATCACGCCAACGCGCAACATCTCCTTGAATAAGGCTTGCCGCGGAACATCACCTCCAAAGCGGCGCACGAGCGCCTGAAAACTACCCTGCTCACCCTCAATGGGCAGCACACGCGGCTGTCCATCTGGAGAGCAAAACTCCGGGTCCTTGTGCCAAGCCGTCAATAGCCGGGTGATGCGATCTTGTGATGACTGGGCTTCAATGGCCATCACGTTTTCCTGCAGTAAATCTTTGATGCGCTTGACTTCCTTGCGGTCGATGCCGGTCAACACCGCTATGCGCGACACATTGGTAGGTCGGCCGCGTATACCGTAATCCTGGGCGGCCGCTTCGACAAAAATGGATTTGCACAGGAGCGCAAATTCCTTGTAGGTAACGCCGTTGCGCAGCAGCAGCATGATGATGGGTTTCATCAGGCTTTTGACTGTCGCTATAACATGCGCTTTCAGGTTCTCCGTCATAAAATCTCGGTAAATCAGCTCAAACTGGAGAGGCGGATGTGGAACAGCTGGCCCAGCCTGCCCACCCGGACATTCGTGCACACCGCGCCCAGTTCACCATGCACTACCTCCGCCGGGTAAATTAACAACCTTCCGCGGACCTTGTCGTGCACAGATCTCAATTCGCTTGTGACGCAACGGCGGCCACAATACGCGCAAAAAAAGAGCGCACGCAACCTAGATTGCGGCGCTCCAATGCATCGGGCCTAAAATAATGTATCCAGGCCTCACAATGCCCAGCAAATTACATCAGTCAACAGTCTTGTCTCTAAAAGAGATGCAGAGAATGACCTCTGCCAACCAAGCCTCCCAAGACCACCAAAGGTTGGCTAAGGATTCTTCAAAAACCAACTATCTGAAGAATCACATTCGCTTCTAAAATACGATAAATTAACTACACATGGGGAATATTGTCCCAATATTAGACACCGTGGCTTGAATGCCGTCCAGCCACCAAATATCCAAAATGTGCGCCCATAGGCATAAACCCGAGTCAGTGCTCTGATCGGTAATCGATATTTAATAAGAGGTAAAGCGGTAGAAGTACCGCATGGAAGTGCGGATGTGATTAAAGGTCTTCAGGCTCAATGTCGTAATCGACTATGACCGGCAAATGACTGGAGAAGATCTGCGCCTTATAGATGACGCCGTATTCAACTTTCCGACGAATGGCGTCGGAAACAACCTGATAATCGGTGCGCCAACCGTCGCCTGTTCCTATCTCCCCGGAGGGCCACCAGGAAAACTCGTCCGAATCCCGATTAACCTGACGGAAGGCATCCACATAACCTATCTGGTTGAACAACTGGTTCATCCATTGCTGCTCATGGGGAAGAAACCCGGGCGTGCCCTGATTATCCTGCCAATTCTGCACATCCTTACGCGTATGGGCGATCCCCCAACTGCCGCAGATCACAAAACTGCGCCGCTTGCGCGTCACCTTGTGCAATAGAGCCTGCAGATCTTCAAAAAACTTGATTTTGACTTCTAATGATTCGGTCTCCGCCATGGCGGATGGGGCCAGAAGTGAACCAATGCTGTAGTGTTCATAGTCCACTTGCAGATAACGCCCCTCCATATCCACACCGCTGGAAAATCCCAAACCGTAAATGAGAGCCTTCGGTTGGTGACGCGTATAGATAGCAACGCCGTTATAGTGTTTTATGCCGGAATCAAAAAAATAGGCAAAATAACCCGGGGGATGGAATACCTGGTGATCGAGTTCGTATTCGAGGGCGCGCAGGTCCTGCAAGCAAATGATGTCAGCGTCCTGATCGGCAATCCAATCAAACAAACCCCGTTGGGCCGCTTGATGAATCCCGTCAACACTGAGAGTTATGATGCGCATGATGGCCCCTTAAAAACGGACTGTGTATCATACCGATGTTTTAGCATTATTGTTAATAAGTACCGTTTTTTAAGCTCAAATAGAGCGCAGGTCCAGACCAATTTCCCCTTAGCTTAAATAGTGCGGTAATTGCCAGACCCTGTCTTGAATTTGGCGCTCCTAAAGAATAGTCCGAAATTCAAGCTTGGCTAATCCGCCATACCGCCAGCTGATCTGCAATCAGCACCGACAGCATCACCATCCGATCGATAACAACAGGCATTTATGAAACCCTACCAAAAAGCATTTATTCAGCTGGCATTAAAGTGCGAAGCGCTAAAGTTTGGCGAGTTCACTTTGAAATCCGGACGTCAAAGTCCGTATTTTTTTAATGCTGGGCAATTTCGGACCGGCGGCGCCCTGGCACAGATTGGTCGTTTTTACGCAGCAGCCTTAATGGATTCCGCTATTCCGTTTGATATGTTGTTCGGTCCAGCCTACAAAGGCATTCCCCTGGCAACTACCACCGCAGTTGCCCTCGCGGACGTTTACCAGCGCGATGTGCCTTATTGTTTTAACCGCAAGGAAGCCAAAACCCACGGCGAAGGAGGTGCATTGGTCGGAGCCCCCCTACGCGGCAGGGTGGCGATTGTAGACGATGTGATAACGGCGGGAACAGCAGCCCGCGAGGTACTGTCTATGATCGATGCTGCAGGTGCCCAACCTGCAGCTATGATCATAGGACTGAATCGACAGGAGCGCGGCCAGGGAGATTTGTCCGCAATACAGGAGCTGCAACGGAATACAGGCATACCCGTAATCAGCATTATCAATTTGGAGCACATTATGGCGTTCTTGACAGAGGCAGGTACCGAAACCGCTACCCTGGATCGGATCGCACATTATCGGCAGGTCTATGGCGTACAAGAATAAGCACAGTCGAAACGACAGAAAGCTCATCTTTCCACAGTTCATTTTTTTTGTCTTGTGGACTGCTTGGGCGGCCGTCTATTCACCTCACAGTTTCGCTCAGTTGAAGTACTACAGGTATATCAACAAAGACGGCGTCAAAGTGATTAGCCACACGATTCCACCGGATTACGCCCAAAAAGGCTATGAGGTGATTACCCATACCGGCAAGGTGATAGAGGTGGTGCCCGCAGCACCGGACCCGGAGGATTTGGCGCGGGTCGAAGCCGAACGCGCTAAGGAGCGTGCTTTGCAGGCAGAGTACGAAGTGCTGGCACGACGCTATAGTTCCGTTGCAGAAATCTACGCCGCACGCGACCGCAGGCTCGCCCATCTGGATGCCAATATCGCCATACTGCGCAGCAATATTGGTAATCTCGGTGGTCAAGTGGAAACTCTCATGCGCAAAGCTGCCGAAGTAGAGCGCGGAGGTCGCGACGTACCTGCGCAGATTCTAAAAAATCTCGAAGAGACGCGCGCGGAACTTCAAGTAACCGAAGAGATGCTACGGGCCCGGCTTGTTGAACATACCTCGATACACGCGGAATATGAACAACAGGTGGAGTTGTTCAAGCGCGGCCGCGCCCTTGAGGACTCAAAAAAGAGCGCCGCTCGCAGAAACTAGTCGCGCCTGTATTTCCAGGCAGCGCGCATTAAGCCGGCTCTGCAATCAAACAACAGCGCATCAGAAATGGCCATTGCTCGCTCCAGCCTGAAGTGGGTGCAGCGCGAAATTGACTGCGCACAAACTGGGCGATTTTGCCTTCCACTGCTGCGAGCCACAAATTCACGGCTGCACTGACGGACATGGTAAAACGCAAACCTTCTCGCAACTCCGCCTCACGTAAAATCTGCCGCAAATGTGTTTCGAGGCGATCAAAAAACTGTATGACTCTTTGATGTAAACGCTCGGTTTCACCAGCAAGCGCATCGCCGGTAAGAATTCGGGTGATGCCTGGATTACGCTCGGAAAATACCAAAAGAAGATTCAGTATCTTTTCGCATTTCTCCAATCCACCAATATCAGTCTGAGCACCAATCAAATTTACCCGAGCAAAAATTGCTTCTTCAATAAATTCAATCAAGCCTTCAAACATTTTGGTTTTACTGGGGAAATGGCGATATAGCGCCGCCTCAGAAACACCCACTTGTTTGGCTAAGGCAGCGGTGGTGATACGCGCGCCGGGGCTGGCTTCCAGCATATGCGCAAACGCCTCCAAGATTTGCTGGCGTCGCGGTTTTTTATTTTGATTGGAATTCATGGCTAGCGCTCAAACCTGCAAATACGCACACGAACTCCCCCTCGATTGTTACGAGCGCAGACTTCGGCGTGCGTGAAAACGCACTGACTGACCGCGAGAAAGGTCATGGCTAACTATCAGCCAGCGAATCATTGTTTATGGCTGCGCAGGCTGCCGTATCAAAAGCTGTCTGCACGTTTATCCAATATGGTCCCGATGCAAAATCCTTTGGGATTGCACCTGAATGCGTCCATGATCCGTTAATCTGCGTCCAGCTCCAGCAAAAAGCCAGTAAATAATTGTTGGGATAGCACCATTTCGAAATGGTTCTTCTCCCTGCATTCAACGAGCCTACTGATGCAATCTAATCAGAAACACCGGCGACCCCAGTCAACGCATCAAACGTCAGGACTAATTGATCGGCGACCCAAGTTGTCGACCTGTGCGGCTATGGCCAAGTGTTGCATCGCGGCCGGATTTTCGGGCACTTCCAGCGATCCAGGTATCGCGAAATCTCGGAAATTCCCTAAGTGAGAGTCCTGTTATGCGGGAGTTCCTCATCCTTGAGAATAAGCGGTACAAGCAGTTGTCTTTGCACCGCTGTGACACGAAAATCAACGCCGCCTATCCTAGCCGCAATTTCCGCGCCCTTCAACCGTTACCAAAACAATTCAGGAGTAATTTTTATTTGTTATAAGAGTGCCCACGCCTTCATCCGTAAAAATTTCCAGCAAAACTGCATGAGCTACACGGCCATCGATAATGTGAGCACTCGCTACGCCTGATTTTACCGCGTCTAATGCGCAGCGAATTTTAGGCAGCATGCCGCCATAAATTGTACCGTCGGCAATCAATTCCTCCACCCGGCCGGTGGACAGCCCTGTAAGCACTTCACCGGACTTATTCTGCAGCCCTGCTACATTTGTCAGCAGCATAAGCTTTTCGGCTTGTAATACTTCTGCCACCTTTCCAGCTACCAAATCCGCATTAATATTGTATGACGATCCATCCGAGCCAACCCCTATAGGGGCAATTACCGGAATAAAATCGCTCTGCACCAGCAAGTCGATTACCTTGCGATTGATGGAGCGCACCTCACCTACATGGCCGATATCGATTATTTCCGGCACCTGCATTTCCGGTGATTTGCGCGTGACTTCCATCTTGCGCGCCTGGATGAGGTTTCCGTCTTTGCCGGTAACTCCAATCGCCTGGCCACCATTGCGATTGATCAGGCTTACTATCTGTTTATTCACCGTGCCACCCAATACCATTTCCACTACATCCATGGTGGCACTGTCCGTCACGCGCATGCCGTCCACAAAACTCGATTTAATATTGAGCTTCTGCAGTAAATCACCGATTTGTGGTCCTCCACCGTGGACCACTATCGGATTCATCCCCACCAATTTCATCAATACCACATCGCGGGCGAAACTGTTCTCCAATGCTCCATCTACCATGGCGTTACCGCCGTATTTCACCACTATTGTTTTACCAATAAATCGTTGGATATAAGGCAATGCCTCGGTGAGCACTTTGGAAATCTGAATGGCATTCGCCAATGTATCTGTCATGGTTGGACCCCCGATCTGAAAAACAAAAAAACCGCTGGCCTGCGCCAGCGGCTGTATCGATTAATTTGGAGCTTTAAAATTTTACTCAGGAAAATCTCTTGATTTTTACTGCCAGCGAAATTCTATAGTGCCGTCAATTTTACGAATTTCCCTGGTAAAAAGCGCTTTGAGACTGTGGATCTGATCCTCGGATTCCGCCTCGAATCGCAGGGTGAGTTCCGCACCCGTGTTGGATGCTCGCACCAACCCCCAGCCATATTGGAATTCCACCCTGAGGCCATCCAACGTAATGAGTTTGGCATCACCAAAATCGCCCTCGGCAATCAATTGTTTTACCAGCTCAAACTTAACGTCTTCGGGGACGGGCACCCGATATTCAGGCGTGATGCATTGCGGTGGAAATTCCGCAAAAATTTCGTCCAGGCTTTCGTCGCGCAAGCTCATGATTTCGATCAGGCGAGCCGCCGCATACATGCCGTCATCGAATCCGAACCAGCGGTCTTTGATAAAGATGTGTCCAGAATATTCGCCACCCACCAGCGCGCCGCTTTCCATCACTTTTGCGCGCATGGGCGCATGCCCTGTTTTCCACATAATCGGGCGGCCGCCGTTACTGCTGATAACAGCATTCAGCTGGCGTGAACTTTTTACATCAAATACCACATCAGCGCCGGGATTGCGGGCAAGAATGTCTTTGGCAAATAACATCAGAAGCCTATCGGGCCAGATAATTTCTCCGGTTGGAGTGACCACGGCCAAACGATCGCCATCACCGTCAAATGCCACACCTAAATGCGCTTGTGATTCTTGAACTTTTTTGATCAGGTCCTGCAGATTCTCCACCTTCGATGGATCGGGCCCATGGTGAGGGAAGTTGCCGTCAAGATCGCAATACAACGGGATCACGCGGCAACCGAGTTCCTCGAATAGCCGTGGAGCGACTTTTCCTGTGACACCGCTGCCTGCATCTATGACTACCGTGATATCGCCGGCGAGTGCCACATCGGAGAAAATCGCATCTATGTAGCGGTCCATGACATCGACGTTTTCTTCACTGCCGATTCCCTGCTTGAAATTCTGCTTCAATATACGAGTGCGCACCGCCTTGATATCCGCCTCGGTGCGCACCTGTCCCTTCATCACCACTTTAAATCCATTAAAGGCGGCAGGATTATGGCTGGCCGTTACGATGACACCGCTGTTGGACTCTTCCAGTATCTCGGTGGCGTAATACAGTAATGGTGTAGGTACGGTGCCTATATTGATGACCCGGCAACCCGTGCTTAATACGCCGCGAATCAGGTTTTCCACCAGGATGGGGCTGTGAATGCGAGCGTCGCGCGCAACGATCAACGCTTTTTCCCCCTGCTCCAACGCCTCACTGCCCAGAGCCTTGCCGATCTGCAAAGCCAATTCGTTGGAAATTTCGTCTGGCACAATGCCGCGTATGTCGTAGGAGCGGAAAATATGCTCCGGAACCTGCATCTGATCCATCGCCCCTTTAAACGCGTCCGTCGGGTCGTCAATATCGAGGGCTTCTGACGCGCCGCGCACCTCGTCCAAACCAAGCAATTCCTCATCCTGTTCCAACATATTGAGCTCAAGAATGCTGCGCTCTTTTGCGGCACTCTTGCCAGGCTGAGATGAGCGACCCATGCGTATGTGTGTTTCAGCCAATGCCTGTTGTTTACGATGGATCTGCCGACCCACTCCCAAACCGATGAGAATAAAAAATGCCATCACACCGAGTGACGTCACCACTCCTACGAGCAGCAAAAACGTGCGATCAATCTGCGTCGATTCAAAAAGTTTTTCCGATGCGGTGAATTCCACCTGCCAAGGCGAATTGGGCACGTCGATACGTTTGGCTTTATAAAGCGCACCTTTGCCAAAGGCGCCCATCAGTCGAGGAGAATTATTGAAGTTTTGATACAAACTGACTTTACCCAGTTCTTCAATATCTTTACGCATCTGCTGATAAAGCTCTTCAATGGGCAAAGTCACCATTATGGTACCAAGTACCGGCTTGGTCGCATCTTCGGGTACGGGAACCACCACGTTGATTCGCCACCCACCCCCAACATCCAGCGCTTCGGGAATGACTTTTTCGCGCTTCTCTGCTTTATGAATGATGTCCACTTCAGCAAACCGTAAGGGGGGATCACCATTCAGATCCACTTTAGCTTCACCCAGGCGAAACACGCGAATAGCCTGAGCCCGCGGAAAGCTGTTTTTCAATGCGTTATAAATTTCCAGCAGACCTATGCGGTCATCGTAGGTGAGCGCCGTGGCAAGGCTGCTGCTTTTGGTAAAAAAAGCCAGCTTTTCGTAAGCACCATGCATATAGTTGGCGACGTTGGCCGCTGCGAGACGCGCGTTGTTCTCGGCGAATGCTTCCAATTGGTGTTGGCGCTCCATCACCACATATTTCTGCCAGGCAATCAATGCGGCAACCGCGTTGACGGCCAACCCGAGTAAAATGCTTAACGCCACCGCACTGGTGATTGGGGATCGCGCCAATGATTGGCGCACCTTGCTTAAGATGAGCGATAAAAAAGCCGAATTTTTCTGTTTTTTATTTTTCTGTTTATTTTTTTTTAAATTTTAAT
>Ga0164241_10000433_pt1 | contig 79441 bp, 77 predicted proteins | sample OricomyardsoilBY_FD_108780 | JGI IMG/M metagenome (GOLD analysis project Ga0164241, IMG submission 108780) | Backyard soil microbial communities from Emeryville, California, USA - Original compost - Back yard soil (BY) | ecosystem: Environmental > Terrestrial > Soil > Unclassified | place: USA... | reverse complement strand
TTGATTATGAGATTGAACAGGCATACTCTGTCTATTTTTCAATGATAAAAATTTGCGGATTCCTGGGTTTTCTTGCCATTACCATTTCATGCTTAGGTCTTTTAGGAATGGTTGTGTTTACTGTGGAGAACAGAACAAAAGAAGTTGGTGTACGCAAAGTAATGGGGGCTTCCACAACAGGTATTATGCTGTTGCTTTCTAAGGATTTTATCAAGCTGATGTTGCTTGCTGCGGTTATTGCCATGCCGTTATCTTACCTTTTCTTTGACCAGATTTTTCTGCGTGTGCAAACGTATAAAATTCCGATTGGCGTTACTGAAATTGTGGTGAGCATTACAGTGATGATGGTACTGGGCCTGGCCACGATCTTGTCACAAACCGCAAGAGCGGCAAAGGCCAACCCGGTCGACACGTTGCATTACGAGTAGAATTATTTGAACAAGTCCTGAAACACCTCGGTAAGTTTACCAAAAGATTTTACGGCAATTTTTACTTTTTTCAGATCCAGTGTCTTTTGACTGTATTTCGAAATATAGATTTGTTGAAAACCTAGTTTTTCTGCTTCAGAAATACGTTGGTCAATTCGATTTACGGCGCGTAATTCTCCACCAAGACCCACCTCTGCGGCAAAGCAGATTTTATCGTTAACAGGAATTTCCTCGAGAGAAGAAATAAGTGAAATACACAGAGCAAGGTCAATGGCAGGATCTTCCACATATATTCCACCTGCCATGTTTACAAAAACATCTTGCGTTCCCATGCGGAACCCACATCGCTTTTCCAAAACAGCCAGGAGCATATTCAATCGCTTTTGATCGAAACCTGTAGGTGTTCGTTGTGGAGTTCCGTATGATGCCGGGCTTACGAGGGACTGTATTTCGATAAGCAATGGACGATTTCCTTCAATCGTGGCCCCAATGGTGACCCCACTTAATTGTCCATCTTTTTGAGAAATCAATATTTCCGATGGATTTGAAACTTCGCGCAGGCCCGTGCCCAACATTTCATAAATTCCTATTTCGGAAGTTGAACCAAATCGGTTTTTGGTAGTCCGCAGAATACGATACGCCAAATGACGATCACCTTCAAATTGCAAGACGGTATCGACCATGTGTTCCAATACTTTTGGTCCGGCAAGCATGCCATCTTTGGTAATATGGCCGACAAGAAATACGGGAGTATTTGTTTCTTTAGCAAACTTCATCAGCTCACCAGCACATTGCCGAACCTGCCCGACACTGCCTGCCACGGAATCAATCATGGCTGAATGAAGAGTTTGTATTGAATCGATGATGACGAGGTCTGGCTCTAAGGATTCGATGGCGAGAAAAACATTTTTGGTATTGGTTTCAGCAAGCATGTAGAAGTTTTCATGATTGCCTGGTGAAGCTTTATCATTTATAGAAATCCTTTCCGACCTCATTTTGATCTGTTGTTCGCTTTCCTCGCCCGATACATAAAGTACCTTCGCTTTTTTCAACGCCAACCCTATTTGAAGCATCAGCGTTGATTTACCAATTCCAGGTTCGCCTCCAATGAGTACCAATGAACCAGGAACAATACCACCACCCAGTACACGGTTTAATTCCTGATCCGGTGTAGAAATCCTGATTTCTCCCGAAGACTCAATTTCATTTAAGGTTTTTGGTTTATTGACTTTACTTCGGCCGGACTCCTGACGCCAGTCGTTTTTTGCATTTTCATTTTTTGAGACCACTTCTTCCACGAAAGAATTCCAGGAATTGCAGGATGGACACTTTCCAATCCACTTGGCAGATTCATATCCACAGGACTGACAAAAAAAACGGGTTTTCGACTTAGACAAGGCTATAAATTTTATGAAAGTTAAAACATCTTCCGATAGAAAAAGACGGTAACTGACAAATCGAAATGCATGGGCAAACTATACGCTCGACATGTGTAAATCTTTTGCATAACAGCTGTCAGGTAAAACAGTACCCCAAAATGAGTATAATAATTTTAAGTTGATAGGTTTATGCGCATGATAGTTTTCAAAATCACACGATAATTTTTTAATCTAAATTCATTCTCGGGTACAATCTGTATTTTTGCTTCCCTATGTTTTTGTTAAGAGTGATTTCTCGTTTGCCACTTCGCGCGTTATATTTTTTTTCTGATTTTCTTTTCTTTGTTACGTATCACATCACCGGCTATCGAAAGGAAATTGTTTGGAGAAATTTGAAGGCTTCTTTTCCGGAAAAGACAGATAAAGACATAAAAAAAATTCAGAAAGAATTTTATCATAATTTATGCGATTATGGGGTTGAGACACTAAAGCTTCTTACCATTTCGAAAGATGAGTTACGGAAGCGAATGGTTTTCAAAAACCCCGAAATTCTAAATGAATTTGCCAAAAAAAATAATTCAGTCCTTATTCTGGCGTCTCATCAATTTAATTGGGAATGGCTCTTGGCAACAGGGTGTTTTAGTTTGCCGATGCCTGTGGACTTTGTGTATCAGGTTCAAAGCAACAAGTTCTTCAATGATTTTTCTTTGGAGTGCAGGACACGGTTTGGGGGTCATCCCATCACACGTGAAAATGTAGCACGTGAATCAATTCGTCGGAGGGCGAAATTAGAAAGTCGCGCCATCGCGATTGTTGCAGATCAATTTCCAGGACAGGGACAGGACAAACGATACTGGACTAAATTTCTAAATCAAAACACCGCTTTTTTTCAAGGAATTGAGCGCCTTGCTGAAATTACTCAACACCCCGCGTTCTTTTTTTCTGTAAAAAAAATCAAGCGCGGATACTATGAAGCCACAGGAACTCTAGTATCACTGCCGCCTTATGAAAACACCAGTCATTTCATGATTGAACAATATGCGCAACAGCTTGAAAATAAATTAGAAGAATTCCCCGCGAACTGGCTTTGGACACACAACCGGTGGAAGGAATTTGAAAAAAAATCAATCCATTAACATTACAATGTCCTCGCGCGTCAAATGTTTTATCACGCTCTCTTCATTGGTAACGAGGTTTTCAGACAGTTTAAGCTTGTGCTTTTGTAACGAAACAATTTTTTCCTCCACGGTGTTTCGGGTAATAAACTTGTATGTAAATACTTTCTTGGTCTGACCAATCCGGTGAGCGCGATCAACTGCCTGAGCCTCCACAGCAGGATTCCACCAAGGATCAAGAATAAACACGTAATCCGCCTCAGTCAGGTTAAGTCCTAACCCACCTGTTTTTATGGATATCAAAAAAACTTTTAATTCTTTATCGGCATTGAAATGCTCCACCTGTTCCTTTCTGTCTGTGCTCGACCCATCCATGTAAGCGAACGGAATCTTGTTTTCTTTTAAAAAGCCCTTCACCAGCGTGAGATGTTTTACGAACTGACTAAAGACAAGGAGTTTATGACCTTCGTGAATGGCGTTTTCAATCATGTGCGACACATCTTCCAATTTACCTGAGGTGCCTTGATAGGAAGGATCTACCATCGCCGGATGATTGGATAGCTGGCGAAGCTTGGTAAGCCCCTCCAGAATCATAAATCGGGTGCTGTTGATTCCTTCTTTGTCGATCTGATCAAGAATCTTGTGGCGATAGAATGACTTGGCTTCTTCGTATTTCTCCTCCTGCTCCGCCGTCATATTGGTATAATAGATATTCTCCACTTTCTCAGGAAGATCGGTGGCTACCTGCGACTTAAGCCTGCGCAAAACAAAGGGTCTTATGATGGCATTCAGTTTTTTTGTTTTTGCTTCATCATTTTTCTTCTCAATGGGTACCTGGTATTCCTTTTTGAAAAAAGTTTGCCCACCCAACAAACCAGGGTTGATGAACGTCATCTGGGACCAAAGATCGAGCGTGGTATTTTCAAGAGGGGTGCCGGTAAGTGTTAATCGATAACGCGATTTAAATTGCATCACAGCTTTTGCAATATTTGACGTTGGATTTTTAATCACTTGTGATTCGTCAAGAATAATGTAGTTGAAAAAGAAATTTTGGAACATTTCAATATCCAGCCTCGCAATACCATATGATGTAAGCACCACATCGTAGTTACTAAATAGCGCAATATCTTTATTTCGTTGAGTTCCTGTGTAGTTTAGTATTTTAAGTTTCGGAGTAAACTTTTCAGCCTCCATTTCCCAATTATAAATGAGCGAGGTGGGCATGACAAGGAGTGATGTTCCTGTTTTTCCTTTCTCTTTTTCCGATTGCAGAAGCGCTAAGGTTTGTACAGTCTTTCCCAACCCCATATCGTCGGCCAGGCATCCTCCCAAATGAAATTCATTAAGAAAGCGCAGCCAGTTGTATCCAGCTTTTTGATAAGGTCTGAGTTTGCCAGTAAAATTTTCAGGTAATGGATAGTCTTTTATTCCGGAAAAATCTTCGAGGTGACGTAGCTTATCGCTCATATGTACCTTCGCAAGATTGCTTTCAGAAAGCTCATTCAATAAACTGAGGTGATACTTTTTGAGGACGGGCTTTTCACTTTCTCCGGTAGTTTCACTTAAGGCAAACAAGTCGCCATACTTTATCAGCCAGGCTTCGGGGATGATGGCAATTTCCCCATTGGGTAATTTGAATTCAACCTTCTTCCGCAGAATCAGTTTTCGAAGTTCTTTAAACGAAATTTCGTACTCACCAAAACGGATTTTTGCGTGGATGTCAAACCAATCTATGTTTTCTTTTACTTCAAGTTCTATTACCGCTTTGCCTACAAAATATTTTTTGTCACGGTTTTCTGGCTGACTTACCTCAAAACCAAGGTTGAGAAGATTTACCCGGTTTTCATTTAGCCAGGAGAATGCATGGGCTTTTTCCAGAGCTGTGCGAAAACCTTTAAGAGGCAATCCCAATTTGGTGAGCGTTTGAGCATATTTTTTTTCTACATCGATGTTGCGTTTCACACGATGAAAAACATAGTTGTTTTCTTTTTTCTCCAACGTTACGCTAACAGGGCCAAACGCGTCTCCACGAAATCGGTGTTTACCGTATTTGAAAGAAAGGTCAAACACAATTTTTCCTGTTTCGTCATCTGTTGACTCCGCCTCCGTTGGCGAATCGAAAAGCGAGGGAACATCTTTTGTCGTAACCGTGCTTAATTCGGATAGCGATAATAATGGATGCGGATCGTATTCGTTTTTGTTAATTTCAAAACCTTGTGCCTCAATATCATCAAAGGACGCAATGAGTGGGGCAATAAATCTATTGTAGTAGGTTTCTTCCAGATTTTTTGGAATGACCACAAACTTTTTATTTAAAAAGGGCAGGAGTTTTTTTCCATCCACAGGCTTATCAAAGCCGTAAAGCTTTCCACTCACCACCATCCAGGCTGGGCTTTTACAGATGAGATAGGCATTCGGATTGGGGATGTCTACTCGTTTTCCGTCATACGTTATCGTAGGGTAGTAATTTGTGTTTTCATCACTTCTGCGGAAATGAAATTGGATGCTGGCGCGCTTTTCAAGAATTTCCAACTGCCTCCAGGTGGGTTCGCCATCGTTACCCATTTCAAACAAGCGCTTCCCCTTCATCTTATCCAGCACAGCCGCTCTTCGTTTCTCCAGGTAAACCTCTATCTGTTCCTGCAGAAGCTCGTCCCCTTTTTCTTTTTTATAGACTTTGCCAAAAAACTCATCCACCTTCATCACTTTTTTGGAAAAGTGTTTGACAATAGCATCGGGACTCATGTTGTCCATGCATTCAATCAACTCATAATCACGTTCATCCAGGCCCTTTGAAAATTCCCTTGCGTTTTTCGCAGATATGCTTTGATGCTGGTAGGTAAGTTTTCCGTTTTCGTCCAGGTGCACAATAAACGATTCAAATAAGAATCCCAGGTATTCGTGTTGATACAACGAATAGATAATTTGAAACGGCTGTACGGCAGAAACTTTCATATTAAATCGATCCCTTTCAGGGGATTTCTGCTCACCAATACCTTGATCAGGGCCTTGTTATGGCACTTTTTCGGGTATTGCAGACTAAGCAGATTGGCAAACTACAAAATTACTCGTTAAAAAAACGTGCAATTTCCGCAGAATTCATACATGGTCATTACAGCGCTATAGTTCTCCAATGGAGTAAGACTTCGCGGCTCGTGATGCCGGATGGAAAGAAATGGCCAGAGTAATGACAATCATTACGGCACAAACCAAGGCAAGATCGGTCCAAATGAGCTTCACCGGGTAATCCGGAATAACCGCGTTTGCCATCCCCATTCCCACCATTCCAAAACGATCCTGAGCCCAGCAAATCAGGGCTCCGAGGACAAGCCCTGTAAAGGAACCAATGACAGAAATCAATGTCCCCTCGGCAACAATAATTCTTTTAATAAGATTGCTATCGGCACCCATTGCCACCAGAACAGAAATGTCTTTTCGTTTATCGATCACCAGCATCATTAACGAGAAGAAAATGTTTATCGAACCGATGACAATCAATAATGTCATGGCCATGAAGCCGAACAGTTTTTCCAGTTTGAGTAATTTGTAGAGGTCCTGATGTTGTTCTTCATTCGTGAGCACGTTAAAAGAATCCCCAAGGGTTTCTTTTAATTTTTTCTGGACGCTTTCAACGGAAACACCAGCGGCGACTTTTACTTCCAGCGATGTTCGCTTATCACCATAATCGAGAAGTTCTCTGGCGAAATCGAGAGGCAAAACAATATAGCTCTCATCGAGGGTTTTTTCGATGGAAAAGATGGCACCTGGTCGTATGCTTTTTCTGGAATAAAGTTGAGAAGGATCAAGCGTGGAGGCAGAAACGTTCTTCACATAAAAGACCTGAATGGCATGCATATCGTCGTCCACGGCAACCGATAAAACATCGGCAATACCCCGCCCGATGATTGCGAAATTTGTCCCATTTTCTTTTAGTCTTAGCTTGCCCTCCACAATACTACTGTCGATACGATGTTGGTCAATGTAGTTGTCACTTACTCCTTTAATGGTAACGACGATATCAGCATCCCGGTAGCGCACATAGGCAAAGTCTTCAATGACTTCAGTCACGATCCCCACTCCGGAAACCTTCTTTATTCTATTTATGAAAGTGGGATCAGCAATAAAAGATTTTCCTTTAGCCGGTTCGATCTTCAGTTCCGGATCAAACGACTTATTAAGGGTACGCAATAAATCTTCAATGCCATTAAAAACAGATAAGACAATGATCAGTGCGGCGGTAGAAAAGGCAATTCCCACCATAGATAAAATGGAAATGACATTGATAAAGTTTTTCTTTCGCTTGGAAAGGAAATATCGTCTGGCTATGAAAAAGGGAAGATTCAAATGAGATGCGCGTTAAGAAACAGAAAGTAACTCATTTTTTTGAATTGCTTACTCCTTGCCTTCTTTCGGTATGTTCAGATTTTTAATGAGGCTCTCAATTCGTTCAGCATTTTCCTCCACCTCATCAATAAAGAAAACAAGCTGTGGAACTATGCGGGCCTGATTGCGAATTCTCAGGCCAAGCGCTTTGCGAATTTCCGCTTTGTGTTCATTTATTTTATCCAATACAGCCTGTTTTTCCTTTATGAGGCTCATGCTGAGATAAACCTTAGCAACACTCAGATCGGGACTCATGCGAACCTCAAGGATTGTGATGAAGGCATTTTCGATAATACTTCGCTTGTCGAAGAGAAAAATTTCACTGAGTTCCTTCTGAATTAGCTTTCCATATTTCTGCTGACGCACCGTTCCGCTCATGATGTAAAGATAGTAAATAGTATACAGAACCAGACCCCTTGTACGATTCGCAATACTATTATCAATGCCATGATATGGTCTGTAGACTTTTTGTTTAATTGCATATCGAAAACAGGATATCCGTGCTGCGCTTCTTTCGAATTAATGACCCTTACCGCTTACTGGGTGTATTTTTTATACTGACCTTATTCAGTCTGCCTTTTTTTATCGATCCGGTTTCAATTTCAATTCAGGAATTGCAGGATATGGTACTGGGAGAAGCCATTCACGGGAAACTTATGTATGCGGACGTGTATGATCACACACCACCTGTTGCAACGGCTATTCACGGAATGCTTGATAGCCTGTTTGGAAGATCGTTACCGGCAAGACACAGTGCAGCTGTACTTCTTTTGTTTTTTCAGGCAGCATTCTTTGCCATCTTACTGATAAATAACAAAGCCTATACCGACAGCAGTTATATTCCCGCGCTAATCTTCGCTGTGTTAAGCCTTTTTTCGGTCGACATGGTTTCACTGTCTCCTGAAATTTTGGCTTCGACCATACTTTTACTTGCACTCAATAACCTTTTTAAAGAGATAGAATTCACAAGACAACACGATACGTTTATTCTCAACCTGGGAGTTTATCTGGGATTGGCTACCCTGCTTGTATTTGCCACGTACGTATTTTTTTTAGGGACACTAATCATTCTGATTTTGTCCACGCGTGTTAATCCCCGCAGGCTATTGTTACTCCTGTTTGGGTTTGTGCTCCCTCATGCGCTACTGTTTACCTTCTATTTTTACAAGGGAGAAACAGGATTGCTTTGGATGAATTTCTATAAATCAAACCTCATTCCTGTTCGCCAGAATTTTATGAGTTTGGCGAGCATCTTTATTTTATTTGCCTTGCCGATATTATATTTTATTCTCTCCCTCATCACCATTGGCAAAGACGTACGGCTCACGAAGTATCAATCCCAATTGGTGCAGGTTATATTTTTGTGGCTTCTCGTTGGTGTGATTTATTTTTTTCTTACCCCGGAACGCACACCCCACAGTCTCATTTTTACGCTCCCGCCTCTGGCATTTTTAATAAGCCATTATTTCCTGCACATACGAAGAAGGTGGCTGGCCGAACTCTTGTTATGGGTATTTGTACTTGGGCTGAGTGCGGTGAGTTTACTGGCGCGTTACGGCAAATTGGAAAATGTTCGTTACGCATCACTTTTCCACGCAACTCAAAGCCTATCCTTAATGCCCGAACAGAAGATTTTAATTTTAGGTGAAGACAAAAGTTTTTATTTAACGAATAGGCCAGCAACAGGTTTTTTGAACTGGGAACTGTCTAAAGAAATTTTTGAACAGCCGGAATATTTTGAACATGACATTATTATTTTGAAAGCATTTCGAAAAGACATGCCTCAGCTGATTGTGGACAAGAATGACCTCATGAAAAATGTTTTCAAACGGATCCCGGAATTAAAAGCTCGTTATAAGCGCGAAGGAATTTTTTACAAATTACTTCCTAGCAACTGATTTTGTTTACACGAGTAGCATGACGACCCCCTTCGAAGGAAGAATGCAGGAAACGATCAATAATTTTTTCAGCTAAATCAGCACTTATATATCGCGCAGGAATGCAAAGTATATTGGCATTATTATGTTGTCGGGCCAAGGCAGCTAATTCTTCAAGCCAGCAAATAGCAGCACGTACGTCCTGATGTTTATTGGCCGTGATCGCAACACCATTGGCGCTTCCACAGATCAATATTCCAAAATCAAATTCTTTTTTCTCTATGGCCGAAGCCACGGGATGTGCAAAGTCTGGATAGTCTACAGAAGCGCTGCTATAGGTACCAAAATCTTTTGTTTGATAGCCGTTCTTTTCAAGCCAACGTATTACTCGCTCTTTTAATTCATAGCCGGCATGGTCTGCCCCAATTGCAATTTTTTCCATGATTATTGTTTAGCTGATCGTTGATCGGCAAGAAGTTCTGCCTCCTCTTCCTTTCGTTTTCGTCTTGCCACAATCGATGATACAAAAATACTGATTTCAAAAAGCAAATACAGGGGCAGTGAAATAACCGTCAAACTAAATGGATCTCCGGAAGGAGTAATGATTGCTCCCAAAATTAAAATAACCACGATGGAATGTTTGCGGTATTTGCGCATCAGTTGAGGCGTAACAATCCCCACCTTTGATAAGAAATAAATAACCACCGGGAATTGAAATAAGAGACCGCATCCTAAAACAAGACTGGATAGAGTGGATATATAGGAAGTGATATCGAACTCGTTAACAATCATATCGCTGATCGAATAGGTTGCTAAAAACCAGATTGTCATCGGGCTGAGGATATAATATCCAAAAGAAATACCCAAAAGAAATAGAAAGGAAACGGCAGCCACTGCGCCTTTTGAGTATTTACGCTCTTTGTTTTCTAAGCCAGGGCGAATAAAACTCCAAAACTCCCAAACTACATATGGAAAGGCAACAATGAGTCCGATAACGAAAGATGATGTGATGTGCATCATGAACTGCCCCATCATAGTTCGGCTTTGAAGTGAGAAAGGGAATGACGTTACACAAAGTGCATCTCCCATACCCGCAAATTGTCCTAATTGACACATCCATTGAAATGAGGGAAATTCAGGTCTGGCCGGAGCTGTAATGATGTGCAAAAAGATCCATTTCATATTAATGAACGCGAGGATCATAAAAATGAAAGTAACCGCAACAGCTCTTACAACGTGCCAACGAAGTTCCTCGAGGTGATCGAGGAATGACATTTCTTTTTCTTGACTCATAATTTAAAACAATCCCGCAGAATCTATTTTCTCAGAGTGCAATCTGCCGGAAATAATCGTGTGGTACAAATGATTATGCGTAGAGCGGAAACTTCTTCATGAGGGCATTTACTTTTCGCTTTACAGCTTTCAGATGTTTAACATCTTCGGGTTTCTGCAAAGCTTCATCGATCAGATCTACCACTTTTATAGCATCTTTTTCTTTTAATCCGCGGGTTGTAATGGCGGGCGAGCCAATGCGCATACCCGATGTAACAAACGGAGATTCAGTATCAAACGGCACCATGTTCTTGTTGATGGTAATATCTGCCTGGATCAACGCACCTTCAGCAAGTTTTCCTGTTAGTTTCTTCGAACGAAGGTCAATGAGCATCAAATGATTATCTGTTCCGCCGGAAATGATCTTGTAGCCTTTGTCAACAAAGGCCTTCGCCATTGCTTTGGCATTCTTCGCCACCTGTACGATATATTCGAGGTATTCATCGCTCAAAGCCTCTTGAAACGCAACTGCCTTGGCAGCAATAACATGTTCCAATGGGCCACCTTGTGTTCCGGGAAACACTCCGGAATCGAGGATTGTTGAAATCTTTCTCAGTTCGCCTTTGGGTGTGGTCAATCCCCAGGGATTATCAAAATTCTTACCCACCATGATAAGTCCCCCGCGAGGGCCACGTAATGTTTTATGTGTTGTAGTTGTTACGATATGGCAATGCTCCATCGGATCGTTAAGAAGGCCGCGCGCAATTAATCCGGCGGGGTGAGACACATCGGCCAGTAATAAAGCCCCCACACTGTCAGCGGCCTCACGAAGTTTTTTATAGTCCCAATCACGGCTGTACGCTGAAGCTCCGCAAATGATCATCTTAGGTTTTTCGCGTTGAGCTATTTTAATAACATTATCAAAATCAATCAGGCCGGTTTCCTGTTCTACCCCATAGAACGTTGGCTGATAAAGTTTACCGGAAAAGTTTACCGGAGAGCCATGGGTAAGGTGACCGCCATGAGAAAGATCAAACCCCAGTATTTTGTCACCAGGTTTTAAACAAGCAAGCATAACTGCCGCATTGGCCTGTGCACCCGAGTGAGGCTGCACATTTGCCCATGAAGCACCAAATAGTTCCTTTATTCGGTCAATAGCCAGTTGTTCAATTTCATCCACGATCTCACATCCTCCATAATAGCGCTTTCCGGGAAGGCCTTCGGCATATTTATTTGTAAGCACGGTGCCTTGCGCCTTCATCACCTGAAGAGAAACAAAGTTTTCAGAGGCAATCAATTCAATACCGTGATTCTGGCGTTGTTTTTCTTTTTCAATGAGGTCGAAGATGACTTTATCGCGTTTCATATCGAGGGTTTAAAGATTCGGGTGTAAGGAGCGCAAAAATAGGACGGGGAATGGTGGTATCGAAGGGAATTGCAGTGAATTTTTAAAGTTACGATTGTATTCCATAGACACACCCAGATGCCTGAAAAGCATGGAGGTCATGTAGGAAAAAACTGTTATGATGGGTGAGTTGTAAAATGACCAACAAACTTTCTCCAATTCATTATCGCCCAAATTCCCAAAGAGTTACCAAGAATCGCTTGATCCACCACCTCCGGAGAAGCCACCTCCACCGAAATCACCTCCGCCACCACCACCCCACGATCCAGAGCTTCGGCCAATGCCACCCATCAACATACCTCCCATTAGTCCGCGTGCCATATAGCCACCGCTACCACCACCTCCGCCACGTCTTCTGGCAATGAGGAAAATAATTATAAGAATAATGATGGTTGTAAGTGGCGAACGTTTTGAAGATCGTCGTTGCTGTTGTGGGGGTTCTTCATTTACATATGTACCGGCAATGGTTTGAATAATGGCGTTTACTCCCTGTACAACACCACCATCATAATCACCTTGATTGAAATGAGGTTTCACCTGGTTGCGATTAATGCGACTGGACTGTGCATCTGTCAGCACTCCTTCGAGACCTTGTCCCACCTCGATTCGCATGATCCTATCGTCAATGGAAATCAGGAATAGCGCGCCATTGTCCTTGTCGGCTTTACCAAGTTTCCACTCGTTGAAGACGCGATTGGCATAGCTATCAATTTCATCACCTTCCAGAGAGCGAATAATATAAACCGCAATTTGGTTTGATGTGGAATCGCGATGTGCTTTTAAAGCAGCTTCCAACTGATTCGCAACACCCGGCGAAAGTATGTTGGCCTCATCGCGCACCCAAATTCCTCCTTGTTCGGGTACTTGTCGTTGAGCATGCAGATGAGAGACGTTATAAAAAAAGAAAAGCAGAATGATAAAAAATTTCATCGGGGAGATCTGAAAAATGGCTTTGCGCATGATGGATGGAATTGTACGTGGATTACTCAAAACGCAAATCGTCACTAAGTTCATTAACGTCATCAGGGGAAATTACGAATCCTTTTTCCAGGAGAAGATCACCACATTGTTTGATTGCTGCTTCAAGCCCATCAACAATTTTACCTTTACGTACACTTTCAATGATGACTCTTACCATTTTATCCCATTCTTTTTGCTCCACAACTTTATTGATTCCTTTGTCGGCCATAACAATCACTTCGCGTTCAAAAAACGAAACAAAGATCATAATGCCTGTGCGCTGACTGGTATTGAAAACTTCTTCTTCCAAAAAAGCATTTTCGGCCCGTCTCTTAGTGGCCTGATCGAGATGGGATTGATTTAACATCCATCGTTTTAACGGAAGGATGTAGTGCGTCAATACAGCACCGGCCAATCCCCCGATTAAAACAACTGTAAAAATCAGCATGGGGTCATATACGGCAACAGAAGGAAAATACCGGTCAAGCACAATAATCACCAAAAAAGTAAGCACAGCGAACGACATCGCACCTCGATAATTGGCAATGGAATAATATCCACTTTTTTCAACGAATACAGGTACAACCTCTCCTGAAATCTTGCTCTCAGCACTTTTTACGGCTGCTTTTATCCGTTCTAGTTCCTGCGGAGTAAATCTTTTCTGAATTGACATGGGGATAGCTAAATGATTGAATCAAAGATAAGGGTTAGAAAACAATTCTTAAGAAGAGTTTTCTTCAACCTCATTGAATACGACAAGCAATTAAGGCAGATAGCTTTGTACCTTTCCATACGTCCAGGTTCCAAGAATTGCAGAGGCTAATGTTGTCACTGTTACCAAGGATCCGGAACCTATCTGCGCATAGAGTGGTCCGGGACATGCACCTGTAAGTGCCCATCCAAAACCAAAAATAAGACCACCGAGGATAATACCATTATGATATTCTTTTTTTGGCATTTCAACAGGTTGATGATCGAAAGTTTTAACCTTGAATTGCCGAATGATGAATAACGACAAGGCACCGGTAGGAATTGCAGTCATGAAAATTCCATACATGTGAAAACTCTCAAACCGGAACATTTCCTGCATACGATACCAGGAGATTGCTTCACCCTTGGTAAGTACCAAGCCAAAGAAAAGACCTACAAATAAGTATTTGAAATTTTTCATAAGGCAAGAATGAGAGGAAGAACGAAGTAACTGAACAAGATGCCGCCGATGAAGAACGACATCGTGGCAACAAGCGAAGGCCACTGCAGGGCAGACAAACCTAAAATGCCATGACCAGAAGTGCAGCCCTGAGCGTAGCGCGTACCAAATCCTACCATAAACCCGCCAAACACCATTAAGAAAAATCCTTTTGCTGTTGACAGCGATGACCAATTGAAGAGTTCAACCGGCATAAGCCCCATTGGATCAAAAAGCCCTTGCGACTTTAAATATTCCACCGTCGAGGCTGAAAGAGCCACAGGATCAGGATTCGCAAAAACGTAGCCCCCCAGAAAACCACCAAGCAGAACACCACCAACAAAAAACAGATTCCAGCTGTCTTTTTTCCAATCATATTGAAATAAAGGCACATTGGCAGGGACACAAGCGGCACAAATTTGCCTTAGCGTCGAGGAAATGCCAAGCTTCTTATTGCCCATTAATAAAAGCAGAGGAACAGTAAGCCCAATCAAAGGACCAGCAACGTACCAGGGCCAGGGTTTGTACAAAATATCCATGCTGTTTAAATTATTTATCAAAGAAAGTATATCGGAGTACCAGAGCCAACGATATAAGCCTTTAATTTGTTCCTTTGAAATAATAACACAAAAATGAAAGCTAAGAATATCGCCATCATCGGCGGAGGAAATTTGGGAGCCTCTATTGCGGAGGGATTGATAAAAAGTAAGTTCGTTAATGCCCAGCAACTAACTGTTACAAGAAGAAATACCGATGCACTATTTCCTCTGAAAGCACAGGGTGTGCACATCACAAGTGACAATAAAGAAGCCATTGAAAAAAGCGAAGTGATTATCGTGGCTGTGAAGCCATATAATGTAAAAGAAATATTGGAAGACCTGAAGGGGTCATTCAATCCAGCCCAGCATATTGTGATCAGTGTGGTCACCGGGGTCTTTGTCAAGGATCTTGCAGCAATTATTACCAATGGAACACCCATTTTTCGAGCCATGCCCAATACGGCCATTGCGATTCAGGAATCTGTTACGTGCCTTTGTGCGTCGGGCGCTTCTGCCGAACAGGTTGAGTATGTAACCGAACTGTTTGACCAATTGGGCGTGACTATCAGCATTGACGAAAAATTGATGGATGCCGCTACCGTGCTTGGAGCTTGCGGAATTGCTTTTGCTTTGCGCTTCATTCGCGCTGCTACACAAGGTGGAATTGAAATTGGATTTGATGCGAAGACAGCCAATCTTATTGCAGCACAAACTGTGAAAGGGTCTGCAGAACTGTTGTTAAAATTAAATCGTCATCCTGAAGAGGAGATTGATAAAGTAACTACTCCGAAGGGATGTACGATTGCTGGCTTAAATGAAATGGAACACCAGGGATTTAGTTCGGCCCTTATTAAAGGTGTTATTGCTTCGTATAAAAAGATATCAGCGTAGATTTTTTAAGAACAGAGCAATAGAAAGAAATATTTCCATTGCTTCTGCTTTGCAAAACAGTCGCCGAGTCAGATAAGATTTTTGTATGAAATTTCTGTTCCCTTTTTTCTGTATTTTATTCCTCACCTTAAGCTGTTCATCGCCCCAAAAAAAAGGCAATGACATTTTTTCACCCGAAGAGGCAATTCAGGATCTTCAAATTGAAGACGGGTTTGAAGTGCAGCGTGTTCTTTCGGAACCCCAGGTGGAGGCTCCTGTCACCCTGACTTTCGATGAAGATGGAAAAATGTGGGTTGTTGAAATGCCGGGTTATATGCAGGACAAGGATGGAGCCGGGGAGAATCTGCACGTGGGAAGGATAAAGATTTTTGAAGATCAAGATAATGATGGTGAATTTGAAACATCATCCATTTTTCTGGATAGCCTGGTCATGCCCCGCACGGTTTCCATTGTAAAAGGGGGAGTGCTTGTGATCGAACCGCCCAAATTATTTTTTGTTGAAAATAACAATGGTGTTGCTGGAAAACGAATCATGATTGACTCTGTCTTTGCGGAGGAAGGAAATGTGGAGCACCAACCTAATGGACTCATCTATGGAATTGACAATTGGTTATACAGCGCTAAAAGTGATAAGCGCGTTCGGTTCATCAACGGGTCGTGGAAAGTAGAATCCACTTTTTTTCGCGGCCAGTGGGGTATTTCACATGATGATTTTGGACGCTTATTCTATAATAACAACAGCGTGTCCTTACTGGTCGATAATTTTTTACCAAATGCGTTTGGTGAAAATGTGAACCACACACTTCTGTCAAAAGATATCCGTGACGTGCGTCTTGTTAGTAATCAGGTGTTTCCCAGAAGACCAACTCCCGGGGTTAATCGTGGGTACCAGGAAGGTTCATTGGATTCGACCGGGCGTTTGATAAATACAACAGCCTCGTCGGGTCCGGTTGTTTACCGGGGAAACAATTTTCCAAAAGAATATTATGGAAATGTTTTTGTTTCGGAGCCAGCGGGATTTTTAGTGAAACGCATTATTATTCATGACGATGGAAATAATAGACTCAAAGGTGAGTTTGCTTATCAAAACAACGAATTTCTTACAGCAACGGATGAGCGTTTTCGCCCTGTTAGTTTATGCAACGCTCCGGATGGATCGCTCTATATGGTAGATATGCACCGGGGGTTGGTACAGCATACAACCTACCTTACTCCTTACCTGCGTCATTATGTGGATTCGTTCAGGTTAGAACAACCGATCAGCATGGGACGGATTTACAGAATTAAATGGAAAGTGAATGCACTCGATAAAAATCCCCACATCGATAAGGCAACATCACAACAACTAGTTAAAAATTTATCTCATCCCAATGGATGGGTGCGTGATATCAGTCAACGACTGTTGGTCGATCGTGCGGATAAAAATGTTTCGGAAGAATTGAAAGAGCTTGCATTTACTTCCGAAAATCCGGTTACGCGTATCCATGCATTGTGGACGCTAGAAGGATTACAGGAACTTTCTCCTGCGTGGTTGGGAAAAGCAGCACAGACATCGATACATCCCTATGTTTATCAGTCCTGCATGAAATTATTGGAATTGTTTCCTGCCGACCGAAATGCATTAATCGTTTTGAAATCGCTGCGCACCCCAGACGATAAAATGACAGAGATTCAATTCGTCAATTCATTAGGAGTTTTTCATAAGGCTTTCTGGCCCTTAACAAAACCACTTCTCACAGATGTAATCGCAAGACATGAAAATGATCCGCTATTTACAGATGCCATTTTGAAAGGTCTTGCCGGAAAAGAGAAAGAGTTTTTAAAAAGTAATTCATGGACAAAGGCAGATACCATTTTTCCTAAAGCCTTAAAAAAAGCGATTGCCAATTCAGAAAAACCAAAAGAAACGAATCTCGCTTACCTCACAAAACCTGAGCTTGAATTGTACAACGAGGGCAGAAGAAGTTTTGGAAGAATTTGTTCTGTGTGTCATGGAAAAGAAGGAGAGGGTATTAAGAATTTAGCGCCTCCATTAGCCGGTTCAGAATGGGTAACGACACCGAACAAAAAAGTGACGACCCAGATTTTGCTGGATGGACTTACAGGTCCGGTGCACGTGAATGGTTCTTTGTATGCTCCACCAGAATATGTAGCTGCAATGCCGGGGTTGCGCGATAATATTGAAACAAATAATGGAACTATTGCCGGATTACTTACCTACATCAGAAACTCTTTCGGCAATAAAGCCTCAGCAATTACCGTGGAGGATGTTGCATCAGTTCGGAAAGAAACAGCAAATCGAAAGCAATCCTATGTCGAACGTGAGCTCTTACCTGATTTAACAAATTCTGACGAGATTGCACCATAATTATTTAGCAAGCATAGCGCATCCATGAGCATATTTACTTCCCCAAGCCGCATTATCATTACCTGCAGTAAAAGAATGTCAGATTATCTGGAGCGCGAAGTTATCGAGCTGGGTTATTCTGTCCTCAGAAAATTTTCAACAGGTGTTGAGTTGCGAGGAACCGTCAATGATTGCATTCGTCTGAATTTAAATCTTCGATGTGCCAGTCAGGTACTGTATTCTTTGTTCGAACTGAAAGTTGAAAACCCCGAAGACCTTTATAAGAAACTTCTTAATCATCCCTGGGAGAAGATGATTTCTAATAAAGGGTACATTTCCGTAACAAGTCATGTCAACCACTTCACAGTAAACAATCCGTTGTTTGTCAATGTAAAAGTAAAGGATGCCATTGTCGATCGTATGCGCCGGTATACGGAAAGCAGACCTGATTCGGGTTCTGATCAAAGTGGTCTTGTGATTCATTTATACTGGAAGGAAGATCATTCAGAAGTATTTCTGGACACATCCGGTGAATCTGCAGCGAAACACGGATACAGAAAAATTCCGGGACTTGCCCCTATGATCGAAGCCCTGGCAACAGCAACCCTCATGGCGACCAAATGGGATCGCAAATCTCCCTTTGTTAATCCTATGTGCGGATCATCGACCCTTGCCATTGAAGCAGTTTTGCTGGCGACGAACAGAAGGCCGGGACTTTTCAGAACAAATTACTCGTTCATGCACGTGCTGGGATATGATGATTCATTTTATTCGACTGAATACAGAAAACTTGAAGATCAAATTATTAATGTTCCGGGATTGAAAGTAATCGCTACAGACATCAGCGAAAACGCAATCAACATTTCTAAAATCAATGCGGGTATCGCGGGTGTTGAAAAGTTGATTGAGTTTCATGTGTGTGATTTTGAAGCCACGCCTTTACCAGAGGCACCCGGAGTTGTTTATTTTAATCCGGAGTACGGAGAAAGATTAGGAGACATTACAGAACTTGAAGAAACCTATGCACGCATGGGTGACTTCATGAAAAAGAAATGTCAGGGATATTTGGGTTATATTTTCACAGGGAATCTTGAATTGGCAAAAAAGATTGGACTTAAGGCAAGCCGACGAATTGAATTTTATACAGCGCAAATTGATTGCCGGTTACTCGAGTACGAATTGTATGGGGGTAGCAGAAGGGTAGAAAAAACTCCTACCCTTGCTCCCAACTAACCTATTCACCAGCAACAAATTTTATTGGTAATACCATGCGTACCGATACAGGTATTTTGTTTTGCATTCCCGGTTTCCAGCGATTCATCAATGAGATAACCCGCACAGCTTCGTCATTGCAACTTTTATCAATCCCTTTAATGATCTCAATATTTGTAATGTCTCCGTTAGCGCTCACCACAAAGCTTACATAAACAGTTCCTTCGATTCCCATTTTAGCGGCATACGCGGGATAACGGAGTTTCTTTTGAATAAATTTTATCATTTCAGCATTTCCTCCTTCATACACGGGCATTACTTCAGCGAAAAGTACAACGGGTGGCGTCTGAACCTGTTCGACGGATTCATTTGCCGAAAAGTTGCCCGTTCCATTCTCAACGACAAGGCCGTCGATATTATCCGAAACATCAAAATTTGTCATCGTGATATCTTCAGTAACAGCATCGTGAACATCCGCTGTAGTTACTTTCGTTGGGACTAGCCTGCTTGTTGTTTTTTTAACTGGAAGAGTTTCTTTGGGAGTGGTTTCAACTTTTTGAATCGTCGGTGGAGCAACGAAATCTATAGTCGCCGGGATAAATGTCTCCTTTAACTCCTTGACGGAAGGCCTGGATGGCAAAAGAATAATGGCCGTGATAACACCACTGCAGAGTAGCCATGCCATTAGTACATGTGTCGGATAACTTTGTCGCAGCGCGTAGGCACCATAAATTTTGTTCCGGTTTTCAAAAACGATATCATCCCATCGTTGAACTGTTGTTTGTGTTTTCATAACATATAGATTTAGTTTGAGAAATTCCAAACACTACATCTATAAGATCATGATCCAGAAAAAAGTCACGCGTTTGGATGGAAAAAATCAAAACAATCAGAAGAATTGTTTTTTAAACACTGAGTTGATGCGGACTGATGATTATTCCTTTTTAGACCCTTCTCCTTTTCCAGACGAACATATACCCACAGTGCTCCTAAAACGAGGAAGAGAACAAGCACGGCAATCACAAGTGAATAAATAAATAATTTCACAGAACGGTCAAAGCGTTTCTTACGTTCGTATTGCCTAAGCACATTCGCATAGTTCTTATGCCTCTGAATACGTTCCGGACTTAAGATATCCCTTCGTAATTTTATATTGATTCGCTTCGTCATTTTAGTACTTGATCTTCAAATTAAAATGGGTACGCAAATTGTCAAGCGCCCTGTAAACACGCATCTTGGCTCCGCTTTCAGAAATATCCAGAATGAAGGCGATCTCTTTGAAATCACGATCTTCAAAAAACCGCAACTGCAGAACTTCCAGCATGTCTCCTGGCAAATCCTGCAGATAATTTAGTAAACGTTCAATTAATTCTTCGTCCCACTCATCACCTTCCTGATCAAAAATTTCCCGAATACGAACCTCTTCAAGACTGAATACGGGGGTGCGATTAGCTTTTTTATAATGACGTTTTATTTCGTTGCTGGCAATTTTATAAAACCACGCTGAAATTGGCACGCCCCGAAAGTCGTATCTGTCTTTGTAATTGAGCGCATTCAGAAAAGTCTGAGAGCATAGATCTGCAGTCAGGTCCTCATCATCGGTTTGCCGGTAAATGAAATTGAATATCCTATCGAAATATTTTTTGTACAGCAACCCGAACTGCGCAGGATCTTTTCTGGATTGCTCCAGGATGGCATACTCGGCTTGTATTTCATCTGCTTCCACGCGATGCGTTTACAACTACATTAAGAATACCCGATGTGTGAATAAGTCACACGAAAGTGAACTTACTTTAATTTTTCTTTTAGGAACACAGCTGTGTAACTTTCCTTCGCCTTCTTCACCATGTCCTCCGGAGTTCCTTCGAATAAAAGATTACCCCCATGTTTTTCACCACCTTCCGGACCCAGATCAATCACCCAATCAGCACATTTGATCATTTCCAGGTTATGCTCGATTACAATAACGGTATGTCCTTCATCCACAAGCGCATTGATCGCTTTTAATAACTTTGAGATATCGTGAAAATGCAAACCAGTAGTAGGTTCATCAAAGATGAAAAGAATTTGTTCTTTCGATTCGGATGATTTTTTACCCAGGAAAGAAGCAAGCTTGACGCGCTGAGCTTCTCCCCCTGAGAGCGAGTTTGACGATTGACCAAGCTTCACATATCCTAACCCCACTTCAAACAAGGGAAGAATTTTTTCGTAGATCGGTTTTTTATCGTGAAAAAATTCAAGACCATCTTCTACGGTCATGTCAAGAATATCGGCGATGTTTTTGCCTTTGTGTTCTACTTCTAAAACTTCCTGTTTAAAGCGTTTGCCATAGCAGCTTTCACATTTCAGAAAAATGTCTGCCATGAATTGCATCTCCACTTTAATCTCGCCTTCCCCTTCACACGTCTCGCATCGGCCACCCTCTACGTTGAATGAAAAGTGAGAAGGCTTATACCCACGTTGCTTCGACAATGTCTGGTCCGCATATAACTGTCGGATTGCATCATACGCCTTTACATAACTGATCGGATTAGAACGGGAAGATTTTCCAATCGGATTCTGATCCACAAATTCAATCTGCGTGATTTGTGCCACATCACCGTCGATTCTGTCATACTTGCCCGGAGTTTCAGCTACCGAACCATTCATGCGACCCATGGCTGGGTACAGAATCTTTTTGATGAGTGTGGATTTACCTGACCCACTCACTCCCGTGACTACTGTAAAGATTCCTAACGGGAATTTTACATTCAGATTTTTAAGGTTGTTTTCTCTGGCTCCGGTGATGTGAATCGAGTCTTTCCATTTTCTTCGGTGATTTGGAACAGCGATCTTTTCACGCCCACTCAAATAATCCGTGGTGTGTGATCGCACCTTCCCGGTCATTTCTTTTAATGTTCCCTGGAAAACAAGTTCGCCACCATGACTTCCGGCATCCGGACCAATGTCAATGATCTGATCTGCTGCACGCATGATTTCCTCTTCATGCTCTACCACCATCACCGTATTACCCAGATCACGAAGAGATTTCAATACGTCAATCATCCTTGCCGTGTCGCGCGGATGAAGACCGATACTAGGTTCATCCATAATATACATGGAGCCCACCAAAGCGCTGCCCAAGGATGTAGCAAGTTTTATACGCTGAAACTCGCCACCTGACAATGTAGAGGTGACACGATTCAAAGTAAGGTATCCTAATCCTACCTTGATCATATACTCCAGGCGAGACTTAATCTCTGTTAGTATTCGTTCAGAAATTTTTTGGTCGTATGCTGGCAGTTTCAGTTTATCAAAGAAAACAGCAGCATCTTCGATAGGAAGAAGCACTAAATCGGTAATCGATGTATCAGCAATCTTTACGTAGGAAGCGTCCTTTCTAAGTTTAGTGCCGCGACAATCCGGGCACGTAGTTCTCCCGCGAAAACGAGAGATCATCACACGGTATTGGATCTTGTGCGTCTTTGATGCGAGGTATGCAAAGAAGGCGTTAATGCCATCGAAGTATTCATTGCCTGTCCACAACAATTCTTTTTCCTTCGCGGTAAGTTCATTGTATGCCCGATGAATCGGGAAATCGAATTTGATTCCATTTTTTAAGAGAGGTTTTAACCACTCGCGCATGGCTTCGGTTCGCCAGGGTGCAATAGCCCCTTCATAGACCGAAAGACTTTTATCCGGAATAACCAGATCATCATCGATTCCCAGAATTTTACCAAAACCCTCACACGTTTGACATGCGCCAAAGGGATTGTTGAAACTGAAGAAATTTATTGAGGGTTCGGTAAACGTCATTCCGTCCAACTCAAAGCGATCGGAAAAATGTTTCTTTTCTCCTTCTACATAAATGTGACAATCGCCGTGGCCTTCGAAAAATGCGGTTTGTACCGAATCGGATAGCCTGAACGTAAGATCTTCATCTTCATCATTAACTGCCGTACGGTCGATAAGAATCTCAACAAGTCCGTCGATGGCCAGTTTTTTTTTCGCTGTTTTCTTTTTCTTTTCTGGTTTCGCGTCGCCCTCAGCCACAGGAACAGGCGTAACCAATTCTTCGATGAACTTCATTTCACCATCGACGAGTATGCGCGCAAAGCCTTTGCTCAATAAAATAGTTAACTCATCCTCCAGCTTTCGGCCCTTGTTGACCAGTAAAGGGCAAGTCACCATCACCCGGCTGCCTTTCTTTTGTTTGTTGATAAACTCAACAACATCCGTTACTGTATCGCGCTTTACCTCTTTCCCACTAATGGGTGAATAGGTATGTCCAATGCGCGCAAAGAGAAGTTTTAAGTAGTCATAAATTTCCGTGGAGGTGCCTACGGTTGAGCGGGGATTGCGTGTGTTTACTTTTTGTTCGATCGCAATTGCTGGAGACACACCCCGGATATAATCCACCTCTGGTTTTTCCATTCTGCCCAAAAACTGACGAGCGTAGGAACTCAGGCTTTCTACATACATACGCTGACCTTCCGCAAACAGGGTATCAAAAGCCAGGGAAGATTTACCAGAACCCGAAAGGCCCGTAAACACCACAAGTTTATTGCGGGGTATGGCGACACTCAGGTTTTTAAGGTTGTTTACCCTCGCCCGCTTAATAATAATAAACTCCTTGGGATCAAGGTCGTCAAGTTGTGAATCGTTGGGCATAGGTAAATCCATGGAAATTGCAAAAGTTAAAAAATCAGGCCGCGCTATCCTATTAAAGGTTAAAGCGGAGCTAAAAAACAAAGAGAACACCATCGGTGATGAAGGTGTTCTCGGAATTTGAAAAATTTTCTAATTTAATTATCGAAGTCAGGATCGTAGCTGGCCTCTTTTCCAGTATCCCCATCGTCATCAAAGTCGCTACCTCCTCCTTCAGCACTTTCAAAATCATCATCAGGAGGAGTTTTGAATCCCTCTTCATCCGAATTGTCAAATTCCTGCTTCACGCTTGACTCAACATCATAACCGCCATCGCTATTTTTTGTAGCGGGTACCTTAATCAGGAATATTGAATCATCAGTTTCCAGGGGAAAAACGAAGATAGGTTCCTTTTTTGCATTCATGATACGAGTGATACTCGCCTCATAACCATTAGGATACTGTTCTCTCAACAGGTCGCGGAGGTCTTCATTGAGATTCTCCAAACTTTTAATTACTCTTTTTTTGCTCGCAGCCATTCCGTAAATCGGGGTAAAAATCGCTTCAAATAGCAAAAGAAACTGTTTAGAAGGCAAGAAAATTTCAAAAAATTTTGCGAGTCAGAAGAATATTTCTACTTTTCACAACCAAAACAAAATAAACCAACCCTCATACTATCGATATAGACTTCTACGTTACCTAAACGCTAAGTAGAATGATTGACAAAAGATTAAGCGACAGCCAGCTCGTGTTGCTCTATCAAAACGGTAACGAAGAAGCTTTTGAGGTGCTACTTCTAAAACACAAATCGCGCATTTATACGGCCATTTACTTGATTGTAAAGGATCGGTACCAGGCAGAAGACCTGCTTCAGGAAACTTTTATCAAAGCTGTAAATACCATTAAAGGTGGTCGTTACAATGAAGAGGGTAAATTTTTGCCCTGGGTAAGCAGGATTGCACATAATCTTGCTATCGACAGCTTCAGAAGATCCAAACGCTATCCGGAAATTGTTCTTGAGGATGGAAGCCGGGTATTCAATTCCATGGAGTTTGCTCAGGAATCCACCGAAGACATCCAACTTTTAAAGGATACGAAGACAAAACTCCGGGATTACATCAAAGAACTCCCAGAAGAACAAAAACAGGTGCTCATTATGAGGCACTATTTGAAAATGAGTTTCCAGGAAATTGCTGACCGCTCAGGGGTAAGCATAAACACGGCACTGGGAAGAATGCGTTATGCATTGATCAACCTGAGAAAAAAGATGATACACACACCAGAAAAAGCCTATGATAAAAACTTTTACCCAAAACGACCTGATCAGGTTTATTTACCACGAGACCACGGAGAGCGAGGAGAGGGAAATTAATAAAGCCCTGATTTCTGACGCTGTACTGCAACTGCAATACAACGAGTTAATCACAGTAAAAAACCAGATGGACGAGTCCCAACTCGAGCCGTCTCAAGGTGTGATCAATTCGATCCTGAGCTATGCGAAGGGATTGCAGGAGAAACATTAGCAGAACCATAACAACGTATGACTCACGAATGAACGGATAGTTCATTTGCGATGGAGTATTGTTCACTGGCGGTATTATCTTTCAGCCTGTGAACGTTCTGATCCTGCACCAACATTACAAAACACCCCAAACCGGAGGTGCTATCCGGTCGTATTACCTGGCAAAAGCTCTTGTTGATGGTGGTATGAACCCTATTGTCATCACGGGAAGTAATGAAAAGTCCTATCGGGTAGAATATTCCGAAGGTATCGAAGTGCATTACCTGCCGATAGCTTATGATAACCGCTTTGGATTTTTAGATCGGAGTACTGCTTTTGTTCGATACATATTCAAGGCAATACGATTGGTTCAAAATTTTAAGGATGTCAATTTCTGCTATGCTATTTCTGTGCCTCTTACCGTTGGTATTGTTGCTCTAAGAATCAAGAAGAAATTTGGGATACCTTATATTTTTGAAGTGGGCGACCTTTGGCCCGATGCACCCATTCAAATGGGATTCGTAAAAAATTATTTGTTTAAACAATTTCTTTTTGATCTCGAAAAGAGAATCTATAAGGCCGCGGAATCTATTGTCGCCCTTTCGCCTTCTATTAAATCGGTTATAGAAACAAAAGTCACAGGCAAATTGATTCATATTATTCCAAACATGGCCGATACGGAATTTTACAAACCCGAGAAAAAGATTTCCACATTGGAAGAAAAATTCAACGTGAAAGGGAAATTTGTTGTTTCCTATGTTGGAGCATTGGGCATCGCCAACGGACTTGACTACTTTCTGGAATGTGTAAACAAAAGCAGAAAAGCCGGATTGCCCATTCATTTTTTATTGTGCGGTGACGGGGCTTTACGCGAGAGACTGAAACGAAACGCACACCACCTTGCACTTCAAAACCTGTCATTTATTGATTTTGTAGATCGGGATGGTGTGAAGGAAATCCTGAACGTTACCGATGCGTGTTTTATCTGCTATAAAAATGTTCCGATTCTCGAAACCGGCTCGCCGAACAAATTCTTTGATGGACTGGCAGCGGGTAAATTGATTATCGTGAATTTTGGAGGATGGATAAGAGATGAAATACAGAAAGTACAATGTGGAATATATGTTAATCCGAACGACCCCGATGACTTTGTTAGTAAGATCAAACCATTCCTTGATCGTGACGAACGTCTCCGGTACCATCAGCAAGCAGCCCGTGGATTAGGCGAAAGAAAATACGCAAGACACTTGCTGGCTAAAGAATTCGCAGCTTTGTTTCAGCATTGACAATCGCTTGATACTGGAACAAGAAAATAATGTTCTGAAATCGCTTTGAAAAACGAACGTTCTTGCCCTTACTTTGTGTTAACAAAATTGTTAAACAAAAAAGATAAGTGCACGAAGAAAGCGTCCATACCGAGAACCTGATTAAGGACACCGCAAAACGCGTTTTTTTCCAAAAAGGCCGTTTAAAGGCCACCACGCAGGAAATTGCAGATGAGGCAGGCGTGAACAGAGCATTAATTCACTACTATTTCCGTTCGCGCGAACAAATGCTGGATATTCTACTCGATGAGGTGATCAGGGAAAAAAAGGCCAAAATGGTTGAGATTCTAAGCTCATCACTTCCCTTTAAAGAAAAGATAGCTCAATACATTAGCTATCTCGTTGACCGCGGCATAAACTACCCACATCTGGAAAACTTTATCATTTCGGAAATTGCCAGAAGACCGGAGAAAAGAGAAATCATTTGTGCGCGCGACGGCGTTAAATCAAGCGACCTGATCAAAAAAGAACTTCATGAAGAAATTGAACGCGGTGGCATTGCCATGATTACACCGGAACATTTTATGATTAATCTTTCGTCATTATGTAATTATCCCCTGCTCGCCAAGTCGATTTTTCAAACGGTTCACGGTATGACCGATGCTTCGTACAAGAAATTTCTGTTAGATCGCAAGCAGGTAATTTTTCGCACCATCTTCAACGAAGCCTTGCCAGGCGTTCAAGAAAAAAAGGCAAATCCACAGTCAAAATAAATTAAGAATTATTTCTTCTATGTTATTCAACAAAATAAAATCATTAATTCTCACAACAGTCGGAATCTTATTCCTCCCGATTGTAGTGAGTGCACAGGATGCCTCTCAGGACAGCGTATTGCAACAGGCATCATTAGAACATGTTGTAGCGTACGCACTGACGCACCAACCTTTAGTTCAGCAGGCCGTGATTGATCAGGAAATTACCGAACGTGTAATTAAGGGAAAACTCGCAGACTGGTATCCGCAAATCAATTTCGTTTACAATTATCAACATAATATTATTTTGCCACAAAATATAATCGGCGGTAATGTTGTTCGGTTTGGTGTAAACAATACATCAGCAACACAGTTTAATGCGACGCAAAGTGTTTTCAACCGTGACGTTGTACTCGCAAGTCGCACGGCATCTACGGTACGGGTCCAGGCTGAGCAGAATACGAGCCGAAGTAAGATTGATGTTGTTGTTGATGTAACCAAGGCATTTTATGATGTGCTCGCCACCTCACAACAAATAAAAATTGGTGAAGAGGATTTAGTTCGACTACAAAGGAGTCTCAAGGATGCCATGAGTCAATACAATGCCGGTATTGTGGATAAAACTGACTATAAACGGGCAACCATTCTGCTCAGTAATTCAAAAGCCATTCTGAAAGCCAACCAGGAGTTAATGAAATACAAAATGGAATACCTCAAGATGATGATGGGCTATCCGAAGGAAAGAGAATTGAATATTCAATACGATACATTGCAAATGGAGACCGAAGTTGGATTGGACACACTCCAACAACTGAATTATGCAGACAACATTGATTATAAAATATTACTAACTCAACGGGAACTTCAGAAGGCGAACCTCACCTATAGCAAGTGGGGATATATACCATCCATTAATGCATTTGGCTCGTACATACTCAATTTTCAGAATAACAACTTCAGTGAACTATACAGCACAAAATACCCTAACTCGTATATCGGCGCGAGTTTACAATTTCCGATTTTCCAGGGAGGGAAACGAAACGCCAGAATACAGGAACAGCAGTGGACCCTTAAACGCATGGATTCTCAAATGGAGAATTTGCAAAACTCACTCAATACGGAATATGCAAGGGCGCTGGTTTCATACAAAAATTACCTGACCGCATATCTTACATTGAAGGAGAATGTGGAGTTAGCCAAAGAGGTTTATGATGTTATTCAGTTGCAATACAAAAATGGTGTGAAGGCATACCTCGATGTAACGGTTGCAGAAACAGATTTGCGTGCAGCCCGTATTAATTATTTCAATGCCCTATATCAGGTGCTTGCCAGTAAGATGGATGTGCAGCGTGCGTTGGGACAAATCAATTATTAATTCAAAATCAGTTCAATTATATGTCAATAAGAATTACAAGAAACTACATTATTCTCGGTGCTCTTCTCGTTGCCGTCGGCTGTGGAAGCCCAAATCAACAGACACCCGCAGGTCCGCCTCCCGTGCAAGTTGGAATACAAAGCGTTGGGAAAACCAATGCTGTTTTTTATGATGAATATCCTGCTATTGTAAAAGCACTGAACGAAGTTGAGCTTCGTACACAGGTAAACGGATATATCACGGGTATATATTTTAAAGAAGGAGAAGAGGTACGAAAGGGTGAAAGGCTTTACACGATTGATCAGCAGCAAACCGAAGCAGCCTATCAACAAGCGTTGGCCAATCTTGCCGTTCAGGAGGCCAATCTTACAAGAGTTCAAAAAGATGTAGAGCGCTATCGCGAATTGAGTAAGAATGATGCTATTGCCAAGCAACAGGTAGACAATGCTGAAGCCAATTATATAGCGGCACAAAAACAAGTAGATGCATCAAAAGCTACGGTGCAAAGTGTTCAAACCAATGTTCGCTACTCCACCATCGTTGCCCCTTTTGATGGAACGATCGGAATTTCTTTGGTGAAATTAGGAGCTGCAGTTTCAGCGGGTCAAACATTATTGAACACGGTTTCGTCAGATGATCCTATGGCTGTTGACATCTCGGTAGACCAAAAGGAAATTCTAAGGTTCATGCAATTACAAACCAATGGAAAAACAGCCAAAGCATCCGATTCCACATTCAGGCTGGCGTGGGGTAATAGGGTGTATCCTCATGCCGGAAAAATTAGTGTTATTGATCGCGCGGTTGATGAGCAAACAGGCACAATAAAAATGAGACTTGTTTTTCCTAATCCAGAGCATTTCTTACGCTCAGGTATGAGTGGAACATTAAAGGTTCTTTCCTCTACAACAGAAGCAGCTCTAACCGTTCCGTATAAAGCAGTAACAGAACAGCTCGGAGAATTTTTTGTGTACGTCGTAGGTGAGGAAAACAAAGTAAGTCAGCGAAAAGTCACATTAGGTCGTCAGGTTGGAAGAGATGTGATTGTCAACGCAGGATTAAGCGAAGGCGAAAAGATCGCGGTGGAAGGAGTTCAAAATCTGAGAGAAGGCTCGGTGGTTTCGGAACTTAAGATTGAAAAGAAATAGTATTCAATACTTATACATAGGGAAAGATGATATCAGATGTTTTTATAAAGAGACCCGTCACTTCGATTGTTGCATCCGTGGTGATTGTGCTTGTTGGCCTAATCGCTATGAGCACATTACCCATTTCGCAATACCCCGATATAACACCGCCAACCGTTACGATTTCCGGAAATTATGTTGGTGCAGACGCGCAGTCGGTGGAGCAAACGACAACAACAGCCATTGAAACTCAAGTGAATGGAACGCCAGGCATGTCGTTCATATCGAGCAACAGCACAGGATCCGGACAAAGTGCAACCACGGTGACGTTTGATATTGGAACGGATATTAATATCTCCATGCTGGATGTTCAAAATCGCGTGGGCATTGCAGAGCCCTCATTACCAGAAATTGTGAGGAGGTTAGGAATCGTAGTTCGTAAACGCAACCCCAGCATTTTTATGGCGCTTGCATTGTATTCACCCAATGGAACGCACGATGCAACATTTTTGGGAAACTATGCCAATATCTATTTGAAAGATGCCTTACTGCGCGTGAAAGGTGTTGGAGATATTTTCACAAGGGCAGATGATTTTGGTATGCGTATCTGGCTTAACCCTGAAAAACTGGCTAGCCTTGGCATGACACCCGCAGATGTAACCGCCGCCTTGGCGGAACAGAATTTGCAGGTAGCTGCCGGGTCTGTAGGGGGAAACCCACAGCCCAATGTGCAAGCATTTGAGTACAACGTATTAACCAATAGCAGAATCAACAAGAAAGAGGATTTTGAGAATATTGTTGTACGCACAAATCCCAAAGACGGCAACATGGTGTATCTCACGGATATTGCACGTGTTGAACTGGGGAAATTCAATTACGATAATTTTGCTTTTGTAAAAGGGGAAAGAGCCGCTTTTCTACTCGTGTATCTTGCGCCAGGAGCAAATGCTCTGGATACCAATGAAGGTGTACTTAAGGTGCTCGATGAAATCAAGAAAACGTTCCCTAAAGATGTCGATTACCTGATCCCGGTGGAGACCACTTCCGTAGTAGAAGTATCCATTGAGGAAGTTCTACATACATTAATTGAAGCTCTGATCCTGGTTACGCTGGTTGTATTTCTGTTTCTTCAAAATTGGCGGGCTACTTTAATTCCTGTGCTCGCAATTCCAGTTTCATTGATTGGTACGTTTATCTTTTTTATTCCTTTTGGCTTCACTATCAACACACTTACCCTATTCGCTTTTGTATTATCGATCGGTATTGTGGTAGATGATGCGATTGTAGTGGTTGAAGCGATACAGCACAATATGGACCATGAGAAACTCTCACCTAAGGATGCAACCATTAAGGCCATGAAGGAAATTTCAGGCCCTGTAATTGCAATTGCACTTATTTTGGCTGCTGTATTTGTACCGGTAGGGTTTGTGCCTGGAATTGTCGGTAAACTATATCAGCAATTTGCCATTACCATTGCCATTTCTGTGATTATATCAGCCTTTGTTGCATTATCATTAACGCCAGCATTATCCATGTTGCTGTTACGTCCGACTGATCCAAATGCGAAAAGGAATTTTCTCGACAAATTCTATTCGAAATTTAATATCTGGTTTGGCAAAGTAACAGGAGCCTATACACGCGGTGTTCACACCTGGATTAAAAAAGCTCCTTATGTGATGATCATGATGGTGTGCCTGTTTGTGGGACTTTTCTTTTTATTCAAGAACAAACCCACCGGATTTATACCGACTGAAGATGAAAAACGTCTGTTGCTCACCTATGAATTGCCTGAGGGAAGTTCCACAACCCGCAGTGTGGAAATGCTTAAGGAAATTTCAAGTCGTGTTCGAAGTATCAATGCAGTTCGTTTATCCGGGGGCCTGGCAGGATTAAATGCAATTACTGGCGCAAGCAAGTCAAATGCAGGCACTGTGTTTATTATGTTAAAACCATGGGAAGAACGTGATCTGAAAACGGAAGGCGTATTTCAGGTTGTGGCAGAGATACAAAAAAGAACGGCTGATATAAAAGAAGCGCGTATCATTGCTGTGCCACCAGCCGCTATCCCTGGTTTAGGTCAATCTTCCGGATTTACATTCGAACTTCAACAAACCACAAGCACAGACGACATTCGAAAATTTGAAGAGGTAACGCAGAAATTTATCGCCGCGGTTAACCAGCGACCGGAAATCGGATCTGCGTATACATTTTTTACAGCGCGCACCCCATCCTATAAAGTTGATGTTGACAGAGAGAAAGCTAAGAAACTGGGAGTATCCATTGCTGAGATATATACAACGTTGGGAACATTATTAGGCAGTAGTTACGTCAATGACTTCAACTTGTATGGAAGAAATTTCAGAGTGGTTGCGCAGGCTGATACGCTCTACAGAAAAAACATCAGTGATATTGGCAAATACTATGTTCGAAATAGTGCTGGAAACATGGTCCCCCTTGGTTCGCTCATCACAACACAGATCATTGAGGCACCTGCTACGATCTCTCATTTTAATCTTTATCGTTCAGCCGAAATTCTAGGCAATGCCAAGCCAGGATATAGCAGCGGACAAGCTATCAAAGCATTACAAGAAGTAGCGGCACAGTCACTTCCTGCAGGATATGGTTATGAGTTTGCGGGCATGAGTCGTGAAGAAATAAAAGCAGGCAGCACCATCCTGATGATCTTTGCGATCTCCATCGTGTTTGTGTTTTTATTTCTTGCTGCACTGTATGAAAGCTGGTCGATACCATTCTCTGTTTTGTTTGCTGTGCCTATTGGTGCATTTGGCTCGATTCTTACCTTAACTTTATTGCCTAACCTGACCAATAATATTTATGCACAGATCGGATTGATAACGCTGATCGGACTAGCTGCAAAGAATGCCATTCTAATTGTTGAGTTTGCAAAGGAACGCGTGGACAGAGGTATGGAGATCGTTCAGGCAACACTTGAGGCTGTGGAGCTTCGCCTCCGTCCGATTATCATGACATCCCTCGCATTTATATTTGGAGTTTTACCCCTGGCGTTTGCAGCAGGTGCCGGAGCTGAAGCCCGTAAGACTATTGGGTGGACTGTGGCCGGTGGGATGGTGGCTGCAAGTTCACTCGCCATCTTTGTTGTGCCAGTATTATTTGTTGTGATCGAAAGAATTGTGAGGAGGAAGGAATTAAAACGAAGTAAAGAATAGGTAAAGATATTTTAAAAATAGTGTGGGTGCGGAATAAAGATTCTGCACCCTTTTTTATTAATGCTGAATAAAATTTCGGTGCTGATATTTCACTGCAGACAGATTTATATTTTTTCCGATTTCTTCAGCTTGACAACCTGTGGTTTATATCCTGAGTCCTTAAATATTTTTTCAGGGTTAGGGAGATCCATGATTTGAGGGAATGTTTTATCCGGATGCGACTCTTCATAATTTCGTATCATTTGCCAACCCACCCAGGTACCAATCCGGCCCGGGCATTTCTCGCCCACTTCGATCGTTTTAGGTCGCTCGTCAATAAATCGCTGTTTTACCAAATGACTGGTTTCATAGAGAGCCTTGTCTTCAATAAGCCTCGACCAGATAAGGCTCTCATTTTTTCGCGAACCTTCAATTTCCTCACGCGTGTAACCAATCAGAACGCTGTCCGGTGTACAAGGCATCATATGTTTGGCAAACGCATAAGCCTTTCCGTATGAAATCATTTCGGCCAGAACATTACTTTCCTTCAAATCAGTTTTGTTAAATCGATAGTCAATGCCATACAGCAACAACACAGAAGGCACAACAAAATTTTTCTGATACCTGCGCTGCATGTATTCATACATGTTGGGTTTGTATTTGGCGCCCGGGCCAAGAAAATAATCCAAACCGACAATTACCAATGAATCACTTACAAACACATCGCTCTCCAGGCCTGTGATTACAAACTGAATTTTTGGAGCTTGAAAATCAGGGTAGTAATATTTTAAATTGGTAAATGCGGTTTGAAATTCATTTTTAAGTTCGGATCCATCACCAAATACACGATGTGTTTCCGCCAGGAGTGTATCAATGGCCGGATTTGTAAATCGAGTATACAAGGAATTGATAAAAACAGAATCATCCGGATAGGCCTTGCGATTGAAAAAAACATCGCGAATCTCGGGATGGTTAGTAAGGAATCCAACCAGTTGTGTTTTGGACTGAATGTTTGGAAGGGTATCCTCCAACTGCTCAAAAGTCAACTTTACAGAAACACCGGAAACATCGGGGACCAGTTCACATTTTTCCTCCTGATCATCAGAGCATTGGGCGAGAAAAAGTGACGCCAATAAAAAAAGTGCGATACGCTGTGCCATAGTTAAAATTTCAGTGCGAAGATGGGGAGACCGCAGTCCATAGTCAATAGTCCATGGTCGATAGTTGTTAGAGAGAATTTGATGCTAACTATGGACGATCGACCATGGACTATGGACTGATTTCTACTACCTTTAAAGCTTAGAGATCGTAACGTGGATAAGCCCAAACATATTGCAGTAGCCGGTAACATTGGCTCGGGAAAAACAACCCTGGTGGAGAAATTAGGTAAGCATTATGGCTGGACTCCGTTGTTTGAATCGGTAGACCACAATCCCTACCTGAAAGACTTTTATGATGATATGACCCGCTGGGCGTTTCATTTGCAGATTTACTTTCTCAACAGCCGCTTCAATCAGGTGCACCAGATTCGCGCCAGTGAACGCACGATCATTCAGGACCGCACCATCTATGAAGACGCTCATATCTTTGCGGCCAACCTTCACAAAAGCAAACACATTACCGATCGTGATTATCAAAGTTATCTTGATATCTTCAATTCGATGATCAACTTTGTGCAACCTCCTGACCTTTTGATTTATCTCAAGGCTGACATTCCAAAACTTGTTCAACAAATTCAGAAACGAAACCGTGATTTTGAATTCAATATTAAACTTGAGTATTTGAGGAACCTCAATGAGCATTATGAAGAGTGGATTGGCAACTATAAACTTGGTAAGCTGCTGGTGATCGATGTGAACAACATGGATTTTGTAGAGCGCACGGAGGATTTTTCTACGATCGTGGGCAGGATTGAACTGGAGTTGAATAGTTTGTTTAGCAGCCTTACTCATAAATAAGCGGAAGGTCTCCGATTGAAGATCTATTCTCTTCCTGTGTTCGTCTGCCGTACGTAATCGCCGCCGTTTCTCAAAGGATCATTTTATTTTAACCATGGAGGCACCATAGCCCGCGAAAATGCCAAACCCATTTTCAATATTTGAAAATATTTGAACGGGTTGTGCCAAGGGATTACCGTGTGTATCATTATATAGAGTAATCGTTGAATAATATTTGTAATATTCTTCACTGATATTCATCAGGACTATGCGATAATCGTAAAACTCCCGATGATAATAGGGATTTGGGAATGTATTGTTCGGGGGGTATACATGAAGCTTCATGGTTTTCATTTTCCCATTAAAATAAGTGTCTAAAAGAAGGTCACGAGCTGTTACGATGGGCGTTTCATTCACGGATTCAAATTGAGTTTCAACGTCAGATACATTTATGATACTATCTTTTCTCCCTGTAGAGGGAGGGAAAGTCTGTATAGTTTTCATCTTACCCAAAATCTTAATTTGATAATAGTTCTTTTTGTCAACAGGATCACTAAGCGCTATTTTCATTTCAACCCGACGATCAGACTGAAGGTATGAAGAGTCGATTTCTATCACCGTAAGTTGTACCTGATTTGGAGTGTGGCCGACAGCCTGAGCGCTTATTTCATTGCTTACGTCAACCCTGACAGTGTAGTTTTTATTCGAGCTGGGTTTTGTTTTGCCCTTATAAACTCCCCGCTCAACAGGAGGAAATTGTTGTTGTGGATTCTTAATAGCGGCATAAGAAAGCGTTTCAACGGGTTGATCATTTTGATCAAATATTGTAACCAAAGCGTCCTTTACAGGTGAATAATATGGATTGATATCTAAGATGTTTCCATTTCGGGTAATATCAACGGACCACGTGCTATCAGGATTGAACAGCGCATTGACTACAAGTTTTGGAGTCTCATTAACGATATCAACATCAAGTTCCTTTTCGCAGGATAGTGTTAGCATAAAAAGAACGAAAATGGAGATATAATTTTTAATCATTTACTCAGAATTTAAAACTGTAGGTGATCGAGGGAATAATCGGAAATAGAGAATATTGGACAAATTTGTATTTGGTTGGGGGAGGAAATGAGTAAGATCGAGTCAAATCAACATAAAAAGGATTGCGATGATTATATACGTTATAAACAGCAATCGTCCATTTGCTTTGCCCCCACTTTGTATCTCTCCACCAGCTATAACTCAGGTCAAGTCGATGATAACTGTCCATTCGGTATGAGTTGCGTTCACCATAATAACGCAACACTGCATTGGTGATTGCTCCCTTATACGTAGTAATTGGTAGCGTAATCGAATTGCCGCTGCCATATACCCAAACTAAAGAAAAATCTCTGCGTTTATTCCAGGCATGTGTTACCGCAAGACTGATGTCATGTCGCCGGTCATATTTATAGGGATATTCCTTTCCAAAATTCAGTTCATCAAATTGCCGTGTTGTTTTTGACAATGTGTATCCCAGCCATCCTGTAATAATTCCTGTTTTTTTCTGGAGCAATAGCTCAACACCGTAACTTTTTCCCTGTCCGTTTGTTACCACTTTGTCCTGCCAGTCTCCCTCTACATTGATGAAACTAGCCCCATCTTTATATTCAATCAGGTTGCTCATTTTTTTATAATAGCCTTCAAGGCTTATCTCGTAGTTTAGTTTGTATGTTTTGGCTAAGCCAACAGCCAGCTGATTGGCCTGCTGTGGTTTTATGCGGGCGGTGCTTGATACCCATAGATCGGTGGGCAGCCCAATACCCGCGTTGCTAAGCAGGTGCATGAATTGCGTCATGCTGGAATAAGAAGCCTTCAGAGACAAATCATCGGTGATCAGGAATCGGGAAGAAACTCTGGGCTGTACGGAATAGTACCATTTATTCTCTACACTAAAAGTTGACGCGTGAACACCCAAGTTTAATTTTAAACGCTCACTTAGCTTCCAGTCGTCTTCAATATAAACGGAAGCTTCATATGCTTTCGTAATTTTTGCACCAACGGTTGTATCGCTTTGTTGGGTAGACTGGTAATTGTATACACCAGGAGAGAAAGTGTGCCAAATATTGTTGGCGCCAAATCGAATAAAGTGATCAGGGTGAGGCAAATAATCAAAATCAATTTTTGCAGCCCAATCCCGGATGCCGGAGTAATAGCGATTGCCTGAATAAAAGGTTTCTTCTGTGTTCGGGGTGGTTTGGCGCTCTTCTTCCGACTGATATATTTCGAAGTTGTAACGACTATACGTCGCGGTTACATTGCTGAAGAGTTTAGGATTGAAAACATGATTCCATCGAAAAGCGCTAATCACATTGCCCCACTTTAATCCAGAGTCCTGATGATAAGCAACCGTTGTTGTGTCATCTACATTCGTCTCTTTGTAGTTTGCATATGCTTTATCGTTACCAAAATAGTTGCTGAAGTAAAGTCGGTTTTTTGAATTTAGGATATAATTAAGCTTCGCATTAAAATCATAAAAGTAATATCCGGTTCGCACGCCTTTTGTTGTCGCTAAAATGACAGGCTGGGCCAGGAAATCGATGTAAGTCCTTCTCGCCGATATGATGAAGGAAGACTTGTCTTTAATAATCGGCCCTTCTACCGTTGCCTTTGCCGCGATTAAACCAATCGACCCTTCACCTTTTATTTCTTTCATGTTCCCCTCTTTCATATTGATATCAATGACAGAGGAAAGCCGGCCCCCATAGCGAGCCGGGAAACCACCTTTAATTAATTCTACATGGTTGATAGCATCGGCATTAAAGACAGAAAAAAAACCAAACAAATGCGATGCATTATAAATTGGAACTCCGTCCAGCAACATCAAATTTTGATCAGGACCCCCACCGCGCACATAAAGGCCGGTACTTCCTTCATTGCCTGATTGTACTCCGGGCATAAGCTGAATAATTTTTAGAATATCCACTTCACCCATAAATGCAGGGAGCGCCTTAATGGTCTCAACGGGAATGGTGATGGAACTCATTTTTGTGGATTCATGAATTGCTTCGGCTTTGGTAGCGCTAATCACAACTTCTTCCAATTTAACAGTGCTTTTCAGGTTTACATTGATGGTAGTATCACGATCCAGGAATAAACTGAAAACGGCAGGTTGATAGCCAACATAGCTATAAGCCACCAGTACCGAGTCTTTCGAAAGTGTGAGGCTATAAAAGCCATGTGTATTCGCTGAAGTACCTGAAGATGTTTTAGTGCGTAAAACGGTTGCGCCAATCAGACTTTCTCCTGTTTCGGAATCTCTGATGTAGCCGCTTATTGTAAATTTCTGGGCATTCGCAACGTTGATCGCCATGATCAATGAAAATAACACAAGCGCATTTCTCACTCCAATTATTTAATTTTATAAGTGAACCCAGCAAGAATATTAACTGAGTTAGTTTCGAATGATTGATATTGTCCGTATTTGATCTTACTAATATTCACCTGCCCGAAATTGTTAAATACTAATAATTTAAAGCTCAACCTTTCATCGATCGGAATTTGTGCTGAAACTCCAAGTGTAATGCCTGCGTCGAATAATGTGTATTTCTTCGTTTGTTCTGCAAACTCGTAATAGTAGGGATTGACATCAACATAGTCCGGATCCTTAACAGATGCGCTGTACTGATACGACAAAAACCATCCAAACTCACCCGTAAATTTTATTTTTTCACCAAACGTGTATCGACCAACCACAGGAAGTGTAAGCTTGTCGAAACTGGTAGTTAGTCTAACATCTCCCACGTAGCCAGGACCCTGAAAGGGAAACATTCCGCGAACAATTTGACGTTGATAGAGAAGTCGAAAACCGAGTGAGACGCCCGGATGGAGGTATGTGTTTAATCCAATCCCCTCAGTAAATCCGAATTTGGGAAAATATTCAGAGTTGTTACTGACATTGGGTTTTAGCGTACTCAGGTTCGTTCCAATCAGTAATTCAACTTCCGTTTTTTGTGCATTCGCACTATGGATCACAAAGATCAATGAAGATAACACAAGCGCATTTCTCATAGACCGAAAAATAACGATGAATTTATTGAGTTATTACCCGAAACGAAAAATAGGCGTCAAGAAAAAACTTGCATGCTTTTCAATATTACTCCTTATGGGTGATGAGTCGATTAATCTGGGGGGTATGATGAACGATATGCTCGCTAAAAAACATCAATGCATGCTGAACGTTTAGCAATCCGGCACGAACATGACGATAAACTTTTTTTCTGATCTGATCATCCTGAAATTTCTCTAACAGGATTTTTAGTTCTCCACGGACCTGATTCCATTCAATGATTAAATCTTGTAAATCTTGATACGAAGGCGTTTTCTCCACAACACTTCGCGGAGCTTTAAATTTGAATGGAAGCCGTTGCGATAATTTCAACACAATCATTTTCACCTCTTCGATAAACCCTGAATTTTTAGCTTCGTGTATACCTAGAATTTTTTTGTTGAGGTATTGCACCGAAAGCTTCTCTCCGGTAATGATGTGAGCAAGAATTTGTGACACCGACCACTTCCCTTCGGGTGCGTAATGTAATTGTTCGGATGAAAGTGTTTTTAATTGATTGAGCAGAACGGCCCGTTGGTTTTCCAGTGAATTGAATAGTCTCTCAAGTTTTGAATTCAATGGCAAATCTTAGATTACAATCACTTACAGTTTTTTTTGATTGCTGCCTTTGCCGCGGTTGCCCCAAGGTCATCCGCACGTTTCAGGTCAAGACAGCCATCGTAATTGTTGTTCATCAAAAATTTAATAAGGCCCCGCTGATAATAGGTTTCTCCATCGGATGGATAAAGTTCAATGGAAGAAGAATAATCTTCCACAGCTCCGGCATAGTCTTGTTTATCCGTTTTGCTTAAAGCACGGTTATCGTAATACGTTGGATTTGTTTCGTCCAGTTCAATGGCTTTGTCATAATCAGCAATCGATCCTGCGTAATCCTCCATCATGTATTTTAATACACCCCGTAAATTGTACGTTTCAGAATCGGCATTCAATTCGATAGCCTTGTTATAATCCAACAATGCTCCCTTTAAATCCTCCTTTGCACTTTTGGCCAGGGCACGATTCTCAAATTTCAAGGGATCCTTAGCATCAAGTTTTATGGCCTGATCGTAATCGATGAGTGCCTTATCTAGATTGTCGGTATTGTAGTAGGCTACACCTCGAGAATTATAAAGATCTGCGTCGTTTTTATCGAGCTCGATGGCCTTGGTATAATCGTCAATGGCACTCACATATTCACCCAGTTCAGCTTTCACGATAGCACGGTTGAAGTACTTATCGGCATCGACAGGCCCCAGTTCAAGTGCTTTTGAAAAATCGAGATAGGCATTTTGTAAATCATCCAGATTGTAATTCGCAAAGCCACGATTTGTATAGGCAATGGTGAGCTTTGGATTAAAACGAATTGCCTTATCAAAATCAGCGATGGCACCCTCATCATCCCCTAAATCAATCTTCGCCTCACCACGGTTATTAAGTGCATCGGCAAAGGTTGAATCAATTTCGAGTGCTACAGTCAAATCACTGATGGCTCCATAAAAATCCTGAAGACCACTACGCGCCTGGCCACGAAGCTGAAGAGCTGTTTTGTTTTTAGGATTGGCGTCTAAAAATTTAGTGAGGTCCGCCTTAGCACCGGTAAAATCTTTATTTGAAATTTTTTTCCTCGCCCCCTCCAGAACATCAGTCTGGGCAACGGCAGTTATTGACAGAATGAATAACAGGAAAACAGCATATCGTTTCATTTCCACACATCTATTCCGCCAATTTAGAAATAAATGTTGAAAGTGCCGATCCATAGGTTCGTACAATCATCAGAAGAAGAATGATGCCCGCGAACAACGTAAATGAAATGAATCGTTTCATTTGCTGTTTAGTTTACATTTAGATGACCGGTAAAGCATATGGTTTAAAAGCTTTATTGTTATTTTAGCAATCAAGAAGCATACCAAACTATGATCCGTTCTTTTTTCTCTTCCTTGATACCGAAAAGCAGGGTATTTCTGCTTCTTCTAACAACAATCACCCCTTACGTGCAAGCTCAAAACACCATGGATTTTGAAGCTTACGACCCTCCATCAACCTTAAAAGTTGAAGAGCATCATCTTACAAAAGCCAGGTTTCCATTTATCGATATCCATAACCACCAGGGCGGCATGGCCACTCAGGATTTGTCTGGTCTTATCCGTGAAATGGATAAACTGAATATGACGGTCATGGTTAATCTGAGCGGACGGGGCAACGGTGGAAATGGTCAACTCGAAGGAGCGCTTTCCAACGTAAAACAAAACTACCCGAAACGATTTGTTGTTTTTACCAACCTCAGCTTCAACGGAATTGGTGAGGCGGGGTGGACTGAAAAGGCAGTGAAACGTCTGGAAGAAGATGTGAAACTAGGGGCCATGGGACTAAAAATCTTTAAGAACCTGGGAATGGATGTAAGGGATAACAACGGAAAAAGAGTAAGCGTAGATGATCCCCGCCTTGATCCGGTTTGGGCTAAGTGTGGAGAATTAGGGATACCGGTGTTGATTCATTCAGCTGATCCGAAATCTTTTTGGGATCCGTATGACAAAAACAATGAGCGGTGGCTTGAGGTTAAACTGAATCCTGGTCGCAGGCATGATACGGATCCGGTAAAATGGGAAACCATTATCGAAGAACAGCATCGCATGTTTGGCAAACATCCAAAAACAAAATTTATTAACGCACACCTGGGCTGGTATGCCAATGACTTAAAAAAATTGGGGACCTTGCTCGATCAATACCCGAACATGTATACTGAAATTGGTGCAGTCATCGCTGAACTCGGCCGCCAACCCAAAGCGGCAAAGGTTTTTCTCACAAAATATCAGAATCGTGTTTTGTTTGGCAAAGACAGCTGGGTACCATCAGAATATGAAACGTATTTTCGTGTGCTTGAGTCGGAAGATGAATACTTTCCGTATCATAAACGCTACCATGCTTTTTGGCGCATGTATGGAATCGGATTGCCTGATGATGTGTTAAAAAAGATATACTACAAAAACGCACTCACGTTGCTACCTGCGGTAGATAAGTCGATGTTTCCGAATTAGAGATTGACATCCATTTTCTGATCCAGCATCCAACCGGTAAGGCTTAATCGTTCGCGCGTAGCTGGCAATACTTCATGTTCTACCTGATCGCTACGGAAACAAACCAACCGGCCGGCAAGCGGTGAAATATCTTTGAATTCATTTTGCAGATGCATCCGCAGTTGTCCGCCGTGTTCGTCCTCCCAGTTTTCGTTGAGATAGCAAATGACCGACAATTTTCTGTGATCATTGGTTTTAAATTGATCGAGATGCCTCTTATAAAAACTGCCGGCCGGATACACGGTCATGTGCATTTCAAAATCCTTGAGACTCAAAAAAAGACTTTGATTTAAAAATAAAATAAGGTCATCGATCCTGGAAAGATAGGTAAGCAAAGCGTTCGGTGCTGTCATGCGGTCAATCCATTGAATATAATCCCCGCGAACACTTTCGTTGATTTGTTTGGATATGGATTGCCCAATGCCAGCTTTTTTGAAAGCAGCAAGGCCCTTATGGAATTCAGGAAGCTGTAAAATAGATTTCACTTCTTTTTCGTTAAGAAAATGGTCGATCACGGCATATCCATGATTTGCCAGCCCATCCGCCACGGGTTCAAAATCGGTTTGGAGTGAATTCATGGTACGAAATTACAATCCTCAGTTAACTTTGCTTAAATATATCATGCGGAACAAACTTGTTTTTTTTTCTTTTCTGTTGCTGGCAACTTCTTGTGTCCCCAAAGAGCAGATCGTACTGCGTGTAATACGAAATGTAACAATTGACGTAGGGCTGGATGGCGAGCCATTATTAAAGGGAGAGGCTGTTTTTTACAATCCAAACAATGCTCGCATGAAACTCAAGGAGATCAATGTAGATGTATTTGTGGACGGTAAGAAATCGGCTGTCGTAAAACAGAAGTTTAATTCGGTGATTAAGCCGCGGTCTGAATTTACGGTTCCTCTTGAAATACAGTTGTCCCTGAAAGAAATTGGATTGCTGGATACCTTATTTAGTTTATTGGGTGGAAAACAATATGAACTTCATTTTGTGGGTTATATCCGAATCCATGTGCGAGGCATCCCTGTAAAAGTACCGGTAGATTATACAGACCATACAAGATTAAAAATTTAGCACGTGAGTTACAGGGCCATACTTGTTTTGTTGATTATTCTGGCTGTACTACTGCTTGTAGTGGTTGTGCTTCAAATCCGACTGTATAGAAAGTTGAAAGTGCGTAATAGGGTGGTGTTATCACAGACGCGAAAAATAAAAAATCAGAATCTTGAACTGGAAAAACAGAATAAAGAATTAGTAACCCTTGATCATGAAAAGCAACAGATTGTAAGTGTTGTTTCTCATGACCTTAAAGGACCTTTCAACAGGATTTTTGCACTTATTCAATTGATGCAGACCAGTACAGAAAATTTAACAGAAGAACAAAAGGACTATTTAGGTAAAATACATCAGATTATCGCTGATGGACTAAGTATGATCCGTAACCTTCTTGATACCCGAAGATTGGAAGAAAAGGAAATTGAATTCACTCCTAAATCACTGAATTTATCATCATTTCTATTGTCGTTATTAAAAAATTACAAAACGCTCGCAGAAAAGAAAAAGATACACCTTCATTTTGAACCATTGCAAGGTGTGACGATGCAAATTGATAAATCATACCTCATGCGCATTATGGAGAATTTACTTTCGAATGCTATGAAATTTTCCGCCCATGACACCAACATTCGGGTGAATCTTGTGGAACATAAGGACTACGTGGAGATCATGGTGGAGGATGAAGGTCCCGGAATAAGCGTTGAGGATCAACAAAAATTATTTCAAAAATATCAGCGCCTGACCCCTCGGCCTACGGGAGGAGAAAGCTCAACCGGGCTAGGACTGTTTATAGTAAAGACGATTGTAACTAAAATGGAAGGAACGATACGTTGTGAAAGCGAAATTGGAAAGGGGTCAAAATTTATAGTGCAATTAAAAAAGAATCTACAGCCCGATATCAGTTGAACAGGTAAGATTCATCATCGTTACCTTCCAGAATCGCTTGCAATGATTCAATCACGTTTTCATCCTTGATGACGTAATCGCGTACTCCCTTCTGAATGAAACTAAGCACCATGTTTCCATCGTCCAGTGCGCTCAGCATAATGATTTTTGTAGCGTCGCTGACTTTTGATTTTATCTTTTCGAACAATTCAATCCCACTCATGCCCGGGAGCTTATAATCGATGATCAGAACATCAGGCAAATTTCCATTGACAGCCTCGAAGGCGTCTTCCGCGGAATAAAAGGGCTGAATGTTGTAGGACAAATCTCTACTCAGCGTCTTTCTAATGAAATCCGAATAAATCTGATCGTCCTCTATTAAAAAAATATTCATTCTCAGTTGCCTGTTACTTTTCGAGCGTGCAATATAGAAGGATTCGTGTATTTAAGCCATCGAAAAAAACAAAAAACGAATTAAGTGCTAGCTATCCAGTTGCTGCAGGTACAATTGGATCGTGTTTTCCAAGCCAAAATACAATGCATCAGAGATCAGGGCATGGCCAATAGACACCTCATTCAAATGAGGAATCGATTGATACAGGAATCTCAGATTATGAAGATCCAGATCGTGACCGGCATTAATGCCCAGGCCAATGTTATATGCTGTGGCAGCAGCTTCGGTATAAGGCTTCACCGCTGCTTTCTTATCCCTGCTAAAATGTGCAGCATAGGGTTCCGTATACAACTCCACCCGGTCGGCATTCACTTTTTTCGCTCCTTCCACCATCCCCGAATCAGGATCTGTGAAAACGGAAACACGAATCCCGCTTTCCTTTAGTTCATCAATGATGTCGCGCAGGAAGTTTTCATTTTTGAGCGTATCCCATCCCGCGTTGGAAGTAATCGCATCGGGTTTATCAGGCACCAACGTAGCCTGATCTGGTTTTACTTCCCTTACCAGACTCATGTAGCGCTTATCGGGATATCCTTCAATATTAAATTCTGTTTTCACAACAGTCTTCAATGCCACTACATCAGCATAACGAATATGACGTTCGTCGGGTCGCGGATGTACTGTAATCCCGTGGGCACCAAACCGCTCGCAATCCATCGCTACTTTAATCACATCCGGATTATTTCCGCCGCGTGCATTTCGGAGTGTCGCAATTTTGTTAATATTGACGCTAAGGCGAGTCATTTAGAAATTTTAAATAGGTAACAAAACGTTACGTCAAAAATACAATTTACCATTCTCTTTTTGCTGTAGCTTTGAGGTATAAAATCAGATTATGAGCTTAAAACAACAAATTGACAACGACATCAAGAAGGCGATGCTCGAGAAAAATAAAGATGAACTTACCGCCTTGCGCAGTATCAAATCACTGATCCTGTTGGCGGAGACAGAAAAAGGAGGGTCAGATACCTTGGCAGGAGATATCGAAAACAAATTGTTGATGAAGGCGGCCAAGCAACGAAAAGAATCGGCTGAGATTTTTCAAAAAGAAAACCGCGATGACCTCGCAAAAAAAGAGCTTGTGGAATTGGAGGTAATCAATCGTTATTTACCGAAACAATTTTCGGAAGAGGAGGTAAAAACAGCCTTGCAGAAAATAATTGAACAAGTAGGTGCGAAGACACCGCAGGATATGGGGAAAGTGATGGGCGTGGCCACAAAGCAACTGGCCGGCAAAGCAGAGGGTAAGATGATCTCAGATCTTGTGAAGAAATTGCTTGCGCCTTGAGTAAAATTGACATTTTCCTGATCATCCTCATTTTGATCGGCGCATTTTCGGGATACAAACAGGGGTTCCTGATGGAATTATTTTCAGTGGTTGCAGTGATCCTGGGAATTTTTGGAGGTTTTAAGCTCATGGGAGAAGCCATGGCATTACTTCAAAAGAATTTCAATGCGGATAAAAGTGTATTACCCTACATCGCTTTTGGTCTCGTCTTTTTAATCATTGTGGTCGGGGTCATGTTACTTGGACGGCTCCTGAAAGTATCTATAGATAAAACGTTTTTAGGAAAGATGGATGCCATCACGGGATCATTTCTGGGTATATTCAAAATCGTTTTTCTTGCAAGTGTGCTTTTGTGGATTCTGAATTCGTTTCATTATGAGTTCCCCGCAGCCTGGGTAGAGGGATCTGTGGTGTATCCGGTCGTTGCCAACATTGCTCCAGGGTTAGCCAGATGGATGGCTCAATTTTTGCCTTTTTTCAGTGAAATTTTCGATGAAATCCCCTAGATTCCATGTGGCAGCTATATAAAAGTAATAATTAGCACATGAATTCTAAGTTCAGTTTTTTTTGGTTTACTTATCAATAAATTAAGGTCACGATGGCCCTCGAAATAAAAGAAGAAGGAGATTTTAAATACATCGATCAGGGAAAAGGTCAGGTGCTGATGTTGCTTCATGGCCTTTTTGGTGCCTTGAGCAATTGGGAAGATGTGGTCAACCATTTTTCTAATAAGTATCGTGTGGTCATTCCTCTTTTACCTATTTACGATATGCCCATAAAGGAAGCAGGCCTGGAAGGGCTTCGGACTTTCGTAGAAAAATTTGTTGGGTTAAAGAAGCTTGACAATATCATCATCATGGGAAATTCTCTTGGTGGTCACGTAGGCCTTTTGTACACACTTCACAATAAAGACAAAGTGAGTAAACTCGTATTGACGGGCAGCTCAGGCCTTTTTGAAAATACGATGGGGGGTTCTTATCCGCGCAGAGGGAGTTATGATTATATCACAGAAAAAGTGGCCTATACATTCTATGATCCAAAGGTGGCGTCAAAAGAACTCATCGACGAAGTTTTTGAAACCACGAAAAGCATTCCAAAATGTATGCGGATCGTAGCCATCGCTAAATCAGCGCAACGGAATAACCTTGCCAATGACTTGCCGAATATCCAGGTACCTACACTGTTGGTCTGGGGACTTAACGACACAATTACCCCTCCTTTGGTGGGTCATGAGTTCAATCGGCTTATTCCCAACTCTCAATTGAAATTCATTGATAAATGCTGCCATGCACCCATGATGGAGCATCCGGAAAGATTTAATAAACTGGCAGAGGACTTTATTGTTAATGGATAAGCATGATCGCTGAAGAACTCATAAACCACATGATTCCGCCTCTCAAGGTGACGGATGATGCACATAAGGCTATTGTGTGGATGGATGAATTTCGTTGCAATTATCTTCCTGTTGTTGAAAACGGAAAATTGATGGGATTCATTTCGGAAGACATCATCATTGAATCAAACGATGTGGAAAGACCGCTTGGTGCATTTGAACTGGTAGGTAAAGATTGCATTGTAGGTCTGGAATCTCATTTTTACGATATTCTTCGGGTAGCCGCTGAACATAAACTTCAAATTGTTGCTGTCCAAAATGATGAGCATTATTATGAAGGTATTATCACGGTGCAAGACATCATGACTTCCTTTGCACAAACCGCTGCCGTGCAAATGCAGGGAGGCATACTTGTGCTTTCCATGGATTTGATGGATTACTCCATGGCCGAAATCAGCAGGCTTGTGGAGGAGAATAAGGCAAAAATTATAGCAAGTACCATGGTGGAAGACCCGATGGATAAGGGCAAGATAAAACTCACCATCAAGGTAAATCAGATTGATATGTCGCGCATCGTGGCCACGCTGGAACGTTTTGGCTATCGGGTAATCGGGCGTTATCAGGAAACAAGGGTTGAACCCGACGACAAGGATCGATTGGATTTGCTGATGCGGTATCTCAACATTTAGGTTAACTCAAAGTCTTAGATCATGCGGATTGCTGTACACGGGAAAGATTTTCAAGGCCAATCCTCGCGGTTTATTGAAAAAGTATTTGGACACCTGAAAGCTCATAAATCAGACATTTATGTTTCAGCAAAACTTCTCAAACAGCTGAAGTCCTCACGATTTGAGGTGTTCAAATTAAAATCATTTGATCACGGAGATAACCTCAGAAACCTTGACCTGTTCATCTCCATGGGAGGTGACGGAACACTTCTGGAATCGGTGACATTCATTGGCAAACATGAAGTGCCGATACTGGGAATCAATACAGGAAGAATGGGATTCCTTGCCACCATTAGCCGCGAGGAAACAGAAAAAGCAATTGACGATTTTTTTAAAGGCAACTTCAAGCTCGATGCACGAACATTATTAAAACTAACTTCAGATTCTGCGCTCTTTGACGGACTCAACTATGCATTAAATGATTGCACCATTATCAAGAAGGATACCTCATCCATGATTACGGTACACGTTTATGTCAATGGGGAATTGTTAAATTCTTATTGGTCAGACGGCGTGATCATCTCCACACCCACCGGATCAACAGGTTATTCACTTAGCTGCGGAGGCCCTATCGTGTACCCGGAGTCACAAAGTTTTGTCATTACACCGGTGAGCCCGCACACGCTTACAGCCCGCCCGATTGTTCTATCAGACGATTCCGAAATAACTTTTAAAATTGAAGGCAGGAGTAAGAAATTCCTTATTTCCCTGGATTCGCGTGTAGAGTTTATTGATGAAACGGTAAAGCTGAAAATAAGCAAGGAATCATTTAAGGTAAAATTGGTTCAGTTACCCGGCCACCATTACTTTAGAACATTACGTCAAAAACTGAACTGGGGCCTTGATGTTCGAAATTAAGGGTTACGATACTGGCCATGAATGAATTTATATTGGAGATAAATATTAGTAACTTTACAGTTCGCCTAGCAACGGCTTTATGAAAAAGCTCTTATTTGTAATCATTACGTTAGCAATTCTATTCACTTCTGGTGGCGCAGCATTTGCCCAAATGAACCGAAAGAACATCAAGAAGAACAATAAGCGAATAGCCAGTTTTCGGGGAAAGAAATCAGGCTTCGGGAAAGAGAAAAGGTATAATGCAATTGGATTTTCCGTAAACGCCCTTAATTATTATGGAGATTTGGCCCCTTCGTCGGGAAAAGTGAGTACCGATATATCATTCACACGCCCTGGTTTTGGAATTGCATTTGCTCACCGTTTTGGTCCTCGCTACACGCTTGAGGCGCAATTTATGGGTGGTATATTAAAAGGTTCCGATAATAAATCAGCAGACAAGAATGATTTAGAAAATGGTATTTACAGATACCAAAGAAATTTGTCTTTCATCAATCATATCATGGAGCTATCCACAGTTGCCGTATTTGATCTGTTTGAAAATGAATCCACCTACCTCAGCCGTGTACCCTGGACGCCTTATATATTTTTAGGGGCTGCCGCTTTTTATAACGAACCGAAAGCTGAGGCACCTGCCACAGATTTGAGTGGCAATCCCCTGGCCGAAGCAGGTCAGTTGGTAAAACTTAGAACCCTAGGTACTGAAGGGCAATATTCAACGTTAGATCCTACAGATGTAAATGCCGGGATTAAACCTTATAAAGTTATGCAGATGGCCATTCCATTCGGCGTAGGAGCAAGATTGAAATTGAATGAGGTGTTTGATTTCTCAGCCAATATTGGATTCCGATATACATTTACAGACTATATCGATGATGTAAGCAGGAATTATGTGAATCTTACTAAACTGGCATCACCTTTAGCTCAGGCAATGTCATATCGCACCAATGAACTTCCGGGATATCCCACAAAACCAGCACCATCAGGAATTCCTGGAGTCAATGTACAGGCAGGCTACGGAAGTGAAGGCGTTGACAATATGCGCGGAGGTTTTAAAGGCAACGATGTCTATATGGTCACCAGCTTTAAAATTTCTTACATTATTGGAGCCACTCTTCACAGGGCTAAATTCAGATAAATGCTTGGTGGATCCGGCACGATTAACAAAACATTAAAAATTACAGCAGGTTTAGTCTTGTTGTCAATAATCAGTTACGGACAGATCAGACAGCGATCCGAAATAGGTTTTGGATTGGGGACATTTAATTATACAGGTGATCTTGCGAGAAACTATAATTTCGCAAACTCGAAATTAGCAGGAACGGTTTTGTATCGCGCTAATATTAGTAGCATTGTCAGTTTCAGAGCTTCTCTCACAGGAGGAAAACTGGGAGCCAGTGATAAAAAAAATGCCATTGATGCCTTCGCAGCAACGCGCGCAGCCTCCTTTAATCTTTTTTTATTTGAAGCGGCCACAACGTTTGAGTATCATTTTCTCGATTGGCGTGACACCAAAAGAAGATTGCGATTTACTCCTTACGTCTTTGCTGGATTTGCGTTATTTGGAATCAGTGGGAATCCGGAAAAGAATGAGGAATACAGCAATGTGCAGGCCACCATTCCGTTTGGGATCGGGATAAAATATGTGCTCAACCCCAAGTGGTACATAGCCCTGGAGGGAGGGGTCAGAAAAACTTTTTTTGATTATCTGGATAACATCTCAGACGAAGATCCGGCATACAAGAATTATCAGTACGGCAATAAATACGATAATGATTCTTATTATTTTCTTGGCGTTACACTGACAAGAACATTTTATGATATTCCGTGCGCGGTGAGTCCTTACTGATTCGTCGGAATTCAGCAACTAATTCCATTTTTTAAGCATCAATTCCTTTGGCCATTTAAATGTCCGGGAAGCCTTTGACGAATGTGAAAAATTTGAAAAATAGGCTATTTTTGCAGGCTTGTGCCAACTTTAAAGGAAAATATTGACCTAAGTAATTTACCACGCCACATTGCCGTTATCATGGACGGAAATGGCAGATGGGCAAAAAGTAAAGGTGCTGCCCGCATTTTCGGACATAAAAACGCGATACAGGCTGTTACCGATATTACCGAAGGGTGTGGGGAACTGGGTATTGAATATTTAACCCTATACGCCTTTAGTACTGAAAATTGGAGTAGACCAAAAGAAGAGGTTGATGGATTAATGGAATTGCTGGTGAACACGCTAAAGAAAGAAATCAATACACTTCATAAAAATAAGGTAAAACTGTTCACCATTGGTGATATAACCCATTTACCCCAGGAGTGTCAGGATAATCTGAGAGACGCTATTGAAGCCACTAAACATAACACAGGGCTAACGTTAATTTTGGCATTGAGCTACAGCGGACGATGGGAAATTCTTGAAGCGGTAAAAAGCCTGATGAAGGATGTGAAGAGTGGAATTCAAACAGGCGAAATTTCAGAAGCTGTTTTTTCTCAATACCTCAAGACAAAAGGAATACCAGATCCGGAGCTGCTCATTCGTACCAGTGGAGAAATGCGGATCAGCAACTTTTTGCTATGGCAGATTGCCTACACGGAATTGTTTATAACAAAAGTCCTGTGGCCAGATTTCCGGAAGGAAAATTTGTATGAAGCAATATGTTCATATCAACAACGAGAGAGAAGATTTGGAAAAGTATTAGATAAGAACTCAGTAGGCTAGATGAAAAGAAATTTATACGTCCTGATCCTGTTTTTTTCATTGATTAGCTATGCTGCATTAGGTCAGTTTAGAAATCGTCAACAGACTGTGGCACCTCCTCCTGAAGTTGGTCCCGTGGAATTGAATTATCTGAATCCGGTAGAATACACCATTGGCGGAATTGATGTAACCGGGTTAAATGTTTTAGACAAAGCCGCAGTTATTTCGTTAACGGGACTAAGAGTAGGTGATAAGGTAAAAATACCTGGCGAGGCCATCACGGGTGCCATCCGGAAGTTGTGGAAACATGGACTGGTAGGCGATGTGGGACTGGAAGTTGATCATGTTGAGGGACAAAATGTTTTTCTGTTGATACGACTTTCAGAAAGACCAAGGCTGGCTGACTTTGATTTTTCGGGAATATCGAAAAGTCGCCAAACGGCATTGAAGGAAGATCTGAAATTAATTAAGGGAAAGATTGTGAATGACGCCATGATTCGCAATGCTGAGCTTACGGTAAAAAAACATTTTCATAAGAAAGGTTTTCTAAATACCACGGTGAAGGTGGTGCAGGTGGCCGATACCATCAATAAAGGAAATATGCGTTTACGATTTGATATTGACCTGAAGCAAAAGGTCAGAATCAACGAAATCATCTTTGAGGGAAACAGTCAGGTGCCGGCTTCTAAATTAAAGGGGCGCATGAAAAAAACCCATGAATATGCGCGCATGGCCCTGCACAGAACAATTCTGGGAACTTTCTTGAATCCAAGAAATCTGAAAGAATTTATAACAACCACCAAGCCTGTGAGTTGGGGGGAGGTAAAAGAATTTTTAAGCCGCGATGTTAAACCTAATTTTTTTGCTGGATCGAAATTTATTGCCAGTGAATTTGATAACGACAAAGCCAGTGTGGTGGCGTATTACAATACTAAGGGATTCAGGGATGCTGAAATCGTATCCGACACCGTTGTAGCGCACGACGATAAAAGCATTGATATCTACTTCAAGGTTTCAGAAGGAAACAAATACTATTACAGAAATATTACTTGGACAGGCAATTACATTCACACCACAGCTACCCTCGAAAAAATTCTGGACATTAGAAAAGGAGATGTGTATAACAAGGAATTAATGACGCAAAAGACCACATACAATCCGAAAGGAGCAGATGTCAGTGGTCTTTACATGGATGATGGTTATTTGTTTTTTCAGATAGACCCGGTTGAAATTGCCGTAGAGGGAGATTCTATTGACGTTGAGATGAGATTGTCTGAAGGTGATCAGGCCACCATTGATGAGGTAACCGTAAGTGGCAATGAACGAACGAGCGACCATGTTATTCTGCGCGAGTTGCAAACAATCCCAGGGTATAAATTCAGAAGGTCAGATATTATTCGCACGCAACAGCAGTTGTCTCAGATGGGATACTTCAATCCGCAAAAAATTGAACAGGATATTCGCCCGAATCCAACTGACGGAACTGTTGATATTGGATGGAAACTGGAAGAACAGTCGAATGATCAGATTCAACTCTCAGGAGGTTGGGGAGGATACTATGGATTCCTAGGAACTGTAGGTGTAACGTTTAATAATTTCTCATTGAGAAATGTGCCGCATTTTGACAAGTGGCAACCACTGCCTGTAGGTGATGGTCAGCGCCTTTCTGTGCAGGCACAGGCGAATGGAAAATCGTTCCAAAGTTATAGCCTGTCGTTTACTGAGCCATGGCTGGGAGGACGAAAACCCAATTCGCTAACGGTGAGTTTGAATCATTCTGTTTCACGCAGAGCAGTAGCACAGAATGAATTCAGCGATAATTTTTCTCTGCGGCAAACCGGAGTTACTGTTGGGCTGGGCAGAAGGCTTGAATGGCCGGACAATTACTTCTCCTTAACAAATGCATTATCATTTTTGGTGTATAACTACAGTAACTATATCCAGTCCACAGCACTTCCTCCGGTAGGTAAGACCAATGCCATAAAATTTGAAACCACACTTGCGCGCAACAGTATTGACAACCCGATGTTCCCAACACAAGGTTCAAGCATATCATTAAGTCTTGCGTTGACACCTCCTTACTCACTGTTCAGAGATCCAAGTTATCTGGATGATGTCAATGAGCGATATCGTTGGATGGAGTTGCACAAGTGGATGTTTGATTCAAAGTTTTATTTGAAACTTTTCGGCAGTAGCAAACCCAATGGCAGAAGTCTTGTATTGGAAACCCGGGCTCACTTTGGATTTATTGGCACATACAGCAATAAAATTGGTCCAGGTCCATTCGAGCGCTACCTTCTGGGTGGAAGCGGACTGGCTGGTGGATTTAATTCATTTGTGCTTGGGCAGGATATCATTGGCTTAAGAGGATATACTGATAATTCTGTAACCCCACCTCTTTATGCGCAGCGAAATTCAGTACAGACTAATGAAATCGAGGGGGGCATTGTATATAATAAATTTGCTCTTGAGTTGCGGTACCCTGTAGCCACCACGCAGGCAGCTACCATTTACACCTTCATTTTCTCAGAAGCAGGTAATAACTGGAATAATTATGCAGAATTTAATCCGTTTAGTTTGTATAAATCAGCCGGTGTGGGAGCACGGATTTTCATGCCTGCCTTCGGATTAATTGGATTAAACTGGGCATATGGGTTTGATACGCTTCCTGGAAGCCTGGAAAAAAGCGGATCGCAATTCCATTTTACGATAGGCCAGCAACTCAGATGATATGAAGAAGACGGGCTTTGTTTTTGCATTCTTTATTTTCGGCCTGACTTTTGTAAATGCTCAGAAGTTCGGATACTACGATTCTGAGTTTGTCCTTAGTAAAATGCCTGATTATGCGAAAGCCCAGAGCGAAATTGATCAGCTTTCATCGGCATGGGAAAAAGATGTAGCGGAAATGCAAAAAAAGATAAATGGCCTTTACAGTGCATTTCAGGCAGAACAAGTGTTGCTTACGGAGGAGATGAAAAAGGAAAGGCTGGAGGAAATTGCAAAAAAGGAAGAGGAGCTGAAGGCTTACCAGAAAAAGGTTTTTGGATTTGGAGGTTTATTTTTTTTGAAAAAACAGGAATTGATTAAACCTTTACAGGATAAAGTTTTTGATGCCGTTGAAAAAGTATGCAAATCAAACCGATTGGCAATACTGTTTGATAAGTCAGGAGAACTGGTTATGGTGTATACCGACCCCCGCCATGACTATACTGATTTTATACTGGAAGAACTGGGCCTTGGAGATCCAAACGATAAGGTCAAATAAAATATGACAATCAAATAAATAAAGAGAAATACTAACTAAACACCCTTGTAATGAGAACACTTTTGCTTTTAATCTTCAGCGGTTGCATCACATTGACTGCGGCAGCACAAACCCCGGTGACGCAAAAAATCGGCTATGCTGATTGGGAATATATATTTCAGCAACTTCCCGAGTTTAAGCAGATCACCGATCAATTAACCACCCATGGCACTCAACTGGAGAATCAATTTAAGGCAAAGAACCAAGAGTTCGAAACCAAGTTAAAGGCCTACCAACAAAACGCAGCAACGATGATTGATGCGGTAAAGAAAAGTACGGAGGCCGAACTAGGCCAAATGCAGGAAAATCTTCAGAAGTTTCAGCAGGATGCACAGGCTTCTATTCAGACAAAGCAAACCAGTCTGATGGAACCGGTATTTACAAAAGTTGGTAAAGCCATTGAAGACGTAGCCAAAGAAAACGGTTATGATTTTATCCTAGCGCCGCAAATTGCATCACAAACTGGTGGCGATATCTTGTTGTATAGCAGTGAGAAATATGACATTTCCAATCTTGTATTAAAAAAATTGGGAGTGACACCAAAACCAGCTGCTGCCCCACCGGCACCAGGTAAATAAAAAGTTTTTTTAGTCCAGGTTTGAACCCTGTGTTTTTCAGACACAGGGTTTTTTTATTCTTTGCTTTTGCTAATTTCAGGGATGCGACCACCTATTTTTTTAAAGGAAGGAGACACAGTAGGCGTTGTAGCTCCAGCTGGAAAATTTCCTAAAGAATCGCTCGATAGAGCAATGGACACGTTGCAATCATGGGGTTTTCAGATCGTCATGGGGAAAAATATTTTAAGTACCAGCCACACTTATTTTTCCGGCTCGGATGATGAACGACTTCTTGATTTGCAGGAGATGCTTAACCGGGATGACGTGCGTGCCGTGTTCTGTGCTCGTGGAGGATATGGAACGACACGCATTTTGGATCGAATTGATTTTTCGGCATTTCTTCGTAATCCAAAATGGATTGTAGGCTTTAGCGATATAACGGCTTTGCATTTAAAACTTCACCAGCTGGGAATTGAAAGTGTTCATGGCCCTATGTCGTTGCATTTTTTTAAACCTGAGTATAAAAATTCTGTACACAGGTTAAAAAATTTATTGCAGGGTATTGAAGAACGCATTGTAACTCCCGCGAATGCGATGAATCGTTTCGGAGTTGGAACCGGTGAAGTAATCGGAGGCAATCTCTCCTTGCTCGCAGATGCCCTGGGAACGTTGACGTCACCCGATACAAGCAATAAGATTTTGATCATCGAAGAAGTGGGTGAATACAAATACAAAATTGACAGGATGCTTACACAACTTAAACGGGCTGGAAAACTTGATCAACTCTCGGCCCTTGTTATAGGCCACATGACGGATATCAAGGATGCGGATCCTGGATTTGGAGAATCCATTGAAGAGATTGTGATGAGCAAAGTAATGGAATACACTTACCCGGTAGCATTTAATTTTCCCAGCGGACACGAAGCGCCTAATTTTCCCTGGAGGCATGGAGCCCAGGGCCATCTTTCTGTGAGCGATGAAGGTGCCGCACTCAGATTTTAGTTTTCATACGTGGACAGACATTTAATTTTTTATTGAAAGCACAATTTCTCTTTTTGGCATCCGTATGCCCAGCGCATAGTCGAAAGAGAAACCGTTAGAATTTTCTTTCAAGACAGGTTTGGTGTAAAGAATGGAATCAGCGCTTAAGACCTGGATGTTGTCGGTGAAGTCGGCATGGTTCGTTGTGGCTTTGTACGCTTCAAGGATAAGCTTTTCCTTTTCGGAAAGATGCGTGTCCTCAGCACGAAGCGTAACAATTTTTACCTTATGGCTATCCGCCAGCGAGTCTATAAATTTCGAATGGATCAGTTCTTCTTTGCCGGCGATCAGGACAGCGACAGACCGGCCGTAGGAAAAAGCAGCATCCGTTATTTGGGCATCCGATATTTTTTTAATCTGATTACGTTCAATATCGGCTTTTGCTTTTTTTCGCTGCTCTTCGGTTAATGATCCGCCACACGCGCAAAACAGAAGGCAAAACAATAAAAACCTGAATTTCATACTGGGTGTATTGATGCACAAATGTACATTCAATTCTTAAGTCTGTAAGGTCATAGGTGGGCTCAGTTTCAATGATTAACTTTGCGGTTTATTGTTGGTTTATGATTGAGAAACTGGAAGAAATAAAGCTCCGATTTGAAGACGTGGGTCAGTTGTTGGCCCAACCGGAGACCATGAAAGACATCAAGAAATTCAGTCAGCTGAGTAAGGAATACCGCGACCTGGAAAAAGTGGTTAAGAAGTATGATGCGTTTACTAAAATTGTAAATGGAATAGATCAGGCTAAAGAAGTATTGGAAAAGGAAAAAGATCCGGAAATGCGAGAGTTAGCCAAAATGGAACTTGATGACCTTATCCCAAAACGAGAACAATTGGATGCCGATATCAAGGATCTGTTAATGCCTAAAGACCCTAATGATTACAGAAATATTATCCTGGAAATACGGGCCGGTACAGGAGGTGATGAAGCAGCTATTTTTGCAGGAGACCTTTGGCGCATGTACCAACGTTACTGTGAAGAGAAAGGTCTTAAGATGACGGTGATGGACGTTACTGAAGGCACTGCGGGTGGCTACAAAGAAGTAATCAGCAGTGTTGAAGGGGAAGGCGCATATGGAATTTTTAAATACGAATCGGGAGTCCACCGTGTGCAGCGTGTACCGGCAACGGAAACGCAGGGACGTGTGCATACTTCGGCTGCTTCAGTGATCGTATTGCCTGAAGCTGAAGATGTGGAGATAGAAATCAATCCTGCTGATATTGAGGTGATCACATCGCGCTCGGGTGGAGCGGGCGGACAGAATGTTAATAAAGTGGAAACAAAGGTGCAGATGACACACAAGCCCACTGGAATCGTTGTTACATGTCAGGTTGAAAGATCACAACTTGGAAATCGTGAGCGCGCCATGGTGATGCTTCGTGCCCGCTTGTACGAGCGGGAGGTAGAGAAACAGCAAGCCGAAGTAGGAGCATCACGAAAGAGTCAGGTGCGCAGTGGAGATAGATCGGAAAAAATAAGAACCTATAATTACCCTCAGAGTCGTGTTACAGACCACCGTATTGGCTACACGCAACATAATCTTCCTGCCGTTATGAATGGTGCTATTGATGGATTTATTGAGCAACTGAAGATCGCTGACACTGCCGAAAAAATGACGGAGGGGCAAAAATAAAAAAACCGCCTGATGGACGGTTTTGTTTATGCGTTAGGTGCCTGTTGTTAATCATGATCTTCGGCATCTGCTCGTTTTATTTGTTCATCGAGTATCTCATCAATGATTTTCATTTGTCGTTCATCAATGGTTTGATCAACCCTGGCCTGTTTTTTCATAAAACGAAACATGGCATTTTTCTTTATCTCGTAGGCGATAAATACGGTGTATGCTTTTGTTTTTTCATTGTAATATTTTTCTTCACCCATTTTTCTTAAATCGGCCACGCTCGTATTCATCACCTGGCGCACAAGGCTCTGAAACTTATCCTCAACGTTTGCTGCATTTGCATTTTGTGTCTGACTTAAATATTGATCGGCCACTTGTTTCATCGTGGTGTTTACCTGGCCAGAGAGTTGAGCTTTTGCTTCAATATCCGCTTTGCCGCGCGCAATGTTATCCTGGCTGCTCTCTCCTTTTCCGGTGCCACGAAAAAAGCGATTGTTCGACTCATACGCATTTCCCTGAAAAGGTTCTCTCACCTTTTTACCCAATGGGCCGCTGGCACAAGAGAAAAGAAAAACGGCAAGAAGCAGGGTGATTACGGGGATTGATGTTTTCATTGGCGAGGTTTTAGGGCGTATGATAAAGGTAATAAAAATTATGCCAGAAGTTTAGAAATGAAATTCGGGAATTTGGTAAAACACCTTACCTTAAACATTAATCTAAACGGTGATGTTGTCTAAATCTACCTGGTTACACCTCAGAATTCCCTTTTCATTTCTTTTATTGCCTGTTTACTTGTTTGCATTGGGTGTATCACCAAATTTTTCGGGATCGAGACTGGCATGGTCTTTTATAATCATTCATTTGCTGTTGTATCCCGCAAGCAATGGCTACAACAGTTTTTTTGATAAAGACGAGCAAAGTATTGGCGGATTAAAAAATCCTCCTCCGGTTAACATCGGATTGTATCGTCTTTCCTTACTACTTGACTTACTAGCCGTTGTGTTGGGGTTTATAAAAATAAATTTGCTTTTCGCTTTCATGCTTTTCATTTATGGCATGATCTCAAAAGCATACAGTCATCCGTCAGTTCGCCTGAAGAAATATCCGATCGGCAGCTGGCTCATGGTTTTTGTTTTTCAGGGCTTCTTTTCTTTTCTCATGTGCTATGTTGGAATTAATGGTTTTGAATTCAGCGTGCTGGGGTCGGAACGTGTAATCATTGCCGGTATCTTGTCAAGTATTCTTATTGGTGCAAACTATCCGTTGACCCAGGTTTATCAACATGAAGAAGATGAGAAACATGGCGATAAAACCATGAGCCGGCTACTTGGAATTCGAGGAACGTTTTGGTTTGCAACAATTGTGTTTGTCATCGCGATTCCTGGCTTCGTTTTATTTTTTTTATCATTCTACTCATCGAAGTACGCTTTCCTTTTCGTTGCTGCTCTCAGCCCGACCGTATTGTTTTTTCTGGTTTGGTTTTATAAGGTTTGGCGGGATGAAACAAAAGCGGATTTTGTCAATACGATGAGATTGAATTTCATTTCCGCGATATGCCTGAATTCATTCTTTGTTTATTTTTTCCTGGACAACACACACGTAATTCAGGCACTACGAAGTGGATATTAGCTTTTATATTTTTCCTTTTCTCAGAGGGATTTCACAAGGAAAACGATTTGGGTTTAACTGAATTTAGTTAATTTTGACGGTTCAACTTCTCATCTTATGAAAATTCATTATACCGTGGTTTTGAGCGCAGCGTTGTCACTTGGCGCGCTTTCTGCAACAGCCCAGCTGGGTAAACTTAAAAATATTGGTGAGTCAAAAGCCAATGATGCTATCGATAATCTTTTTGGCGGAAAAAAGAAAAACGCGGGAACATCGGGTACTGGTTCAGGTGCTGGAACGACTGGATCGGGAGGCTCAAATAATAGTGGAGCCAGCAGTGGATCTAACAATCCTGGAAACACCACAGGTGGAGGTCTCATATCGACTCCTCCGGATGTGAAACAAAACCTCAGTGACGCCGAAGTTTCTTACAAGAAGAATAGTTACAGCGAAGCGCGCTATGCATTGCAACAAGCCATGTTGGGTGTTGAGCTAGAGATCGGAAATAAAATTTTAAAATCACTTCCGGAATCGATTAGCGGATTGAAGAAAGTTGAAAGTGATGATAAAGTTACCAGTACCGGTTCAGGATGGGCGGGTCTGTTGATCGAAAGAAAATATAATGATGATAAGGAAAAGCAGTTGACAGTGACTATTGCCAATAACGCTGCATGGATGTCGTCCGTGAATTTATATTTTTCTTCCGGTTACGCACAAACTACAGGAGGTCAACAGAACTGGAAGCAAACAAAAGTAAAAGGGAATCGTGCGATCATCGAGTATAACGAGGGAAGCGGATATAAACTCAGTGTGCCCTTGGGACAATCTTCATTACTTGTATATGAAGGTATAAACTTTGCAACAGAACCTGATTTGATGAAAGCTGCCGAAGCGGTGGATATTGACGGGGTAAAAAAAATGTTGGGTGAGCAATAGAAGTTAATAGAGACAAAGAAAATGAAAAAATCAGCACTACTTATCCTTGCACTTGCCTTTGGAATACTGGGACATGCACAGGACTTCGATAAAAATCTTACCGTTGCGCGCTCTTCTTATGCCTCAGGTGATCTTGAGAACGCGCGATTTGCTATTGAGCAAATGTTAGGAGACATCGATGTGATCATCGGGAAGGAAATTTTGAAATCACTACCTGTGAAAATGGGAACCCTGACTTACAACGAGAAGCAGGACAACGTAACAGGCGGTGGCGGAGCCGGCTTATTTATTCATCGTGATTATGGAACGTATCCGAAATCAGCGAATCTTGAGGTTATTAATAATTCACCACTGATCACCTCCATCAATGCCATTCTTTCAATTCCTATGATGGGCGCAATGATGAGTAATGAAAACCAAAAGGTTGTCAAAATCCAAGGCTATAAATCCCTTCTCAACAAAAGCGTTAACACCGAAACCGGAAAGACAAGTTATGAATTGCAGGTTCCGGTGAACAATACGTTGGTTACCCTGAAACTGGATGATACTAACGAAAGTGAAATTACTTCATTGGCCGGCACCATACCCCTGTCCAAGATTGTGCAACTTGGCCAGTAGAAGCCCAGGTTGGCGAATTAGGCCATTTTGACCATTTTTTGTTTGTTACCTTTGATCAATAATCGGTAACAGAATTTTGCTTTTTTACGTATACATCAAACCATGACTTGGACTTCTGTCACGAATAAGATCTTTCCCATTGTTGTGTTACTGCTTGCAGTGACACTCAATTCATTTTCCGCCATGAAGAAAGCGGCTGTATCTCAGGACCTTTCATTTTCCACACAGCATTCTGATTCGCATCAAAGTAAAAGGGCTGATACCGAAGCCCCTCAGAGTACCGAAAAACAAGAGAACGATGACAAACTCGAGGATTCTGATGATCCCTTTGTCGTTGAATATTTCAACACCAGATACATTAATCATCAGTTCAACCATATTTACGAATTTCAAATCGCGGTTTATCATCAACATCATCGCGTAATCTTCGTACCCCCTCCTCAAGCATAGGTTTCCTTTTCGTAAGTACCATGTCAAATTCTGTAGCGGCAGTGATGTCGCTCTCTACCGCTTTTACTATAAACCTATGAACATTAGACAATATTTTAGTTATGATTTTCCCTCAGCTCTGGTTGTGTTTCTCGTCGCACTTCCACTTTGCCTGGGGATAGCCCTTGCCAGTGGAGCGCCCATGTTTGCGGGTATTATTGCCGGGATTGCCGGAGGTGTTATTGCCGGTTTTTTTAGTGGCTCCAATCTCAGTGTGGCCGGACCCGCTGCCGGTTTGACGACCATCGTTCTCTCCGCTATCACAGAGTTAGGGTCCTATCCTACTTTTTTATTGGCTGTCGTACTGGCCGGCCTCCTTCAAATTATTTTAGGATTTGTTAAAGCAGGTACTATCGGCCATTTTGTTCCGGTGTCGGTCATAAAAGGAATGTTATGTTCTATTGGTATCATTTTAATTTTGAAACAGCTTCCGCACGCTTTCGGGTATGACAAAGATTTCGAAGGGGATGAGATGTTTGTACAAGGTGATGGAAGAAACACCTTTACGGAGATCATGGAGGCAGCCAACTTTATTACACCGGGAGCTTTACTTCTTGCAGGTATTTCAATCATCATTCTGCTTGTTTGGGAAAGTGATATACTTCGAAACAGAAAAATTACACAGTTTATCCCCGGCCCGTTGGTCGTGGTGTTCCTGGGCATTTCACTTAACTATTTCTTTTTAACAAGCGGATCTTTTTTTGCCATCATCGACAAAGACCACTTGGTTTCTGTGCCCGTACTTTCAAGTCTGGCAGATTTTCCAAGTCTTTTCACCCTTCCGGATTTTAGTAAGCTTGGTGATTCTCAAATCTATATTGTAGCAGCAACAATTGCCATTGTAGCCAGCCTGGAAACTTTACTTAGTATTGAAGCGTGCGACAAACTTGATCCCTTTAAAAGAATAACCCCATTGAATCGTGAATTAAAAGCCCAGGGTATAGCCAATTTTGTTTCTGGCATGGTTGGTGGATTGCCTGTAACTTCTGTCATTGTGAGGAGTTCGGCAAATATCAATTCGGGAGCGAGGACCAAAGCATCCACGATAACACATGGTTTTATATTGTTACTGACAATTTTGGCAATTCCTACGCTCCTAAGGCTAATTCCATTGGCGAGTCTTGCTGCAATTTTGCTGGTAGTAGGATTTAAATTGACAAAACCCGCGCTTTACTCGAGTATGTGGAAGAAAGGCATGAGTCAATTTCTTCCTTTTATGGCTACGATCCTGGGTGTAATATTTACAGATTTGCTCACCGGTGTGTTTATTGGTTTGATTGTTTCTGTATTTTTTATTTTAAAGACTAACTTTAAGGAAGCTGTCTTGATGGTGAGTGAAGGCAAGAATTATTTAATACGTCTTACCAAAGATGTTTCATTCCTTAACAAAGCTACATTACGCAGTAAACTTCAGGGTATCCCCAATGACACCTCTGTTTTAATCGATGCAACGCAAGCTCATTTTATTGATAACGATATACGAGAGACAATCGAAGACTTTATGGAAGAAGCGAAAACAAAGAATATCCAGGTGGATTTAAAAAATGTTTCACTATCAAAAACAGAATATTAATTATGGTCGAATCATACAACAAGTTACTCCTGCAAAATAAAGCTTGGGTACAACAGAAAAATCTGGAAGACAAAGATTTCTTCACAAGACTTTCAAACTTACAAACACCCGAATTTCTCTGGATTGGTTGTTCGGACAGTCGTGTTCCCGCCAATGAAATAACCGGCACGAATCCCGGGGAGGTCTTTGTTCACCGGAACATTGCCAACATGGTGATACACACGGATATGAGCATGCTCAGTGTTTTGGATTATGCTGTTAATGTTCTTGAAGTAAAGCACGTTATTGTGTGCGGCCACTATGGTTGTGGTGGCGTGAGGGCGGCATTATCCAATAAACAATATGGCCTTATCGATAACTGGATTCGCCACATCAAGGACGTTCACAGAATGCACCATGATGAACTGGAAGCCATCAGTGACCCAACAGCAAAGGAAAATCGCTTTATGGAACTGAATGTGATTGAGCAGGTATATGATTTGAGTAAAACGTCCATTATCCAAAATGCGTGGCAGAAAAGAAAGGCTCCCTTTATTCATGGCTGGATATATGCGCTGGAAACAGGTTATATCAAAGATTTGGAGGTTTCTGTGAATGATAATTCAGAAATCCCATCCGTGTATCGATTTGAAACCGCAAAATATGCACCGGTCAAATAATCGCAATTTGCTTTAGTGAAAAGCCACTTGATATCAAGTGGCTTTTTTTATGGAGAAATTTCCAAAGGAAATAGGGGTAAAGGTCTTGTCAATTGTCCTGAGATAGAGCTAAACAAGTAAATTGTGCTGAAATCAAAAGCAGTGGAATTACTTGAGCAAAACATGTATCTGGCTCTGAAGGAAGGCAAAGAAAATGCTTTTGAGATGATATTTAAGACGTTTTATAAACCCCTGTGCACATACGCTTATTCATTTTTAAATGATAAGGACGAAGCGGAGGAAGTCGTTCAGGCCACCTTTATTTCGGTATGGGAAAAAAGACAAGGATTAGAGATCCAAACCTCATTGAAATCCTACTTGTATCGTATGGTGCGAAATTCCTGCCTGAATATCATTAAGCATGAAAAAGTAAAAAAGCAACACGCAACCTACGAATTGGCAACAGCAGAATCTTCATACGAAAGTGTTACACAAGCGATCGTGTCATCGGAATTAGAAACCAGAATTTATGAGGCTATGAAAACATTGCCCGAGCAATGTCGTCTTGTATTTCAGCTTAGCCGCTTTGAAGAAATGAAGTATGCAGAGATCGCAGATCAGCTTAATATTTCTGTTAAGACTGTGGAGAATCATATGGGCAAAGCGTTGAGGCTCATGCGAGGGCATTTAAAAGATTACTTGCCTTTGTTTTTAATTTTTATGAAGGACTGGATGTGATGGAGACGAAGTTTGACGATATGGATGATTTAATTGGAAAGGTTCTGGCCGGAGAAGCAACGCCTGAGGAAATGGCGCGGCTTGAAGCCTGGAAAGGAGAAGCAGAAGCAAATGAAAAATACATTGATCATCTAAAAACGATTTTTGAGAAAGCGGCCTCACCCAATATTCAGTTGCAATTTGATACTGATGCAGCATGGAATAAGGTAAAAACAAAACTACACCGAGGTAAAGAAATATCTTTTGCAGATAAAAGATATTCGGGATTTTCCTGGAGAATTGCAGCCGGCATTGTTTTTATACTGGGTCTTGGTTACATCGTTTATCAATGGAACAAGCCTGTTATTGAAACTTTTGTGGCGACAGCAGAAACAACCATCGTTCAGGATTCGCTGCCCGATGGAAGTATTGCTGTTCTTAATAAGAAAAGCAAATTGAGCTACGAATATAATTCGAAGGAAAAAGTGAGAAGAGTGAAGTTGACAGGAGAAGCATACTTTTCGATCAAGCATGAAGTGGAGAAATCTTTTGTAATTGAAACCGGTGAGATCCTCATACGCGACATCGGTACTGAATTCAATGTAAGTGCTTACCCAAATAAAGACACCGTTGAGATTATTGTCACACAAGGCGAGGTTCAGTTTTATACATTGAAAGACGCAGGCCTTGTTCTTAAAGCGGGCGAGAAAGGGATGTACAGCAAGCGTTCCAGAGAATTTTATAAGGTTGAGAACGTTGACATCAATGATCTGGCATACAAGACCAAAGTATTCCGGTTTATAAACACCGAGATGACAGAAGTTGTGAAGCTGCTGAATGAAGTTTACAATTCTAAAATAAAATTGGGAAATGAAGCGATTTATAAATGTCGCCTGACCGCCAATTTCTCTGAGGACAATCCTGAAACCATTGTTGAAGTTATTGCTGAAACGATGGGTTTCAGTATGACTCGCAATAAAGATGAAATATTGCTTGACGGCAAAGGATGCAATAACAAATAACCATGCGATTCCTCTACTTTTTTATCCTTATAGGCCTTCCTATTGCCAAAATTGTTGGACAAGACAAGCCAACACCTATTTTGGAACGTAAAATCACCATTTCGCTTACCAATGAAAAAATTGTAACAGCATTATCACAGATTGAGCAAGTCGGAAAATTTTCTTTTTCTTACAACTCAAGCATCATTTCACCGACTGAAACGATTTCGATCAATGTAGTGAATAAGACCGTACGTGAAGTTTTACAGTTGATATTCAAAGGCACTAAAATCTATAAGGAAAAGAATGGCTACCTCATTTTAACGCAAGCTCCACCACCACCAAAAACAGAAACAACGGTAGTGATTATCAGTGGCTATGTAGAGGACGAAAAGACGGGGGATAAAATAGCAGATGCAAGTATTTACGATAAAACGACCCTTGCATCTGCGGTGACTGACCAATTTGGTTTTTATAAATTGAAACTCGATAAAGCGAAGCCTGTTGCTTCACTTACAATAAGTAAAAAAGATTATCGTGATACACTTGTACGTGTTACAGCGCCCGGAAATCAACTGCTTAATGTATCGATTTCTCCTGTAGAACCAGACTCAGTTTTTATTCAGGCCGTTACAGTATCCACACCTGTAGACACACTTGACCAGGAGGAAATCAAAACCTTCCCTTATCATTCCGATGTGAATGTTCAAAATATCAGTGATACGTTATATCGGACAGCACAAGTATCGTTTCTTCCCTTCCTTGGCAGCAATGGAAGGTTGAGTGGCAGTGTGATCAATGATTATTCATTCAATGTGTTAGGGGGTTTTTCTATGGGTACGAATGCAGCGGAGCTCGGTGGACTATTCAATATTGATCGCGGAAATGTGAAAGCGTTTCAATTGGCAGGACTGTTTAATATCGTTGGGGGAAATGTTTCGGGATTTCAATTGGCGGGCTTGATCAATGCTAACAGAAGAAAAACCCGGGCTGTACAGGTAGCGGGGCTGATGAATTTAAATGCGAGTACAGCAGATGGTGTGCAGATCGCCGGATGGGGTAATGCAAATCAAGGCAAAACGAACGCAGCCCAAATTGGTGGCTTATTCAATTTCAACCTTGACTCTGTGAAAGGTGTACAGATAGCAGGATTGATGAATGTGAATACTCGTTCGGCTCAAGGGGCTCAACTTGCAGGATTGTTCAATGTTCAGCATGAGAATTATAAGGGATCTCAGCTCGCAGGATTATTTAACATAGCAACTAAAAAAATAACAGGCACACAAATTTCCGGAATCTACAATCTGGGCCATGAAGTGCGTGGTTCGCAAATTGGATTTTTGAATTTTTCGGATACCATACGTGGCGTCCCTGTAGGATTTCTAAGCTTTTCAACAACTGGGTATCATCAAATTGAACTATTTGCGGATGAAATTTTCTATACAAATTTTGCATTCCGTACGGGCGTGCGACAATTCTACAATATTTTCACGGTAGGCATCAAACCACAGAATTTATCAGACCCGTTCTGGACTGTAGGTTATGGGTTAGGAACGGCACCACGAATTAACAAATGGCTTTCTTTAAATTTTGACCTTACATCAAACCATGTGAGCCAGGGAGAATTTATCCAGCAATTAAGCATGTTAAATAAAGTGTATGCGGGGGTAGAAATTCATACAGCCCGGAAATTGGCATTTACACTTGGAGCCACGCTGAATGGTTATTTCAGAAACACTACCTATGCGGATTATCCCGAATTATTCACAGACTATAAACCTCATGTATATGAATACACTTTCGGTGACACAACACGCATGCAGATGTGGCTGGGCTTTAAAGCAGGAATACGATTTTTGTAATAGTTCGAATGTATGTAGAGGTTCGGTTTGATATCCAAGATGTGATAAATCGCCAAAATCTGAGAGGCCAATACTTTGACGCTCAGATAGGTGAAATTAAGAAGAGGTATCAGTCATCATTACTCCTTGCGCTACGTTGTAAATTGAATCCTGAAACAGTAAATAAAAAATTGAATCTAGTGAGAAATAGAAGCTAACATTTTTGTTAGCTCCTGTTTGCTTTTTACTTTAGCCGGCTGTAACGATCCCCAACAGTTATGCTGCTCGCTTTTGATATTGGTAACAGTGATACAACAATCGGTCTTTGGTCAAATAATGCGTGGAAATACGTATGGAGAATTCCCACAATTCCCGATCAGTCTGAATTATTTTATGGAATAAAAATCAGAGACTATTTTTTTGAGGCACGGATTAAAGAACCCATTTCTAAAATTGTGTTGAGCAGCGTTGTACCAGCCCTTACGGAGAAGATCCGAAATGTCATTCGCACGATTTTCGAAAATGAAGCGATTGTGCTAGGGCCGAAGATGTATGAGAAGTTGCCTCTTGATATTTTGAATCCTTATGAGATAGGATCAGATCTTGTGGCGAATGCCATGGCCGCGTATTGCAAATACAAAAGGACTTGTATTGTGGTGGACTTTGGGACTGCACTTACGTTCACTACGGTTTCAGAAACGGGAAAAATACTGGGAGTATCTATTGCACCTGGCTTAAAAGTAGCTATTCGTTCATTATCACAAAACACAGCAAAGCTTTTTGATGTGCCGCTGGAAATGCCGCCTTCCGCTTTAGGAACAAATACGGTAACGGCAATTCAATCCGGGATATTATTTGGCTATGAAGGATTTGTGAAGAGTGTCGTTACGAAAATCCGTGAGGAATTAAAACAAGATTGTCCAGCTATTGCGACCGGAGGATTATCGTCGATCATTACTCCGCTGAAGGATTTTTTCTATGCAATAGAACCCACACTGACGTTGGATGGATTACGGTTTATTGGAGAAGCCGTAGAATGAGTTATTGATTGATATAACTTTCAAGGTGTTCGATTATACCTTTCTGTTCACGAATAATTGTTTTCACCACATCACCAATCGAAATCATTCCTATCAACTGACCCCCATCAACAACAGGCAAGTGGCGAATGTGTTTGTCCGTCATCAGATTCATGCAATCTTCAATGCTGTTATCGGGCGATACTGTAAACGGATCTTTAGTCATCAGTTCACTGATGGGAGTGTCTTTGGATGACTTGCCCTTCAGAATAAGCTTTCGCGCATAATCGCGTTCTGTAAAGATTCCGACAAGTTTACCGTTTTCGACAATCAAAAGACCACCAATATTCTTTTCGCACATCAGTTCGATGGCCGGATATACAATCGATGAAGGTGTAACTGAAAAAACTACCTTTCCTTTGGCGTTAAGAATATCCCTTACCTTTCCCATAAAGCGCTGTAATTTTGGTTTTCAATCGAATGAAATTATCGATTTGAAAGAATAAAACCAAGCTGCCTTTGATTTTTTAGCGAATTTCGAAAAGGGAGATCAGCAAATCAGGGAAAATTCCAATAAGCAGCGTTAGTGCGGTAAGGATAATCAGAAGCAATTTGGAGAAAAAGGGAATGGACAACTGATTTCCTTCAGCTTCGCCAAAAAACATAGCTCCGAATATTTTGAAGTAGTAATACACACCAATCAATGATGTCACCACAGCTACAATGACGAGTCCAACATACCCGTGATCCAGTGCCTGATTAAATACCATGTATTTGGCGAAGAAGCCGGCTAATGGAGGAATGCCCGCTAATGACAGCATGATAATGGTCATCACAGTAGTTAAAAAAGGACTTCGTTTATAAAGCCCATTAAAGCTTTCCAGTGATGTACTACCTGTGTTAGCCTCTACCAGGGATAAGACAGTGAAAGCACCAATCGAAGTGATGGAGTAAGATACCAGGTAATAAAATATAGTTCCCTCAGACGTTGCACTGTTCGATACAAATGCCAGAAGGATGTATCCCACATGACCTACGCTGGAGTAAGCGAGGATACGTTTTACGTTTACCTGGTAAACGGCAGTGACATTGGCGACGATCAACGTCAAGACTGTAATCACCTGTAAAATGATTAACCACGAAGATTGAACGGGCAGGAAGCAAAATGAGAATAATCTGTAGAATGCTCCGATGGCCGCGATCTTTACCACGGTTGACATAAATGCGGTGATCGTCGTTGGCGCCCCTGAGTAAACATCGGGTGCCCAAAAATGAAAAGGCACTGCAGAAATTTTGAACGCAATGCCAATGAGCATGAGTGCGATACCGCCGTACAGAAATCCTGGAAGTTCGTTCGTGTGTGAGGAAATGTGCTGAGAGATGGTGATGATGTTAAATGATCCGGTTGCTCCGTAAATCAACGCGATGCCCATCAATAAAAACCCTGTTGCAAAGGAGCCCATGATGAAATATTTCAATGCCGCTTCATTGGAAGAAAGCTTGTCCTTGCTGCTTCCGGCCAGTACGTACAGTGAGATAGAAAGTATTTCAATGCCTAAAAACAACATGGCCATGTTGCTGAACGAAACCATGATGATACCTCCGGCAATGGTAAATACCACAAGGATAGAACGATCGGTCTGGTGGGCTTTTGCGCCGAAAAAATCTTTGGCCATCCAGAACCAGAATATCGAGATGATGATGATGAGCGCGGAAAAGGCAATGGCAAAGTTGTTAAAGATGAGCATGTCGCTGAAATAATGCAGCGAGGTATCCCAATCCATTATGATAAGCACGCCTGCAGCGAGCAAGCCGATAGCAATGAAAGCCGTTAATCCTTTTTTAACATTGATAATTTCTGCTAAGAGCGAAACGAAACCTAAACCACAAATGACGAGCAGTGCGTTCATATTATTTGATAGAAGCAGAGTAATCTGAAATAAGTACTACAAGATTGTCGACAGCGGACTCGGAGATATGAAGCAACGGATCAGGATGCACGCCAATCAAAATGACCAAGATAACAATCGGGAATAATATAAGCTTTTCACGATTGGTAAGATCGGGAAATGTTGCCGTAACTGTATTTGTTTCTCCAAGCATCGCTTGTTTAAAACTTCTGAGCATATACACAGCCCCAAGAATAATTGTCAACCCGCCAACGGCCCCAAGAATTGCATGGTATTGAAACAAGGAATTGATCAACAGGAACTCGCCCACAAAGCCGCTTGTAAAAGGCAATGCCAGTGTGCCCAGCATGACTACGGTAAATACCGCAGCTAATATCGGAGCAACATTTCTGATTCCTCCAAGTTCAGAAAGTTGTCGTGTCTTTGTACGTTCTTCAATAAGACCAATGATAGCAAACAAGCCGAACACAACAACGCCATGGCTCACCATTTGAATTAATGCACCTTGAATTCCAATCCGACTAAGTGTGAAAATACCGGCAGCGATCAATCCAACGTGTGCAATGGATGAATAGGCTATTAGTCGCTTATAATCTTTTTGTACGATAGCGATGCATGATGCATATACAATACCAATAACGGATAGAATTACTGCGGTCATTCCCCACTCATGAACACCGGTAGGTACTAATGGCAACAGCCAGCGAATGACTCCGTACAATCCCATTTTCAGCATGATGCAGGAAAGCAACATCGTTCCTTCAGTCGGTGCGGCGGTATACGTGTCAGGTTGCCAGGTATGGAAAGGAAATACAGGCATTTTGATGGCGAAGGCCATGAACATTCCCCAAAAAATAAGTGCTTGTTCTGTCGCTGGCAATGCACGGCCCGCTGAATACAAGGCTTGAATCGCGAAGGAATGCATATCAGGAGTCTGGTAATAGACATAGACCAACGCTACCAGCATGAGCAAACTTCCCGCGAGGGTATAAATGAAAAACTTAATGGTAATGCGAACTCTGTTTTCTCCACCCCAAATCAAACAAATGAAGTAGATGGGAATCAAAGCCAATTCCCAGAAGAGGTAGAAGAGGAATCCATCCAGTGCCGTGAAAACTCCAATCAATGCCATTTGCATCATCAGCACCAAGCCATAGAAATTCGCTGGTCTCTCAACATTGCTGACGAATGAAAACAATATAATCAGCGGGACCAAAACCGTCGTTAACAACACCAATAGCAAACTAATGCCATCGATGCCTGCTGTAAAGGTTATTCCCAGAGAAGGAATCCAGGGAATGTCCATGACGAATTGTGTGGCAGCCGTACGTTCAAAAAGTGAAACGACATAGAGCGAGGCAAGAAGTTCAACGACTGATGCAGCGAGAGCAATGGTCCTCGCATTCTTTGCAGGAAGAGCAAACGCAATCAGCGAAGCAAATAAAGGCCAGAAAATTAAAAACGATAGTATCATAAACTCATATCTCTCTTGTCAGCGAAGTACTCTTTAGTTCAAAAAAAAGATTCACTGAAAAGACTCAATGTTAAAATCAAAATAACGCCAATCACCATCATGAAAATATAGAACCCGATACTTCCATTTTGCAATAAGCGAAGCCCCTTGCTTCCGTTCACAGTAGCACTTCCAAACAAATTCACGATCTGATCGATACCCAGACGTTCAATGAAAATGTTAATAAATGAAGAGACGATCTGAAGTGGTTTTACGATGATCGCGTCATACATTTCATCGATATAGTATTTTTTATATAAGACCTGTTGTAAGCCATCGATGTTCGCATCGGCTTGTGGCACTTGTTTCTTTCCAACATACATCGCATAAGCAATTCCAATCAGCACTACCGTGAGAACAACGACTGTTCCCATTAGTCCCAGTTCTGTCCCGTGACTTAAATGGTGCACTTCTGTAAGTGAAGTGGACTGTGCAAATACAGGAGCCAGGTAACTACCCAACCAATGTGATCCACCCAATACTTCAGGAACTCCGGCAAATCCACCAATGAGAGAAAGTACAGCCAGCGCCATCAACGGGATGGTTATACTTTTCGGAGACTCGTGTATATGATGCATCACATCATGACTTGCGCGTTCGTTGCCAAAGAAGGTAAGGAACAATAAGCGGAACATATAAAACGCTGTCAATAGCGAAGCAAAAAGCGCCAATGCCCAAATGACAGGACTGTGTTCAAAAGCGTGAGCTAAAATTTCATCTTTAGAAAAGAAACCGGCAAAAGGAGGAATGCCTGATATGGCGAATACCCCAATGAGAAAAGTGAAGAAAGTAACGGGTAAATACTTCCTTAATCCACCCATGTTGCGCATGTCCTGTTCTCCGCTTAATGCGTGGATAACACTACCTGCACCAAGGAACAGTAATGCTTTAAAGAAAGCATGTGTGGCCATATGAAAGATACCGGTAGTAAATGCACCAAGTCCTAACGCGAGGAACATTAATCCCAACTGACTCACCGTTGAGTAAGCAAGGACTTTCTTGATATCGTTTTGAGTGACTGCAATGGTAGCCGCAAAAATGGCTGTAGCTAATCCAACAATCATAATAAGCTCTAGTGCAAAAGGTGACAATGTATAGAGTATATTATTACGAGCCACCATGTAGATACCTGCTGTAACCATCGTGGCGGCGTGAATCAATGCCGATACGGGAGTAGGACCTGCCATCGCATCGGGGAGCCAGGTGTATAACGGTATCTGCGCACTTTTACCCATAGCGCCAACAAATAAAAGCACAGTAATTAGGGTAAGTGTTTCGGTTGAGAATGATGTTGCTTTTGGAAATACGTCGGCATACTCGATGCTTCCAAAATTTGCAAAGATCAGTATGATGCCTAAAAGCAATCCAAGATCTCCTACGCGATTCATGATAAAAGCTTTGTTTGCTGCCTTGTTGTAGTTCTGATTCTTAAACCAGAATCCAATCAGCAGATACGAGCACAACCCCACGCCTTCCCACCCTACGAACATTAATAAATAGTTCGATCCCATCACCAGGAGAAGCATGAAGAATACAAACAGGTTCAGATAAGCAAAGAATTTGTTAAACCGCGGATCACCGTGCATGTACCCAATTGAATAGACATGAATCAAGAAGCCAACGCCGGTAATAATCAGCAAGAATATCGAGGAGAGCGGATCAACAAGGAAACTGATGTTCGCAGAAAATCCTGCAGTAGAAATCCAGTCAACAATGATCACCGTGAGAGAACGCTGATCTTCCGGAAGCGTCAATAAATTAGAGAATATTGTGATGGCAAGAAGGAATGATAAGAACACGGATCCGCATCCTATAAAGGATGCAACGCCGTGGGAAATCCTCTTGTAGTTTAAATCAATAATTAAAAAACCCAACAACGGGAAAAGGGCAACAAGACCAATGAGAAGACCAGTACTTACCATTTTAATCGATTCAGAACATTAATATCCGTTGTACGTGTATTGCGATACACCAATGTGAGGATGGCAAGGCCAACTCCGACTTCAGCAGCCGCAACTGCCATGATAAAGAAAACAAATACCTGTCCGGCCGCGTCATTAAGATAATTTGAAAACGCCACCATTACAAGATTGACAGCATTTAACATCAATTCAATACACATGAACACGATGATTGCGTTTCTACGCGCCAACACACCCAATACCCCAATGGTAAAGAGAGTTGCAGCAAGCCATAGATAATAGTCTATAGGAATCATTCCTTTTCAGTTAATCGTTATCAGTTATCAGTTAATAGCAATCTGTTTACTATAACCTTTAACTTTTCTCTATTCACTTTTTTCTGCTTTCCCGAGCATTACAGCGCCCACCATTGCCACCAGGAGCAATACAGAAGCAATTTCAAAGGGAAGTAGAAAATCAGTGAACAATATTTTTCCTAAATTTTTTACAAGGCCAATGTCGCTGGAGGTAGAAGTGCTTTTAGCTACCAACTCGGTTCCTTTCAATGAACCCACCAACACAATCATGAGCAGACCTGCGCAGATCGTAGCTGCAAATTTTAAAAGATTGCTTTTGTGAGGCTCGGTATCGCGATTGAGATTTAACAACATAATCACATACAGGAAAAGCACCATGATCGCTCCGGCATACACAATGATGTGCACCGCTGCCAGGAACTGAGCATTCAATAAAATGTAATGACCTGCAATAGCGAAGAACGTAATGATCAAATAAAGAACGCTGTATACCGGGTTTTTAGAAAACACCACAAGTAATGCAGACAGGATCGCTACGAAGGAAAGAAAATAGAACAGATTGAGCGCCACTACGATCGTTATTTACTTTGATTAATGTTATGACTTAATTGTTTTTGCTGCTTGAATTCCAATACGGCTTCGGTTTGACGCTTGCTCACATCAATGCGCTCTTCAATGGTCTCCACAAGCTTATCTTTTCCGTATATAAAACTGTTTCTTCCAAAATCAGTGGGCACCAACCTGTCGGTAAGGAAAATAGCTTCCTTCGGACAGGCCTCCTCACACAATCCGCAGAAGATGCAACGCAGCATGTTGATCTCATATGTCGAGGCATATTTTTCTTCGCGATACAGTCCTTCTTCACCTTTCTTTCTCTCTGCTGCTGTCATTGTAATTGCTTCGGCAGGGCAGGCAACAGCGCACAAACCACAGGCAGTACAACGTTCGGCGCCCTGATCATCACGTTTTAATACGTGCTGGCCGCGGTATACTTCGCTGAACTCGCGCTTTACTTCGGGATAGCTGATCGTTGCTTTCTTGCGGAAAAAGTGTTTGATGGTAATGGAAAGGCCGCTCAAAATCGCCGGCAAATAAAGCCTTTCAGCAAATGTCATTTGCTTGTTTGATACGACCTTCGATCGGGTTGATAATTGCATCTGTTATTTCTGCGTCAAAATTAAAACTATGGCTGTTACCAACAAATTAGCAATGGATAATGGCAGCAATGATTTCCATCCCAGGTTCATCAACTGATCATAGCGAAAACGCGGTAATGTCCAACGCACCCACATGAAGAAGAAGATGAAAAAGAATATTTTGGCAAACAATGCCACCGTTCCCAATATCGTGAGCGTGTTGTGATCCAATCCCAGTTCGTTCATGAATGGGAAATTATACCCGCCAAAATAAAGTGTTGAAATTACAGCGGATGAGATAAACATGTTGATGTACTCAGCAAACAGATAAAAACCGAGTTTCATACTACTATACTCTGTATGATAGCCTCCTACTAATTCAGTTTCACACTCGGGCAAATCAAACGGAGCACGATTACATTCAGCAAACGCACAAATAATGAAAAGCAGAAACCCAACAGGCTGATAAACAACATTCCAGAAATTCCAATGGCCATCAGTCCCTCCTGCTTGCTGTAATGTAATCTCGTTAAGGCTGAGGGTACCAGTCATCATGATCAAGGCAATAATGGAAATGCCCATAGCAAGTTCGTAGCTGATCATCTGTGCTGATGCACGGATAGCGCCTAGCAAAGAGAACTTATTATTAGAAGCCCAGCCACCTATTAAGATTCCATATACTCCAATGGAAACTACTCCAAATACGTATAAGATTCCAACATTGATGTCGGCAATCTGCAATGAATATTCTTGCCCTCCAATAATAATAGTGCCTCCCCAGGGAATAAGAACACCGGCCATTAGCGCTGTGGTGATTGCGATACACGGACCAAGGATGAATAAAAACTTATTGGACACATCCGGGATAATTTCTTCTTTCATGAAGAACTTCATTCCGTCGGCAAGGGGTTGAAGAATTCCGAACGGACCCGCACGATTTGGTCCGATACGATCTTGTAAAAACGAAGCCACCTTACGTTCGCCATACGTGGCATACATCGCCACCACCAACGTGATGGTAAAGATGATGACAACGAGGATCAGTTTATATAACAGAAATGAGGTCATGGATTCAAGGTCGGATTAGGTTCTGGCAATGGATTTCCTCTTTGAAATTCCAATTGGCGTTCTACTTCTTTCTTCAACTTCAACAAATCAATTTTTTCATAATGATTTTGAGAAATAACGGAATGGCGGTCAATGTGACGTGGTCCTTCTACGGTCCAATCCTTCATTTCCTTATGATCATAACGACATTCATTGCAGATGAACTCCTTCACCTCACCGTATTGATCTTTGCGTGCCGATACACGAAGAATTTCCTCGCCTTTCGTCCAGAGAACAACTTTTCCTGAACATTTCGGACAGTCACGGTGGGCATCAACGGGCTTCGTAAACCACACGCGGCTTTTGAAACGGAATGTTTTGTCTGTCAATGCGCCGACAGGGCAAACATCAATCATGTTTCCCGAAAAATCATTGTCAACGGCTTTTTCAATATAGGTGCTGATCTCAGAAGCATCGCCCCGATTCAGAATTCCATGCACACGATTATCAGTAAGCTGATCAGCAACATAGGTACAGCGGTAGCAGAGAATGCAACGCGTCATGTGCAATTTGATCTTATCACCAATATCTATTTTCTCGAACGTTCTGCGTTCTTCTTCATAGCGTGTTTTTGCAGCGCCATGTTCGTAAGCAAGATTTTGCAAGTCACATTCACCCGCTTGGTCACAGATGGGACAGTCTAACGGATGATTTAATAAAAGGAATTCAACAACACCCTTCCTTGCTTCAAGAACTTCAGGTGAGGTAAGATTTTGTACTACCATGCCATCCATCACATTGGTGCGGCACGAAGCTACAAGCTTTGGCATGGGACGTGGATCTTTTGCTGAACCTTGTGTTACTTTCACCAGGCACACACGGCATTTTCCGCCACTGTCTTTTAAGCTCGTATAATAACACATGGCAGGAGGAACCACATTGCCTCCAATCTGCCTTGCAGCATTTAATATTGTAGTGCCATCGGCAACTTCAACCTCTATACCATCAATCGTTACTTTCGCCATAACTCTCTGTTGTTAGTTATTCGTTGTTGTGTTGATCTTACTAAGACGTAACATTGAACAACCATTTTTAAACTAAAGCCGCCACACGTTCAGATACAAAAGGTTCTATCTCGAAGTGTTTTGGGTTCTTTACTTTCTCTGGATATTTAATATGATACTCAAACTCCTCACGGAAATGACGGATCGCACTCGCCACAGGCCACGCTGCTGCATCACCCAATGGACAAATTGTATTTCCTTCAATCTTCTTCGCCACGTCTACAAGCAAATCAATGTCTCTCATGTGACCATGACCATGCTCAATGCGATGAATTACTTTCTCCATCCAACCGGTACCCTCGCGGCAAGGGCTGCATTGTCCGCAGGATTCATGATGATAGAAACGTGCGAATGTGTATAAATGATGAACGATACATGCAGTCTCATCCAATACAATAAAGCCGCCTGATCCCAGCATTGTACCCGTTACAAATCCACCTTCAGAAAGTGACTCATAAGACATTAACCTGGGTTCACCTTTGGCTGTCTTTAAAATTAAGCCAGCAGGAAGAATAGGCACAGAAGAGCCTCCAGCCACAACGGCCTTCAGCTTACGGCCTTTCCAAATACCGCCACAATATTCTTTAGAGTAAATAAATTCTTCTACGGGAAGACCAAGTTCAATTTCATACACACCGGGATTATTAATATGTCCTCCAGCGGAAATCAATTTTGTTCCCGTGCTCTTTCCAATTCCAATCTTGGCGTATTCTTCGCCACCATTATTAACAATCGGCACAACAGCGGCAATGGTCTCAACATTATTTACTACCGTGGGCGATGCATAAAGACCTGCGATAGCGGGGAATGGCGGCTTCAATCTTGGATTACCACGCTTGCCTTCTAAGGATTCAAGTAGTGCAGTTTCTTCTCCACAGATATAAGCACCACCACCTGGCTGTACATACATATCGAGTGAATAACCCGATCCTAAAATATTGTTTCCCAAAAATCCGGCGGCGTAAGCCTCTTCAATAGCCTTTTCAAGAATGCGGATGACGTACATATATTCTCCACGAACGTATATGTAAGAAGTATTTGCGCCCAATGCATAACTTGATGTGATCATTCCCTCAATCAATAGATGAGGAATTTTTTCCATTAAGTAACGATCCTTGAATGTACCAGGTTCACTTTCATCAGCATTGCAAACCAGATACCTGGGTTTTGTGGATTTGCGATCTAAGAAACTCCACTTCATGCCGGCAGGAAAACCAGCACCCCCCCGTCCACGAAGGCCCGATTTTTTTACCTCTTCGGTAACTTCATCGGGAGTCATCGTTTTGATTGCCTTCTCTACAGAAGCATAGCCTCCGTTTTTCCGGTATACATCAAAGGTGGCAATGCCCGGAATGTTTTCGTGTTCTAAAAGTAATTTCCTTGCCATTATATTTCCTGGCGGTTAGACCGCATATACGTACTATGTTCTTTCACGACTGCAAGTTTGTCAAGCAGCGTGTCTACTTTTTCATTTGTTAAATTCTCGTAATAATCAGCTCCACATTGCAACATAGGGGCAGTGCCACATGAGCCCAGGCATTCTGTTGTTTTTAAAGTAAACAAACCATCTGCTGTAGTCTCTCCTTCTTTAATGCCAAGGCGATTTTCAATGTGCGCCACAATATCTTCTGCACCGCGAAGCATACACGGTCCGGTGCGACAAACTTCGATCAAACACTTCCCTACCGGTTTCATGTTATACATCGTATAAAAAGATGCCACCTCGTATACTTCAATTGGTTTGATATGAAGAATCGACGCAACATAATCCATAACAGCCGGACTCAACCATCCGTCAAATTCTGCCTGTGCTAAATGCAGCAAGGGCAGAAGTGCCGATTTCTGTTTTCCTTCCGGGTAGCGTTTGATTATTTTATTAACCAGCGCTAACGTTTCATCTGAAAATTTCACTTCCATTACTTAATCTATCAACGGTTGGTGTTACTCTTCAATATGTAACAGACAACGATTTTTTACGAATCTAATTCACCGGCAATCACATTCATGCTGCTCATCGTAATGATGGCGTCAGAAAGCATTTTGCCTTTGATCATTTCAGGATACGCCTGATAAAAAATAAAACAAGGTCTTCTGAAGTGAAGGCGGTAGGGGGTGCGGCCTCCATCACTGATCAGGTAAAAACCCAATTCTCCGTTGCCACCCTCTACACTATGATAAACTTCACCCTTCGGAATCTCCGTTTCGCCCATGATATTTTTAAACTGGTAGATCAATGCTTCCATGTTGTTGTACACTTCTTCTTTTGGAGGAAGTACAAACTCCGGTGCATCGGCACGAAAAATATCGGCTGGCTCTTTCTTTACTTTTTCAATCGCCTGACGAATGATCTTCACACTTTCCCACATCTCCTGCTGACGCACCATGAAGCGATCGTA